>Ga0209118_1001037_pt1 | contig 13616 bp, 10 predicted proteins | sample BlaSpr_A8_Ref_M1_FD_187988 | JGI IMG/M metagenome (GOLD analysis project Ga0209118, IMG submission 187988) | Forest soil microbial communities from Thunder Bay, Ontario, Canada - Black Spruce, Ontario site 2_A8_Ref_M1 (SPAdes) (version 2) | ecosystem: Environmental > Terrestrial > Soil > Boreal...
CGCGAGGCGCCTACAACGTGGCCAGCGGCCGCGCCCACGCCGTGATCGACCTCGCGCGCACCCTGCTGCGTGTTGCCGAACGGGACCTTACGCCGGAGACACCGGGCCGATACCGGGTGGGAGATCCACGACACGTGGTCCCGGATGTTAGCCGGCTGAAGGCGGCCGGATGGGAGGCGCAGTCCGGTCTGGAGACGATGGTCCGCGAGTACTGGCAATGGCTGCAGCAGCAGCCGAACCTCGACACCTACTTCGAGGGCGCCGACCACCTGATGGAACGCACCGGGACCGTCCGCGTGGCGCGATGAACGCGCAGGCCAAGCGCCGCTACCCGATCCTCTACTCGGTCCAGCGTTGGAATGACGGCAAATGGTTCTACGGCGGATTTTTCATCATCCTGGTGGTGCTGATCGCCATCAAGGTGGTCCAGCACCAGTCGATCATTTCCTTCATCCCGGTCACCGTCCTCGACGGGGCCATCGTCGTGGCCTTCTGGCTGGTGCGGCGGATTTCGTACGTCGAGGTGTCGGATGACGGGCTCGAGATCCGCTACCTGTGGCATCACATCACCCTGCCCTATACCGCGCTGGCGCGAGTCCGCCGGCAGCCGCTCGAGGTCGCCTTTCAGCCGGCGGAACGGCGTCGCTTGGTCAACCGTTTCGTCCGCCGCCTCGCGCGCGGCCCCGCCGCCTACATCCGGCTCGACCGTCGCCAGACCGAGCTGATCGAATCAGCCGAACGGCAGCTCGGTTCTCGCCTGGTTGCGGGCGCGGACATCGTGGTGCCGATCGTCGGCGTCGATGACTTCGTGGCGCAGATCAAGGGCCGGCTGCGCGGCCAATCGAGCTGATGCAGGCCGCGCCAATCCCTGCGATTCGAACACCATCCGCCCGGCGAGCCTCGCGCGCGGCATGGTGGCGCATCGACCGGACCGACCTCTACTGGCTGATCGCCCTCACCCTGGTCGCGGGATTTCTTCGCTTCGCCAGCCCGATTTTCCTCGACTTCTTTGCCCACCCCGGCACAACGGCGCCGATCAGCGCCTGGGGGATCGGGCACAACTACCAGGATCCATCGATCCCGGGGCTAGGCAAGCCGAACGACATCGCGCCCAACTCACCCTTCGTGTTCGACGAGCTGTACTTTGCCAATGACGCGCACAAGGATCTGCTCGGGCAAGACTACTTTGACCCCGAGCCCCCGCTCGCCAAGCTGATCATTGCGATCGGTATCAAACTCTTCGGATTCAACTCCTTTGGGTGGCGCTTCATGCCGGCGCTCTTTGGCACGGCACTGGTCCCACTGATGTACCTGCTTGCCCGACAGCTGCTCGCCGTGCGCTTCTTCGCGATCGCCGCCGGCATGCTGACGGCTTTCGATGGCATGACCTTCGTCGAGTCGCGCACCGCTGTCATCGACATCATTCCGATCACCCTGGCGGTCCTCGCCTATCTCTTCTTCCACTTGCATCTCAACGCCGACACGGTGGTGCGACGGCGCTGGATGATCGTGCTCACCGGCATCACGCTCGGACTCGCCCTGGGCGCGAAGTGGACGACGCTCGCGGCCTACGGCACCATCATCGTCATCCTCGTCTTTCGCCTTATCGTGCGCTGGACCCGCTACGACGGCGCCACCGCCGGCATCGCGTTGCTCAGCCTCGCGCTGTTGCCGGCGATCTTTTACGGCCTCAGCTTCATCCGCTACCTGACGATCACCCACGGCATCACGAACCTCCCGCAGCCGGCGCTCGGCTTCGCGCCCTTTCACTTCAACCCCGGCGCGGCCTGGACCGAGATCGCCGAGTGGCACCGGCAGACCTGGCTCTACCACCTCAACCTGAAGGCGGACCACATCTTTTACAGCCCATGGTGGTCGTGGCCGCTCGACTTCCGGCCGGTGGTCTATTACTACGCGGGCCAGGGTCTCGGCGTCGACCAGTCCAGCGGCTCGACACTGGTGGCCGAGATCTTCAACCTGGGTAATCCGTTGATCTGGTGGGCCGCCACGCTGTCATTGGTCGGGATCGCGGTGGGATTGCCCGCATTGATCCGCGACGACCGTGCGCGACGTACGCTCGATGCGGCGGGCGCCGCACGGCGTGATGGGGCCGGTCCGGTCGACCAACGGCTCTACACATCGATCTTCATCGTGGTCGCGTTCCTCGGCGCCTGGCTGCCGCTCTCGCGGGTGCCGCGCGGCCTCTTCCTGTACCACATGCTAGGCGGCCTGCCGGCGATGTTCCTCGCCTTGTCGCTCGCGCTCACTTATCTCCGCACGCTTTCTGGTCGCCTGCCGGGGATCGCGATGCGCTTCAACGGGGCGGTTCCCGCCTATGCCTACCTGGTGATGGTGATCGGTTTCTTCCTCTACTTCTATCCGCTGTGGACCGGGCTCCCGCTCACCGCCGACGCGCTGAACAGCCATGTCTGGTTCGCCCTGGTCAAGCCGTTGCCCAACTGGTGCCTCTGCTACTGGACCTCCCCGGGCTAGCGCTCGTCGCCGGCTGTTTGACGCTTGGGCTGGGACTGGCCGCCGGCGGGCCACCCTGGCTAACCGGAGGTGAGCGCGTGGTGATCGCCATCGTGCTGGCGGTGGTTGGACTCACGCTGCTGGGCTACATCGTCGCGCTCGTGATCGGCGTCAGCGTCGGACTCGTCCTCCTGCTCGCGTTCCTCGGGCTTTCCGCCGGCGGGTATCTCCTGTGGCGCCACCGACCGCGGCTCCATTCCGGGCTGCGCACACGGCCATGGACCCAACCCGCCACGATCTCGCTCGCCGTCGCGATCGTGGTCGTCGCGCTGACGATGGGCTATCTCTTTCTCCGGGCGGTGGAGATCATGCCCGACGCCTGGGTCGCGCACTACAACAACACCTGGTCGGACTGGTCGTTCCACGCCAGCTACACGACCACCTTCGTTTATGGCCACAACCTGCCGCCACAGAATCCGATCTTTGCCGGGACCCCGTTCCGCTATACGTTTGCGCCCGACTTCGCCAGCGCCCTGCTGGTGGCCGGCGGCTGGAGCATCCCGGCGGCGCTCGCCTGGCCCAGCTGGGCGATGACGGTGCTGGCGCTCAGCGGACTGATCCTCTGGGCGCGGCGCCTCACCGGTGGGATCGGGGCCGGCGTGACTGCCGTCACCCTCACCCTGCTTGGCGGTGGTATTGGATTCTGGTTCTTCTTCGGCGACGCGGCGCGGCTGGGCCTGACCAATGCGCTGCTGCACATTCCGCGCACCTACGACCGGTTCGATCCGCCCGTCAACATCCAGTGGTACAACCCGATCCTTTCCTATTACCTCCCGCAGCGGTCGTTCGTCTTCGGTGCGGCGATCGTCATGGCGGTCCTCTTGCTGCTGACGCCGCCGTTGCTCGCGACGCCGTTCTTCCGCTGGCGCGAAACCTTCGACGCGATCCGTCAATCGTGGCGGCGCTGGACCATCAAGAGCGACGCGGTCGCGTTCCTCACCGCCGGCGGACTCACCGGCGTGCTGCCCCTCTTCCACGTGCACAGCCTGGTCGTGCTCGGCATCGTGACCGTGTGCTGGGCGCTGCTCTTCCCGCGGCCCGCGTGGCTCGGGTTCTTTGCGGTCATGGCCCTACTGGCCGTGCCGCGACTGCTAGTGGCCGTGCCGGGAGACACCGGCGCGCCGCCGGATCACCAGTACCCGCGGTGGCTGATCGGTTGGGTGTCAGGCGCTGACTTCCCGCCCTGGTTCTGGATCAAGAACACCGGTCTGTTCTGGCCGCTCCTCTTGCTCGCCTTGCTGAGCCCGCTGGCGCTGCGCGGGCGGATGCGGCTCTTGATCGCGCCCTTCAGCCTGGTCTTTCTTGTCGCCAACTTGATCAAGTTCCAACCATGGGACTGGGACAACAGCAAGCTGCTGGTCTTCTGGTACATGGCGAGTGGGGTGGCCGTGGGGGCGGTGCTCGTCCGGCTGGCCCGCGCGCACGTGGGAGGCGCCGTGGTGGCGGCCGCGATCTGGCTGAGCCTGGTCGCGTCTGGCGTGCTCTCGTTACTGCAATTCCTTCCGCCCCAGGGGCCGGCGTATGTCTGGTTCTCGGCGGAGGAAGTACAGCTGGCGGCCGAGGTGCGGCAGCAGACGCCACCGAAGGCGGTCTTTGTCACCGGCGAGCAACCGACGAACCCGATCGCCGACCTGGCGGGACGCTCGGTGCTGATGAGCTACCCGGGCTGGCTGTGGAGCTACGGCATCAACTACACGCAGCGGGAAGCGGACATTGCCCGCATCTACCGCGGCGGCCCCGGAACACTCGAGCTGCTCCGCCACTACCACGCCGACTACGTCGTCGTCGGTCCGAACGAGATCAGCGCCTTCCACCCCAACGTCGACTACTTCAACACCACCTTTCGAGTGGTGCTGCACACCGCGAATTACCAGATCTACGCCGTCCCGCCGGCTTAGAATGGCGGCGTGCTGACGCGGTTCCTGATCCACGTCGTCGCCCTGCTGTTCGTCTTCTATGTCGTCTGGGGCATTCGCGGTGGAACCCTGTGGGCGGCGGTCGTCATGGCACTGATCCTGGCGCTGGTCAACGCGATCATCCGGCCGGTCCTCCTGATCCTGACCCTGCCGATCACGATCCTGACGCTGGGATTGTTTGTCATCATCCTCAACGCGCTGCTCTTCGCGCTCTCCTTCGCTGTCCTCCAGGGCATCATGAACGTGCACTTCGCGATTGGCTTCGGCCAGATCCTGATCGGCTACTTGATCTACGTAGTGGTCAGTTTCCTGCTGACGCGCCTGATTCGCTAGACACGAGACATTCAGCTGGGGGAGTTCGAGGTGGGTGCCGCGAGAGCGGTGTCGGTGATGTACTTCGTAAACGATCCGCTGGCCGCTGCCTCCTGGTACGCAAAGCACCTCTTCAGCGACGTTCTGGTCCAGGCGGGATCCGGGTTCTTCTGGTTAGACACCGGAATTATCGAAGTGGGTTTTCATCCCAGCGACGACGAGAAGAACCCGGCTGGTGGTGGTGCGGTCGTCTACTGGAAGGTCGAGCACTTCGGCCGGAGCCGCGATGCAATGCTGCAAGCTGGATGCGAGTCGTGGCGTGGTCCGCTGGTGATTTCGCCACAACGCGTCATTTGTCAATTGCGCGATCCGTTCGGGAATATCATCGGGCTCGAAGGCGCCGTTTAAGCGAAACCTAGAAGGCCCAATAGCCGCGGCCGAAGGCCAGCCCGAAGACCAGCAAGCCGACGAACGAGGTCGCGACCATCACCAGATAGACCCAGCGCTGGCTCATCCGTCCCACGAGAAGAAAGAGCGGATACATACCCAACAGATAGCGCGGGATGCTCAGCCAGAACGGTAGAAAGGTCATCATCACGGTCAGCACCGTGGCGTAGGCGGCATCCGACGGTCGCAACCGCAACCAGCTGAGGGTCGTCGTGGCATAGGCGGCGATCCCGCCGGCGGCCTCGCCGCCACCGACGGTCAGCTTCTCCCACGGCACCCGCCAGATGATGCCGCGGATTGCGTCCGCAAACCCAACCCAGGGCGCCGAGAGTGAATGCGACCAGTGCTGGCGCTGGACCGTAATGAAGGCGAACGCATCGCCGAGCACGACCAGGTTGGTCGCGAGGTAGGTCAGGAAGCCGAGCACGATCAACACCGGCGCGAGGATCGCCTGCCAGAGGGCGTGCAGCGCGTGCCGCGCGTAAAAGAGCTCGAGCACGAGGAACGGTAGCAACGCGAGTCCGGTGAGCCGGGCGGCGGCGGCGAGACCTCCGAGCATCCCCGCAAACAGCCAGCGCTGCCGTCGCGCCGCGAGCACGGCGCCGAAGGCGAGGGCGCAGAAGAGGGCTTCCGTGTAACCGACCAGCAGGAAATAGGCGGTGGGAAAGACGACGAAGAAGGCCGCGGCCCGAAAGGCGGCGCTATCCCGCAGGTCTTCGCGAGCGACCTCGTAAAGCAGGATGGCGGCGACCACGCCGGCAACGTTGCTGATCAACAGGGCGGCGGTGCGGGCAGGGAGGCCGGTCGCGGCGATGGCGCTGATCAGCGCCGGATAGAGAGGGAAGAAGGCGATGAGGTTGCGAGCGTCGCCGGTCGCTGCGTAACCGTGGGTGGCAAGGTAAAGGTAGTGCTGCGCGTCCCAGCGGTCCCAGGCGCGCCCGAGCGCGGTCAGTGGATCGGGCCCGGCCCCGAATTCGACCAGGGTGAGGGTCACGAGCACGGCCTTGACGATCAAGGCCAGGATCAGGAGGCCCACCCAGGGCCGGATCCGATTGGGGATCATCCCCCCGATTGGAGGGGTTCCGGTACGATAGCGACGCAGCGGCTTGCCGGCCGTCGCGCTGAGTGACTTCACAAGTCTGGCTTCCCATTTTCCGCGCCATTGCCGCGGAGATCCGCGCCGAGATCGTGCCCCTGTCGGGCACGGCGCGTGGTCGCGAAGTGGTCGGCCTCGGCGCGGGCGGCGACCAGACCATCTATCTCGACCAGCTCGCCGAAGGGATCGTCGTGCGCCACCTCGAGCAAGCCTATCGCAGCGGTTTGCGTTTTCATTTGATCTCAGAAGAGCTCGGCGAACGCGACTTCGGTGGCTCGGCGCTGGTCCTGGCCGACCCCCTGGACGGTAGCGTCAACGCCAAGATGGGACTGCCGTACTATGCGGTCGTGCTGGCCGTCACCGACGGTGACCGATTCCGGGATGTGCGCCTCGGCTATGTCCAGAACCTGGTGACCGGCGACGAGTTCCACGCGATCGAAGGCGGCGGCGCGTTCCGCAACGGGAAGGCGCTGCAGCCGAGCCCGCCCGCCTTTGACGGCCGCTCGATCTCGCTGGTTTCGTTTGATGCCCCGAGCGGCGTCGAACCGCGGGAGCGGGCCGCCGCCATCTTCTTAAGGGCTGAGAAGGTCCGCCAGCTCGGCTCGGCGGCGCTGAACCTCTGCCACACAGCGGCCGGCGGTGTCGCGCTGCAGGCGACGCCCGCCCTGGTTCGAGCCTTCGACCTGGCCGGCCCATTGCTCGTCCTGCGTGAAGCAGGCGGCGTCGCGACCGACTATGACGGGGGCACGCTGGACGACGTCTCGGTGCGCCTCGAATCGAAGACGACGCTGCTGGCCTCGCTGTCGTCGGAGGTCCACGCCTTCGCTCGCCAGCTGGTGGGGGTGCAGGTGTCCTGATGCTCGAGCCGGAACAGACGACCTTCATCATCCTTTCCTTCGAGGGCCCGGACGTGTACTCGCAGGCGGGCGGCCTCGGCGTGCGGGTGAAGGAGCTCTCTCGCGCCCTGGCCGAGCGCGGCTTCGAGACCCACCTCTTCTTCGTCGGCGACCCCACGCTGCCGGCCCATGAGAGCGCGCTCGACGGGCGGCTCTGGCTGCACCGCTGGAGCCAGTGGATCAGCCGCTACCACCCGGTGGGCGTCTACGACGGCGAGGACGACAAGGTGGCGGACCTCAACCGCAGCCTGCCTGACGCGCTCGTGAAGGACTTCATCCGGCCCGCGATCGAACGAGGCAACACGGTGGTGGTGCTGGGCGAGGAGTGGCACATCGCGCACGCCATGTCGCTCATCTCAGACGCGCTCTACTTCGCGGGGCTACGCGATCGCTGCCTGCTTTTATGGAATGCCAACAACCACTTCTCGTTCAACCGCATCAACTGGGGGCAACTCGGCTACGTCGCGACCTTGATGACGGTCAGCCGCTACATGAAGCACATCATGTGGCGCTGGGGCGTGAACCCGATCGTCGTGCCCAACGGCATCCCCGGCTCGATGATGGCGCGGGTCAGCCAGGCGCAGGTGCGCGCGGTCCGCGCCGCGGTTGGCGCGTCAGCCTTCCTCTTCAAGATCGGGCGCTTCAGTCCCGACAAGCGCTGGCACCAGGCGATCGCCGCCGTCGCCCAGTTGAAGGAACGTGGCGTCGGGACCCGGCTCCTGATGCGTGGCGGGCTGGAGCCATTCGGCGGGGAGGTGCTGGACTTCGCCAGGCAACGCGGCCTCAGCGTCGTGCCGCTCTCCACCCGGATCGAGGACGTGACCGGGCTGGCGACCGCGCTCAAGGAGAATCCCGATGCCGACATCTGGAACGTGACGGCGTTCCTGCCCGACGACTTACTCCCGGTGCTCTACGCCTCGGCCACCGCGACCCTGGCCAACAGCGGCCACGAGCCGTTCGGCCTCGTCGGCCTGGAGGCGATGGCCTCCGGCGGGGTCGCGTTCGTAGGGGCGACCGGTGAGGAATACGCCCAGCCCTTCAAGAACGCGATCGTGATCGAGACCGAGGACGCGGCCGAGATCGTAGCCTATGTCACCAACCTGGCCGGCCGCCCGGAGGTCGCGCGCAACCTGCGGATCGCGGCGCAGCGGACGGCGCGGGACTACACCTGGCAGCGCGTCATCGATATCCTGTTGCAGCGCCTGGAGTTCGTCGCCCTCAAGCAGGGGCTCAAAACGCCATGAGAGGATAGACCCGGATGCCCAACTCGCTCGTCATCTACATGGTCGCCCACCAGCCCCGGCGGGTCCGGCTGCCGGCGCTGCTAATCCCGCGGGGAACGCCGCCCGAGAAGATGGACGCGCTGATCTTCGACGACCAGATGGACCGGCGGTACTTCGACAAGGTGGCGAAGTACTGCTACCGACCGGCCACCGAGCTCTTTCAGTCGCTCGTGGACAAGGGCATGAAGATCTCGCTCGGCTTCTCGGTCTCGTTCCTGGTGCAGATGCGGCGCTTTGGGCCGGACGTGCTGGCCGGCTTCCAGAAGCTGGTCAGTCATGAGAACGTCGAGCTGATCGCGGTCGAGCCCTATCACTCCTTCATCTTCTATCTCGACATCGCGGCCTTCGCCGAGCGCATGGCCTGGGGCAAGCGGCAGCTCGAGGAGACCTTCCAGAAGACGATCGCGGTCACCGACACGACCGAGATGTTCATGTCGAACGACGTCTACTTCCAGCTGCAGGCAAGCGGCTTTAAGGGCGCCGTCATGGACGGCCGGCCCTGGGTGATGGGTTGGCGCGAGCCCACCCACCTCTACCGCTACCCCAATGAGGAGATGCGGCTCCTCACCCGCCACTACGAACTGAGCGACGACGTCGGCTACCGGTTCAGCAACCGCGAGTGGAACGGCTGGCCGCTGATGGCGGACACCTACGGCAACTGGCTCCGCGGCGCCATGGGGGAGTTCGTCTTCCTCGCCTGGGACTTCGAGACCTTCGGGGAGCACCACCGCGCCGACTCCGGCATCTTCCCCTTCATGCACGCCCTCCACGACGACCTGGTCAAGAACAAGATGAAGTACCTGACCCCGTCAGAGGCGATTACCACTTTCACAGACGCGCACGAGATGCCGCTACCGGAGTACGGCTGCACCTGGGCCGGCGACGGTGGCATGGATTTCTTCCTGGGCAACGAGGCCCAGCAGGGCATCTTCCGCCTGATGCATCACATCTACAACAAGGCCAAGCTGACCAAGCATCCCCACCTGATGGACATCGCCATGTGGCTGCTGCAGTCCGACAACCTTCACCTGATCCAGTGGTTTTCCAAAACCGGCAGCCAGGCCGAGGTCTCCGCCTACTTCACCCCCGACGAGTGGTGGGAGCTAGGCGGGCTTGGCATCCTCCGCGAGCAACAGCGTGTCTACGTGAACTTCCTGCGCGCCATGGACGAGTACGCGTAAGGCTACGTGAGCGCCCGGTCCCAGTAGCCCCGAATACGACCTGTATTCGACGGCTGCAAGGTCGGGTCGGGCTCCCGGTTATACCGCCGGGGTGCCTTCCTTGCCCACGCCTCCGTTGCCGGCGATTCTGGTCGTCGTGGCCATCGGCGTGCTGCTCTTGCTGCGGCTCGTCGGCGGCTCCATGCCGTGGGGCCAGTTGATGATCGCCGTGGGCCCGGACGGCCGCCCGATGCGGCCACGCGTCAAGTGGCACCTCTGGACGATCTGCCGCGGCGAGCCGCCCCTGATGACGGCAGCCCTCGGCGCTGTCTCCATCGTGCTCGGGGCCCTGGCACTGTTCTTCGTCGGGCCGGAGCTGGCGGAGGCGATCACACACCCGATGGCCCGCTGGCTGGTCTACCTATTGATGTTCACGCTGGCTGCAGCTGGGACCGTCGTCCCCATCGGGATCGTCGTCCTCGTCCGCGGTGCCCTCGACCTTGCCGCACGACGGTCCTCCATGGTCGGCGTGGTGGTCAGCATGCGTCGGGACGTTGGGCTGTTCGGACGCACCTACCGAGTTGCCGTGCAGGCCGGGGATCGAGTGATGACCAAGAAACTCTGGGCCGAGGCCTTTCGGGTCAACCGCCATGCCTTCGATCAATTGCGGCCAGGTGACCGCGTCACCATCGAATACTCACCACACCTGCGTTACGTCTACCACATGGTGCTGCCGGAACCGCTGAAAAAAGCGGTAGGTTAGCTAGACTCTTCCATCGTGACGCGACCTCTGCATGTGGCGTTCGTATGGCACATGCACCAACCGTATTACAAGGATGACCTGCAGAACCAGTTCCTCCTCCCCTGGGTGCGGTTGCGTTGCGCCAAGGACTATTACAAGATGCCCGCCCTGCTCGCTGACTACCCGGCCATCAAGCAGACCTTCAACCTCGTGCCGGCGCTGGTCGCCCAGGTGCAGGATTACGCCGACGGTCGTTTTTCCGACGTCTACCTCGAGCTTGCCCGACGTCCGGTGTCGGAGCTGAGCGCCGATGAGCGCGCCTTCGTCGCTCGCTGGATGACCGAGTCCAGCCAGATCCGTCGCGTCCGCGAGTACCCGCGTTATGTCGAGTTGGTGCGAAAGCGGGAGCAGGCATGGCCGCGCGGTTCCCTTGACCTGGCACGGCTCTTCAGCGATGTCGAGCTGCGCGACCTGCAGGTCTGGTTCAACCTCTCCTGGATCGGCCCGGAAGTGATGGAGCGCGATCCCGTCATCGGCGAGCTGGTCAGAAAAGGCCGCGACTTCACCGAAGCCGACAAGGAGCCGATCTTCAGCGCGCAGCTGGAGCTGCTGCGCAAGGTGCTCCCCGCCTATCGCGTGCTCCAGGATCGCGGCCAGGCCGAGCTGATCACGAGCCCCACCTACCATCCGATCTTGCCGCTGATCGCCGACCTCGGCATCGCGCGCGTCGCGCGACCTGACCTTTTGATGCCCCGGCGGCCCTTCGCGCATCCCGACGATGCCGCCGAACAGCTCCGGCGCGGGGTCGAGGCCCATACCCGCAGCTTTGGGATACGGCCACGCGGCATCTGGCCACCGGAGGCGGCGATCTCCGATGACGTGGTGCGACTGGCCGCTGACCAGGGCATCGAGTGGATGCTCAGCGATGAAGCGATCTTGGCCCGCTCGCTCTCGAGCGCGATCACACGAGACGGCGAGGGCCAGGTGATGCAACCGGACGTGCTCTATGCACCCTATCGCGTACAGGCTGGCGGTTCGCCCATTCACTTGCTGTTCCGCGACGGGCGGTTGTCCAACGCGATCGGCTTCGAGTACCAGAATTCGGCTCCTGACGAGGCAGCCACGGACCTGGTCGATCGGCTCAAGGTTATCGGGCAGCGTCAGAAGGCCAGCCCGTTCCTCGCCGTGATCGCCCTCGACGGCGAGAATTGCTGGGATTTCTACGAGGCGAACGGCAACCCCTTCCTGCGTTCGCTCTACGCGCGCTTGTGCCGCGAGCCCGAGGTGAAGACTGTGACCGTGTCGGAGTTTCTCTCGGAATTCCCGGCGGACCGATCGCTGGCGCGCGTCCACCCGGGTTCATGGATCAACGCCTCGTTCGATACCTGGGTCGGCGACCAGGAGCACAACACCGCCTGGGACATGCTCGCCGACGCCCGCAATCTCCTCAGCCAACGCGAGCGCGACGCGGTCGACCAGGAGGAGCTGAAGGCGGCGCGCCGAGAGGTGCTGATCGCGGAGGGGAGCGACTGGTTCTGGTGGTTTGGCCGCTCGCACGATTCCGGTATGGACGAGATCTGGGACAGCCTCTTTCGGCTTCACCTGCGCAACATCTATATGTTGCTTGGCGAGCGTCCGCCGGCAAGCCTGTACCAGCCGATCGTCAAGGCCGCGGGGGGAGCCGCCACCAAGCGGCCGGATCGGAAGATCAGCCCCAAGCTCAACGGCAGCGTCGACCAGGACGAATGGAACGCGGGCGGCTATGTCGACGTGACGGCGCTCTTCGGCGCCATGCACCCGCCGCGCGGCGCGGTGCGGCGGATCTGGTTCGGCCATGATGATCGCAACCTCTATTTGCGCTTCGACCTCCTCGACCGCCGGGCGACGCCGTCGACGAAGCTGGAGATGTTCTTTTCCGGGAGTCTGGCGTCGGCGGGGTTGGCGTCGACCGACTTCGGCTTCCAGCCGGCCTTCCGGCTCACGGTGCAGCGACGGGACGGCGACGTCGAGCTCGAGCTTCGCGAGGTGACGCCGGGAGGCGGGGAGCCTCGCTGGAGCGGCCGCGCCGATGTGGGCGATACGATCGCGTTCGCGGTGCCCTTCCATGCCCTCGGCCACGACCCCGGTGATACCCTCCACATGGTGGCGCTCGCCCATCAGGACGGCGAACCGGTGGAACAGCTGCCGCCGACCGGCTCGATCGCGGTCCGCGTGCCGGGTGATGTCTCGAGCGGAGCACCGGACCGGCCGTTGAAGATCCTGCTGGTGTCGGCCGAGGTCGCGCCCTTTGCCAAGGTCGGCGGGCTCGCCGATGTCGCGGGTGCCCTGCCGAAAGCGCTGCGGGCCATGGGGCACGACGTCCGGGTGGTGATGCCGCGCTATGGCAGCATCGATGTCGACAAGTACGGCCTGCGCAAAGTCGTGACCAATCTCGGCGTCCCCCTGGCGCACCAGCCGGTCAACGCCGACGTGCTCGAGGGACGGATCGGCGGCGACGTCCCGATCTACTTCATCGACAACCCGCAATTCTTCGGCCGAGAAGGCATGTACGGCTTCTGGGACGACGACGCGCGCTTCATCTATTTCAGCCGGGCGGCGCTCGAAATGTTGCGGCCGCTCGATTTTCAACCCGACGTGATCCACGTCAACGACTGGCATACCGCCGTGATCCCGAACATGCTGGCTCGGCTCTATGCCGGCGACCCGTTCTTTGCCGATGTCGCGACCGTCCTCACCATCCACAACCTTGCCTTCCAGGGCGTCTTCGGCTACGGCACCCTTCACCTGGCGGACCTCGAACAATGGGGCCTGATCAAGCCCGGGATGCCAGGGCTCGACGACATCGTCAACCTGCTCGGGCGCGGCCTCTACTTCTCGGACGTCGTCAACACCGTCAGCAATCGGTACGCGGAAGAGATCCTCACGCCGGAGTACGGCGAAAAGATGGACCCCCTGCTTCGGGTCTTTCGCGGCAAGCTGCACGGCATCATCAACGGCATCGACTACGAGGTCTTCAACCCGTCGGTCGACACCTCGATCGCGGCTCGCTACGACATGGGCAGCGTCGCCAAGAAGGTCGAGAACAAGCTGGCGCTTCAGAAGGAGGTCGGGCTCCCCCAGGACCCGTCGATCCCGATCATCGGCCTGATCTCACGTCTCTACGACCAGAAGGGCCTCGACCTGATCGCCAACATCATGTGGGGGCTGATGCGACTGAACCTCCAGCTGGTCG
>Ga0209118_1001038_pt1 | contig 13615 bp, 9 predicted proteins | sample BlaSpr_A8_Ref_M1_FD_187988 | JGI IMG/M metagenome (GOLD analysis project Ga0209118, IMG submission 187988) | Forest soil microbial communities from Thunder Bay, Ontario, Canada - Black Spruce, Ontario site 2_A8_Ref_M1 (SPAdes) (version 2) | ecosystem: Environmental > Terrestrial > Soil > Boreal...
TGTTTTTAACACAATTACTAAGTTATTTAAAAGGGGGATTAAACTCGCAATATTTTTTATAGTGTTTAAGAAAATCAAGCGAACTATTGTTTTTTCAATTAATTTATTATCTATAAATGTATATTTATTATTATTTATTGTTCTTACAAACACGTTTTCACTTGTTTTGTGATCTCTATATTCCAATACGAAAACACCTTCTCTAAATAGTTTGATATGATTTAAATTATCATATTCAGTTATTAAAGTGATATTAGTTTTATTTATTTGTATTATAAATAGTTTCCCTATTTGAATAATTAATTTACCATATTTTAATGGATTTATTGTAATAGGTAATTTAAAATGGTTGTAATTTTGGTATTTTATCATTATTTGTTTTATTTAAAGACTGTCGTCTAGGTTTTAGCCGATTAGGAGTGTGACACTTTTTGATTTAGTAAGCTTTGGGCAGACTAACCAATTTATATCGATTCCTTTCTCCCTCCACTAGGAATATGTCCTAATAACCGATTTTATAGTTTAATTCGAGATTCACGGTTGAGTTATTAGTAAGATATAAGGGGGTAAATATTAGTGAAATCAAAATATTAATTAAATTTTTACTTTAATTCTAACAATAACTGTTAATATTACTGGATCCATTGAATTAATTGAAGTATCTTTAAATAATCAATTAGTTATAAAATACCCTTTTGAATCAAGGGTATTCATAATAAATTGAGTTATTAAAATTGGATCACTTTCTTTATTAATAATTATTGCATCATTTATAAAAAGAGGATGAACTTTTTTTTTATTTTCTTTTCATTCTTTATAACTTGAAATAAATGATAGACTCATTGAGAAATTTTCGTTATCTTCTAATGAATCTAATAATTTTTTCATATCTTTAGTTAAAGTTTGTACCTTAAGATATGAAATCACTGGTTTATCTCGATAAGAGTCAATTTTTCAATCAAAAGAATCTCTAAAATCAATATCAAATGAAGAAAAAGGAATCGATATAGTATATAATGAGTTTGTTTTTGAATATTTAAAGAAAATAAATCCAATAATTAATAAAAATATTACTCAATGAGTAAAATCTCATGAATTTAATTCTAAAGGAGAATTAATAAAATTATCAGTTATTTGTGAGTAACCTGGTGGTGTATTTCCTGTTGCTGTATTTTCAGTTAAATGATAAAATCTGGGAAGAGGATATATATCTCATCTTATTGGTATTTGATTTACCAAGACTTGAGAAGTTGGATATTCTGGTAGAGAAATATCAATATCTCTTAGATTAGAATGAATATGATTTACATCGACTAATTCGATATCTCCTAATCTTACTAAAGTATTTACAGGAGGTCTTGTATGTAGATTTATATATCTTATGGCTGCATAAACTCCAAAAGTTGAAGCAAAAGTTGCGGTTACTACGATGATTATTATATCAGAATGTGTCATTATTATTTTTGTTTAAATTGATTGCGACTATTGATTGGTATTTAACGTCCTATCAACTAAAAGACATAATAACCATTTAAACTGTTAATAGTAAGGGGTTAAATGTAAGAAATTTTAAAACATTTGTTGTATCTTCAATTTCAATATAAGTATATATTAACCGAAACATTTGAAGGTTAAGTTAATCAAACTCTTTTGAATTTGAAACAAAATGAAATAGTGGTGTCTAGTTTTATATCGAAACCAGACATATTTCATTGTTCTACTATAAACTTGGTTATCAATTTTGGATTACTTTTGTTGTCTACTAAAAAATCTTCAGAAAGATTTAATCTTGCTTGTGAAAGAGATTTTGATCCAGCAAATTGTGGAATTATCATATAAATTTTGTCATTTTCAATTAATTTTAAGAATGTTGATATTTCGTATATACTTACACCATCAAAAAATCTATATCTTCATCCAGATTTTGAATCAACTTTTATAGATGATGGAACATGTCTTAAGAATGATATTTTATTAACTGATAAATTCATTATCGTTATTTTAAAGAAATCCTTTGGGACTTGTATTAAATGTCTAATATTAACATATGACAATAATTAATTTACCCCTTGATAAGGGATTAGTTGACTAATGGTTTAGTCTAGAAAACTCCTCATTTTCTATTTTAAGTTCGATTCTTACTAGTTCCATTCAATTATTTAAACAGAAATTATAGACCTCGATTTTAATTGGAAAGTCAAAAGAGGGAAATTTCTGTGTTTTATGGATAAAAGAGAATATTAACTATTCAGTTTAAATGAATATTATTAATTTTATTCATTTTAAAATAATTATTATAATATATTATAATTATATTTCAAAAATATTCTTTAATTAGAATATTATATTTTTTGGTTATACCTACATTATTCATATAAAAATTTTAATTTATATTAAAGGATTTATACAAATTAAATGTTTACAGCCTTAATCGTTAAAACTTTATTTTTATATTCATATAAAAATTTTAGATCGAACATTAATACAAATAACTTTTATTAATAGGCTTAAATCGAATTTAAGAATGAAATTTTTATTAATAAACATATTAAGTTTTACAACCATAATATCCAGTGTATTAGTTATAACTTCTAAAAATCCTGTGATATCAGTAGTATATCTAATTTCTGTATTTGTAAATGCAGCAGGTTATTTAATATTATCTGGAATAGGTTTTCTTGGTTTATCTTATATTATTGTATATGTAGGTGCTATAACTGTTTTATTTTTATTTGTAATTATGATGATTAATATTTCATTAACAGATATAATAGATACAGGAAAACAATATACTAAAAATTTACCTTTAGTTTTTGTAGTAGGTTCCTTATTCTTATTTGAAATGTTTAACATTTTACCATTTAGTTTTAATAATGTATCTGGTTTAAATTTAATTTTTGATACTATTACTAATTTTAATTTATTTATTTGAAATAATGATAAATTAAATTTTGTTAATAATATTCATACTACTTATCAATCTAATATTGCAGATATTACATTTATTTCCTTTAGTCAAATAGAAGCTATAGGACAATTAATTTACACTTATGCTGCTATATTATTAATAATATGTAGTATTATTCTATTATTAGCTATGATAGCACCTATTTTTATATCTTTAAATAAAAAATAAATTTATCTAATTTATTCAATTATTATTTATTACCCCCCTTTATTTAATTTCTCATAATAATGTTTAATTTGTTTGTTTTTAATTAAATAAGAGTTAAGTTTACAGATGGTTTCTGTAATAAATCTGCAAAATTTATAAATATTAGGGTTCAATTCCCTCTTAACTCTATAATCATTGATATTTAATATTATGATAATTAAGAGAAATCTATTCATTTAATTAATATAATTAAAATATATCTTATAAATTCTCTTAGTTCAATGGTAGAACTGCATTCTTCTAAAGTGTTAATTTTGGTTCGAATCCAAAAGAGAATAAGAATACATTAAACTATTAAAAAATTACATATTTAAAAGAAAAATAGAATAGTTAAATCTATTTCATAAAAATTATTTAGATAATTAATTTACAAATAATGTTTTTACAAATTCTTTAGAACTGATTAATTAGGTTATTAATATAAAAATAAATTATTGTTACAGTATCTTTTACTTAAAATGCATTATATATATAAATTTTTACAATTTATTTAGAAAAATTATATCTAATTAAATTTAATTAAATTATTTTTGTTTTTTACTTATAAATATTTAAATTATTAATTTCAATTAATTTAAATTAATTTATAAAGTTATTTTGTTAATTTTAATTAACTATAAATCAATATTTATATCTATTTCAATTTTATAAGAATGTAATATAAGATTATATTAAATTTTTATATTTTTAAAATTATTCTTTAATTAATTAAAATTAAGAGAATTTAAAGATTAAAGTATAAATTAAAAAATGGATAGTCAATTATAAAATAAAAATATAGATATAAATAAAGATAATAAATATATTTATCTATGAATACACATAATTTAATTTTAACTCTGTTAAATATAATAATAAATTTATTAGATGTATTATCAGTGATATTACCTATATTATTATCTGTAGCCTTTATGACTATAATAGAAAGAAAACAATTAGCTGCTCATCAAAGAAGAGTGGGTCCTAATACTACAGGATATTATGGTTTATTACAACCTTTTAGTGATGCTCTTAAATTAATAGTTAAAGAAACAGTTATACCTTCTCAATCTAATAAAATATTATTTTATTTAGCACCTGTGTTTTCTTTAATATTTAGTTTATTAGGATGAGGAATAATTCCTTTTGGACAAGGTTTAAGTTTATTTGATTTTACCTTAGGGATATTATATACTGTAGCTTTATCATCATTAGGAGTATATGGTATATTATTTGCAGGTTGATCAGCAAATTCTACTTATGCCTTTTTAGGTTCTTTAAGAAGTACTGCTGCTATGATTAGTTATGAATTAATTTTAAGTTCAGCTATATTAATTATAATAATATTAACAGGTTCATTTAATTTTACAACTATAATTGAAAATCAACAAGCTATTTGATATATAATACCATTATTTCCAGTGTTTATATTTTATTTTATTTCTATATTAGCTGAAACATCTAGAACACCTTTTGATTTACAAGAAGCTGAATCTGAATTAGTAGCTGGTTTCTTTACTGAACATTCAAGTGTACCTTTTGTTTTCTTTTTCTTAGCTGAATATGCTTCAATAGTTTTATTTAGTTGTATTACTTCTATTTTATTTTTAGGAGGATATCATATGCCTGAATTATTTATTAATGATTCTTTAATAAATTTACAATCTATCATACTTGGATTAAAAACATGTTTATTCTGTTTTATGTTTGTATGATTTAGAGCTACTTTACCTAGAATGAGATATGATGCTTTAATTGAATTATGTTGATTAAATTTATTACCTGTTTGTGTAGCTTTTATTATTTTAGTGCCTAGTATTTTAATAGCATTTGATATCTCACCTTATTAAATTATTTAATCTTTTTATTTTATTGAATTTTATTTTTATAATAAATAATTGTTTATTTATAATATTTTTAAAGTTTGTATCATAATATATTAAATTACATTTTATTATTTCACCCCCTTATTTAATCCATTTAAATTTATTTCAAAGTCAAAATTTTAAATGATTCTGTTTTAAAATTAAAAACAAACATAAAAATTGAAGATAGTTTTAAATTAACAAAAATAATTAAAAGAGATATAAAAAATTGCAAACAAGCACATAAAATATAACCATAATTTTTATTATTGTTTAAAAACCATAAGAATTTAATTTTGGTTCCGATTGAACGTTGTTCAGTAGTTTAAGACATGCAAATCATTATTACCGCGAAAATAAAAGGTAATAAGGTGTAAAGGTGAGGATAGTAAATAAGTTACTTTATAATTTCCATAAATAGGAAATAAATATAATTAAAAATTAATTTATATTAAAGGAATTCTTCTGTTATAAAATACTATTTACTTTGATTAGGTAGTTGGTAGGGTAAAGGCCTACCAAGCCGACGATCAATAGCTATGTTTGAGAGAACAGATGGCCACATTGGGAATGAAATCTCCCAAGTAGTATAATACTACCAGCAGTCGAGAATATTAGTCAATGCTCGAAAGAGTGAACTAGCTAACTGAAATCAATTATAATAATTGATAACATAAGGGAAAATAATGATATTACCTTATTATTAGTGTCGTCCAAAACTGGTGCCAGAAGACTCGGTAAGGCCAGAGACACAAACGTTAATCGTCTTAATCAGGCGTAAAGGGTTTGTAGGCGGCTTTAAAATTTAATTAATAAGATATATTAATTAAAGAATAAAAGCTAGAATCAAATAGAGGATATATGAAAGAATGCTTAGAGTAGGTCTGATATCTTTAGATACTAAGTAGAATATTAAAGGCGAAAGCTTTTTTCCATTAATGATTGACGCTCAGAAACGAAGGTGAGGATAGGAAATAGGATTAGATACCCAGAATACCCCTCTCTGTCAACGATGAATGGTAGTTATTAGTACAAATTATTAATGGCAATGTTAACACGATAACCATTCCGCCTTGTGAGTACAACTGCAAAGTTGAAAACAAAAAAATTAGTCGGTTTCGGAGCAAACGAAGTGAAGCATGTTATTTAATACGATAATCCGCGTAAAACCTTACCAGTTCTTGAATAAAAACTTATATATATTTTATATATAAAGGAATGTTTTAAATTTAAAATATTTTTAAATAGAAAAATAAAACATTTAATACAGGTGTTGCATGGCTGTCTTCAGTCCGTATCGTGAGAACTGAGGTTAATTCCATTAACGGACGAAATCCCTATTGTTAATTTAAAATATTATAATTTATTACATACTTAACAATTTATGATTCTTATAAAGTATCATTTGGGGCTAAGACAAGTCTTTATGGCCCTTATGAACTGGGCTATAGACGTGCCACAAAAACTTTTACAAAGTGATGCGAAACTTTTTCTTAAAATGCATTATATATTTATTTTTTTATTACAGATAATTTTATATTTAATATAAAATAAATTATCAAAAGATTAAATAATGCATTTATTTTTATTTTTATAAAATTAAATTTAAATTTGGAAAGTAGGAAGAGCTAATCATTAAAAAAAGTTAACATATAAATTTAGACGGATTGTTTTCTGCAATTCGGAAACATGAAGAAGGAATTTCGAGTAATCGTTGATAATAAGCGCAACGGTGAAACTAGCATCCGTGATGAACTAACTGTCTGTCGCTGGGAAGAAGCTTATATTGATGGAAATAAAAATGTTATTATAACTTTTCATAGTTAATATTAAATTTATTTTTAAATTTAAATAGTTATTTATTTTTTAAATAATATAACGGCTATTTAAAACTAATTAGTTTTTATTAATTCAATTGAGTAACATCTCAAAAGTCATAGCAAGGTAGCCGTACTGGAAAGTGCTGCTGGAAAATAAATACAATTACCCCCCTTTTTAATACTAATTAGTAAGAGATTAGTTGAGTGGTTTAACAGCATATTTACACTATGCAGACAGAGTTTCGATTACTCTATCTCTTATTTATAATTATTATATTATTTTTATAATAGTGTCTTTATAATTAATAAATTTTGTTTAACTAAAATATTCTTATTTTATATCATATAATATATTTTTATATTATTTATATTTTTATTGATAGATTTTACATATATTTTATGTATATTAAATTTCATATTAATACTTATTAATTTGCGAGTGTGCCGAAATTTGGTAGCCGGGTAAATCTTAGGAATTTATGTCTTATAATCGTAAGAGTTCAAGTCTCTTTACTCGTATATAAAACAAAAAAAAGAAAAATATATCATATGAAAATTTTAATTTTTTATGTTTTATTTTTAAAATATCTTTTTCAACCCAATTATAAGCTAAATAAGTTATATATTAAATTTTTCTGCATTAAATAAAATTTAGTTAAGAAGAGGTTAATAAAATCTATACATTTATTTATTTAAGAGGGGGTTTTAATTAGTTAAATATTATATCCTTTTTATATTAATTCTTTGAATAATAATCTAAAGTTTGATACAAATTAAAAATCTGTAACATCTTTAGCTGAATTGGTAAAGCGTTTGCGTTCGAAGCAATTATATATTGGTTCAAATCCAATAGGATGTAATAAAAATAATTAAAACAAATTTGTTAAATATATTTTAATTTAATTAATTATGATTGACTAAAGAATAAAATATTGAAATAAAAATAAAAAATATAAAACAAAAATTAAAAGTAATGATGTTTATTAGTATCATGATTCTTATAGTGGCAATAGCCCTACCTTCAATAAATAGAAATATTTCACCAAATTTATATTTAAGAATATCATCTCTATTATTACTTTATACTGGAGCATTAACTTTAAATGCTTTTTATATTCAGTCAATTGGATCAGGTATAGGTATATATAGCGGTTTATTTCAAATTACTTTATTCACACAACTATTTGATATAGTAATAGTATTAACAGGTTCTGTAATACTAATAGCTTGACCTTTAATAAATCATAAATTTATAGATAATAATTTAAATTTAAATGAAGAAGGTCATAATATATTATCAATTAATAATTATAGAATAAAATATTCAATAATAGTATTAATATCAACTTTAGGTTCTCTATTATTAATATCTTCTTCAAATTTGATAACTTTATATTTAAGTTTAGAATTACAATCCTTTGGATTATATATTTTAGCTTCTTTATATAGACATTCAGAATTAGCAATATCAGCAGGATTAAAATATTTTTTATTAGGTAGTTTAGCTTCTTGTATAATATTATTAGGTTGTGGTTTAATATATTCTTTCACAGGATTAACTAATTTAGATTCTATATATAGTATGATATCAGTAATAGATAATAATAAAATATTATTAGGTTTTAGTTTAGGTTTAATATTAATATTTATAGGATTATTATTTAAAATAGCAGCAGCACCTTTACATAATTGAGCGCCTGATGTGTATGCAGATAGTGCTACAATTATAACCACATGATTAACTATTATACCTAAAATATCTATTTTGTTAGTTTTATTTGAAATACAAACTCATATTAATTTAATAGATAATATTAATATTATATTAGAATTAAATCCTTTAAATAATATAATAAATAATAATATTTTAAGTTTTAATAATAATTATTTATGAAGTAAAAATTTATTATTAATAAGTTCTTTATTATCATTATTAATAGGAACAATTTTAGGTTTAGCTCAAACTAAAATAAAAAGATTATTAGCTTATAGTACTATTTCACATGTAGGATTTATTTTATTAGCTTTAGCTATTAATTCTGAACAATCAATAGAAGCTTTAATATTTTATATTATACAATATACTATTACAAATTTAAATACTTTTTTAATCATTATATTATTTGGATATATAATAAAAAATTCATTTAAAGATTTAATACAAAGTATAATGGTAGAAGATGAAACAGGAACAGAAAATGATATTAATTATATTTCAGAATTAAAAGGTCAATTTTTCTTAAATCCTTTATTATCAATAAGTTTAACCATTTGTTTATTTAGTATGGCTGGAATACCTCCTTTAATAGGATTTTTCTCTAAACAGTTTGTATTATATTCAGCCATTCAAAATGGATATTACTTTATGTCTATTATAGCTATTATTGTAAGTATTATAAGTGCTTCTTATTACTTAAAAATAATAAAAATATTATTTACAGAAGAAGAAAATACATCTGATTATAGTGATAAAGAATTAAAAATAATTAATAATTTAAATACTAAATCCTCAATAGAAATAAGTAGTACTAACAGTTTTATAATATCTACTTTAACATTATCTATTTTTTGCTTTGTTCTTAAACCATCCATTTTATTAAATAGTACAACAATACTTTCTTTATCTTTATTTAATTTTTAATGAATAATTTATTAATGTTATTTATATTGGTTCCTATTTTAGCTTTAGTGTTATTAATTTTAAATTTACTATTTGCAGCTCATAGACCTGATGAATCTAAAATATCAGCTTATGAATGTGGATATTCAGCTATTAGAAAACAAAATAGAACTGATTTTCAAATACAATTTTATGTAGTTGCTATGTTATTTTTAATCTTTGATTTAGAAATATTATTATTATTCCCAATAGCTGTAACTTTATATAAAGTAAGTACTTTTGGGTTTAGTATAGCTTTAATTTTCTTTGTAGTATTAACAATAGGGTTTATCTTAGAAATGGGTTCTGGAGCTATCTCTATAGCTAAAACTTCACAAACTAAAGTTAATAAATAAATTTTATTAGCTAATAGAAATATTAATTAATCTATCTATATTTAATAATAAATTTTACCCCCTTTTTAATATAATTTAGTTATATAATTTTTAAAAGAAAAATAAAATAAGAATTAACTTTTTAAATAAAATAATAATTTAATATATTCATAATATAAAAATATAAATATATATTTAAAAGAATATATAAATAAAGGGGGGGAATCTGATAATTGGTAATCAGTTGTATTTGCATTACAAATATGATAGTTCGAGTCTATCTTTCTCCATAAATTATTTTTCATTTAAATAATTATAAGCCTCGATTGCTTAGTGGTCAAAGCGCTATTCTGAAGATATAGAAATGTGAGTTCAATTCTCTCTCGGGGCAAATTATATATTAATTAAATCATTTACTATGTTTTAAGCCGGAATAGTTTAATTGGTAAAACGAATTCCTTGTAAGACTTTGATATTGGTTCGATTCCAGTTTTTGGCAAAATTAAATTAAATAAATTAAAAATAGTTATAACACAAATAATATGAGTTGTAGTTTAATTTGGAAAAACATCATTTTTTGGTAATGAATAATATCAGTTCGAATCTGGTCAACTCAGTAAATTTTTTATTTTTATATTAAATATTTTAAGATAGCAGAACTCGAGTGGTTGAGTGTCTCCCTTTTAAGGAGAAAGTCCTGGTTCAAGTCCAGGTGCTTTCAAATTTAAAAATAATTTTAATATAAGAAATATTTAGATATATATATTTAAAATTCATAATAAAAATAATAAATTATAAAGTTAAAAAATAGAGAAATAATCTTTTGAAATAATAAGGGCAGGTGATCCGATTGGTAATGGTGATTCTCTGTAAAAGAATTGGTTGACGCCGTAAAAGGTTCGATTCCTTTACTGCTCAATAATAAAAAAATAAAAATGAAGAAATATAAAATGTATAAAATGTATAAAATGTATAAAATGTATAAAATGTATAAAATGGTAGATGACAAATTGGTAAGTCGCTCCTTTTGGGTAGGAGACATAGAGCATGTTCGAATCGTGCCTATCATATTTAGGTGTTATGGCAGAGAGGTCATTGCGGAGTACTGTTAATACTTTTTTTCATAGGTTCGATTCCTATTAACACCTTAGGTTTAATTTATTTTATAAAATTTCCTTATATTTGATTATAATTAGATTTTTAACTTAAATCAAAAATTAATAATAAAGAAAGTAAATTAAATTAAAAAATAAATATATACTAAACACAAACAAATATATAAAAGAGTAATAAAAAAATAACGAACATGTTGAAATTGGTAAACAATCTCTTCTTAAGCAGGAGTGGAAGTAATTCCTTAAGAGTTCAAGTCTCTTTGTTCGTATATATTTATAACAATAGTGTACAATATAATCTAAATAATAAATTATATTTAGACAGTTTAGTGTAACGGTTTGCACACTAATCTCATTAGTTAGTAGAAGGGTTCGATTCCCATTCTGTCTTTATTAATAAAAGTAGTATAAGGGGCTATTTATTGAAAATAAATATTAGATTATTTAAAATCTTAAATGGATAAATTTTATGTGTTTATAAGAGATTAATTTAAAAGAATTAATAATTATTTATTTAATATTATCATTTAATAGATAAAATGAATTTATAATTAATAAATTAAGATTTATAATTTAATTAATAAAAGAAGGTTTTTTAGTATAATGGTCGTACAGCAACCCTTCAAGTTGCTAGTGTCAGTTCGAACCTGATAAAAGCTATATTTCTCTATATTTTTATTTTTAACTTTAAATTTATTATAATTATATAATAAATGTTAAAATAAAAATTTTTAAAAGTTAATTTAAGATTTTAATACTTTAGTTAAATTATATTATAAACAAATTTAATTTAAATAAATAAACAAATTTATAAATTTTAAAAGTATACAAAATCATACAAATTAAATTTCTAACTTAAAATTAATTATAATTAATTTTAAAAATAAATATATTTACATTAATTATAATTAATTTTAATAATTGTTATTCGTTATTAAATAAAAAATAAATTTAGTACTAATTTTAGATAACAAACACACACAAAATATAAATGTTAACAAAATTAAGTTTAATCATAAATTCTCCATTGGAACAATTTGAAGTAAGTAGTTTAATAAGTGTAATAGCTCCTATATTTGGTTATATAAATATAACTTTAAGTAATTTAGGCTTATATTCTATATTAATCTTATTTATAATATTAAGTTTACATATAATAAGTAATAATGAAAATAAAATTTTACCTTCAAAATGAAGTATAGCAATAGAAAGTATATTTACAACCATTAATACAATGGTAAGAGAACAATTAGGTAAAGAAATTTATTTACCTTTTATTTATTCATTATTTTTCTTTATATTAATAAGTAATTTAATAGGTAATATACCTTATTCATATACAATTACAACATCTGTAATAGTAACTATTGGATTATCTTTTACTCTATTAACAGGTGTAACTATACTTGGATTATATATTCATAGATTACATTTTTTCTCATATTTTGTTCCTTCTGGAACTCCTTTAGCATTAGTTCCATTATTAGTTTTAATTGAAACTGTATCTTATTTAGCTAGAGCTTTATCATTAGGTATAAGATTATTTGCTAATATGGTAGCTGGTCATTCTTTATTAAAAATATTATCTACTTTCTTATATCAAATGTTTACTGGTAGTTTATTTATAGCAATAATTACTTTAATACCTTTTATGTTATTCTTAGCTATTATTGGATTAGAATTAGCAGTGTCATTTATACAAGCTTATGTGTTTACTTTATTACTTTTAAGTTATATTAAAGATGCTATAAATTTACATTAATTTAGTTAATTAAAAATAAACTTAGAATTGAAAATACTTTATAATTTTATTAACAGTTCATAAAATATGTTCATTTAAGGTATTTCAGAGTTAAATTGAGTTTAATATTAAAAAAAAATTTTGTTTCTTTTTGACATAAATTATAAATTAAAGGAAATTAAAAATAATTGTTCAATTTAAGCCCTTTCTTATTTAATTTTTGCATAGTGCGATATAAAGTTAATATTGATAATGAGACATGATTGTTTTCAGATATTTCCCTGTCTGAGCCTATCTGGACATTCGTATAAATAAATTATGAGTGTGAAGTTCCGGAGACAATAGCTAAAGTAAAATTTAATCATAATATTTTATGGCTTAGGCTTAAAGATAAAAGTTCAACTAAAGTGAAGATGACTAACTTTAGTTTGGTGAAATTTGTTCTAATTGGTTAACTTTCTCAGTAAAAAGTTATTTAAATTTGGAAGTGAGTGAGTCGTTTTTTCATATGAAACCGTGATAATTTAATCCAGCCGATCATAGTATCTAACCAAAATCTTAATAAAATAAAGTGTAAATATTGGAACATGGTAAGCCCAATGATCCCCAAACCAAAAGGAAGGAGATAACATAAAAATATAGGTATTTTTAACTGAAATGTAGGAAATTATAATATAATATTTATCAGTGGGTATAGGAAAGATAGAAAAATCTAATGCCACTTTTGTAATTAATGGATAATATTATCTACTTCAAGTTTGCTAATTTTAATGACTTCTATTGGGTATAGATATCCTAAATTAAATCTATAAAGTTTAATATCTTATGGTAGCTTAGTCCAAATATGGTTATGTAGTATTCGTAAAAACACTTGAAAATGTGTAGAATCATCTATAACCTAAAATACTCCTAAATATGAGAGGTAA
>Ga0209118_1001039_pt1 | contig 13614 bp, 15 predicted proteins | sample BlaSpr_A8_Ref_M1_FD_187988 | JGI IMG/M metagenome (GOLD analysis project Ga0209118, IMG submission 187988) | Forest soil microbial communities from Thunder Bay, Ontario, Canada - Black Spruce, Ontario site 2_A8_Ref_M1 (SPAdes) (version 2) | ecosystem: Environmental > Terrestrial > Soil > Boreal...
CGAGCAGCGGACGCTGATACGCAAACGTGCCCCAGGACGCGCCCCATTGCACGTACCAATGAACCAGCCGCGAATGCCTGCCGAGATTTGCGTCGACCGTCCGGACCGGGCCCATGTCGGGGGTGAGAGGACCGCTGGTGACATATGTCCCCCACAAGATCCGACAGGACCCGCCATAGGGCTGGGTAGCGCTTGGTGCGAGGGCGGTGGTGAGAGCCGCGACGACAAGGCTGCCGCCCACGAGCATGGCGACCCGGACACGAAGCGGGCGTCGCACCGGCCCAAGCGTTGTGATCAGGCCTTTGCGGCGACCGCGACCAACCACCAGTGCTCACCCGGCGACCTGGGGCTCACAGCTTCCAGGAGGCGATGGCTCGGCGCAAGCATCTCGTCCACCAGCGCGCCCACGCGCCAGGACCGCACGCGCCTGCGCATGCCGAAGACGTCGTGCTTGGCGAGCTGCTTGGCCATGCGCTTCCACGAGGTCGTCTCGTATCGCATCTGCCCGTACAGCTCGTCGATGCGGAAGTACTCGCCGATCAGCTCGACGAATTCCGGCTTTGACAGCTCCGCCACGTGGAACTCATTGACCTCTTGCGCTTTGCCCGTGATGACGTCGCGGTCTGGGCTGGAGACGATCAGCGTCCCGCCCGGCTTCAGAAGCCGGCGGAACTCCGACAGCATCAGGCCCTGGTCGCGGACGTGCTCGATCGTCTCGAACGACGCGACGGCATCGAACGAGGCGTCGGGAAGGCGGAGCGGAGCCGCCAGGTCCGCACGTATGAAGTCGACGTTCTCGCGCTGGAAATGCTCGCGGGCGTGGTCGATCGCGTCAGCGCTGACGTCCACCCCGACCACCCGCTCCGCGCATTGCGCCAGGATCGCGCTGCCATAGCCCGATCCGCAGGCAGCGTCGAGCACCATGCCGCCGGATTCGATTCGACTACAGGCAAATCTGTAGCGTCCCAGGTGCAGCTTTTCCTGGACGTGCAGCCCGGTGCCCAGGTAGAGCCTCTCATGTGCCGGCATGCGATCGAATCGTGTCGGGCCTGGCTGGATGGGTCAATCAGCATGTGGTCCCCCCGCCTGAGCCAAATGTCCCGGTGCGGGAGGGGCCACGCCCAGCCGGCGGGTGGGTCGCCCATATCGCGCGGATCGGCGGGCAACGTAGCCTGAAATCCAGTGCCAGTGACGCATGCCATGAACGGTCACCGCCCTCTCTCCGCGATCGCCTGGGACGGCTTCCAGGCACGCACGCAGACACTGGCCACGCTGTTCGGAGGAACTGCCTGGTGCATCCGGCCGCGCCGCAACCTGAGTCCTCTACTGCCCCTCCGCTACATCGTCGATGGGATTCGCACGTGGCGCCTGCTCCAGGTCGAGCAGCCCGAAGCGGTGTTGGTCGTGTCGCCGCCCGTGTTCGCCGCCCTCACTGCCTGCGTGTGGGCCGCGTCCCATCGGCGCGCAGTGGTAGTCGACTGCCACACCAATGCATTTCACGGATTCAAGTGGCGCTGGTCGAGGCCCCTCCACCGGCTGCTGTTCCGCGGCGCGGCGGCCGTGCTGGTCCACACAGAGGACGACGAAGAGCTGGTCACCGCCTGGACGCGCCGGGGCTTCCTCTTGCCCGACGACGTACCCGATGCCGGTCTCGCGGCGGCGCGTCCGCTCTCCGATCGACCTCGCGTTGTGATCGCGGGCAGCTTCGACGCGAACGAACCGATCGCGCTCGTCCTGGAAGCAGCGCGACGGCTGCCCGAGGTCGAGTTCCGGCTGACGGGCGACATCCGGCGCCTGCCGGCCGGCCTGGAGGCGCACGCGCCGGCCAATGTGAAGTTCACGGGATGGCTGGCGTACCCCGATTTCCTGGGTGAGCTGATGGCGGCGCACGTTGTCGGCGTGTTCAGCACCGACCCGCACATCATGAATCGCGCGGCGTTCGAGGCCGTCGGCCTCGGCAGGCCGCTTGTTCTGTCCGACCTGCCAGGGCTGCGCCGGCGCTTCGGCGAGGCGGCGCTGATGTCGGCCAATGAGCCTGAGACGGTGGCCGCCACCCTCAAAGTCGCGCTGCAGACCAGCGAGGAGCTCGCGATCCGAAGCGCCCGGCTGCGGCCGCGGCTGCGTGAGCAGCACGATCGAGCCCTGGCCCGCCTAAGAAACGTGCTCGGGACACAGGCCGCATGACTGTGGAGGTGCCGATCAGGTCCTGGAGCCGCGTCGAGAGCGCCAAGCACTACCTGTCGCGCAACGGCCTGCGCTGGAGCGCTTACGCCGCCGTTTTCGGAGCGTTGACCCGGGCCAATCACGCCGTCTATCAGAGGATGGTCCGTCTCGAGCGCGCCCGCGGCCTGAGCGGACGCAACACGATCGAGAACAACTATCGAATGTGGGACAAATGGGACTGGTCGCGGGGTGGTGAGGAGTGGACGCATTCGCAGGAGTGGAAGCAGTCGCTGATCGAAGACGTGATGCGCGTGCACCTGCCGGCGCACAGCGACCTGCTCGAGATCGGCCCTGGCGCAGGACGCTGGACGGAGCCGTTGCTCGAGATGGCGCGAAACCTCGTCGTGGTCGACCTTTCCGACAAATGCATCGAGCTTTGCCGCCGGCGCTTTGCGAGCGCTCCCAACATCGAGTTTCACGTCAACGACGGCCGCACGCTGAGAGCCGTCGCGTCTGACAGCGTCGACGGCGTGTGGGCGTTCGACGTCTTCGTCCACATCGCCCCGCCCGATATCGACTCGTATCTGGCGGAGATCCACCGCATAATGCGGCCGGGCGGCACCGCGGTCATTCACCACGGACGCGAGGGGCACGAGCATCTTGCCGCGGAGGCGGGTTGGCGGAGCGGGATGACAGCCGACCTGTTCGCCCAGATGCTTCGCCGGCACGGCCTGACGACGAAGCTTCAGTTCGACTCGTGGGGACCGGGGGGTACGTTCGACGTGCGCCGGCACCGTGACACGATCAGCGTCTTCGCGAAGTGACTAGGCGGGTTTGGTCAGGGCGATGAACGCGCAGAGCGGCTTGGCCAGCTGATCCGGAGACCCGGCCGGACCCGTGTGCAGGAGACGCGAGAGGAGTGGGTGCACCGGCCCGCTGGGCCCCGGAAGGTAGTCCCCAAACTCTCGCTGCGAGCTCATCAGGATCCTCTCGCCCACAAACTGCAGCGCGCACAGCTCCAGCCCGGACGGTTCGATCAGCCTCGAGAAGAGATCGGCCTGGCTATAGCGACGCTGGAAGAACACGCTTCCATCCGAGCCCGTCGCGGACGATCGGGCCCAGTAGAACGAGTCGGCGCGCCTGTATTCCGCCTTTGAGGTCGGCCAGAACGGCGTCGTGCAAGGTAGAGCGCCAGCAGCTTGGGGCTGCCGATGTCGAGAACTGTATCGGCAGGCGCGAATCCGGCCTAAGGTTCCAGATCAGCCGGGTACTCGATGCCCCTCCAGTAGTGCACCGGTTGGACGAGGTAGCGGAGGCCGCGCTTGATCCTGCCCGCGGCGACACGGTACAGACCGACGCGAACCGCGTAGCGATACAGGTCGGGCAGGTCGAGGTGGGCTGCGCTTTGGGCCGCCGTAACCGGATGGCGGCCCATCGTGAGGTCAGCGGTCATGGGCGGCGGCGCTGCGAGCGGATCGGGGCACTGGCAAGTCAATGGCCGGGAGCCAAGCGCCATCGACATTTGCGATGTGGGCGACCGTCCCGCCCGGCAGGTCCTCCATGCCACGTGCACCAGACCTGGCGCGCCACCAGCGTGCGACGTCCTTGGGCAGCGCGTGGTAGTAGTCGGCTCGCTCATGCATGACGTGGAGCAGCTCGCTGTAGAGGCGCCACGTCCTCGGGTTCTGGAGGTAGTCGGGATGTGTGCAGAGGAGGGCCATCCCATGCATGGCCCGCAAGAACTCCAGCTTGTCGAACCACAGCCGCGGCTCGGTCTCGCCCAGGATCGACGACAGCGTGTGGTCCTGAAGCAGCGTGTACGGCAGCTCGATGAACTTGCCCAGCCAGAAGGGCCATACGCTCATCGCCCCGCCGGTGATCGGCTCGAAGGGATCGGTGTCGAAGAACGAGCTGTCGTACTCGACGTCCAGGATCTGCATCCACTCCGGCTGTCGCTGCATCAGGGGGGCGCGAAAGCCGACCGCGCCGAAGCGGCGGACGTAATCGTTGATGCGTGACGCCTGGCTGATGAATTCCCGACGGTCGAAGAAGAGCTTGCCGTCGTGACGCAGGCCGTGCACCCCGATCTCGAATCCACGCGCTCGTAGATCCTCTATGACTCCCCAATCCAACCGGTAGCGTTCAGGTACGAAGTTGAACGAGGAGCGGAAGCCGAGGGCCGACTCCAGATCCGCGATGGCGGTCGCGAAGGCTTGACCCTCGGCCGTCTCGACGTCATGGGTCAGGACAAAGGCGTAGCGGTGCCCGGCCGGCCAGAAGTTCAGGAATGGAAAGCTCGGGTCGCCCTTGATTTCCAGCAGATGCCGAATGACCAGAAATTGAAAGTGGGCGTACCTGGATTCGATCGGCCACCGCAGGCCGAACGCGGAGGCGCGGTGCGGTCCGTAGAAGCGCCGCAGCCTGCGGCTGAGGATCCGCGGGATGGCCGGCTTGATCGCGTAATACAAGCGCTGGGCGGCGCTGGGCTCCCAGTGATGCGGGCCGAACCGGCCTTCTCCCAGCGTCATCGCCAGGAGCAGTCGGATGTCGTCGCCCTGAGCGCGCGCGGAATTCGGGAGGACCGCCGCGGCACGCGACGCCGCCTCGGTCCACTCCCCTGTCGTCGGCGGCGGATCGATCAGCAAGCGCCAGAAGTGCTCTGGTGCGCTGCGCTCGTAAAGGGCCGGGTCCACCTTTGATCCGAGTGTCAGGCAGCCCGGCCACCGGGACAATGGGACATTCCGGCGCCCGGCCGGCCTTGCGCCTATCTCACGCGGCGTAGCGGTAGAGCAGCTCGCCCAGGGCGCGGCAGACGACGGTCGGCGAGTGCTTGATGATCTGCGCCACCGCCGCGCCGGCCAGGCCCCTCTCGAGCCTTGGCGCCTGCGCGCCGAGATGGGTGTAGACGAGCGGGAACTCCTCGGCTCCCCAGCCTGCTTTGAATGCACGCAAGCCGTCCTGACCGAGGTCGGTTCGGCCGAGGTCGTAGCTCGTGAAGCCCCCGGCGCAAGCCCGCTCGATCGCGGTCCAGTGCACGAGGAAGTTTGCGCCGAGGTCCCACCGCGCCCGGTCCGACGCACCGTACTTGTAGATCAGCCGGCGGTTCCAGGACATGAACAGCGCAGTCGCGACAGGCTCGCCGCTCATCCGCGCGGTGATCACGAAGCCATGTCCAGGCACGATTACGTTCCGCCACAGGTGCTCGATGAATCGCCTTGGCTGAACAGGGATGCCCTGGCGGCGCCGCGTCTCACAGTGCAGGCGATAGAAGGCGGGGAGCTCGTCGACTGACCTGCTCAGCGTCACCTCGATTCCGATCTCGCGCGCCGTGTTGATTCGCTTCTTGCGGGTGCGGTGGAGGCGGCTGAAGAGTGCATCGGCGCCGACGGCGAGATCGAGGACGTGGCGCGTGCCGACCACATTCGCCTGACCGGCGTCATGCGCCAGACTCGACCGGACTTCGAGCCTTGTTTCAGAGGTCTTTTGCCACCGCAACAGGTCGGCTACGAAGCGCGCCCCATCGGCTCGATCCGCGTACACCGGTGGACAGTGGTCGGTGAACGGCAGGGCAACGAGGCGCTTGCCCACGCGCAGCACAGGGACACCCCCAAGCATTCGCGCCCCGTCGCGCCAGGCGAGGACGTGCGCCGGATAGCCATAGGTGTCGCTCAGGACGGCCGACCACGACGGATGGTGAAATGCCGTCGCGTCCGCGCTGGCACGCAGGATTTCCCCCCAGGCTGGATCTTCCGGGGCTATCAGCTCCACCTTCACGAGGCTAGCCGCGCCGCGGCTGGGGCAACATGGGCAGGCTTCCCACCCATGGGCGCGAGTCCCACACCCGCGGCCAGGAGCGGGCCGCCGAAGGCGTGCCCGCCCATGTACGAGTCGACGCCGGACGCATAGCCTGGTGTTGACGGCGAATGAACCATCAAGTGGCGGTGATAGGCGCGGGGCCTTACGGACTTTCCGTGGCGGCGTATCTGCCGGAGGCTCAAACCACGGTGCTGGGCGAGCCGATGGGGTCGTGGCGCGCGATGCCGGAGGGCATGTACTTGAAGTCGGTGTGGACGGCGTCGAGCCTGGCCGACCCTGCACGCTCCTACACTCTCGACGCGTTCGCGGGCGAGCGTCGACTCTCTCCGAGCGAGCCCGTTCCGCTGGATTTCTTCATCGAGTACGGAGACTGGTTCCAGCGCCACACCGGTCCGCGGGTCGACCCAGCCCAGGTCCGTCGACTATCGCTTGCCGGTCGAACTTACCGGCTCGAGCTTTCGGACGGCCGCGAGCTGGTGGCCGAGAAGGTTGTCGTCGCCACTGGGATCCGCGCCTTCGCCCGCGTTCCCGAGCTCGCGAAGGCCTTGCCACCCTTGCTGGCGAGCCACACCGGCGACCACCGCTGCCTGTCCCGGTTTCGGGGCTGCACCGTTGTGGTCGTGGGGGCCGGTCAGAGCTCCCTCGAGACGGCCGCCATCCTCAGCGAGATGGGAGCGCGCGTCGAGGTCATCTCCCGGAAGCCGGTGCTGTGGATCAAGCGAGTCCTCTATGGGCACCGCAGTCCGATCAGCCGGCTCCTGTACCCACCCACCGACGTCGGCCCTCCAGGCTTGAACTGGCTCAACGCGGCGCCGCTACTGATGAAGCGCCTCCCGGATGGGGTCAAAGGCAGGATTGAGGTGCGATCGACCCGCCCCGCCGGTGCGCAGTGGCTGCGCCCGCGCGTCGAGAGCCGAATCCCCATCACTGAAGGGGTCGAGATCGCCGCGGCGCGTCCAGACGGCAACGGGTTGCGGCTCACCCTGAGCGACGCCACCGTCCGGGAGGTCGACCACTTGATTTTCGGCACCGGCTACCGGCCGGACATCGGTAAGGTCGAGTTCCTCGACGCCACGTTGCGCACGCGGATCGCAGCGGTCGACGGCTTCCCCGTGCTCAACGAGTGGTTCGAGTCATCGGTCCCCGGCCTCCATTTCGTCGGTGGCCTCGCCGGGCGGACGTTTGGTCCGATCTGCCGGTTCGTGGCCGGTGCGCGGATCGCCGCCCGGCAGGTGTCGCGGCGGATCAGCGAGCTCAACTAGCCGGTGCTGACGCGACCTCCCGGCGCTCTCCTGCTGGGGAGCGATTTCAAAGCACTTGGTGTGGCGCGCAGCCTGGGTCGCCGCGGCATTCCCGTCGCGATGGTGGACAACCTACCTCGCGCCGGATGGTTCTCGCGATACGTCGGCCGGCGCTACAGATGGACGGGCCCGATGTACGGGGCCGCCTTTCTCGATTTTCTCCTGGACGTCGGGCGCCGAGGCGACATGCAGGGATGGATCCTGTTTCCGACCCAGGACGAGAACCTCGAGCTGGTGGCCCGCAACGTCGAGTCCCTCTCCAATGCCTACCGCCTGGTGACTCAGCCCTGGAGCATCCTCAAGTGGGCACACGACAAGAAGCTCTTGCACGTGATTGCGGAAGGCGCCGGCGTCAGCCATCCGCGCACCTGGTATCCGGCATCGGAGGACGAGCTGCACACGATGGACATTCGCTTTCCCGCCATTCTCAAACCGGCGATCTCCATCAACCTGCAGTACGCCATCGGTCGCAAAGCGCTGGCGGTCTCGAACGCTGAAGCTCTCGTCGATGCCTACCGGCGTGTCCTGGCGGTCGTGCCGCGGGACGACGTCATGGTCCAGGAGCTGCTGATCGGTGCGTCGCAGTATTCGGTCGCCGCATTCTGTGATGGCGGCCGCATTGTGAGCGCTATGACGGCGCGGCGAACGCGACAGTACCCGATCGACTTTGGTTTGAGCAGCACTTTCGTCGAGGCAGTCGAGGCACCACACCTGCTGGAGCTCGCCACCAGGCTGCTTCGACGCCTCGGCTTGACCGGCATGGTCGAGGTGGAGTTCATCGAGGACCCATCCGACGGGGCGATGAAGGTGCTCGATGTCAATCCGCGTCCATTTGGCTGGCACACGCTGTGCATCGCGTGCGGCCTTGATCTGCCGTGGATGCAGTACGGATACGCGCTGGGCCGGCACCCCCGTCGCGTGCTGCCCCAGTACGGGCTGCGCTGGATACGCCTCATGACCGACCTCCCTGCGGGCGCGCAAGGCGTGCGCGCGGGCACCATCACCCCCCTGCAGTACGTTCGGTCGCTGCGCGGAAAGACAGTTTTTTCAGTGCTCGACGTGCGGGACCCGCTGCCGGCCGCCGGCGACCTGATGGTCGCGCTGTCTCGGCTGCTGCACCTGGTCGAGCCCAGTCGGGCTCGCCTGTCAGGCGCTGCGGGGCAACAGGTCGAGCTCGACGTCGCGGGCTGAGACCGCGTCGACCGGCAGCGTCACCGGTTGACCGCGCCCCGCCAGCGATCGCGCCGCTGCCTCGAGGATGCGGACCAACCGAAGGCCGCAGTGGCCATCAGTCAGAGGCTGGCGGCGATGCGTGACGCACTCCAGGAAATGCTGGGCCTCGGTCCGAAGACCCTCTGCGAGACTGACCTGCGGGGCCCACATGTCACCGGTGCGATATCCAATCAACGTCTCGCGCGCGCCCTGCGCGTCGCCCGCGACGGTGATTCCCTTGTCATAGACCTTGAGTTTTTCGCTCGGCTCGAGGTCGTCGTAGACGATCATCTGCCGAGCTCCTCCGATGAGCGTGCGGCGGATCTTGAGCGGCGCCAGCCAGTTGACGTGGTGATGTGTGATCAGGCTCCCGTCGAAGTAGCAGGTGAGATAGGCGAGGTTGACCTGGTGACCGGGGATGTGGGCGGACCCGGTCGCGGCCACGGCCACCGGTTGCTGGCCGAGCACGTAATCCATGATCGACAGGTCGTGCACCGCGAGGTCCCATAGGACGTTCACGTCCTTCTGGAACAGACCCAGGTTGACCCGCACTGAGTCGTAGTAGTAGATCTGGCCCAGGTTGCCGCCCTCGACCAACTGCTTGATCGTCTGGACGGCCCCGGTGTAGACGAAGGTGTGATCCACCATCAGGACGAGGCCGCGCCTTTCCGCGGCCTCGATCAGCTCCTCCGCCTGCCTCGCGTCGGCCGTGATCGGCTTGGTCACAAGGACGTGCTTGCCGGCCTCCAGCGCGCGCCACGCGAGCGCGAAGTGGGAAGACACCGGAGTGGCGATCACGACGGCATCCACGTCAGGGTCGGAAATCAAGTCCTCGCAGTCGGTCGTCACCTTGACCTGGGGGTGTCGCGCATGAACCTCGGTCAAGCGTTCTACGCTCAGGTCGCTGACCGCGACGAGCCGCGCCGATCCCTGCTCGGCGAAATTGCGCACCAGGTTCGGGCCCCAGTAGCCGTAGCCGATGATGCCCACCCCGATGGTCGAGCTCGGCTTTCTCGTGCGCTGCAGATGCCGGAACAAGCTGTACGGGGACGTTCGCTCCTCGGCGAGCTTCGGCCGCCTGACCCTCTTCGCCAGATCAGTGCTCAACGTTCAGCCTCCGCTTGTGCGACCGGACGGGAGGCCGGCTCCACCACTTGGGCCTGGGCCCGACGAGGCGAGCCGGGTTACCAACCACGAGCGAGTCCGGCGGAACATCGTGCGTGACGGTGGCGCCCGCTCCGACCATCGCGCCTTCACCGACCGTCACGCCGCAGATGATCGTGGCGTTGGCTCCAATGCTGGCGCCCTTGCGGACGATAGTGGGCACGACCTGCCACTCGCCTACCTGGAGGAGGTCTCCCATGTCGTCCACCGAGGACGGATATCGATCGTTGGAAAAGCACACATGTGGACCGATGAAGACTCCGTCTTCGATCGTCACGCCGGTCGGGATGAAAGCAAACGCTTCAACCTTCACCCGGCGCCCGAGCACAACCCCGTGCTGGATCTCGACGAACGCGGCGATCTTGGACTCGTCACCGATAGTGCACCCGTACAGGTTGACCAGCTCGGGATGGTGGATCACGACGCCACGTCCCAGCTGGACGTCCGCTCCAATCGCCATGTTCCGAATCTAAGTCAAGAACTGGCTGCAGCCAATGGCCGCGAGCGGAAGGCCGGCGCGTGCAAGCCCCCTTCGGGCGCTTGCATGTCACGTGTCCCGGGACTATCGTCCCGGCCAGGTCACGCTTGGTCCCTCACGCCGGTCGACGGGCGCTCTTGCCGACCAACTTGGTGATCGTTCTGGACAGCGTCTCCCGCGTCGTTCGCGTCTTGCTCAACCACGCCTGGACGTTGAGGCGGGCCAGCTGCTGGGTATCGAGGTGGTCGAACGAATCAAACAAGAGGATGAGGATGAGGTCATCGTTTCCGGGAAGCGAACGAACCTGCTCGGCGACGTCCACGGGCCTCGCATCGTTCATGGTGTTCAGCAGGAGCACCGCCGGCGGGGCGCGGCGGAGCCGGCTCATCAACGAAGCCGCGTCGGAGACGATTTCTACCTGCCATCCGTCCGACTCGAGGGTGGTCCGGTACAGCTCGGCGAGTGCGGTGTCCGACTCTGCGATGAGAACGCTCGTCCGAAACCTGTCCTGTCGTTCCTGGCTGATTTCGCGCCCCTTGGCCTGGCCTCAGAGTTCGACGAGTGCCTTGCGAACCGCGTAGAGGACCGCCTGCGCCCGGTCGTAGATCTCGAGCTTTTCGTAGATGTGGCTGATGTGGTTGCGGACGGTCTTCTCGCTGATCTTCAGCGTGTACGCGATCTGCTTGTTGGGCTTGCCTGTGGCGATGAGCTTTAAGATTTCGATCTCGCGGCCGGTCAATCCATCGTAGAACTGTTTGGGCGTGCTCGCGCCTGTCAGCATGTCGAGCACGCGGTTGGCGACAGGTCCCGCCATGACCCTCTCGCCGGACAGGACAGCCATGATGCTCGACGCGATAGCAGCCGGCTCCGCGTCCTTCAGGACGTAGCCGCTGGCGCCTGCCTTCAATGCCTGGAGCACGAAGGTGTCGGTGTCAAAGGTGGTCAGAATCAGTACTTTCGTTTCGGGTTGGGCGGCCACGATCTTCGCGGTGGCTTCCACGCCATCCATGCCGGGCATCTTGAGATCCATCAGGATCACTTCGGGCTTGAGCGCCAACGATTTGGTGACGGCGTCGGTGCCGTCGGCGGCCTGGCCACAAATCGTGATGCGAGGATCCTCTGCCAGAAGCTTGGCCAGCCCCGAGCGAAATAGGGTCTGGTCGTCCGCGATCAGGACGCGGACAGTCTTTGTGTCGACTCCCACAGGAAACCCTCCTTAGCAAAGCTGGCTGTGACCGTGGTGCCGCCTCGCGGCCGGTTGCGAACGGTGAGCATGCCTCCGAGGATGGCGGCGCGCTCCTTCATACCGAGGATGCCCATGCCAATAGGCTTGGCATCGTCAACGCATGCGATGCCGCGTCCGTCGTCACGAATCGTGCACATCAAGAGATTGGCCGTGGCCTTCAACTGCACTTCCGCGGAGCGCGCGCCGCCATGCCGGTAAGCATTGGTGAGGGCCTCCTGGATGATGCGGTAGAGGTGAATTCCTGTCTCTGGTGGAAGACACTCCGGCCACGCGCGACCGACAAGCAGCGTGACCCTCATCCGTGTGCGGCTGAACCTCGGGAGCAAACCTTCCCTGACCGCGCAGGCCACGTCGCCGTCGAGGAGTGGCTGCCCGCGCAGGTCGGACAGGATCTTCCGTACGTTGTTCAGCACCTCGAGCACTGACGAATGAACGTATGCGAACTGTCCGACTGCCTCTCGGTTGTGTGGGTTGGCGCGCGCAAAGATCCTCGTCTGCACCAATACCGACGTAAGGGTTTGGGCCACCTGATCGTGCAGCTCGCGCGCCAGCTCCTGGCGGATCTGGAGCGAGTCGAGATGAGAGATTTGGGGCTCGTCGAGGGAAACGCGTATTCCCTCGGTCCGCGGGCTTCCACCCACGCCCGGCAGTTCGACGATGGGCCCGATGGGCCCCACCTGATGGTCAACGACTTGCACGCGCTTACTGTGCTCCCCTACGCGCGTCCGGCTCTCCAGCATGGAGCCGGATCTGCCGGAAAATGTATACGTAAATCTAAGTTCGTTCACCGTACGCCCGGACGATTCTTGACTACTACATATGCATGAGGGACAGACGTCCGGGATCACCCGGGACAATGTCCAGTCAGCACACCGACCAAGGGTGGTTCTTCACGTCGCTCCAACTGCGGCGACGGCCGGCGGCTTCTTGGATCTATCCGCCGCCGTAGACGCAGGCGTTGGCCCGCGGCTGCTCGATCGCGTAGATGTGGCCGTTCCAACCTTCCCGCATCCAGATCACGGACACCGGATACGTCTGGTTGTCGCACGTCAATCCACCCGACGTGGCGAACGCTCGCGGGATTGCTCCCAGGCGAGTTCCGGTCTTGGAGTACTCGAAGTAGTAGTTGCAGGCGGACACCTCGATGAAGATCGAGCTGCCCCCGGTCGCTATGCCACTCGCCCAGCTGCCGAGCGGACAGGAGGCACTCATGTCGTTCGGCGGGACGTCAACATCGAAGTACGGATTCGCCGCCACGGGCACGGCATTGTCGAGCAGGTCGCCTGTAGTTTGGAAGTGATACACGCGACGCGTGGTGTCGGGGCTGTACCAGATGGTGTCGTCGGTTCGGTCGTAGGCGATCTTGACCTCGGACTGGCATTGCGTCTGCCGGCACGTCCCAGGGAGAGTCGATTGGTCGATCGCGAACTGGCGCAGCGCCAACCCCATCTTGTCGATCAGGTAGATGACCGTGCCATCACCGCTGACGGCCCAGAACTTGTCGCGGCCCGGGTCATAGGCGATGGTCATGATTCCGCCGACCGCGCCGATGATTGGGATGTCGGTGTGCCCGGTAACCTGGTTCGGACCACCGGGCGGCGGCATGTCGATCCGATGCAGGGTGGACCCCGCGAATTCCGCGTAGTAGAGGTTGTGCCCGTCGTAGGCGACGGCCTTGGCAATGCCATAGGACCCGTTCACGTACACCTCGGGCACGACGATGTCGGCGATGACGTCGCCCGGCGCGGCGGCGACTGGCTGAGCTCCGCCGAGAATGGCGGGTAGGACGGCAAGAGCGAGGGCCGGCAGCAAGCCGAGACCGCGAAGTCGCAGGCCGATCTTTGGGTTCATAACCTATGTTGTAGGAGCGCTTGGGTTGCAGTGGCAATGGGATCTCCGCCCTACCCCAGAGGTGATTGACCCGACGCGACGGCCTCAGGGCTCGCGACTAGGACGCTGACTCAGAAGCGCTGTCACCGATAACAGCCATCCGACCATCGCCTCCTGAGGTCGCCGCACCAGACCGCAGCTCGGCGGCGCTGCGCAGCGGTAGGTCACGAAGGATCAGGGTGCATGCCAGCCCTAAAGCTCCGGCTACGATCGTGATCCAGAAAAGATCACCGATCGACAGGGCCAGGGCATTGTCGGCGCCGGCGATCACCTTGGGTACCAACGCTTGCAGTGGCCCCGGTAGCGCCTGCTCAAGCAAAGCGCGCCCGTTGCCCACGTTCTGA
>Ga0209118_1001040_pt1 | contig 13613 bp, 17 predicted proteins | sample BlaSpr_A8_Ref_M1_FD_187988 | JGI IMG/M metagenome (GOLD analysis project Ga0209118, IMG submission 187988) | Forest soil microbial communities from Thunder Bay, Ontario, Canada - Black Spruce, Ontario site 2_A8_Ref_M1 (SPAdes) (version 2) | ecosystem: Environmental > Terrestrial > Soil > Boreal...
GAAAACCTTCGAGGATATTCAGCGCCTGCAGCGCCGCGATGCCCTGCCCGTTGGGGGGCAGTTCCCAGACGTCATAGCCGCGGTAGTTCACCGATACCGGCTCGACCCACTCGCCGCGGTGGCTGGCAAGATCATCGTAATCCAGATATCCGCCTTGCCGCTTCATGTAATCGGCAATCCGCCGCGCGATCTCGCCCTTGTAGAACGCATCGCGCCCGCCGCGCGCGATCGCCTCGTAAGTGCTGGCCAGGTTGGCATTGGTCCACATCTGGCCCTTGGCCGGTCCTTCGCCATCGCGCGTGAACTGCTCGCGTATGCCGGGATATTTGAGCAGCGATCGCACGTTGCCCCGCCAGCCCGTCGCGATCACATCGCTGACCGGAAAGCCTTCACGCGCATAACGGATCGACGGCGAAAGGATCGACGGCATCGGCAATCGGCCGAATCGCTCGTGCAGCAGAAACCACCCGTCCACCGCGCCGGGTACGCTGACCGGCAGCGGACCAAGGATCGGAATCTCCTCCAGGCCTCGCCTATGCACTTCCGCCTTGAGCGCGACGTAGGACAGCGACTTCGGCGAGCGCCCGCTCGCATTCAACCCGTACAAGCGCTTGGTCTTTGCATCCCAAACGATAGCAAACAGATCTCCGCCGATTCCGGCGCCGGTGGGCTCCATCAGCCCCAACGCCGCATCGGCCGCAATCGCCGCGTCGACCGCGGTGCCGCCCTGTTTCATCACATCGAGCGCAATCTGCGTTGCCAGCGGCTGACTGGTCGCGGCCATCGCGTGCGGTGCGATGACCTCCGAGCGGGTCGCAAACGGGGCATCGGTGATGCGATCGGCGGCGCACGCATCGGTAAATGATGACGCGCAGAAGGCCGTGAGAAGAACCAGCGATATTGAATGAAACATATCCATGCTCGGCCGACTACCGGAACGCCACCGGCGGATCGAGGACGCCTACGGGCAGCTTGAAACGCCTTAAAGTGTAACCCAGTCCGCGGACTGCTTTGTTACCTATTTCCCCGACCGCTCACAATTGAAATATCATTTGAATCGATATTTGCATTCAGTCAAGAATGATTGAAGATCGCCTGTGAGATCATGGATGCGATAAAAAACAACGTGACGCGCGCCAGCTCCACACCAAATCTCGCGCAAGACACTGAGATCGCGATGACTGTCCGCGCCGCCGTCCTGGAACTGCTGCGCGCTTTCGGGATGACCTCGATCTTCGGCAATCCAGGTTCCACGGAGTTGCCGCTGTTTCGAGGTTTTCCCAAAGACTTCCGCTACGTGCTCGGTCTGCAGGAAGCCGTCGTCGTGGGCATGGCGGACGGCTATGCGCAGGCGACGCACAACGCCGCCTTCGTCAATCTGCATTCCGCCGCGGGCGTCGGTAACGCAATGGGCAACATCTTTACCGCGTACAGGAATCGCACGCCGCTCGTCATCACCGCGGGCCAACAGGCACGCTCGATCCTCCCGTATGAGCCGTTTCTGTTTTCGGCCCAGGCCACGGAGCTTCCCAAGCCATACGTGAAATGGAGCTGCGAACCCGCACGCGCCGAGGACGTTCCGCTCGCCATCGCACGCGCCTATTACACCGCGATGATGCCACCGCGCGGACCGGTGCTGGTTTCGATTCCGGCCGATGACTGGGAGAAGCCGTGTGAGCCCGTTGCGGCGCGTGTTGTGAGCACCGAGATCCGACCCGAGCCGCGCGTGCTCGACGCGATTGGCGAGGCGCTCGACACGGCGTTGCGTCCGGCCTTCGTGGTCGGCGCGGCGGTCGATCGCGACGGCGCCTGGAACGACGTGGTGCGGCTCGCTGAACGGCACAATGCCGCGGTGTGGGTAGCGCCGATGTCGGGGCGCTGCAGCTTCCCCGAGGATCACCCGCTCTTTGGCGGGTTCCTTCCTCCGATGCGCGAGAAGATCGTGAACCTTCTTGCGGGACATGATGTCATCTTCGCGCTCGGGGCCGCCGCGTTCACCTCCCACGTCGAAGGCGCGGGGACGCATCTTCCCGTGGGCGCCCGACTGGTGCAACTGATCGACGATCCGAACATCGCCGCCTGGACCCCGCAGGGTACGTCCGTGGTAGGAAGCATTCGCCTCGGTGTGCGGGATCTGCTCGCACGCGAGCCTCCGCACTCGCGCGGGCGTCCTGCTACGCGCCGCCCGTCGCCGCGCGTCGAGCCTTCAACACCGATGTCCGTTGCCTTCGTCATGCAAACGCTTGCCGAGATCCGCGATCCTGCGGCTATCATCGTGGAGGAAGCGCCGAGCTCGCGGCAGGCGATGCAAAACTATCTGCCGATCCTGCGCAGCGAGACGTTCTACACGATGTGCAGCGGGGGGCTCGGCTACGCCATGCCGGCGGCCGTGGGGGTTGCGCTGGGCAAGCCGGGCGCGAAAGTCATCGGCCTGATCGGCGATGGTTCGAGCATGTACTCGATCCAGGCCCTGTGGAGTGCTGCTCAGCTTACTTTGCCGATCACCTTCATCGTTATCAAGAACCGGCGCTATGCCGCGCTGCAGGAGTTCGCACCGACGTTCGGCTTCGGTCCGGACGAGCTGCTGGCCGGAACCGAGCTGCCCGATATCGATTTTGTGGCGTTGGCACGCGGTCAGGGATGCCGCGGCGTGAACGTGAACAGCGCCCAGCATTTGCGCGACGCACTGATCGACGCGCTGCAGGCATCCGTTCCGACGCTTGTGGAAGTGGACGTGGCCTGAACCGATTCATCGCCGTTGGCCCTGACTTCACGGTTTCAGAAACACAACAAGAGGAGGCATCATGTCGATCACTTCAGCGGTACGGCGCGGCGCCGCCGCGTTGATTGCAGCATGCGCACTGTGCGCTAACGCAGCTGCGCAGACCTGGCCGGACAAGCCGATCAAGTTGATCGTCAACTTTCCGCCCGGCGGCGTCGCGGACACGCTTGCCCGCGCCATTTCGCCGGGCGTCTCCGAGGCGATCAAGCAGCCGGTCATAGTCGAGAACCGTCCGGGGGCGAACGGGGCTATCGGCGCTGATGCGGTCGCCAAGTCGCCCGCCGACGGTTACACGTTCCTTGTCACGTCAGGAGGCGCGATGACCGTCGATCCGTTCATTTATTCGAATCTTCCTTACGACACGCAGAAGGACTTGACGCCCGTCGCGTCGCTCGCGATCGTGCGCGTGTTTCTAATGGTTCATCCGTCGGTGCCCGCGAAAAACCTCAACGAGTTCGTCGCCTACGCGCGCGCCAACCCCGGAAAACTCTCCTACGGATCGGCGGGCAGTGGCAGCTCTCCGCACATCGCGGCGGAGATGTTCAAGCGCGCGGCCAGGATCGACGCGACCCACGTTCCGTACAAGGGCGCGGCGCCGGCCCTCAACGATCTGCTGGGAGGGCAGGTCCAGTTCATGTTCGATCCCGGTCCGGGCCTGCAGCATGCGGCCACCGGCAAATTAACGGTGCTTGCCGTCGCGAGCACCAAGCGCGCTTCACGATATCCCGATGTTCCCACGCTCGAGGAGCTGGGCATGCGCGTCGACGCGGACACGACATTCGGTGTCTACGCGCCGGCCGGCGTGAGCACCGCGATCATCGAGCGGATGAGCAGGGAGATCACCCGAACGTTGAATTCACCGGCGCTGGTGGACAACATGGCGCGGCTCGGTGGCGAAGTCTCGCCGATGACGATCCAGGAATTCGTGAGCCGGCAGGCGGCCGATCGCGCACGCTATGGCGCGTTCATCAAGGAGGCCGGCATCAAGGTGGATTGAACTACTTGACGCTGCAGCCAGATGCCCCCTTTGTGGAGCTCAGAGGCGCGCCCTTTGCGGCGCGTCCCTTGGAGTGCCTTGTTCGGCATGGTAATCATTGACAGCACGTGCCTTGAAAAACGTGTAGCAAAAAATGCCGTCCGTTTCTGTAGTTCGGTACAAATCGGCAATGCCCTTATCGAAGTCGGCTTCGCTCATGATCCCCGATGCTAGAGAGGATTTTCGGATACCCTCGATCATCGCGGTAAAGGTCTTCCTTGTGAATCCTTCGACCAGATCGGGCTTACTGGAATCGACGTAGACCATTCGCGGTGAGACATGAACCTCGCTAAAGCCAGCGTTCCTTAGCAAAGGGTAGAGCGCCCGTCCTATCAATGCATTCCCTCCTGCCCTTGCCTGCAACTCCACCTGGCAACGAACGGCCCTGCGCGCGTAATCGCTATCCGGATAGAAGTAAGCGGAGCCGTGATCGCCTTCGATCACAGTGATGGTTCCACCGGGCTTCAAGACATGTTTCAGTGCTCTGAGCGCTTCTACGGGCTGGGACAGATGCTCAAGGACGAAGCACAGGAAGACATGATCGAATGATTCAGCCGGAAACGGTAAATGGAAAATGTCCGCCTGCCGTAGCGTCACATTATCGATGGCTGCCGCCTGAACCGCCTTCGTGGCTTCGGCGACTGATGCTTCAGAAAGATCTATCGACGTAATCAGCGCCCTCGGGCTATTGAATGCCAAGGTGACTGTTTGTGCGCCGACCCCGCACCCAGCCTCTAAAACGCTGCTTCCTTCCGGGTACGTCGTATCCGAATGCAACAGCTCCACGAGCGTAGACGCCTGATCTTGCAGCCGCAGATTTTCTCTCGGATCGTAACCATGAACATAAATGCCGGTCATCGAGTCACCGTAAAATATGCCGAGCGCCTTACGGCGATGACCAACCGCTGGGGCGGGAGCTCGCGTCCATCAGACGGTCATAGTCGCGGTGCAATCTTCTCGGCGGCTTCCTTCGAGGACATTATTTCGAAAACGTTGAACTCGACAATGTCGCTCCAATTTGCGATCCATTGATCGAGAAGGTTGCGATCAGCCGTTTCCATAATTTGAAAGCAGTGCTCGAGTCTTTCATCGACCCAGCTCGAAATGTATTGCAGGCCATCCGGAGCAAGGCGCCCGCGATCACGGAAGCGTCGATACACAGGAATCGGATCATCGTTCTTGAAATGTTCAACGATCATGTAGAGCACGACGATTCCCAGGACTAGTTGCGCGGCGACGTCGCACGGCTAACAAACAAAGCTAATCGGCGCGAGGATGAGCGGGCCGCAGGCCGCCGAGGGGCGGATCGAGCGAGAGCTTAGGCACCCTGACGCTGCATAAAAACTACCAACGCATAACCCGCTGCTGCGGCACAAAGACCGAAAAACACCGACGTGACAACTGTGATGTGCCACCACATTCGGAACTCGGGCTCTGCGGGAAAAACGTACGCGGCGAATGTAATAGTAACCGGCGATAATAGGGACGCCAGCACGATGGCGCGAAACGCGGGCCATTGCCGGAATCGAAGATAGGCTGCCAACCCGAATGCGAGAAGGAGCGCCGCGACGATTTCCATGAATGAGGGTGGTGGCGAGAAAGTCTTGACCGAAGCACGGCCCGGCACGGTATGCCGGCATCACCAGAGTTAACGTCGCGCTATTGTAGGACGTTCGTGCGGGACGTGGGTAGAGCGTCCATTGTCAGTGCCCCAGATTGAACGCCCGCGAACGGCCGCGGCGGCTCCGGCCGGAGCCGCCGCGGCTTTCATTGCGCTACAGAAGTGCTATTGACCGTGATCGTGGTAGAAAACCGCGTCGCGCGCAGGTCGATACACGACAGTCGGTTCGTAATAAACGACCGCCGGATCGCGATAGACGACGCTTGGCTGGCGATACACTACGGCTGGCTCGCGATACACGACCGCTGGCTCCTGATACACGACCGCCGGGGCACTGGGACGTGCAATACCGGTGTCGTAATGGTAGTAGCCCGGGCCCATCTCGACGGTCGTCGCACAGCCGCCGAGCAATGCACCAACCGCCACGGTCCCTAGAATCGCTTTCATCGATACGTGTCTCATAAGAGGCCTCCTTCCAGCTTGCACTTACTAATATGGCAAGCGGAGCCGCCGAGAGGTTCCGCGGAAATCGGCGCTGGATTCTGATTTGGTTGTAGTCCAAGCGCCTACATCGCCATCGGGAAGTTACCCTCGCACTTCCCGGGTCATGAACACGCTGTACGGGTCCTCGACATAGTTTGCAAACGGCCCACATGGGTTGAACCCAAAACTAGCGTAGAGATTACGAGCCGGCGCAAAGGCGTCCATCGAACCTGTTTCCAGGCTTAGCCGCTCATAAGAACGACGCTTGGCTTCTTCAAGAATGTGGCGCATAAGTCTCGCCGCAACGCCCTTCCGTAGATGTAAAGACACCGTACGCATCGACTTGATCTCACCATGACGCGAGTCTAGCTCCTTGATGGCGCCGCATCCCATCAGCTCGGAGTCTTGCCATACGCTCCAAAATGTAATGTCTGGCTTGCGCAGCGCATCGAGATCGAGAGCATGAACACTTTCAGGAGGAGAATGCAACGCCACACTCTGCAAGTGCTCGTGCAGCAAACCGATAATCTCGGGGCCGCTCAAGTCATCTACGCGGATGTCCATATGAAATTGTCTCTGATGCTTGTTGGCCGCTGAGGTGGAGCTCGGGCGCTGGCCGCGAGAGCTGCGACTGGCCGGTTGGCTGGAGCGCCTTGTTCGGCGATGAAGCTCGAAGTGCCTGCCATCTTCATTCCGCCATGCTGACGCCCGAGCCGCCCATTTCCTTCGGAACGTCTTTCATCTTCGGCAACCCATCCTTCATGCGCAGCTTCGTCTCCTGATAATGGACATGGACGCCGGCGTTGTACGGAAAGTCCGGAATGACCGCCGCATACACGTCGGTTAGCCCCATGCCGGGATGCTCAGTGAAGATGTGGCCTCCACACGTTTTGCACCATTTGCGAAAACTGTTCGGCGTCTTGTTGTACGTGCCGATGTTCTCTGCTCCTCGGGTAATCTGCACCGTTTCGGGTTTCCATAAAGTGAAGGCGTTGACGGGCCCTGCCGACCAGCGTCGGCACGACTCACAATGGCAATATCCCATTCCGACCGGGTCACCGCTGACCGTGAACTGAACCTCGCCGCAAAAGCAGGTCCCTTTGTAAGCTTTTCCATTGCTCATAGTTTACCTCCATGATGACGACGCGACGAGAGGCTGGACCGCAACTGTTCGCTCAGGTTTACTGCAGCGCCAAATTTCCCGGATTATGGCGATGGGTTAGGCAGCACAGCGTTGAACCGGGACGCAAGGTGCGCATTCACGAATACTTCCACCAGATGAACACCGCAACGGCTGCCGGTACGATAAAAATTACCCAGAAAATCGGAAACTCTTCGGCAACCGAATATCCGGCTCGAGAAACGCCAATCCACATATTGATCACGGCCACGACGAGCCAGACCGGAATGAAGATCTTGGTAGCGATTACCATGGACTGAGCGCCGCCAAGTCGCCATCCGGCAAACGCGGAAAGTCCGAGCATCACCAGCCCGCTTAGAATGATAACGACGGTACGCATTCATTCTCCCAGTTTGCTTGGGTCGCGCTTAACGTTTGGCGTCAGCGGCGCTCGCTTGCACGCGTCCACTGCACGCCCCGCGCGTCACGCGATCGCCCGCACTACACCGCCGTCGACGCGGAGCGCCGCGCCCGTCGTCGCCGACGCTGGGACGCTGCAGACGTATGTGATCATTGCCGCTACCTCGTCGGGGGTGGCGAATCGCTGCAGCACCGAGGAGGGCCGGGCGGTGGCGAAGAATTCCCGTTCCACCGCCGCGGCATCCAAGCCGCGCGCCGCGGCCATTTGGGTGACGAATTCGCCCACGCCCTCGGAAGAGGTCGGTCCCGGAAGCACGCTATTGACCGTGACGCCTGTACCCGCGAGTGTCTCGGCGAGCCCGCGTGACACAGCTAGCTGAGCGGTCTTCGTCACGCCGTAGTGGATCATCTCGGTTGGAATCTGGAGCCCTGACTCGCTCGAGACAAACACGATGCGTCCCCAGTTGCGCGATCGCATGCCGCGCACGTAATGACGCGCAAGCCGGATGCCGCTGAGCACGTTGATTTCGAAAAAACGAATCCAGTCTTCATCAGGAATCTGTTCGAAAGGCTTTGGCTCGAAAATACCGAGATTGTTGACGAGAACGTCGACTTCAGCCAAATGGCCAATCAGCGCCCGGCAGCCGTCGCCGCTACTGAGATCAGCGGCGATACCATCGACGGTCGCGTCGGCCAGTTCACGTCTTATCCGCTCCACCGCATCGCTGACTCGCGCCTCCGTCCGGCCATTCAAGGTCACATGCGCGCCCTCGTTTGCTAGCGCGCGTGCGGTTGCGAATCCGATGCCGGCCGTCGAGCCGGTCACAAGCGCTCGCTTCCCTCTCAGTCCAAAATCCATGGCTGGTTTCTTCCTAACGGTGAGTTCCCGGTTGAACGCGTGGTTGAGGCGTCACAGTATGAGCGAAAGAGTCACGTCGTCGGCCGCGCATAGCTTACCGTGAGCATCTCCCACTGATGCCCGGCTGGCTCGTTCCAATAGACCATGCGGCCGCCATATTGCGTGTTGATTTGCATGTTCTCGGGGCCACGCACTGTACTTCGGTATTTGATGCCGGCCGCCTTAATGCGCTGGAGAATCGCATCAAATTCTTTCTCATCGACACGGAAGCAGAAGTGTTGGATGGGAAACGGTCCATCGTCATTGATGAAATCGAGAGTTAATCCGTCATTAACGTAGACAGGCGAGAATGGTCCGGCACCGGATTCCGCCCAGCGAACGCCAAGCAGGTCCGCTAGACGCTTGGCCGAAACCACCTGATTTCGCGCGGACACGATGACGTGATCCAGTTCAATAGCCACTTGCGGTTCTTCTCTCAGTTTTCGGGGTTGGTAAGTGGACTACACGTGACTGACGCTTAACGCAACAAGCTAACCGGCGCGCACTGTGGGAGCAAGCCCGCCGGTGCGTATCCGGGTTGAGCAACGCGTAGTCCGAACTCGCACTACTTATGCTCCTGCTGCGAGATCCAGATAACGAGGGTGCTCAACAAGAGATTAGCGGGTAAGTATCAGCAAATGGTGGACACCTGGGTCTCAACAATTGGTGGACAGGAAGGCGGGTCTAGGCATCATCCTCACAGCAGCATTCGTCTATGAAAAACTCGGTTCGCCATGAGTCTGAATGGTCGTCCTATGTTGTCAATGCGAAACAGCAAAAGTGTCCATGAATTGCTGAGACTTGCCCGATTAGCTGTGAGAATGTTCATCGCGCAGCGACTACCAAAGTTTCTCTACAAGTGTGACTTTGAATGGGTGGTCAAGCAGCGGCTCGACGGCTTCAACGAAGCGTATGGTATGAGGCAACTCCGCGTGCCGTTCAAACGCCGCCATGTCTCGCCACCGAGTATGAATGTAGAACTCGTCCGGATCTCGAACGGAGCGAAATCCGCCATAGCTGAGGCAGCCTGGTTCGTGGCGCGTGGGTCCCTGAACTTCAAACATTGCTTGGTGCACCTCGCTCTGCTTACCATCGCGAGCGTGGAGTCGGCGAAGACAAATATCCCCATGATCGTTTCCGTGGAAGGCGCCAGTCGGGCGGCAAAACGGCCATTTTGCCCTATGCGCCCGGTCCACAGACAACGCCCCATGGATTCAGCACCGCCGCCCATCGGGATGATGCCCATCACCGCTCTAGTGAGCCTAACGTTCGACATGAGCGGCAGCCGCAGGCAGGCTCAGCCTGCCGGAGGATGTCCGCTCGATGGAATAGAAGGGACTTCCCCTACTCGAAGCGGTTGAACCGCACGGCATCGAAGTGCCAAGATTGAAGTGTGTCCATCAATCTAAACGAGAGGGGAAGTCATGAACGAGATTACTACGGTGGGCGTCAACCTTGCCACCGGCACCCTGTATTCGCTCAATGACGAAAGTCTGCATTTCTTGAGATACACCCGCTAGCGGGAAGGTGAAGAAATGTGCCTTTGAAAAGAGCAGAACCCAGTAACTCGGAAAACGCCACACCTCGCTGACTACGCTCCAACCAAGCGTGGAGCTAGCGATTTTCGAGATGATTGTGAATGAAGACTCCTCGGCGATAAACACGAGTTGAGACGCCTCCATGTCGTGAAGCTTCCGCATGGCGATTCGAAGGTGCGCGACATAGACGGCCACGATGAAAGCAACAATCATCGCGAAGAACGTGGCGAGTGCGCCGACGATCCATGAAGCCCCGTCTTGTGGCAAAAGTACTGCGAGACAGCAAAAACCTACGACGAGCGCGACGGGAATGCCAACACCAACGGTACGCCTCCAAAAAACGAACACAGCCTGCCGAAGAATGGGCCCATTGTATTTAAGCGTTGCTTGGTGAGGCATGGCGCCTAACGCAACAAGCTAACCGGCGACCGACGCGCGGGCGCAGGCCCGCAGGCGGGCGTCCGGTTGAGCGCCGGTATAGGGCGCATTTGACTTCCATGCGAGCTCGGCCGCCGTAGTAATTGGTACAAGGCCGTGATCGGCGATTTCCTCTGCCGTACGCAAGACGGATTCGGCGTCGAGCAAATCTTCGGGCACTTCATTCTCAAGCGCGCGCGCCACCGCCGCAGATGTTCGCAAGCCGCCCCAGTGAAGGGTAAACGCTGACCAATACTCGCCAAAATTGTCGGAGCGAAGGGTGACCTTGCCAGACCACGACGTAGTAACTCGCTGGTACTGAAATGGACGAACCGCGAGGTCGGATGGTAGAGCAAGTTATACAGCTTCGTTTGACCAATTTGCTTTGCGATATAACCGACTGAGGGCAGCGTGCCAGATTCCACAGTGCGCTTCTCCCAGCCCAACTTCTGGCCCAATTTCTGGAGCCGCGCTCGCGCAAGAGGCTCGCTCCGCCGCATTTTGAGAAGGTGTACCTCTAAGCCGAGCTCCCGCGTAACCTTACGTCCGACATAGTCATCCTGGGCATTAAGGCTAGCCACAACTTCACCATGGCCAAACGCACTCAGCAGTTCTTCCGCCTCAGATTTGTGAGTTGAGACAGATATGTAGCCCATATGAACTCTTCGCACGCGGGTCGGAGCATTGGCGCCGCCGCATACCCGGATCCGCTGCGGACTAACGTCGCCACGGCGCCTAAGCAGTCGTATTGTCGACGTACGATGCCCCGGAGAATTAGTGAGAGGACGCCGTCTTTGGGTTCCCAATCTATGTCCGTAATGTGCGCGATGAACGGCTTGAGGTGTTCGAGCAATGCCTCGATAGCCCCACAAAGGTCTTCGATATCGGTGCTACGAAACGTCGACACTACAATGCGCCCTAACGCAACAAGCTAACCGCCGACCGGCGCGCGGGCGAAAGCCCGCCGACAGGCGTCCGCGTTGAGCGACGGGTTGGGCATTGCGCCGCCCCAACTCTGGCGATCGGCCATTAGCAAGTTGTCAGGCAGGTGGTGCATAGGCCTCAAGATACCCGCAGCTTTGACAGCGAAACGTAACGATTGGCGTATTGGCGCTACGGCTCCACTTAATGCCACCTAGGATTCGGCGCGGCATCGGCTCGCCGCGTGTCCATGCGCTCTGCATGACGGCACCATAGGTGAGATCTGCAACGTAGCCTTCTCCCTCGACCCATGACACTTGGGACAACGCGACGAGGTATCGACCACACGGTACTCCTGCGAACATGCTGAGCAATGGCTAACGAAATGTACAGAGCCTTGTGACGGAAAATAAAGCGTCGATCATCTATGATCCTATGGACGCCCCGCATAAACGGTTCAGAATCAATGCTCTCGTCTTCAAAAATGGGGCCTAAAACCGCTCTGCAACACATTGCAATGGAGTCCCCGAATTTCTTCTGCCTCTAACCCGCGACCGAGACATTCGCCTTTAAACGCTACAGCATCCGGACCAAGCATGCCTACATCGATTAGATTAAACGCTTCATCTGCGCCCACGGCAAGCGCCACACGGCTGATTTCAGACCAGCAGCGGTCGAATCATTCCTGACTTAACTCGCGGTCACCTGTGGGGTTGCCGCGTCGATGTGGAACTGAGCGAATCGCACGAATAAATTCGCGCCTACCGCCGCCGCGACAGCTCGTAGCGCGCGACTTTCATTCCATGAGGCGCGGCATGCGGATCTGCGCTCTGCGAAGCGCGACCTTGCACATGCTAAAATCTCAACGTGCGATATCTCAGGGCTGACCATCGCTTTGTGTCCTCCGCATCCTGCAATTCAGTACGATTCCCTTGATCTCCGCCACGCCTTCGACACCCAGACAGCTCATCATCGCCACCCGCGAATCGGCCTTGGCGATGTGGCAGGCGGAGCACGTCCGCGATCATCTTCATGCGCACTATCCATCGTGTGAGCTGACGCTGCTCGGCGTGACGACGCAAGGCGACCGCATCATCGATCAACCGCTTGCCGATATCGGCGGCAAGGGTCTTTTCATCAAGGAGCTCGAGCAGGCGATGGCTGATGGCCGCGCCGATCTCGCGGTGCACTCGCTCAAGGATGTGCCAATGGACATGCCGCCCGGGTTCGTGCTGGCGGCGATCATGAAGCGCGACGACCCGCGTGACGCCTGGGTGTCGAACCGATATCCGTCGCTGGCGGGAGTCCCCGCGCACAGCGTCATCGGTACCTCGAGCCTGCGCCGCGAGGCTCAGTTGCGCGAGCGCTATCCGGAGCTCCACGTCAAGCCGCTTCGTGGCAATGTGACCACGCGGCTGAAGAAACTGGACGATGGCCAATATGCGGCGATTATTCTTGCCGCGGCCGGTCTCAAGCGCTTGGGCTACGCGAATCGCATCGCGGCGTTGCTCGATCCCGACGACAGCCTGCCCGCTATCGGCCAGGGCGCGCTGGCGCTGGAATGCCGCGCCGATCGCGCCGACATAATCGCCACACTTGCGCTGCTCGCGGACACCGAGACGATGCTTGTCACCGCGGCCGAGCGTGCCTTTGGCCAGCGTCTCGGAGGTAGTTGTCGCACCCCCCTCGCCGCGCACGGCGTTTGGCAAGACGACCAGTTGCGGCTGCGCGGGCTGATTGCGAGTCGCGACGGAAAGCGGGTGTTGCGCGGCGAGCGTACCAGCGCGGCACCGAACGTAGAGGCGGCGGAGGCGATCGGCGACGCGCTGGGCGTGGAATTCCTGAAACGCGGTGCGGCGGAAATTTTGGCCGACGAGGCATGACCGATAGGGCGAGCGGGCCGTTGCAGGGCGCGCGCATCGTCATCACGCGTCCTGCGCGCCAATCCGCTGGGCTCGCGCAGCAAATCGCGGCACTCGGCGGCAAACCAGTGATGTTCCCGGCGATCGTGATTCTGCCGCCGGCGGATCGCTCGCCGCTCGAGCGCGCGCAACGCGATCTCGCGCAGTACGACTACGCTGTCTTTGTCAGCGCCAACGCGGTCGAATACGGCGTCGGCGATCCGGCTTCGTGGCCCGCGCATCTCGTTGCGCTTGCACCGGGACCCGGAACGGCATCGGCGCTCACCGCGGTCGGCATCGGTCAGGTGCGCATTCCGGCGACGACCATGGACAGCGAAGGCCTGCTCGTGCTGCCAGAGCTCGCCGATGTGGCAGGCAAACGCATTGTGATTTATCGCGGCAGCGGCGGCACCGGGGGCCGGGAGCTGCTCGGAGAAACACTTTCCGAACGCGGGGCCCAAGTCGATTATGTCGAG
>Ga0209118_1001041_pt1 | contig 13601 bp, 16 predicted proteins | sample BlaSpr_A8_Ref_M1_FD_187988 | JGI IMG/M metagenome (GOLD analysis project Ga0209118, IMG submission 187988) | Forest soil microbial communities from Thunder Bay, Ontario, Canada - Black Spruce, Ontario site 2_A8_Ref_M1 (SPAdes) (version 2) | ecosystem: Environmental > Terrestrial > Soil > Boreal...
AATGGCGCTGGAGAAAAATGAAATTAGGGGCGCAGTCAATATCGTCGCGCCGCAGCCGGTGCGTAACGCGGAGTTTACGAAAGTGCTCGCGAAAGCAATGCACCGGCCAGCGATTTTCCCCGCCCCGGCGTTTGCATTGCGGCTGGCGCTGGGTGAAATGGCGGACGAGCTGCTGTTATCCAGCCAGCGCGTCATGCCACAAGCGTTGGAAAAACTTGGTTACCGGTTTTTGCACGCGGATTTGGCATCGGCACTGAAAACCCTGCTGTAGAGAGTTCAGGATACCTGACGCTTATTTCAGAACATTAATCGATACGGAGACTCGTATTACGTGGCCATTGAGCGGATCCGTCGACATGATGTTCTCTGAGGCTTGGCCGTCTTTCAGGATGAGGTTCTCGGAGGTCCTGAATTGTCGGACGAGCGGCTGGCTGTTGGGGCGCGAGGTGCCTAACTTTTCGTCACCAGAACTGCCACTGGGATACAGCGAAGAGCGTTCAAGAGTTAGTCGCACAAAATAACGCCCCTCATCTTCAGTCTTTATACCGCAATCAATGTTCAATCCAACGTCCATGTATGTGGTTTTCTGGTCTTTGCCGTCAATCTCGATGGGAATGCGAACTCCGGTTCGCAAACTAGTATTGTAAGTTCCCCAAAATCTATCGTCGGCCAAGGTGACAAACGAATAGGGCATGCTGGAGATCTTTTTGTCTCCATCGTATTCCGAAAGAACGATCTGCACCTTGATCGGAATGCCGGGTCTTGTCCGCTCCTCCGATTTCGTCTTTTCTTGCGACTTTTCCCGGGCGCACACCCGCTGCAAAGGCAAGCAGAATGCACCAAGTACGCAGAGATAAATGAGTGTCTTCATTACGTTCCTCCTGAGCGATTCGAATCGTTGCGAAGATTAAGATTCCGAGCGGAAGTCATTGCGCTTTCTCTTCCGCTAAGAGCTTGACGTCAAGCTGGGCGATTTGGATCGGTGCGACTTCCATGGGCGACAAAGCCGTGTCGCCGGAATTCTCGGCTAGCAGGGGGGCTCGCCTGCGACGGCTCCACTGCTCTGCGTAGCGAGCCACCAAAACCTCCTGATCGCGAGGGACGAGAACTTCAGGCACTGTGTTGCGACTGGCCAGCGCTTCAGGCGACGCAAAACCCTTGGTGGCGGTTACCCGGGTCTGTGGGCCTGAAGTCCCGCTCACGGGTGGTACGTCGATAGGATTTTCGCTTTGTCGCGGTGGAATGAGCGGCGCCGGCGGATTTGAGTATTTTGTCGTTTCCACCGGCTTCTGTCCCACGTTCGCGCGCCGGACAGTTTGCACGGCGATGAAAGCAACAACCATTGCTGCGGCACCCGCTAAAGCAAACCAGGTGGTTGCCCAACTGCGCGTCGCTGTAGTCTCTTCGGCGATGCGGGCACGGACGCGCGGCAAAAGAGACGCGGGAACCTCGGAGTTGGCGGCGACGTGGAGGCCGGCATCGAGGGAGGAAAAGAGAGCGCGTTCTTCCGCAAAGGCGGCGCGGCAAAGGGCGCAAGCAGCGAGGTGCGATCGCAATTCGCCTTGCGACTCGATGCCGGTGGCGGCGGCTTCGATTAACGCGTCTTTGTAATGTTCACATGGCATCGCAGCTTCTCCGCTAACTGTTTTCGAGCAAAAAATATTCGAGACTTCACCGTACCAACGGGAATGCCAAGCATGGCCGCGATCTCGTCGATCGTGTGGCCTTCCATGGCGGCAAGCAAAAGCACGAGCCGAAGTTTTTCCGGCAACTCCCCGAGGGCGCGATCGAGGTGCGCCTGAAATTCGTTCGAAACGGCCAGGTCTTCGGCAGTGGCGGCAGGAGGCTGATGTTCCGGTTGCGACCAGAGCGTGTCGCGCTGCTCGCGGCGCTTCGACGAACGCAAGCGGTCCAGCGCCAGACGAAACGAAATGCGAACGAGCCAGGCACGGAAGCGATTGCGATCGCGCAGGCGATCGAAGCTGCAGTAGGCGCGCAGGAGTGCTTCCTGGGCGACATCCTCGGCATCGGTGGTATTGCGCAAGACGCCTCGGGCCACACGATAGGCGAGCGGTCCACACTCGACCAGGCGCTCCTCGAACTCGCGCCTGGTATCGGCTTGGGCTGCCTCACGCAGCAATTCTTGTCGCGCCGTGCCACCCGGCTGGATCAGAACCAGCTCCTGCATTCGTGATTGTGCGCGAGCATCGAACGCCCGCCCTCCCCGTACAACTACCAGACGCCGCGGTCTGGGATTTGGTTCAGCGAGAAATGCCTCCTTCGGATGGCGCCCGGCTAGATGCCCAATTGCTCAAGGAGTGTTTCCAGGTTGGATTCGTCGACGACCACCTCACCGGGCATCTGACCTTCCGGCGGGGCCTGGACAGCACCTTCGTCGAAGGCCTGCAAGAGACGCATCTTGGCTACGGCATACTCTTCGCTGCTGGTGAGGGGGCGGCCGTTCTGCTTGGCCCAGACTTCCAGGGCAGATTGGTGGACGAAGATCTTGAAGCGGAAGGCGGAATGGCGGTCGACAGAAATCGCGTAGGTGAACTCGCCGCCCGGGCTGCCGTTTCGCTGAGCACGATTCCCTTCGTAAAAGTAATACTGATAGACGTAGCCGTTCGCGGCGGAGTAGCTCTTCACGCGGCGGACGGCATCGGGGCGAGGCATGGGCGGATTATTTGTTGGTGGAGCGTGGATGTCAACGAAGGAGTCTGAGGTGAGGGCGATTCCGAATTGGGACTCTTGCCAGGGAGCACGTTCCTGATTGGGACACGCAGAGAGGATGCACGCACCGCCAAACAGATTGCAACGCGAACCCTGACTCACGTCGAAACGCCGTAACATGCAAATTTACAGTCAATTACAAAGGTAGCGCCAAAAACTTGCTGCGCGCTCCGTGGCTCCCTGCCTCGCATTGTTCGCTGGCCCTTCGCCTGCTTTGCGGAAGGTATTCGGCCCCTTCCGCAGTTCGACGTAAGAAACTCAGGACGACGAGAAGTCTCGTCGTAGCTCTCCTCGCAGCGGGAGCGTGGGCTGTGGGCTGCGGCGCAGGAGGCTCCAGCTCAGTGCCGCCCCCGCCGCCACCTCCTTCCGCCATCGTCGTGACGGTCACGGGGCCAAGCGGGCCCATGCTGCTCGGGAATACAGCCATGTTTACCGCGACGGTGACGAACACAGCAGACACCACCGTCAACTGGAGCGTAGACGAGATAGCGGGCGGAAGCGCGACGGTGGGGACGACCACGACTGAGCGCTGGCTCCGTCGCCGAAGAGGCCGCCGAATTCGCCGGCGACCCTGCCGGGCGAGAGAGTTCGGCTATGGACGTCGGCAGTGACCATGGCGACCCTTTGCGCGTGCCCCGAACCGATGAGAGCCTGCGCGACAGCAAGCGCATTGAGCAGCCCAAGGCACGCGCCGCCGACATCGAGCGCGCCGCAATCTTCGCGGACGAGCAAACGGGAATGAAGCTGGGCTGAGAGCGATGGATAATCGTGATGCGTTTCGCTGGTGGCGATGATCCAATCGAGTTGTTGCGCTCCGCAGGAGGCAGCGCGCAACGCTTCCTGCGCGGCACCTGCGCCGAGCGTCAGTTCGTTCTCTCCTTCGGCGGCGTAAGCAAGAGATTCGATGCCGGCGCGGTTGCGCAGTTTGCCGACGGGTATCCCGAACGCACGATCTACTTCTTCCGAAGGAAGAATACGCGAACCGGTCACGGCGGAAGAGGAAATTGCGAAGACCGCCGTCCGCTCCGACAGACTATTCTCGTGGTCTCCTGCGGGCCGATGAATCATCTGGCTTCCTCAACTCATTCCGAGAAGCTCGATTGCCTAGAGTACGATCTCTATTTTCCTTCAGACTCGGACAACTTTCTAGCAAAACCGGCCATTAAGAATCCTAAATTTGACGCGATGGAAACACTCCAAGGAATTGGACGCAATGCAGAAGGGGTAATGCTATTTTGCCAGCACAGGGGACGGCAAACTGACAGCGTAAAATGGCCTTCATGCTAACGTAAAAAGACACGCCTGAACGGAACGAGGAGAAGGTTAGAAGGAGCCAAGGGAGCCGAACAAGGGCCCCTGCAATCGTCAGGATCGATAGGAAGAGATGTTGTCGAAGAATAGAGCGCAGCTCATCGGAATCGTCGCAATCTTCTTTCTAAGCGTGCTGAACGCAGAAGCGCAGCGCGTGCGCGGCGAATTGCGCCTGGAAGTGCGCGATCCGCAAGGGGCGGCGGTTTCGCCATCCGGTGAGCTGATGAGCGAGGCAAATCAGTTTCGTCGGACATTTGTGGCCGGGCCGGACGGGCACTACGTTGCGCAGGATGTCCCCTTTGGCGTTTACCGGCTGAGTTTGGATGCAACTGGGTTCGCACCCTGGAGCGAACTCGTCGAGATCCGGTCGGAAGTGCCGGTACACGTCTCCGTCGTCCTGGGCGTCGCGCCGCTGACGACGCAAGTGCAGGTGAATGATTCCGCGACACTGGTGGACCCCTATCGTACGGGAGCTCTCTACACCGTCGGACGACAGGCAATCGGTGAGCAATCCGCGGCGCAGCCGGGACGCGATTTGCTGGACTTGGTGGCCGATCAGCCCGGGTGGTTGCTGGAAGCGAATGGCGTGCTGCATCCACGAGGCTCGGAATACGACGTGCAGTTCGTCGTGGACGGGCTGCCAATGACGCAAAACCGTTCGCCGGCATTTGCGCCTTCGTTCGACGCAGAAGATGTGGAATCTCTGCGCGTGATCACAGCGAACTATCCGGCGGAGTACGGCAGAAAGTTGGGCGGCATCGTGGAGTTCACAACGCAAAAAGATGTACCTGCAGGATTGCATGGGCAACTTGACGCGCAGGGCGGAAGTTTTTCGACGGTAAACGGGTCGGCGGCGATTTCGTTTGTTCAAGGGAAAAACCGGTTTTCGGCGAGTGGAGAGGGATTTCATACCGCGCGATATCTTGATCCTCCAGTGCTGCAGAATTTTACGAATCGAGGTAATGCCGGAGGGTTTTCAGCGTCGTATGAACGGGATTTTTCAGGTGGAGATCGCCTGCGGATTACCATGACTCGCAACACGGTGCGATTTCTCGTGCCAAATGAACTTGTGCAGCAAATCGCGGCGCAGCGGCAAGACATTGCCAATACGGAAACGAGCGGGCAGATTTATTTTCAACACCCCCTCTCGCGCGATCTGTTCCTACGTTTTTCCGGGAGCGTGCGCGACTCTCGCGCCACGCTGCGTTCGAACGCACAGGCAACGCCGGTGATTGTTTCGCAAGACCGCGGCTATCGCGAAGGATATTTGCGCGCGGACCTCGCCGGACATCGCGGGCAACATGACTGGAAGACAGGCGTGGATGGAATTTTCACCCCAGTGCACGAAGCCTTGCAATATGCGATCACGAATCCGAATCCTTTCGACCCCGGAACCCAAAGGGAATTTCGGTTTGCAGTTCGCCATTGGGATGTCGAGCCATCGGCCTACGTGCAGGACCAGGTCCGGCTGGGCCATTGGAACGTGAGTGCGGGGTTGCGGTTCGATCATTACGGATTCGTGGTGCACGAATCGGCATGGAGCCCGCGAGTGGGCGTGTCGCGTTTTGTCCCGGCATTCAATCTACTGCTGCACGCTTCCTATGACCGCGTGTTTCAAACGCCCGCGGTGGAGAACTTGTTGTTTGCTAGCTCTTCGCAGCTCGATGCCATCAGCCCAGCGGTGCTGCGGCTTCCGGTGCGGTCGGCGCGCGCCAATTTTTATGAGGGTGGCGTGACCAAGGCATTTTTCGGGAAGCTGCGGCTTGACGCAACAGTATTCCGGCGCGACTTCCACAATTATTCGGACGATGACGTGCTGCTCGATACCGGCGTGAGCTTCCCGATTGCTTTCGCAAAGGCACGTATTATTGGCGAAGAGGTGCGAGTGGAAGTGCCGCAGTGGGGACGCTTTTCCGGGTATCTGAGTTACGCCAATCAATCGGGCATCGCGCAGGGACCGATTACCGGCGGGCTTTTCCTCGGGAGCGAGGCGGCAAACTTGCTGACGGATACGAGCAAATTTGCCGTCACACAGGACCAACGAAACACTCTGCACGGACGTGTGCGATTCCAGGCATCGCGGCGCACCTGGCTGGCAATGGGCGCGCAATACGGCAGCGGGTTGCCCGCGGATACGGGCGGCGCGGACCAAACTTTCCTGCTGGCGCAATACGGACCCGCGATCCTGAATCAGGTAAATCTGGGCCCCGGACGGGTGCGTCCGAATTTTTCGATGCATGCGGCGGCAGGAGCAGAGATCTATCACAAAGAACAACGGAGCGCCGTCGTGCAGCTTCAGGTGGCTAATCTGGCGGATCGGTTGAATGTGATCAATTTTGCGAGTTTGTTTTCTGGCACTGCGGTGGCAGCGCCGCGGAGCGTTTCGGCGAAATTGAAGTTGACGTTTTAACTGAGAAGCAGGCACCGAGTTGCGTCGCTAGCGTGCCAGTGATTCGAGTTCAGTGACGACGCGGTCGAGTTCATCGATCAGTGCATTTGAGCCAGCTTTCCGGAAAACATTGACCAGCGTGCGGTAGTACCAGAGCGTTCCTTGTTTGCGGCCTTGAAAGCGGCCGAAGACGGCGTCGCCCTCAAGACGAAAGTCGGCGAGAATCTCGCGGGCGTTGGCGAGCTTATCGGCGGCAGAAACGAGGCGGACGTCTTGGGGCTCGTGCGCGATCTTCTCGATGTAGGCGCGCTTTCTCTCGCCCCATTCCCGTTTTTCGCCGGATGCTTCGTAGGAATCCGTGCAGCCATCGACGATTCGCGCGACGCGTTCGCCGAATTTCTCCCGGATTTCGTCGAGGCGGGGCAAGCCGCCCTGGTCTTCAACGGCATCGTGCAAGAGCGCCGCGATGACTTCATCTTCACCGCCGCCATGGTGGATGACGATCGCGGCGACGCCGAGTAAGTGGCCGACATACGGCTGGCCTTTGCCTTTGCGACGCTGGTGGAGATGCAATTCCGCCGCGTAACCGAGAGCTTCAACAAAACGGTTCGTGAGGAGTGGCTTTTCGATTCTTGATTGTCCGTGGGCCAATTGTTTCGTTTATCTCCGGCGCGCTTTGCCGAGCAGTCGGAGAATTTCCAGTTAGAGCCAGCCTTGTCGAGGAGTTTCTGACATCTCGACCTTCTGAGCATCCAATTCTACGCCCTGGTTTCTGCCATTTCCATCGTGCTCAGCGAAAGAAGAAATCCCTCAGGAGGGTTTTGGTTCCCCGGCGATCTGGCGCTGGACTTGCTCTCTGAATTCCAGGGGCCGGGCAATCTGCGGGAAAACTTCGGGCGTTCCACCCGTGCCCCTCACGATGACTGTTCCATAGCCCAGGAGCCTTCCGAGCGCAGGCTCTTCCACCGCGATGCTTTCGATTCTCGGCAAAAGAAGCTCGATGGTGCGGCGATTCGCGAGCCCCGACTTCACGATGACTCTTTTATTGGTGACGGCCATCTCCGTAGCGCTGCGCCGCACAAGACCAATTCCGAGAAAGATCGCCGCTACCACCAAACAGGCAGCACCCGCCCATCGCATCATGCCAGAAGCAGCTTCGCCGCCCTTTAGGGAACTCCACGGAGTGAGGAGCAGGCTCACACCAACGAGGCCGAGGACTGCGGCGATCAGCGCATGCCCCCACATCACTATCCAGTGTAGACGCGTCTCATATTGCACGGTTTCGCCCGTGATGAGATGTTTTTCGGCGTAGCTCAAAGAGGCTCCTTGGAAAAGGGGTGAAGAATCTTGCCACCGAGGACACAGCGCGGGATTTTAGCTGGGGGGTTACGGCTCGTCAAATGCCATCCGGCGCGAATCAGAAAAAAACCAAAACTCAGATGGTAGCGCTAACGGGAATCGAACCCGTATTTCGGCCTTGAAAGGGCCGCGTGCTAACCGTTGCACCATAGCGCCACAGTATGTGGTGTCTAACCTTACCAGAATAGGGAAAATCCAGGAGATTCACAAGTTGAGCAGGACATAGAAAAGATCTGATAGACTGGAGCGGTTGAGATCCTTCGCTTCGCTCAGGATGACACCTTGCGGCGTGACTTTGCCATCAGCCCTTGCGATCCTCGAATTCTTCGTGCCACGCCATCTGGATAGCTTCGAGTTTGGCTTCGTTGGAGGCGGCGGGATCACCACTGAAATCTGGGAGCTCCGTGATCCATTTGTGCATGTCCGTGAAGCGGACTGTGAGCGGATCGGTGTCCGGGAATTTGTCGGTAAGGGCAATGGCGATGTCTTCGAAGTTGTCCCAACCGAATGTCGGTGGCATGTATGGCTCCTACTGGATGTTTTCAATTGTCAGCGGTCAGTGTCAGTTATCTGAGAAGAACAGAAAAGAGTTCATAAATTTCTGATTGAAAACTGAGAACCGAGCACTGACGGCTGAAGACTCTCAGTGATCCAGCTCCTTGGCGTAGTTTTTGTTCCACTCGGGGATTTCCACCACGACGTCGGTGGTGCCGTCGGGCACGGTCTGGCAGCCGAGGCGCGACTTCGGCGTGATGCCGGGCGCTTCGTCCAGCTCGTCGAGCTCGGCGTCGGTGGCTTCGTTGCAGGATTCCAGACCTTCTCTCACGATGACGTGGCACGTTGAGCAAGCGCACACCCCACCGCAGGCGTGGTCGAGACCCGCCTTCAGACCCTCGGAGAAATCCAGAATGCTGCCCGGGAGGCCGTTGTGGCCGTAAGGAATTTTTTTCGGGTCGACCTCGATGGTCTTGCCGCTCGGAAGAAATGTGACTTTAAATTTCTTCGTGGCGGGTTTGTATTTGACTTCTTCGATGTACGGATTGCTTCCGCCCATTTTGCTTCCCCCCTTTGATTCTCGCGGCGCAAACATCGCGCCAAGTAAGGGCGCAGCATGCTGCGCCCCTACAAAGAAAACTTAGACCTCGGCGAGCTTGCGGCCTTCCAGGGCCGTTGAAACCGCCGAATTCATCAACAGTTCCGCCAAATGTTCGGTGGCGTGGTTCAACTCGTCGATGCGCTTGCGGATCAGCTTGTAATCGCTGCCGGCAACGGATTCTTTCAAAGCGGCGACGGCTGCGTCGATTTGGGCGCGCTCTTCGGGCGATAGATTTACCGTTTGAGGATTTGCGAGCGCTTTCGCAGTCGCCGTCAGGATCGATTCGGACTCGGTGCGTGCTTCGATGACCTGGCGCTCGGCGAAATCCTGCTCGGCGTACTCGATGGATACCTCGAGCATGCGCTCGATTTCAGAATCGTTGATGCCATAACTCGGCTGAACCTCGATCGAATGCCCTTCACCGGTGCGCAAATCCTTTGCGGAAACCTGCAGAATGCCGTTGGCGTCGATGAGGAACTTTACTTCGATGCGTGGCAAACCAGCGGGAGCAGGCGGCACTCGCAGCGTGAAACGCGCGAGCGACCGGCAATCTTTGGCAAGCTCGCGCTCTCCCTGCAAAACGTGTATTTCGATACCCGTCTGATTGTCTACGCCGGTGGTGTACAGTTCTTGGGCGCTCGCGGGAATCGTGGAGTTGCGCGGAATGATTTTCGCAACCGCCCCTCCGTAAGTCTCAATGCCCAGAGACAGCGGCGTGACGTCCAGCAGCAGCATGTTCTTCACGCCCTGGTCGAGGATGTTAGCCTGGACAGCCGCGCCGAGCGCGACGACTTCATCTGGATTCAGCTCGGTGTGCGGCTTGCGGCCGAAGAATTCCTGCACGGTGCGGCGTATGAGCGGCGTGCGCGTGGTGCCGCCAACGAGGACGACTTCCTCGATGTCGGCAGGCTTGAGCTGCGCATCGGCGAGCGCTTGTTTAACCGGGCCCATGGTGCGGTCGACGACCCGCCGGATAAGGGCTTCAAACGCCCCGCGCGTGAATTCGTGCACGAAGACCGTGCCGTTGGGCAGCCGGAAACGCAGCGTTGCGGTTTCGCTACTCGAAAGTTGATGTTTCACGTCGATCAGCGCTTTGCGAAGTTCCTGCGCAAGTTCGCCGTGGGGAGAGAAATCGATCTCTTCATGTTGCAGGATAAGTTCGTGTGCAAAAGCTTGCAGTAGATTGTCGATGTCATCGCCGCCAAGATGCGTGTCGCCGTTGGTGGAGAGGACCTGGTAGATATCGCCTTCGCTGGTCGAGATGAGCTTGAGTACGGAAATATCAAACGTGCCGCCGCCAAGATCGTAGACGGCCACGCGGCCGCGCTGCTTTTCGTGCAGGCCGTAGGCGAGCGCAGCGGCAGTCGGTTCGTTGACGAGCCGCAGAACTTCCAGGCCGGCGATTTTGCCGGCGTCCTTCGTAGCCTGGCGCTGCGCGTCGTTGAAATAAGCCGGCACGGTGATAACGGCACGATCGACTGCCTCGCCGAAAAAAGCTTCCGCCCAGTTTTTCAGCTCGCGGAGAATGAACGCAGAAATTTCAGGTGGTGTGAAGAGTTTTTCGCCCAACATGACGCGAATGACGTTTTTGCTCGTGGGATCGATGCGAAAAGGAAAAAGCTTCAGCTCGCTTTGAATATCGGCGGGACCGCGGCCCATCAAACGTTTCACGGAATAGATCGTGCGCTCGGGTTGGGTCAGAAGACGGCGGCGCGCTGGCTCGCCCACGATGACGCTGCCGTCCGGGTCAAGGCTCACAACCGAGGGACAGAGCGTGTCGCCGTACGGACCGGGGATACACTTCGGCTGGCTTGTTTGGCTGTCCATGTAAGCCACCAAGCTATTCGTTGTTCCCAGATCGATTCCGACGATTCTGCCCATAATGACAATCCGCAGGGGCTAAAGCCCCTGCGCTACACAAGCTCCTTCTGAACGTTGGTGACTAAATTCCGAATGTAAGAGCGGCGATTCAATAGTTCGTTCAGCCGCGCCATGATCTTTTTTCGCGTGGCCGTGTCACCATCCAGGGCCGCGTCCCAATCGCGCGCGGCAGCCTGAAGCTGCGTGTCGACTTCGCCGAGTTTTTCCTGAAAACTCTTCTCGGCGGATTCGAGGCGCGATTTCAATGCGGCGAGATGGCCTCCCGAGGCCTTTGCCTCGCGAAGCTCGTCAAGCGATTCGTTCAGCTCAAAAACTTCTTCCAGAAGCTCCGGGGGAGCCTGCTGCTTGTGCTCGCCTTCCTTGCGTGCGCCTTCGATGCCCAGGAGATACTCGACGCGTGCGATGGGATCGCGCAATGTACGATAGGCGTCATTCAATTCCGAACTGCGCTTGAGGGAAAGCTCGCGCTCCAGTTCGGTGGCGTTCACAAAGTTATCGGGATGCAGCTTCCAGCTCAGTTGAAGAAACTTCTTTTCAAGCCCGTCCATTTCAATCCACAGTCTTTTCCGCATCTCGAAGAGCGCGAAATAGTCAAACGACTGCGGAATCTGCTGTAACTTGCCGCAGCCCGGACAGAAATGCGTGCCCAGGGTGCGCTCGTGGCAGTTCCAGCAGACCAGAGGCGGATTCGTCGATGGAGAAGGGGCGCTCATGAGATCTTGTTTTTTAAAAACTTTTCTCGCCAGCCGCGGGCGCCAAAGTAATCATCCGCATACATGCCCAGGTCGCGCCTGTACCGGCGAATCGCTCGTGAGAACTCGACTGCCCAGTCAAAAAGAATATCGAGCATTGGATCGCTCTTCAGGCACAAAAAAAGTGGCTGGCGGGTGCGGCTGCCAACCACTTGTCAGGCCAGCCTGCGCCAAGTTCGCACGGCGCACAGGCTGAAGCCTGCGCTACTTAGGCCGTAAAAGAGCTGCCGCAGCCGCAGCTCCGCGCAGAATTCGGATTCTGGAAGACAAATCCTTCGCGCATGAGCGTCTCTTCGTACTCGAGCGTCGTGCCATTCAGATACAGAAAACTCTTCGGGTCGACAAAAATGCGCGCGCCATGTTCCTCGAAAATCTTATCGCGGTCACGCGCCTGGGTGTCCAGCCGCATCGCGTAGGACAAACCCGAGCAGCCTCCGCCCTGGACGCCTACGCGCAAGCCGCCCTGCTCGGGCGAAACGCCGTCCTTTTCGAGCAGCGCGCGGATTTTCTTCGCGGCGCGCTCGGTCAGGTGGATCTTCGCGACATTCGGACTTGCGACGTCGGTAGCCATAACAATATGCCCCTGCAACGAAATCGCGTTTAGTGCGACGCCTTTTCGTGAGCGGGCACTTCGACGCCGTGCTTCTTTTTCCAGTCGCCAATGGCGGCCTTGATCGCGTCCTCGGCGAGCACGGAACAGTGGATCTTCACCGGCGGGAGCGAAAGCTCGCGCACGATGTCCGTGTTCTTGATCGAGAGCGCCTCTTCGACCGTCTTACCCTTCACCCATTCGGTCGCGAGCGAGGAGCTGGCGATGGCCGAGCCGCAGCCGAAGGTCTTGAACTTGGCTTCTTCAATAATCTGCGTCTCAGGATTGATCTTCATCTGCAGCTTCATCACATCGCCGCACTCCGGCGCGCCGACGAGACCCGTGCCGACGTTGGGGTCTTCCTTCGGGAGGCTGCCGACGTTGCGGGGATTGTTGTAGTGTTCGACTACTTTATCGCTGTATGCCATTAGCCGTTGCTCCTTGCCAAATTGACGAGATTTCCGAAACCCGCGCTCTTCACTGCTTTGTCCGTGAGCGAAACATTCGGCACGGATGCCGAACGGCCGGCGGTCAGTTGACGAAGAGCGTCCTTGATGAATTCCGCGCCGATGCCCAGCAGCTTGAGAAATGCGCGTACCTGTTGAAGCTCATGGAAAGAGCGCTCGCCCGCGACGGCGGCCTCTTCTCCTTCCCCGCCGTAAGGCACAAACGTCACGCGGAAAGCCGCGCCGGTGCCTCCGATGGAGCGATGAATGCGAATTGTTCCTTCATTTGCCATGTTGTCTCTTTCAGTCCTTCTAGGCGGTCTGCCATTTCATTTTGGAGATGTCGATTCCTTCTTTGGCCATTTCATAGAGCGGGGATAGCTCGCGCAGCTTGGTGACGACCTGCACCATCTTATCGATGACGTAGTCGACTTCCTCCTGCGTATTGAAACGGCCGAGGCCAAATCGAATCGAGGTGTGGGCGAGGTCTTCGCCAACCCCTAATGCTTTGAGTACGTAGCTGGGCTCGAGGGTTGCCGAGGTACAAGCGGAACCGCTCGAAACCGCGATGTCGTTGATGCCCATGAGCAGTGACTCGCCTTCGACATAAGCAAAGCTCATGTTCAGGTTGTTCGGCAGGCGGTGTTCTATCGATCCGTTTACGAAAACCTCGTCCAGCTTCGCTTCCAGGCCGCTCTTCAAACGAGTGCGGAGAGCGAGCATCCGTGCGCTCTCTTCCGGCATGTCCTTCTGCGCGACTTCGCAGGCCTTTCCGAGGCCAACGATACCGGGCACATTCAGCGTGCCGGAGCGCATGCCGCGTTCGTGGCCGCCGCCATCAATTATGGCGGAAAGCTGCACGCGCGGGTTGCGGCGGCGAACGTATAGCGCGCCAACACCCTTGGGTCCGTAAATCTTGTGGCCGCTGATCGCCAAGAGGTCAATATTGTCCTTCTGGACGTCGACCGGAATCTTGCCCACGGCCTGCACGCCGTCTACTGCGAAGAAGATGCCGTGTTCCTTGGCAATCTTGCCGATTTCCGCGATC
>Ga0209118_1001042_pt1 | contig 13599 bp, 13 predicted proteins | sample BlaSpr_A8_Ref_M1_FD_187988 | JGI IMG/M metagenome (GOLD analysis project Ga0209118, IMG submission 187988) | Forest soil microbial communities from Thunder Bay, Ontario, Canada - Black Spruce, Ontario site 2_A8_Ref_M1 (SPAdes) (version 2) | ecosystem: Environmental > Terrestrial > Soil > Boreal...
GAGTCTGCTAACACACGCAGGCCGAGCAGGTCCCGATAAAAGCCAAGAGCACGGTCCAGGTCGGACACGGTGATGCCGACGTGATCGATCCGAGTGACCGTCATTTTCGAGCCAGGCGCTCCGGGATGATGTCGCGCGCGAACACGTCCTCGATCGTCTCAGCGCGCTTGACGAGTTCAGATTGATCGCCGGTCACGAGCACGGTCGCGGGCCTGGGCATTGCATTGAAGTTCGTCGCGTTCGCGTCCTGATAGGCCCCGGTGTCGAGGAACGCGAGGATGTCTCCGACGCGAACTTCAGGCAGGTTCGCGGCCGGAACGATCACGTCGAAGTTGCAGGAGATGCCCACCACGTCGGCGATGGCGGTCGGGCGAGCTGTGGCCCGTCCCGCGACGCAGACGGTCCACCGGTTGCGCTCCAGGTTCACATCCGGCAGAAAAGAGTCAGACGTGTCGGTTTCAATCCACGTGTGGTCCAACGGCGCCGCTTGATGCTTGATGTTCGTGACGGAAGCGAGGTGGATCCCCGCGTTGCCGTAGATGCTGCGTCCGGGCTCGATCTCGAGCCTCATCGCGGTTGTCATGCCGATTCTTGTCAGGCCTTCTCGCAGCGCTCGGGTTATGGCCTGCGCGTACTCCGCGATCGATGGAGCGTTTGGCGCCGCCAACCGGCGCCGGTCGCTTCGCCCGAGCGGATCCCGCGGTACCGCGAACCCGCCGCCGATGTCGATCTCACGGGGCTCCCAACCGCCAGACGCGTCGCGCACTTTTTCGATCACGTCGACGAAGCTCTGAATCATCCGGCTCCACACCCGCAGGTTGGTCGTGTGGCGTCCGGCATGCATCATCACGCCCATCAGCTCCACACCCGTTGCGTCGAGCAGACGGCGAGCGGCGGGGCCCAGGTCCTCGGTCGGGATGCCGGGCTTGTACAGCTGTGAGGCGGTGCGCAGCGAGACGGGCCCAGGGTAGAAATCCGACCGGGCTTCGATGTCGAAGTCAGGCCTGACCCGCAATCGGACTTTCGCCTTCTTGCCCGTACTCTCGGCTGCCGCGATCACCAGCTCGACCTCGCGAACCGAGTCGAGGGTGATTCGTGCCCCAGCGGCGACGGCGCGGATGAGCAGCGCCTCGGTCTTTGAGCTGCCGTTGTACGAGATCAGATCCGGTGGCACGCCAGTCGATAGGGCGGCATGCAGTTCCGCAGGCCCGAATGTGTCGCATCCAGCACCCTCCTCGGTGAGGATGCGGCGAAGCGCGAGCCCGTAGTTCGCCTTGATCGACGGCATGACGACGACGGGACCGTCCGGCCAGCCTCGCCGGAACTCGGCCTGGAACGTTCTGAAGTTCCGCCTGACCTGATCCTCTGACATGACGTAGATCGGCGTGCCGAAGCGTTCGGCGAGCTTGGTGGAATCGCAGCCTTCTATGAAAAGAACCCCATTCCGGATCGAGAGACAATCGTCGATGGGCCCATCGGTCTGGCCGTCGAACGGGCTGGATGCGGTTTTAGGAGTAGCTATGCCGGGGACCTCCTGACGGACACTACCTCACTTCGAGATGAGCCTCCGGCCGATGAAATACGCTGTTCAGTTAGGAGGAAGTGCATGCCGACAGTCGAGGAAGGGATTCAGTCGCAGCTGCGCAATATCGAGAAGGACTACGGCAGGACCATCGACGAACTGGTCCTCATCGTCACTGAGAGCAGGCTGACAAAGCACAACGAGGTCGTCGCGATGCTCAAGCAGCGGTTGGGGATGTCGCACGGCGCGGCGCATCGGGTCTCCCTGACCGCGCGGAGCCGTACTGCTCAGCCGGCCCCTCTTGGCGGCGGACTCGCGCCGCCACTGCAAGACGTCTATGCGCGGCTGCTGGAGAGAGCAGTTTGGTTGGGCGACGACATCGAACAGTCGCCCAAGAAGGGATACGTAAGCCTCCGCCGGCGAAAGCAGTTCGCGATGCTGCAACCGGGTGCCAGGTGGATCAATGTCGGCCTGGTCCTCGCCAAGCAAGAGCCGGCCGGCCGCCTCGAATCCGCCGCAAAGTGGAATGCCCTGTTCACGCACCGGGTGCGAGTGGCCACGACCGCCGACATCGACGACGAGCTCGAGTCCTGGCTTCGAACGGCCTACAACGCCGCCGGTTGACCTGAATTTCGCCGGTTTCTAGGTCCCGGTTGAGCGCTTGCGCCGGGTCTTCGTCTTCACGTCCTCTTCCTTGCGGGCAGCCTTCGCGGCTTTGACGCTGGCCTCCAGCGCCGCCATCAAATCGAGCACTCGCGTGGGCGAGGGGGTCGTCGCCGCGACGGCTTCGGCCGGAGCTCTCGCTTCAATTGCCTCGAGCACGCGCTGTCGGTGCTCGTCTGGATATCGCCCAGGCTCGAAAGGCCCGCTGAGGGTGTCGATCAGAAGGCGCGCCATCTTGAGCTCCTTTTCAGTGGGCGCCGAACGATCATCGGGAATCCAGAAGTCCGCACGCACGATCTCATCTTCATGGACCAAGGTCGTCAGCAACATCACTTCGCCGTATGGCCGCACCGCGCTCAGGTAGCGTCGCGATCGCAGCGTGAACCACGCGATCGCCATGCGGTCCGCCGCCGCCATCGCCTGCCGCAGCAGACGGAATGGGGAGGACCACTCGCGATCAGGCACGACGTGGTACCGCGACTCGAAGTAGATGGGATCCACGGCGGACACGTCGACGAACTGCTGCACGTCGATCACGCGGCTGCGTTCGGGCGCGAGGGCGCTCACCTCCTCGCGCGTCATGCTCACGTACTGCCCGGGACCGACCTCGTAGCCCTTGCGAACCTCGTCGAACGCGACCTCCGGTGACGATGCGTCCAACTCAGGCGACGGTCGTCTCGGCGTTTCCACCGGGTCGAAACCTTCCCGCTCGAGGCGTAGAGCCGGTGCGGGGCGCAGGAAGTCGGTGGGGCGAGATGGAGCTTCCCATTCCACTTCGGGCTCAGAGACGCGCACGTGCCGCACCCGCCGCCCGGCTCGATCCAGCTCGTGGAAGCGCACGGCCTTCTTGCGAATCGCGGGGTACAGGCGAACCGGCACGACGACCATGCCAAGCGAAAGTGAGCCGGTCCAAACCGCGTTGGCCATGAAGCCAATCCTATGCGGCCGGGCCTGTAACTCGATCAAGTATTGCCAGCCATGAGGGGAACGATTGCACTCGCCGTCGCCGGAGTAATGGCCTTCGCGTGCGGGAGCTCGCCGGCCGCCCAGGTTTCAGCCAGCCCAACTCCCTCGACTCCGGCTGTGGTCGCGGTCGTGGTGAAGACGGTCGCGGGTCAGCAGGAACCAGTACTGGTGAACGTCAGTGCGCAGACCCTCTACTACCTCACCGCCGACACGTCGACCACGGTTGCCTGCTCCGGCCAGTGCGCCACCTTCTGGCCGCCCCTGCTTCTCCCGGCGGGCGACCCAACCTCCGGCCTCACGCTGCCTGGAAAGCTCAGCGTTCTGGCCGATGCCAACGGGCGCCAGGTTCTCTACAACGGGCATCCTCTGTACGCCTTCGTGAAGGACAAGGCAAGCGGCGACGCAAACGGGGAGGGGGTCAACGCGTTCGGCGGCACCTGGCATCCAGCCACCCCGACCCTGGCCGCCATCTAGACGGCGGTTCTCACGAGGTCAGGTTCGCGTCGTGGCGATCGCCATCACGGCGACTTGTCCACGCAGGCCGTGGACCTTCTCTTCCGCAACGATCTCCAGCCCAGCAGCCAGAAGATCGCGGTGCAGTTTGGTTCGCTCAGGGAACTGATGCAACCGCAGGACACGGCGGATGACCGCGACGAAACCGGTAGCAACGAATTCGGCGAGCAGCCATCGACCGCGTGGCGTCAACACCCTCGCGATTTCCGCGATGCCGCGGCCCTGGTCGTGCCAGTGGTGAAAGGTCATCGTGCTGAAGACGAGGTCAAAGGACGCGCCGGCGAACGGCAATTCCTCGGCCATGGCCTGCTGAAAGCTGATGGCTCCCGACGGATTCGAGGCTTGCGCCTGTCTCACCATCTCGATGGCGGCGTCGACGCCGGCGAGCTTTGCCCCCGGGAACCGACCCCGGGCCAATCCAAGCAGCTTCCCGGTTCCACATCCGACGTCGAGAATTGCGCCAGGCTGGGGGACCTGCTCGCCTGCCAGCTTCAAGACCGTCTGCTGGACTGGTGCGAAGACGACTCGCTGCATCCAGTGCTGGTCGTAATCGCTTGCCCAGCGATTGAAACGGTCGACGTCGTGTCCATGTGCCACTTCTGTCTGGGGTTATTGCTCTGAGCCGTCAGCGCCCTCTTAGCGGATTCCGTCCCATAGCAGACGTTCCGCGCCGTCGGGGTCGTCGACGACGCCCGATGACGAATCGAAGCGCATCACGGTCCGGCGGCCGGCGTCGTAGGTCTCCCATCCGGGGTCGCCCGTGCGGGCAAACGCCACCCAGGCCCGATGCATCTCATCCGCGATCGACTGGGGCGGATTCGGCCCGGCGAGCCGGTCGGTCCACTCGGCGTCCAGCGTGTCGAAGACGAACCCAATCTCCAGCGCGTGGCACGCGCCGAGCCGGCCGCCGTAGAGGGGCGAACGCCAGGCCATCTCGTAGACGTGGGCTGAACCACCGTTCTTCGAGTGGGTCTCGGCGAGGCGGACTGCTGGGATCCTGAAGAACCAGTCGGTGCTGATCGCCGCCAGCAGGTCGCCAGCGGTCGCGCCTGGGCGGGCGGTCGAATACAGCTCGACTGCGTTTGCCGGTAGGCGGTAGCCCGCGACGGCCATCCCCAGGATGTCCTTGGTGATGTGGTCGATGGCACCGCTCGGCACCATGAAAAGTCGCTGCTCCTCGCGGTTGGTGCCGACCATAAGGTCGACCCCAGCGCCCTCCCCGGCGGCGATTCCTTCAATCGGAAGTGCAGGAAGAACGTCGCCATCGATCACGGGCTCGAACGGCATCAGGTTGCCGGCGACTTCGCCCCACTTGACCGGGTCGGGCTGCATGAATGCCTCGGCGCTGAGCGCGATCTGGGCCTCATAGGCCTTGGCCACGGGTGCTTCGGCGATCGCGGCGCGGTCCGCCGGCACGCCCAGCTTCTCGGCCAAATAGCCGCCCACTCGGGTCGCCGTCGCCGCCGAGATGGCGTGGTGGCCGGCGCCGCTCTCCGCGATCACGCGCTTGAACAGACCCTTGGCCCGCGGCATCGACAGGAGTGTTGTCACGCTCATGGCGCCCGCCGACTCGCCGAAGATCGTGACGTTCCGGCTGTCGCCGCCGAATGCCGCGATGTTGTCCCGCACCCATTCGAGCGCCGCCACCTGGTCGAGCAGGCCGAGGTTGGCAGTTCCATCGTCGAGGAACAGGAAGCCATCGACGCCGAGGCGGTAGTTGATGCTCACCAGCACTACGCCGTCGCGCGCGAACTGCCGGCCGTTGTATTGCGGAATTGCGCCGGTTCCGTTGGCGAATGCGCCGCCGTGGATCCACACCATCACGGGCAGCCCGGTCGCCGTCGGGTCGGGTGTCCAGATGTTCAAGTTGAGGCATTCCTCGCCCGCGATCACCGGCTCGGGGAGGATCGCGTCGAATGGTGGGAAGTACGGCGGCTTGGGCACGGTCGCGCCGAAGGCGAGCGCGTCACGGACTCCCTCCCAGGACGGGGCGGGCTGCGGGCGCCTGAACCGGTTGGCGCCAAATGGCGCCGCGGCGTAGGGGATGCCTTTGAAGGACGCGATGCCTTCAGTAAGCGCGCCCCGCAGGCGGCCCTGGGGGATTTCGACCACGACGTCGGTGATGCTCAAGCTCATGGTTGATGCCTCCACTCCCGGCCGGCGGTGACGGACTCGATTCTGCCACAGGAAAGCCCGTCTCCCATGGCCTGATTACCCGGCATACTTCGACGTAGGAGGGGCAGCGAATGATGGATTTGTCCGGAAAGGTGGCGGTCGTCACCGGGGCGGCGAGCGGCATGGGGCTGGCCATCGCGGAGAAGTGCGTGAGTGAGGGCATGAAGGTCGTGCTCGCCGACGTCGAGGAGGACGCCCTCGAGCTTGCAGCGGACAGGCTTGCGCAGCGGGGCACGGTTCTTGCGGTGCCCACCGACGTCGCGGTGGCCGAGTCGGTCGACGAGCTACGCCGGCAGGCCGAAGCCTTTGGCCCGGTCCACCTCGTCTGCAATAACGCGGGCGTGTCGGGCGCTGGACCTGGCGCGGCGTGGGAGAAGCCGATCAGCGCATGGCAGTGGGTGCTGGAGGTCAACCTCTGGGGAGTCATCCACGGCATCCGAGCCTTCGTGCCTGCGATGGTGGAGCGTGATCAAGGGCACATCATCAACACCGCATCAATCGCCGGTCTCATTCCATTTCCGTTTGCTTCACCGTACGCAGCAAGCAAACATGCCGTGGTCGGTATCTCGGTGTCTCTCTTCCACGAGCTTGCCCTGCGGGGCTCCCACGTCCACGTGTCGGTTCTGTGCCCTGGCTGGATTCGAACGAGAATCGTTGACGCTGAGCGCAACTGGCCCGATCGCCTAGGGCCGCGCCCCGCCTCCGACAGCGATCCGACGGCCCAGATGATGGAGGCGATGGTGAGGCAGCTCGTGGATACCGGCATGGATCCGGCGATGGTGGCGGAGCAGGTTCTCGACGCCGTACGAGCCGAGCGCTTCTGGGTGCTGCCCAACGCCGATGACTTCGGCCCGTTGATAAAGGATGTGGCCGAAAGCGCAGTCGAAGGACGCAATCCACCGCTGGCGCCGCTGACCTAGCCGCTGGCACGGACTTGACGCATTACCGGGTCGCGATCATCGGCAGCGGTTTCTCCGGGCTTGGAATGGCGATCCGGCTCAAGCAGGCCGGGATCAATGACTTCGTCATCTTCGAACGAGCGGCCGATCTCGGCGGCACGTGGCGTGACAACACCTACCCGGGCTGCCAGTGCGACGTCGAGTCGAATCTGTACTCCTACTCGTTCGCGCCGAGCCCGCGCTGGTCTCGCACTTATGCGCCCCAGGCTGAGATCTGGGAATACCTGCGTGCTTGCGCACGGAAATTCGAGCTCGAAAAGCACATTCGCTACCAGCACGAAGTCCAGTCGGCGACCTGGGACGAGGCCGCGACGCGGTGGCGAATCGAAACCACCGCAGGTCGGTTCAGCGCCGACCTACTGGTGGCAGCAACGGGTCCTCTGAGCGAGCCATCCATCCCGGCGATTCGGGGCCTGGCTGAATTCGCCGGCCCGCAGTTCCACTCGGGTGCCTGGGACCATGAGGTTGATCTCGCGGGCAAACGTGTCGCGGTCGTCGGCACCGGCGCATCGGCGATCCAGTTCGTCCCCCGCATCCAGCCCAAGGCAGCGCAGCTTTACCTCTTCCAGCGCACGCCGCCGTGGGTGCTGCCACATCGCGACCGCCCAGTCCGTGGCCTGGCGCAAGCCCTCTACCGGACCGTCCCCGGCTGGCAGCTCCTGGTCCGCTCGTTCGTCTACTGGTCGCACGAGCTTTTCGTTATCCCGTTCATGAAGCCGAGCCCAAATTCGCTTCCGGAACGGCTGGCCCGCGCCCACCTCGAGAGGCAGGTGGCCGACCCCGGACTGCGGGCTCGCCTGACGCCCCGATATGCGATCGGATGCAAGCGGATTCTGATCTCGAACGCCTACTACCCGGCGGTCCAGCAGTCAAATGTTGAACTCGTCAGTGACGACATTCGCGAGGTCCGTGGTCGCTCGATAGTGACGAGCGATGGCCACGAGCGAGTGGTCGACGTGATAATCCTTGCGACCGGGTTTCGCGTCACCGAGATGCCCTTCGCCAGCCGGGTGACTGGGCGTGGCGGGAAATGCCTGGCCGACGAGTGGAGCCCGAGCCCGGCGGCATATCGGGGGATGGCCGTCGCGGGTTTTCCGAACCTGTTTTTCCTGCTCGGCCCGAACACCGGCCTGGGCCACACGTCTGTGCTGGTGATGGTGGAAGCCCAGCTGCGTTACGTCATGGGGTCCCTTCGCCACCTCGAGCGCAGTGGGATGTCAGCGATCGAGGTCCGGCGCGAGGCGCAGGATGCTTTCAACTCCGACGTGCAGTCGCGCCTTCGCGACACGGTCTGGAACGCCGGTGGTTGCCGCAGCTGGTACCTCGATTCCACGGGTAGGAACACGACCATCTGGCCCGGGATGACATGGCCGTACGTGAACATGCTGCGTCGATTCGATCCGGCGGCCTATCACCTAACCCAACGCACCACCTGAACCAGGTTGCCAGGTGTAGAGCGCGTCTGGCTCGCGCTCCATGTTGTTTGAACCGTCGGTCATTCTTTCCAATCGAAAATCGTGGCGCTCGTAAAAGCGTCGCGCTCCGACGTTCTTTTGAAACACCCACAGTTGGGTTCCCTTCGGTTGGAGTCCCTTGACATGCTCTAGCAACATCGAACCGAATCCGCGGCCCTGGAAGTCCGGATCCACATAGAGGTGGTCGAGCCAGCCCTTTGAGAGGCCGGCAAAACCCACCACACGACTTTGGTCTTCCAGCACCCAGACTTCATGCCGGTCCGTGATCCAGCCGCCGAGCTTCGGGCGGACGTCGTCGCTGATGCGTGGCAGGTACGCCATCGTGTCTCGGGCGCGGACGAAGATCTGACCGATGGCATCGGCGTCCGCCGGCGACCCGCCGCGGATCACGGCGGACACGAAACTATCGCCGACTGGCCGGCGTGCCTGCGGCTTCCTTCGGCGCTCCTCGGCGCTGGGTCAGCACCGGGAGTCGAGCTCGAGCCGCCTTCAGCCGCTCGTGCGATATTTCGGCGACCGCGATGCCCTCCGCTTCGCCCAGTCCCGCCAGCGTCGCTCCCAGCGGATCCACGATCACGCTCCTGCCCGTGTAGGCAGGGCCGGTCTGCGCACCCACCGCGACATACATCGTGTTGTCGAGCGCGCGCGCGTGCGCGAGGATGCCGAGGTGTTCCTCTTTGAGGGGGCCGGCAACCCAGGCCGCCGGCGCCACCAGCAATTCCGCTCCCGCATCTGCGGCGCGTTCGATGAAGCTCGCAAACCGGATGTCGTAGCAGATGACAACCGCCGCTTTGAAGCCGCCGATCTCGACCAGGAGCGGATCCTGGTCGCCGCGACAGAACCGTTCTGACTCGATCTCGCCGAAAGCGTCGAAGAGATGTCGCTTGCGGTAGGTGCCGGCGAGGCCTTTCTTCGGATCGACCACGACCGCAGAGTTGTAGATGAGCTTATCGCCAGGGATTGCCTCGAACATCCCGGCCACGACCGTCAATCCGAATCGTGCGGCGAGCTCCGATAGGGTCTGGACAAAGCGCCCGTCGAGCGGTTCCGCCAGGCCGCTGAGGTCGTCGGTCGGGGCGCCGAAGTCGCACATCGCGCCTTCGGGAAACACGACCACGTGCGCGCCGGCATCCGCCGCCCTCACGGTCAGATCGGAGATCCGCGCGAGGTTCGAAGGCTTGTCCATCCCCGCGCTGAACTGCCCGATCGCGATCCTCATGCGCGGCTCACCTCTCGATCATGAGCTTTGTGCCCGCGCCCGGCAGCCTCGACCAGGCCGGCAAAGATTCGAGCCGCCCATTTCTCCTTCCGGCTCAGCTCCTCTGGGTGGCACTGGATCCCAAGCACGAACTCGCGACCGGGGAGCTCCACGCCTTCCACCAGGCCATCTGGCGAATGCGCCACGGCCATCAGGGAATGGCCCAGGTCGCGGATTGCCTGGTGGTGGAGGCTGTTGACTCGCAGATGCGTTTCGCCGAGGGTGCGGGCGAGCAGCGTGCCGGGCTCGACGTCGAGCCCGTGGACGAGCAGGTCGCGCGGTTCGCGGTCGTGATCCTCATGGGTGGCGCCTTCTACGTTCACGTCCTGCCACAGCGTGCCTTCGCACGCCACGTTCAGAACCTGTATGCCGCGGCATATCCCGAGCACCGGCAGCCCATCCGCGATCGCCCAACGCGCCAGCGTCAGCTCGACTTCGTCCAGCTCGGGCATGACCGTGAGGTTGCAGTCATCGCGCGCCACTGTGCCGTAACGGCGCGGCTCGACGTCGGCGCCGCCGGGCAGAAGCAAGCCGTCGAGGAGCTCGTAATAGAACCGAAGTCGGCCGGCGTCGCGTGTGATCGGGATGGGCAAGGCGATCGCGCCCGCGGTCTCCAGCGCATCGAAGTACGCGCGGTTGAGCGCCAGCTTCGGAGCTGGTTGGCCGCTGGTCAGCGGGCGCAGCGGAACCCCGATGACGCCTCTAGAGTCTTTCAAATCCCCTGAAGCGCTCCCAATCGGTGACCGCCGATTCGTACGCAGCGAGCTCGATGTCTGCCCTGTGGACGTAGTGGTCGACCACCTCATCACCAAAGGCCGCCCTTGCGACGTCGCTGCGGGCGAAGAGGTCGCGAGCGGACTGCATCGTGTGCGGCACGCGGGGGTGTGATCCGTCGTAGGCGCTTCCCGTGGTCGGCTCCTCCAGCTCCAGCGCCGCATCGACGCCGTGAAGGCCGGCCGCGATCATCGCCGCGACCGCGAGGTACGGGTTGACGTCGGCCCCAGGCAACCGGTTTTCGATGTGCAGGCCCTGGCCGTGCCCGATGACGCGCATCGCGCACGTCCGGTTGTCGTGGCCCCACGCCACCGCCGTCGGGGCGAACATCCCCGGAACGTACCGCTTGTAGGAGTTGACCTGGGGCGCGAACAGCAGCGTCAGCTCGCGCAGGGACGCCAGCTGGCCGGCGAGAAACCGGTCGAAGAGCTCCTTGTCCGCCGCAAACGCATTGCCGCCTCCGCTACCCGCGAGCGAGAGATGCACGTGGCAGGAGCTGCCTTCGCGCTGATCGAACTTGGCCATGAACGTGATCGCCATGCCCTCCATCGAGGCGATCTCCTTGGCGCCGAGCTTGTAGATGGTGTGGTCGTCGCACGCACCAAGCGCCCCGCCGTAGCGGAAGTTGATCTCGTGCTGGCCGAGGTTGCACTCGCCCTTGGAGCTTTCGACATTCATGCCGGCGGCCTCCATCGAGTTGCGGATGCGCCGGATCAGCGGCTCGATGCCATTGGTGTCGAGCAGCGCGTAGTCGACGCTGTAGGGCGTCGCCTTGGTGAGGTTGCGGTAGCCGGAGTCCCACGCCTCCCGGTACGAGCTGCGGAAGATCATGAACTCCAGCTCGGTGCCCACCTGCGCGTCGAGGCCTCGCGCGTACAGCCGCTCGAGCTGCCGGCGCAGGATCTGCCGCGGCGAAACCTGGACCGCTTCTCCGCTTTCCGTGAACGCGTCGGCGATCGCGAGAGCGCAGCCGGGATGCCACGGCATGAGCCTGAGCGTCGTGAGGTCCGGTTTGAGCTGGAAGTCACCAAAGCCCCGATTCCACCCGGCCAGCCCGTAGCCCTGCTGCGGCGACATGTCGACGTCGGTCGCGAGCAGGTACTCGCATGACTCGGCGCCGTGCGGAACCGCCGACTCGAGGAAGTTGCGCGCGGTCAAACGCTTGCCGACGAGCCTACCCTCCATGTCGACCAGGGCGAGCACGACCGTGTCCACCGCATTGTCCTTGACCGCGCGCTCCAGCGCATCGATCGTCAAGGACGCATGGGCCACCTCGCCGTTGGTCAATCCTTGGGATGCCTTTCGGGTTCGAACGTCAGTCACCGCCCACCTCCAGTACCAGCTTGCCTCTCACGCCACCGCGCTCGAGGCGCTCGTGCGCAGCACGCGCTTGTTCGAGCGGAAAAGTCTCGGCGACCGTCACCTTGAGAGCCCCAGATCCAACCAGCTTCGCGATCTCCTCGAGCGCGTGGCCGTCGGGTTCCACCAACGGCTCCTGGACGCGCACTCCGCGCCGCTTGGCCTCCACCTTGACCTCGCCGTCCGCGCCGTCCGCCACGGCGAGCAGGAGTCCGTCAGGACGAACCGATGCGACGAGCTCCCGAGTGTCGGCGCCGCCGACCAGGTCCAGCGCTACGTCGGCGTCGCCCGCCCGGAGCGCCTCACGGTCGTGGCGACCTGTCGCGAGGACGCGAGCGCCGAGCGCTTTCGCGATCTGGACGGCCAGGTGCCCCACGCCGCCGCCGGCGCCGTGCACCAGCACGGTCTGGCCCTTGCGGATTTGGGCGGTATCGACGAGGCACTGCCACGCCGTCAGCGCGGCGAGGGGAAGCGCCGCCGCCTCGACGGGCGAAATCGTTTCGGGGATGCGGGCGAAGTGCCTCGATGGCGCGGCGACGTACTCCGCGTACGCCCCGGCGGCGCGTGGAAACCGCGGCATGCCGTAGACCATATCGCCCTCCTGGAAGCGGGTTACGCCGTAGCCCATGGCTTCGACCACGCCGCACACGTCCCAACCCGGGATGAACGGCGGCGATCCGACCCAGCGGGCCACCCCTTCGCCTCGCCGCGTCTTGGCATCGACAGGGTTGATGCCTGCCGCGACAATGCGGACCAGCACCTCGGTCGAGATGGGCGCAGGCATTTGCGCGTCGGCGCAGACGAGCACCTCGGGGCCTCCGAAGCGTGTGACCTGGACCGTCCGCATCCAGGTTTCAGGTGGTCGAGAGGAAGACGTTCTTGAGCTCGGTGTAGTAGTCCAGCGCGTCCGGCCCCAGCTCGCGGCCGATGCCCGATTGCTTGAAGCCGCCGAACGGGGTGGTTACACGGACGGAGCTGTGGGAGTTGACGGAGATCGTGCCGCTCTCCAGCCCGCGCGCGACTCGCATCGCACGCCCGGCGTTGTTGGTCCAGATCGATCCGGAAAGTCCGTAGATCGTGTCGTTCGCGATCTGCAGAGCCTCGCTCTCGTCTTCGAACGGGATCACCACCGCGATCGGACCGAAGATCTCCTCGCGCGCGGCGCGGTCGGTGTTCGCGACGGGAGACAGGACGGTCGGGGGGAACCAGTAGCCCGCGCCCTGCGGCGCCGTACCGCGGATCGCCACCTTAGAACCATCGTCCAGGTAGGAAGCGACTTTTGCCCGCTGGTCCGCCGAGATCAGCGGTCCCATCTCGGTCTTGTCGTCGAGCGGGTCGCCGACCCTGAGCGACTTGATCGACTTCTCGAATGCCTGCATGAAGCGGTCGAGCGCCGAGCGCTCGACGAGGATTCGCGATCGCGCGCAGCAGTCCTGGCCCGCGTTGCCGAACACGGCGAGCGGCGCCGTGGCGCCGGCCTTTTCGAGGTCCGCGTCGGCGAAAACCATGTTCACGGACTTGCCGCCGAGCTCCAGCGTCACGCGCTTGATCGATTGAGCGGCGAGGGCGCCGATGCGCTTGCCGACCTCGGTCGAGCCGGTGAAAGCCACCTTGGCGACGTCGGGGTGCTGGACGAGCCTCTCGCCGACAACGCGGCCCGCGCCGACCAGGATGTTCAAAACCCCTTCGGGCAGGCCGGCCTCGAGCGCGATGCGCCCGAGCTCGACCGCTGTGAGAGGCGTCAGCCCGGCGGGCTTCAGGACGATGGTGTTTCCGGCCGCCAGGGCAGGCGCGACTTTCCAGGCAGCGATGGGGAGGGGGAAGTTCCAGGGCACGATGAGCGCGACGACGCCGAGCGGTTCGCGGAACGTCATGTCGACGCCGCCGGCCACCGGGATCGTCTTGCCCACAAGGCGCTCGGGAGCTCCGGCGTAG
>Ga0209118_1001043_pt1 | contig 13596 bp, 10 predicted proteins | sample BlaSpr_A8_Ref_M1_FD_187988 | JGI IMG/M metagenome (GOLD analysis project Ga0209118, IMG submission 187988) | Forest soil microbial communities from Thunder Bay, Ontario, Canada - Black Spruce, Ontario site 2_A8_Ref_M1 (SPAdes) (version 2) | ecosystem: Environmental > Terrestrial > Soil > Boreal...
GAGGCCACGAACGGCAACGACGAGGAAGCCGCCCAGTACATGGACCCGTTCGCGCAGTCGGGCCCCAGCGTGTACACGGAGCATGGCCTGCGGGCACTGAACCCCGACGGGGAAAAGGCGCTGCTGCTCGCGCTGCAGACCCTCGACAAGATGCGCCCGGTCGATCACCGGATCCGCGGCACCACCCTGACGGAGCTGGGCGACTGGTACCTGTGCGCCGATCAGGCCGACAAGAGCTTCACGCGCTACCGCGACGCCTGGCAGGAATTCCGGCAGGCGGGCCCGACCGCCACGCTCGATGTGCCCCGGCAGCTGGCCTACCGGGCGCCTTCCTCGTCGGCTTCACGCTCACCGCTCGCCGAGCGCGACAACACCGACGAGCATTCGGTGGAGGCGACCTTCACCGTGAAGCGCGACGGGCACACCGCCAACGTGATCACCAACACCAGCGATGCCACGGCCGCACAGCAGAAGTCCGTGCTGGTCGCAGTGAGGCGCGCCCGCTACGCGCCGCGCCTGCAGAACGGCGAGCCGGTGGACACCGAAGGCGTCACGCTGCTGGAAAAGCTGCTCTCGAAGAAGCCACGCCAGCCCTAGGCGGTGGGCGCTCCCGCATCCCCGTCCGGACCGCTCTCCTCGATCGGCACCGCCTCGATCTGCAGATTGTCAGCGGTGTCGAGGCCTGACTGCACACTCAGCGGCTCATCGTGCGCCAGCTGCTGCCCGGCGGCCTGCTCCGGAAACTGCACCAGGAATTTCGCCGCCGCATCACGCATGGCGGCGAGCGTCGCACGCTCGAGCGGCGCGCCGCTCGACATGCCCTTGGCGAGCGCGCTGCCATAGCCGGTGAGGGTCAGGGTGTCGACTTTTTCCCCCTGCGGCGTGTAGACATTGATGCGGTAGCGGATGGTAACGGCGTCGTAGCGTCCGCCGGTGTCGCGGTCAGTCACGAAGGAATACTGATCGATCAGCGGTTCAAACACCGCCTTGAGCCCGGTGCCGGCGCGCGCCGCCGCCAGATCCTTGAATTCCTGCACGTGGCTGAACGAGTCCTTGAATATGTCGCGCAGCAGGTGCACGTGCCCCGGTCCCAGCGCAATCTGCCAGTCGATTCCCCAGCGTGTCTCCTTGTGCACGTAATTGCGCAGCTCGTTGGGAAGAACGAGGCCGACGGTGCTGGGCAGCGGCTGCAGCAGCGGCTGGGGCAGGACGGGATCGGGTTTGATCGTGATACCACCACAGGCGGCAACAGCGGCCAGCGCGACGGCGCCGGCCGACAATCGCACCGCGCCTAATGCTTCATGCCGACGAACGTGCCGTCGTTCTGCTCGCATATCAGTCTCATTAGGGCGGAAAAGCGGATATTTGTAAACGGCGACATGTCTGCGCCTTCGGGAAATCCGATGGCGTGGATGCGCAGCGGCCGCCGGCCGTCGGCTCCGGGCTTGTTGAGACTGCCGATCGAGTCGAGCGCCTCCTGCATGGAGTCGCCGGTGAACTCATCGCCCAGCACGAACACGCTCACCCGCCTGTCGGGCGCCCAGTAGCTGCGCACCGCTTCCTCCATCCCGGGAACCGGATTGGACTGGCTGAACGCGCGCCAGCGCTTGGCGCGTTCGCGGATTTCCTTGCGCTGCTGCACGCTGTCGGCGAGCCAGCGGCCGCGCGTTCCCTCGTACATGTACGTTCCCTGGTCGTTCAGGACCTGCAGCCCCTGCACGTGCGGATAGAGGCTGAGGATCTCGTCCACGATGGCGAGATTTATGTCCCAGTGATTGGTGGTCATGCTCGAGGAGGTGTCGATGATGAAAATGACGTAATCGCTGTCGATCGGAATGCCGCCGATGGCGGCGCTGCGCGGGCTTTGCGCACGCTGCGCCAGCAGCCGCTGCATCTCTTCAGTGAGCGTCTGCTGGGCGGCCACCAGCTGGCGCTCGATGATGTTGGTGACGGCCGCGTCTTCGCGGCTGCCGGCGTAGCGGCCCCGGATGCTGCTGAGGTCGCCCGCCAGGTTCGTCAGCCGGCCGCGCACGCGCTCCAGAGTCTCGCGGCTGCCTGAAAGCTCGCGGTTGAGCTCGTCGGTCTGCCCGCGAAGGGTATTGAGCTGCTCCTCGAGCAGCCGCACCGCGCCGCCCAGGTGCTTGCGGCTCTGCTCCAGTGCCGCGGGCTGGCCGATCTCGCTCAGCACCAGCAGCAGGATGATGGCGCCGAAGCCGCAGCAGATGCAGTCGAGAAACGACAGGCTGAACACCTCCACTTCGCGGCGCCGGCGCATTACGGCCAGTCCTTCGCGGGCATCAAGAGCGTGCCGTCGGTGACGCGCGCCAGGTGCCAGAAGCGGTGCGCGGCCTGCAGGTCACCCTCCATGGGCAACAGCACGCAGTCGATCGGGACGTGCTCGGGAAGCTGCGACACCGCCTCGTCGAACAGCCGCATGCGCTCGGCGGAGTTGACGTAGCGGCGCAGTCCCTGGGTCTTACCCTGCGTCGGCAGACCGTCGGTGATCAGCACGATCTGATCGGGAAGCGGGTTGAGCGTGCGTGCCGCGGCAAACGCGTTGTAGAGACTCGTGCCGTTGGCCGGGACCAGCCTCTCGAGCGCCTGCATGCCGCGTGCACGCGCCGCCGCGTCGCCGCCTGCGAGCCAGCTGGTGTTGCCCGGCACGAGCGGCTGCGCCTGGGTGTTGAAAGTGAGCACCTGGTAGCTGCTCGCGGCCGGCACCTGCACCATGAGCCAGTCCACGATCGCGACCGCGCGACGCCACTTGGCGGCGGCGCGCTTGTGCGCGTCGTCCTGGTTGCGGAGCCTGAGGATGCTGACCAGATCCTGGTGCAGCATGCTGGCGGAGATGTCCAGCAGGATGAGGATGCGCTGGCCGCGCAAGGTAAGCCCGGTGATGTAGCGCCGTTCGGCGGCCGCGCGCCCGCTCACCTCCTGGCCGAGCGGCGCGCGCTCCAGGCTCCCGGCTTCGAGCCGCTTGTCGCTCTCCTCGAGCGAACGAATATCGGCCTTGAGCTTCTCGATGTGAGCGCGACTTGCAAGCGTCTGGGCATCGTAGCTCGAGAGCTGCTCACGCCGGCTCTCGAGATCGGTCACGATGCGGTTGGTCTCGCGCGTCGCGCTGGCGGTCTGGTTGCGCGTCTTTTCCAGCGTGTCGCGCAGCACGACGAGATTGCGCTCGCCCGTCAGGACCTGTTCCTTCAGCCGGCTCACCTCCGAGCTCAGCCGATCCGTCTCCTTGAGGCGCACCACGCCGCTTTGCGCGCTGACGATGGTGTAGAAGAGGATCACCGCGCCAAAACCGCAGCAGATGCAGTCGAGGAACGCGAGGGTGAAGACTTCGGTGGTACGGCGTCGCGCCACGGATAAGCTCTAAGGCACGAGCGCTTCCCCGACGGCGATCAGCGCCAGCGTGACGCCCGGGTCCCCGATGCGCACCTCGTCCCCGGCACGCACGCGCGCGCGTTCCGCGACCCGTTCGCCGTTCACGAAGCTGCCGAAGCGGCTGTGATCGAGCAGCAACAGCTCGGCGCCGTCGCGCAGGAAAGTGCAATGACGGCGCGACACGCCCGCCAGCCCCTCCGCCAGCCTGATCGCATGCGCCGCAGCCGGAGCGCGTCCCACCACCAGCGGCTCGGCTCCGAGCGCAAACGTGCGGCCCGCGAACAGCACGTGCGAGGGTGCGGGCCCCGCCGCCCCGGGACCGCCCGGTATCTCGCGCGAGGCGACAGCCGCCAGCGCCGGCTGCGCGGCCGCGGGCAAGCGGCGCAGCAGCCGCACCGGCTCCCCCGCGCCGCGCGGCGGCAGCTCGAGGAGCGACGTGGCGGCGGCGGCAAAGCCGGCCGGCAGACTCACGATCTCGCAGCCGGCAAATTGCGCCAGCGCCTCGCGCAGCCCCGGCAAGGCGTTGACCGCCTGCGGCACCAGCAGCGTCAGCGCGCTGCCCGCCGGCCGCAGCTCGTGCAGCAGGCGCGCGATTTCGCGCCACAGCGGCTGCGCGGCGTGCGCCAGCTGGTCGCGGGTGAGCGTCACCTCGACGCGCTCCCCGCCCGCGGCCAGCGCGGCCGTGGCGACGCCGCTGGCCATCGCATCGCGCGCCAGCTCGGGGAGCGCATCGAACAGCTGCTGCTCGGTGGTGGCGTCATGCAATGCGTCGAAACGCGTTTGCCTGACCATCGCCGTGTTGATGAGATCCAGCCACGCCTGGCAGAGCTGCCACAGTCCGCCGCGCTCGCTCTGCAGCGAGCGCCGGCGGCAGGCCGGACCGCCGTCGCGCTCGATGAGCGTTGCGGCCACGTGGTGCAGACCGAGCTCGATCACGATCGCGGCGCCTGTCCCGCCGAGCGCCGCGGCCGACACCACTGCCGCGTCCACGAAGCCATCCAGCGGCAGGGCGAGATGGCGGGCGACGCCCAACAGCGCGCCCAGGCCGAAGCGCTCGGCGCCTGCCGGAGCGGCGATCCAGATGCGCTCCCCCGCCGCGGGCGGGTGAGCGGCGAGGCGCCGGGCAAACTCCGCCGACACCAGCGACAGCGCGCGCGCCGCGGGCTGCGCCTCGCGCAGCACACTGCCGATGTGCCGCGTGGAAGTCGTCGTGGGCAGTTGACGCACCGAGTGCCAGGCGTCGGCGCCGGCTGCTCCTGCCGCGGAGCCGTCGGACACCGCGGACGGGGAGCTCGCGAGCACGACCCCGTCGCGCGCCACAGCGAACGCACGATCATCGGGCTCGATGGCATACGGCTTCATCGGCTTTGCACGCTTCAGATGTCGACCGGGAAGCTCACGTTGTTGTCGGCCGACTGGCGCTTGTCAGGCGCCACCGTCGGATCATCGTGGATCGCGCCTGCAGGAGTCGCGGGCGCAGGAGTGACCGGCCGGGTACCCGGCGCCGCGGGTGCCACGCCCTGCGGCGTGCGCGGCCCGGTCATGACCGATTGCGCGGCGGCGCGCAGGGTCGCCCCGGCGAGAGCGGCGCACAGCGCAATGAGCAGAGCCAGGATCCAGGTCGATCGCAGCAGATTCTTCATACCATCCTCACTCACTGTGCATCCTCCGCGTAGCGTGCGACGCGGAACCCCAGCGTGGGACCCGGACCATTCGCGGTGTCGCGCCACGCCAGCCGCAGCTCGGAGACGCTGGCGGTTTTCCAGTTCGCCCCGCGCACCCCGTGCAGCGTACCCTGCGCAGGACCCAACGGGTCGGTCACCGGAGCCGCGTCCACGAACGACTCGTAGTAGTCGTTCACCCACTGTGACACGTTGCCCGACACGTCGTGCAGCCCGAGGGCCGTCGGGCGGAACTTGCCCGTAGGGGCGAGGACCGGGTAATCGTCGCGATACCCGGGAAGCGTCGCCGGCAGCGAGTTGCCGGTCTCGCTGCCCGCGAGGTTGCCGACCTGCGCAGGGACCGGTGGCGAATCGCCCCAGGCGAAGCGATGCCACTCGCCGGCCGCGCCGTAGCGCGCGGCATATTCCCACTCTGCCTCCGTCGGCAGCCGGTAGCCCCTGGTGACCGGCCGCGTCAGCACGAAGCCGCTGCCGCTGCGCGCGTAGGCGGGCGGCAGTCCGTCCTGCTGCGAAAGCCAGTTGCAGAACTCCGCGGCGTCATCCCAGCTCACCTGTGTGACCGGCTGGCTGTCCAGATCGATCGAGTGGCGGTCGATGTAGCCCGAGGCATGCGCGGCGCGGAATCTGCGGAACTCGCCGTTGGTGACCGGCTGCACCCCGATGTAGAACGGCCGCTGCAGCGTGACGCTGCGCAGAGCCTCGTTCGGCCGCCGGCCCTGCTCGCGCCGTTCGCTGCCCATCTGGAACGTGCCGGGCGGCACGAGCCGCAGCAGGTAGCCGATCTGACCTCTGATGAGCGGTGCGCTCTCCAGCAGCGCGCGCCCGCGATCCGCGGGCGTGAGGTGATACAGCACCGTGCGCTCGAGCTCGGGCACGGGCGTGATGATGCCCTCGAAAGAGACGAATCCGGCCTTGCGCACCTCGATACGGTGCTCGACGGCCGGCAGGTTCAGTGACTGCGGCGTCTGCCCGCGCGAGGCGCCGTCGATGAGCAGCTCGGCATCCGCGGGCTCGCCGGCCACCTTCACGCGTGCGAACACCGGCGTGAGCCTCGCATCCGCGCTCAGTGTGCGATCCGCCGTCGCGAACACCTCCTGCGTCCAGGTCGCGTAGCCGGGAAGGCTCACGATCACCGCATAAGCGATGCCGGCCGGCAGCTCGACCGCGAGTGGCGCACGGCCGCGATGCGTGCCGGCGATCGTGACCTCCGCCCCCTCGGGGCTCGAGCGCACACTGAGATGCGCATCCGGCTGACCGAGCGTCACCGGTCCGACGGCGAGCGCCTCGCCCCCCTTGAGGACGACGCTGCTCTCCCAGGGCTTCCAGCCCCCCGCTGCGATGCGGATGCGGCGCACCCCGGAAGGCGCGGCAAGGGTCACCGGCGCCGCGCCGCTGTCCACGCCATCCACGCTGACGTGCGCGCCCTGCGGAACGGCCGTCACCGTGAGCCTGCCCCACGCCGGCTGCAGGCGCGCGTGCAGATCCTGGCGCGCGCCCGCTCCCTGGATAGTGAGCGTCGTTGCGTAATCGACATAACGCGGCGCGCGCAGGCTGACAGTGCGCTCCCCCGCGGGCACCGTGAGGACACCGGGCGCGAGGCCCGCGGCGACGCCGTCGATACTCACCGCCGCCACGACGCCTGCGGTGTCGATCTGCAGTTCCCCGGGCAGCCTGGCGAGCACCAGACGCACCGCGCTCGCGCCGCCGGGTTGCACGAGGACCGCAGCGTCCGCCGCCAGGTAGCCGTCGCGCTCCGCGCGCACGATCCGCCGGCCCGGGAAGACCCACAGGCGGCCACCCAGGTGCACCGACAGCGCTCCGGGTGTGCGCACGCGGGCATCCTGGGGACGTACGTCAAGCGCTACGGACCCCAGCCGCACGGCCAGGAGCAGCAGCACGGCGGCACCCACCGCTGCCGCGGCGGCGACCCGCCAGGCGCGCCGCGCGCCGAGCACTGCTGCCGGGCTGAGCGCGCCAGGGCGCGGTACCACCAATGCGCCGGGCACGTGGATCTCGAGATCCTGGTCGCCCCCTTCCTCGGGCAACACTGCAGCGAGCGCGGCCGCGGGCGCGATGGTCACGTTGCCCGCGAGATGCTCCACCGACAGGCGCAACAGCGTGCGCGACGCGTCACTCACCCTTACCTGCGCGTCGCCGACGCTGAGCACGTCGTCGCGGCGCAGATCCCGCTCGCCGGAGAGCGGGCGGCCGTTGAAGCGCACCACCGCCCCCGGCGTGGGTTGCACCAGCCACAACCCCGATTGGCGCCTGATCGACAACGCCGCTCCCGGATCCACGCCCGGGACCACGACGTCGGATCCCGTGCCGCCGATCGAGAGCGTCTCCCCGAGCACACGCTCGCCGGCGGGCTCGCGCACACGCACCTGCCCCCACGCCCCCGGCTGCATCGACACGCCGTCGTTCATGAGGAGCTCAGATAGGCTCGGAACAGCTGACGTTCACCGTCTGGCTCTCCTCCCCCGGTCTGACGGTGATTTCGCGGCGCACGTCGCGATATCCGTCGCGCGTGCCGATCACGGTGTAGTGCCCGGGCTTGAGCTCGATGTCGCGCCTGGAGAAACTGCCGAACACGCCCACGCCCGGTATCGCCACCTGCGTAAGGCTGTCCGACAGCAGCGACAGGTGCACGGGCTTGTCGAACTCCGGCAGCATCGTGGACAGGCGCGCCATCTGCAGGCGCAACGACGGGCCGGGCGAGGGCTGCTCCTGAGCCGACTGCAGCAGTGCGACCGCCTCATTGCGAACCTGCGGCGAGGACAGCCGGTCGGGGCGATCGATCAGTTCCTGCAGGGAATCCTCGAGCTGCATGTGCGCCGCAACCCGCGCCTTGCCCTCCTGGGCAAAGACCAGCGAGCGATCCTGACGCAGCACCGAGCTGTAGACCTGCAGCGCCTCGTCCCAGCGCTCCTGCGCCTCGAGACCCTCGGCACGCGCGCGCATCGCGGCGAAGCCGTGCTCGCCGCTGGCCGCATCGACGCGCCGCAGGCCCTCGAGCGCCTCGGCCCCGTTGGCGCGCAGGCTGCGGGCTCGCTTGAAAGCGGCGCGCGCTTCATCGAGGCGTCCCGCACCGAGTGCCGCGAAGCCCTCGCCCGTCGCCCTGGCGTAACTGTCGTCGCCGGAGGCGGCGGTCGCCTGGGCCAGCCCCGTGCGCGCCTGCGCGTTCTTCGGATCGAGCGTCAGCGCCTGCGTGTAGTCCTGCGCCGCGCGCGAATACTGCCGCTCCTGCTGCGCGTTCTGGGCGTCCGCGAGCAGCGGCAGAACGCCCGACAGGCGGCGCGCGCGGCTCTGCCCGATCGCGGCCCGCTGATCCTGCGAATCGATGCGCGCTGCCAGATCGAAGGCCTGGGCCGCCAGCTCCTGCTGGCCGGCGGCGAGCGCGCGATCCCCGGCGGCGAGCTGGGCGGCGAGCGCCGCGGGCGCGGCGCGCTCGACCGCCTCAAGCAGCCGCGAGGCCTCCGCCAGACGTTGCTGCGCGAGCGCCAGGCTCCCCGCGTCGGATGCGCCGGCCGACTCGCCGGCACGCCTCTTGGCTGCGGCGAAGTCCGCTCCGCCCCAGACACCCGCGCCGCGCGTCTCGAGCACCGCAAGCCGGCGATCGAGCCGGGCGCGGTCGGCCTCGAGCCTCACGGCCGCATCCTCCGCCCCGGCAGGTGCGAGGGGCCCGGGCGCCTTGTTGGCGGATGAGCGGCGCTCGGGTGCGGGGAGTGCGCCGGACGGCAGGGTGGAGAAGCGCGGCAGCCAGAAGAAGGCGGCAAAGGCCACCACCGCCAGCCCTGCCAGAGCCAGGAGTACCCGCGGCGCGCCGCTGCGCATGGGCTCGAGCCGCGGGGCCCGCGCGATGGCCGTCTGCCGCAACTCCTCCCACAGCGCCTGTCCGTCGACGACACCGGGCGCCAGCGCGGCCGGCGGCACGGCCGGCCGCAGGGTCGGCGGCACGGGCGACGGCAGCGCCGCGGGTAGCTGATCCGGCGGACGCGTCGGGTTGGCCGGCGGCGCCTCGCGCGGCGGCTCGGCGGTCTCGAAGTCGAATGTGAGGGTGTCGTTGAGCGCCGCGTCGAGCTCATCGATGACCTCGCGCATCGAGGCCGGCCGCAGCTTCGCGTTCTTGGCGAGCATGCGGCTCACCACGGAACCGAGCTGCATCGGCATCTGCTCCGCGGGCACGAGTGGCGGCACCGGCTCGCGCTGCACGCGCTGGGCGTCGAAATTCGGGTAGTGCGGCGGGTAGCGCGATAACAGCTCGTACGCGAGCGCGCCCAGCCCGTACACGTCGTCTGCAGGCGTGGGCGGCTCGCCGCGCAGCTGCTGGGGACTTGCACTGAAGGGCGACAGCGCGCGCGGGGACTCGCTGCCCGCCTCCAGCACCCGCGCGGAGGCACCGAAATCCGCCAGCTTCACGTGGCCGCGCGCATCGAACAGTACATTGCCGGGCTTGAGGTCGCGGTGGATCACGCCACGCTCGTGCGCGTGCTCGAGCGCCTGCGCGATCTCGAGCAGCACCGGGATAACGGCGAGGTAGCCGGCGCCCCGCAGCCGGCGCAGATCGCCGCCGGATCCCAGCTCCATGGGCAGCAGCAGCGTCGCGCCGTCACGCTCCGGGGCAAACACCTTGAGGATCCCGGGATGATCCAGGCGGCTGACGCTCTCGTACTCGTGCACCAGCGCGGCCCACGCCGCGGCGCTGCGCCCGGCCGCCGGGTGCAGGATTTTCAGCGCAATGTCGAGCCCGCGCTGCGGATCATGCGCGCGCCAGACTTCGCCCTGCCCGCCGGTGCCCAGCCGTTCGTGCAGGACGTAGCGGGCCTTGAGCGCGCGCCCGCGATTGGCACTCACCGCCCCGCTCATGACTCCATCAGTGTGCCGCATCTACCGCGACCGGTACCGGGGGCACGACGGGCGCGGGTTCGGGTTCCACCCGCACCGGAGTGCCGTTTTCCTCCAGGTACAGATCGTGCAGCATCTTGCGCCACTCCCGGTACTGCTCCTCGGCGGTCCCGGTGAGCTTGAGCGTGCGGCCCTCGACGTCAATGACCTGCGGCGCGACCTCGGACTGGAACGTGTCCGACATTTCCCTGAGCGCCTGGGCGTGCACTTTAGCGTCCGAATACTTCTTCAGTCCCGACAGAATGGCCGCCGTGCCGCCGATGGCGCCGCCGTACCGCGCCGCGGACTGAACGCGCTGGCAATTGTAGTCGTAGACGCTGCACTGGTTGGGCACGAACACGCTCGCCAGCACTGCGGCCGCACCGAGATAGGTGCGGGTGCGCGCCTGGTTGAGCGCGCGCTGCTCCTTTTCGATTTCCTCGAAGCTCGCGCGCCGCCACTGGCCATAGGAGACGCTCATCTGGTCGCTGAAATTCGCGTAGTAGCCGTTGACGGTGTCGATCACGGTGGCGTCGCGCTGGCGGATGCGCTCGACGCGCGTGGCGATCGGATCCTCAGTGGCTGGCAGGCGCGCCACTTTCACCAGGCCCCTGGAATCCTTGGCGAGGTAGCCGCTCATTGCCGCGGGTGCCAGATCACCCGCGAACGCCAGCTGCGTGACGCGGCGGATGTCGCGCCGGTCGCTGGCCTGCAGTGCCTCGCGCGCCGCAACCATGTCGTTGGCGATGGTGGAGTACAGGTTCTGGAACGGGTCGCGTGCCTTCAGGGCAGAGTCGGTCTTGTACGAGCCGGTATCCGGCGGGCTCTGGTAGCGGCGCGCGTTGATCCAGACACGCCCGGTGCAGTCCTTGACCGTGATCTCGAGCGCGAGCTGCGCGCCGGTCGACTCGAGGATCCGGCCCGACACCATCACGTCGATGAACTGCACGCTCTCGGGAGCCACGCGCACGGCTCCCCACTGTCCGGAGGACTCGAGCGTGCCGCGCAACAGCGTTGCGATGTAACGCGACTCGGCCCTGCGGATGTCGGGGTTGATGCGCTGCTTCTCGAGCGCCTTGTCGTCCAGGTTGGGCGGGATCCCCGGGTCGAACGGATGCACGGCGACGTCCAGCAGTTCGTCCTGGGGGATCTGCCGGTCCGCCTGGACGGGATTGAGTTTCGGCAGCGGCTTGGATTCGTGGACGACGCAGCCGCCCGCCGCGAGCAGCGCGGCGCAGCCCAGCAGCGCGAGCGCTCGGCGCCTCATCCATCGCACCTTGTCTGTCAACTCTCGCACCGTCCTACTTTCCCTGGGCATTCTTCTTGTAATCGATGTATTCCTGCCAGAGCTTCTCCTTCAGCTCCGGATCGGTCTCTTGCTGCGCCGCCTGCCGCAGCCGGCGCGCGACGACATCGTCGTCGCTGCCGTCGGGAATCTCACGCGCGCTCGCGCCGTTGCCGGCGTTGTCGTCGGGTTTCTTGCTGGCCTTCTCGGACTTCAGGTCACCCGACGGATCGCGGGGCCTGGCCCTACCCGGGTGCCGGCCCGAGGCACCCGGCTTGTCCGTGTCCTCCGGCGGCGCCTCGGTGGAGGCAGTGCCGGGGGATTCCCCGCTCTTGTCCGCGCCTTGTCCCTCGACGGTGGCGCTGCCCGCTGCGGCTGCCCGACGCGCATCGCGCTCCTGCGCAACCCGTTGCTGCTCGGTGCGCAGCTCGGCATCGAATGAGCCGAGCGAATCATTGAGCCGCTTGTCGATCGCCGCCTGGCGTTCCTCCGAAGTCTGTCCCGGTCCGTTTGCGCCCGCGGCAGCCGCGGCGCCCGGCCCGCCGCCCGCAGGCGCGGCGTCGCCGGATACCGGGTCACCGGCGGCGGCGGTGCTCGCCGGGCCCGGCTGCGTTGCGGCTGCCGGGAGCGCGCCGCCCGCGCCGCCCTCCTGCCCGCGTGACGCCGACGGTGTTGACGGCGACGAGGCACAACCCGCGCTCAGGAGCAGCGCGCCGACCAGCAGGGAGTAATTCGGCGCGGTACGCACGCTCATCGCTCACTGCGCGGACGCCGTCTTGCGCTTGGCGGGCTCGAAGCCGGTGTCGTCCGCGCCGGTAAAGAAGGTGCGCAGCTGGCCGGCCATGCGATCACAGGCCACGCCCTGCACGCGCGCGATGAAGGGTATCGGGACCACCGCCCCGACAATCGCGGAAGTCCCGGTCACGTCGGTGCCGACGCTGCCGGCGGCTTTCGCCTCCTTGATATCCCAGATCGTCGCTTCGTAGTTGGTTTCCTTCTCCCACCAGCCGAAGCCGATGCAACCCGCCGCGCCCGGCGCGGCGCCGCACGCGATGCTGCCGCCGCCATCGGTCTTGCGCGTGCCGCCGTCAAGCCAGACGATGTAACGCACATGCGACGCGGCCACCTTCTCGGCGAGTCCCGGTCGTGTCAGCAGCTGCTCGACAGCCTCTGGCCGCGAGGGCGCCGTACCCGGCTCGAACCAGGGGAACGTCGAATCGAGAAAGTCCTGGTGGCCGCGGACGGCGATGGCGCTGTCGCCATGGCCCGCGAGTCCTCCGCCCACGCAATCCATGAAGCCTTCCTCGGCGGCGGCGCCCTCGACCTGGGGCTTGGGGAGGATGACCACCGCTTCGCTTTTCACAATCTTGGTGTGCAACTCGCGCGACTCGTCCACGCGCGACTGCATGCAACCGGGCAGAACGGCGATCGCGGCCAAGGCAAGCACGCTGTGTGACACGATGTAGCGGCCGTTCATGGTGGACTCCCCCTCCCCCATCAGTCCTGGCGAGCCGAAAGTCTCGCGCGAAACTGCTGCTAGTACGCAGTATGCCACCGCTCGGGGTGTCTGACCGCGTGCCCTGGGATCCGGTTCCCGCGGCGGCCGGGAACGCTCTACAGGCCCAGGCGCAACTGCGAGCCGGCAGGCGCCGGGGGGCGAAACAGCGCGGTGTTGAGAGTGTCGCGCGCCGAGGACTGCAGGTTCAGCCGCTGGCAAGCGATGCGGAAACGGTTCCTGAGCAACACCGCGTAGGGCCCGGTGCCGCGCATGCGCGAGCCGAAGCGCGGATCGTTGTCGCGGCCCCCGCGCATGGCGCGGATCAGCGACATAACGTGCTCCGCCCGCTGCGGATAGTGCTCCGCCAGCCACTCGGTGAACAGGTCCTTGATTTCATACGGCAGTCGCAGCAGCACGTAGCCCGCCCAGCGGACCCCCGCCTGCGCCGCCGCCGCCAGGATCCCCTCCAGCTCATGGTCCGTAAGGGCGGGAATCACCGGCGCTACGAGCACCCCGCTCGGAACCCCGGCGGCGCTGAGCGCCGCGAGCGCCCGCAGGCGTGCCTGCGGTGAAGCGGTGCGCGGCTCGAGCCTGCGCTTGAGCTCAGCGTCCAGCGTCGTGACGCTGAGCGCGACGCTCGCCAGACCCTGGCCGGCCAGCTCGGTCAGGAGATCCAGGTCGCGCAGCACCAGCGCGCTCTTGGTGACGACGGTGACCGGATGCCGGGTGCGCGCCAGCACTTCGAGGATCGAGCGGGTGACCTGCATGCGGCGCTCGACCGGCTGGTAGGGATCGGTGTTCGCGCCGAGCATGATGGGCTTGCAGACATAATCCGGACGGGCGAGCTCGGCTTCGAGCACCTT
>Ga0209118_1001044_pt1 | contig 13590 bp, 7 predicted proteins | sample BlaSpr_A8_Ref_M1_FD_187988 | JGI IMG/M metagenome (GOLD analysis project Ga0209118, IMG submission 187988) | Forest soil microbial communities from Thunder Bay, Ontario, Canada - Black Spruce, Ontario site 2_A8_Ref_M1 (SPAdes) (version 2) | ecosystem: Environmental > Terrestrial > Soil > Boreal...
ATCCGCGACCTGCTGAATGGAGCCTGCCGTGCTCCCGCATTCTCCAACAACAGAGATATCTGACTTTCTGCGCAGCAGACGAGACAGCGACTCCCGAAGTAAGCGGCTTTCCGCCAGGAGGAAGATTGTGCTCGCTTCTTTCATCGTTGGCCTTCGAGTCGAATCCTCTAGTTCTTTGGAGTCACCCCGACGCATGTTGCATGCGCATAATCCTCATTAAGGGGTGTCGGTCCAGGGGGCTGCCCTAGGACCGCGTTCCAATCTGGCACAGCTTAGACTGGTGCCTTTTATATGCTTTAGCCAACGCTGTCAATCTAAAAGTTAGGCCTGGTACGCCGAAGCTACTTACCCCACATGTGACCTGTCGACTAGCGACTGTGGGCAGCTTAGAGTGCCGCACTTGGTGAGTCTCATCGTATCTCGTTGATTCTTAAGCACATGAATCGGTGCTCTGCTTTGCGGCCTGACACACTATGAATTCTGATTGAATTCGGTCATTGTCTCTGGCCTTAAAACAAAATTTCAGCGGTCCTGACTGCGAATCAGGCGGATCGCGTTGGAAAGGCCGCCCTCGGTCTGATTGTCAGCGGATAACTCACCCTGCGCGGCTGCAGGCTCCTCCGGCATCACATCACCTTCGCCGGGGGCGAGGAAGAGATTTGTCTCGATGCCGTGCTGCTTGGTGTAGAGGTCGTAGTAGCGGCCGCCCGCAGCGTACAACGATTCGTGCGACCCGCGTTCGATGATGCGGCCGGCCTCAACCACGAGGATTTGGTCCGCGCGCCGGATTGTGGAAAGGCGATGGGCGATGACGAATGTGGTTCGTCCGCGCATCAGATAGCGCAGCCCCTCCTGAATAAGCGCCTCCGATTCCGAATCCAGACTGGAGGTAGCTTCGTCCAGGATCAGAATCCTCGGATCGGCAAGAATGGCACGGGCAATGGAGACGCGCTGCTTTTGCCCTCCGGAAAGCTTCACGCCCCGCTCGCCAACGACCGTATCGTACTTTTTCTCGAAAGTTTCCGCGAATTCATCAACACGGGCGATATGGCAGGCAGCGAGAATCTCTTCCTCGTCGGCGTCGGGACGGACGAAAGAAACATTCTCCCGAATCGTTCCGTCGAAAAGAAATGTCTCCTGCAACACCACGCCAAGCTGTGTCCGATAGGAATCCAAGCGCACCTGAGCGAGATCAATCCCATCCACCAGAACCCGGCCGTTCGCGGGCGTGTAGAACGCGGCAATGAGCCCGATTATCGTAGACTTCCCGGCACCGGAAGGGCCGACAAGCGCCGTCACCGTGCCGGGCTCAGATTGAAAATTGATATCGAAGAGAACCGGCTTGCCCGAATCGTAAGCAAAATTCACACTTTCAAAAGCCACCCGGCCGCGGATGCGATCCATGTGCACAGTCCGGCCTGGGATTTCGTCTTCTGGCTTTTCGTTCAGGATTTCGCGGGTGCGTTCGAGGCCCGCGAGCGCCTCGGTGATTTGCGTGCCAATTGCCACGATCTGAAAAATCGGCGCTACCAGCAGGCCCAGAAAAACCGAATATCTAACAAAATCGCCGGGGGATATTTCGCCTGAGATGACCTTGTGGCCACCGATCTGAATCACAATCGCGCTCACCACGCCCATCAGCACTGCCCCCGAAAGGCTCATGAGAGACGTGGCGGTCAGGGTTTTCAGCACATTTTCCAGCAATCGTTGCACACCGCCGGCGAATACCTTTTCTTCCCTCGCTTCAGCGTGATAGCCCTTAACAACCCGCACGCCACCCAGCGATTCGGTCAGCCGGCCACTCACTTCTGCATTGATCTTGGACCGCTGTCGAAAGATGGGGCGGATCGTCGCGAAAGCCTTGTTCACTCCGATCCCGAAGACAAACAGGATGCCAAATGCCACAGCCGTCATGCTTACGCTGGTGTGAAGAAGGAATCCCAAAGCAATCAATGCGGTCATCAAACCGCCGACCAGTTCCACAAGTCCGGTGCCCACAAGGTTTCGAATGCCTTCGACATCAGTCATGATCCGTGACACCAGGGCACCGGTCTTGTTGGCGTCGTAGAAGGACACCGGGAGGCGGCCGATGTGCGCCTGCACCTTGCGGCGGAGTTCGGTGATCATTCTTTGCGCAGATTTGGAAAGCAACTGGGTAAGCGTGAAAGAACTTATGCCTTGTACGGCTGTAGCCAGCAACACGATTTCCACTATTGGCCTGAGCAGGTAGGACTGGTGTTTCGAAAAGACGTTGTCGAGCAGATATTTTGAGCTGGCCGGGAGCACGAATCCCGCAACACGATTTATCGCCATCAATACGAAACCCAAAGCGAGTATGCCGCGCCGCGGCTTAATCAACGCCCAGACGTCGGGCAAGAGCTTCCACTCGAATTTCTGTTTGGGTGGCTTTGCTGGAGCCTCAGGAGACTTTTGGGTGGCCATAGATCTGGATGATTTAGAAATGGATATTGAGATACGCCCTTGTTAGATGCCTGGATGCCTCGAATAACTATACGCCTGCTGTTGCCAGGAGACCTCTGTTTGCTCACCCAACGCCGCTGCGGGCGTCTATGCGAACGGGAGTGTGGCGGCAGTCTCTGGAAACACAATCAGTCGATTCTACGTTATGTCCTCTAGGAAGGAAGGTGCGCCCATGCGCAAACTGTGTCGGATTTCTCTGGGTTTCTTGCTGGGGTGTGGCTGCTTGGCAGGCAGCGTAGACGCGCAATTCAAGAATGGCAGCCAGGCGACGGAGCTGAATTTGCCGACGCTCAGCCAACGCGCTGTCGTTACTCAGCGGCTTGGCTTGACGGATATTACCATCACCTATCACCGCCCTCTTGCCAACGGGCGGAAGATATTCGGCGCGACGGTCCCATACGGCCAGGTATGGCGCGCCGGGGCAAATCAGAACACCACGATTCGGTTCAGCGATGATGTTTCTATCGAGGGCCACGCGCTGCCCGCGGGCACATATGGCCTGCACACCTTTCCGGCGGCGGATCAGTGGATCATCGCGTTTTCGAAGAATTCCACATCGTGGGGCAGTTTTAGTTACGACCAGAAGGAAGATGCGCTGCGGGTAACTGTGAAGCCGCAATCAGCCGAGAACGAAGACGCGCTGGCGTATACCTTCGAGAGTGTAAAGCCGGAGTCGGTGGTGGCTACACTCCGCTGGGAAAAACTGGCCCTGCCCTTCAATATCTCCGTGGATGTCAAGAGTATTGTGCTGCGCGGCATTCAGAATCAGCTTCGGAGCGTCGGCGGATTCACCTGGGCAGGTTACGACGAAGCCGCCAATTGGTGCCTGGACAACAATTACAACCTCGAAGAAGCGCTGAAATGGGAAGACACTTCCATTCAAAATGAGGAGCGCTTCGAAAACTACGAAACGAAGTCACGCATCCTCGATGCGATGGGGCGAAAAGAGGAATCCGCGAAAGCGCTTTCCACGGCGTTCGATAAAGCCAACGCCATCCAGCTTTACTCCTATGCGCGTGGCCTGCAACTCCAGGGAAACTACAAGCGCGCCTTCGAGCTGTATCCCCTCGTTCCGAAGAAGGATCCAAACCACTGGATCAGCCATCTGGCCCTCGCGCGTACTGCTTCAAACTCAGGCGACTTTGGTGTCGCCGCCAAAGAAATGAAACTTTCCATCGACGGCGCTCCGGCCCAGACCAAGCCGTTTCTTGAGCCCATGCTGACAAAGCTTCAAGCAAAAACGGACATCAACAAACCGGCCCAGTGACCGGAAAAACGGAAGCGGTCTTGTGTTTGACCACAAGACCGCTTCTTCAATAAGCCAGATGGACTTCTAAGTCTGAGTTCGTCGGCGCCCTGTTAAGAAGTGATCCCGCCGAAGCACATATACTTGATTTCTAGAAACTCATCCATTCCGTACTTCGAACCTTCGCGTCCAAGGCCCGATTCCTTCACGCCGCCGAACGGCGCAACCTCTGTCGAAATCAATCCGCTGTTAATGCCCACGATTCCGTACTCGAGCGCTTCGGCAACGCGCCAGACGCGAGCAATATCCCGGCCATAGAAGTAGGCTGCCAAGCCAAATTCGGTGTCGTTTGCCAGCGCGATCGCGTCGGCTTCAGTTTTGAATCGGAAAAGGGGCGCGACGGGACCGAAAGTCTCTTCGCGAGCTACGGCCATAGCGGGCGTGACATCTGTCAATATCGTCGGTTCGAAGAACCGGCCGCCCAGCGCGTGACGATGTCCGCCCACAAGCACCTTAGCGCCCTTCGATTGCGCGTCGCGGATGTGACTTTCCACTTTTGCAACCGCCGCGTCATCAATCAGCGGCCCCTGCGTAGCGCTCGCGTCCAAACCCGGCGCCGGCCTCAGAGCTTTGACTGCCACGGAAAGTTTTTCTGCAAATGCATCGTATACGCTCTCCTGCACCAGCAGTCGGTTCGTGCAGACGCAGGTTTGTCCTGTGTTGCGGTACTTCGAAGCCACTGCGCCCTCAACGGCAGCGTCGAGATCGGCGTCATCAAAAACAATGAACGGCGCGTTCCCTCCCAGTTCGAGCGAAAGCTTCTTCACGGTGCCCGCGCACTGGGCCATCAGAACCTTTCCCACTTCGGTCGAGCCGGTAAAAGAGAGTTTTCGAACGATGGGATTCGATGTGAGCTCGCCGCCGATCTCCCTTGCCGCTCCCGTCACGACATTAAACACTCCTCTGGGTACCCCTGCTCGTTCGGCGAGCTCCGCGAGAGCAAGCGCAGAGAAGGGAGTCTGTGTCGCGGGCTTCAGCACCACGGCGCAACCCGCCCCGATCGCCGGGCCTGCCTTGCGCGTAATCATTGCCAGAGGAAAATTCCACGGCGTAATACATGCTACGACTCCAATCGGCTGCTTGATCACCACGATCCGCTTGTCCGCCTGGTGCTGCGGGATCGTGTCGCCGTAAACCCGTTTGGCTTCCTCGCCGAACCATTCCAGAAACGCCGCCGCGTATGCCACTTCGCCTCGCGATTCCGACAGTGGTTTCCCCTGTTCGAGCGTCATCAGCCGCGCCAGGTCTTCCTGATTGGCCATCATCAGGTCAAACCAGCGCCGCAGCACCGCGGCCCGCTCCTTACCCGTTTTCTTACTCCAACTCGCAAAAGCCCGGTTGGCCGCTTCGATGGCCTGTTTCGTCTCGGTGCCGCTCAGTTTTGGCACCTTTCCGATAATTTCTCCGGTCGCCGGGTTGTCCACGTTGATCGTTCCGCCGGAGATAGCCTGAATCCACTGGCCATCCACGTAACAAGCTTCCCGAAACAACCGCGAGTCTTTGAGTTGTGCGGCTACGCTCGCCGCAACGGCTACCGTACTCTGCATGAATCGCTCCTATTAATTCGAAATCGCCAGGTGCTTTTGCTCCGAGGCCGCTGCGATGGAAGCAAGAGCCGCCTCGATGATGCCAAGGCCCTCATCAAACTGTTCGTCTGTGACGACCAGCGGCACGAGAATGCGCATCACGTTGCCGTACGTCCCAGCCGTGATGGTGATCAGTCCATGTTCATAACAATACTGCGCGATCTCTTTCGTTTCCTTATCAGCCGGTTCACGCGATTCCGCGTCGCGAACGAGTTCAATGGCGCACATGCCGCCAAGACCCCGAATATCTCCGACGAGAGACCACTTTTTCTGCCACGCGCGCGCTCTCTCTTCGAATCGTTTCCCGATCGAAATGGAGCGCGCCAATAGTCCTTCCTTCTCAATCGTTTCGAACGCAGCAAGAGCAGCAACGCAGGAAAGCGGATTTCCGGTGAATGTGCCTCCCAGGCTGCCCACACCGGGAGTGTCCATAATCTCCGCACGCCCGGTGACGGCGGCGAGCGGCAAGCCTCCCCCGAGCGACTTGGCTGTGGTAATCAAATCGGGCTCGATGCCAAAATGTTCCGACGCAAACCATTTTCCGGTGCGGCCGATGCCGGATTGCACTTCATCCGCAATGAAAAGGATGCCGTGCTTGCGGCAGATTTCTTGAATGAGCCGGAAATAGTCCCGCGGGGGAACCACAAAGCCGCCCTCACCGAGCACAGGCTCGGCAATCACGGCGGCGACGGACTCCGGCGCGACAACGCGTTTGAACGCGTCTTCCAGGTAGTGCGCAAACGTTGCGGCAGAAGTTCCCTCCGCGCTCCGGTATGGATACGCAAAGGGAATCCGGTAGATGTCGCTAGCGAACGGCTCGAAGCCGGCCTTGTAAGGATGCGTCTTGCTGGTCAGCGACATCGTCAGCAGTGTGCGGCCATGGAAAGCATCTTCGAAACAAATCACCGCAGGCCGCTTCGTATAGGCACGCGCGATCTTGATGGAATTTTCGACGGCTTCTGCGCCGGTGTTCAAAAGCAGTGTCTTTTTGGCAAATTTGCCAGGCGCCAGGGCGTTCAATTTTTCGGCCACGGCAATGTAACTTTCATACGGCGTAACGCTGAAGCAGACGTGCAGAAACCTGTCGATTTGATCGCGCAAAGCAGACACTACACGCGGCGCACGGTGACCCATGTTGAGGCAGCCGATGCCGCCGGCAAAATCAATAAACCGGTTGCCGTCGACGTCCTCGAGGACCGCGCCTTCCGCGCGTGCAGCAAAGACAGGCGTCGCATGAAACGGCCCGCGAGGAACCGCGGCATTGCGCCTTGCCATCAGCGCCCGCGAGCGCGGCCCAGGAATTTCTGTGCGAATCTGAATCGTGCTCATTTTTGTTCCTTCAATTCTGGCGGTCGCGTAACGGCCGTCACTTTGATTTCTAATACCAGCCGATAGGTGTCTCGTCGAGATTGACGTACACCTGCTTGGTTTCGAGATATTCTTCAAGGCCCCATGGCCCGAGTTCGCGGCCGAAACCTGACTGTTTGTAGCCGCCCCACGGCGCTTCCACGTAAGTCGGCTGCATGTGGTTGACCCACACGACTCCGGCGCGCAGCGATTTCACGACACGAAACGCTTTGAAGATGTCGCGCGTCCAGACAGCGGCAGCGAGCCCATACGGTGTGTCGTTGGCAATGCGGATAGCGCCGCCTTCATCGTCGAATGGAATCACTGATGCGACCGGGCCAAAAATCTCCTCCCGTGCGATTCGCGCGCTGTTTTCAACGTCGTAGAAAATTGTGGGCTCGATGTAGAAACCTTTGCCAAACTGCTTCGGGCGTCCGCCGCCGATGGCAACCTTGGCTTCCTTCTTGCCGAGGTCGAGATAGGAGCTGACCCGGTCGTATTGTTCCTTGCTCACCAGCGGACCCATTTTGGTCTCGCGTTCGAGCGGCGGTCCAAGCTTGATGCGCTTCGCCTTCTCGGTCATGGCCTCGACGAACTTCGAATAAATCTTCTTCTCGACCAGGATGCGGCTGCCCGCCGAGCAGACTTCGCCCTGATTGATGAAGACCCCGAAAAGCGCGCCGTCAATAGAAGCTTCCCAGTCCGCGTCCGCAAAGAACACGTTTGGCGACTTCCCGCCGAGCTCGAGCGTGACGCGCTTAAGTGTATCCGCGGCGCTCTTGACGATGATCTTGCCAACGGTAGCGCTACCCGTGAACGCGATCTTGTCCACTCCCGGATGCGCGACCAGCGCGGCGCCGCAGGTTTCGCCATACCCGTTGATGATGTTGACGACGCCGGGCGGCAAGCCAGCTTCTTCGAACCAGTTCGCGAATTCGAGAGCCGTGAGCGGAGTCTGTTCTGCGGGCTTGAGGATGCACGTGCAGCCCGCGGCAATTGCTGGGCCTAACTTCCACGCCGCCATCATCAGCGGATAGTTCCACGGAATAATCTGCCCAGCGACCCCCACAGGCTCACGCATGGTGAAGCTGAGGGCGTTTGCGGGCACAGGCATCACGTTGCCCATAACTTTGTTGGCCAGGCCTCCGTAATATTCAAAGCATGTGGCTACGTCCGCGATGTCGTATTCCGCTTCGACGATGGGCTTTCCGGTATTGCGGCACTCGATTTCGGCAAGCATCGCCGTGTTTTGCCGGACCTTTTCCGCCAGCTTAAAGAGGATTCGTCCGCGATCCTGCGCTGTAGTTTTTGCCCACGGACCCAAATCGAATGCGGCGCGCGCGGCCTTCACGGCGCGTTCGACATCGGCACTCTCTGAGGCCGCAACCTGGGCGATGATTTCTTCGGTCGAAGGATCATAGACCGGAAACGTCTTGCCCGAAGCGCTAGGGACCCACTGACCATTGACGTAATTCTGATACGTACGAACGCTTGTTTTCGCAATGCTTGACATAACCGCCTCCCAATTTCAATGAACCGCTGAAAAAACCAATCTCAAGTCGGTGCGGTGGATATTTAAGCCACCGTCGCAGCCGCCGCAATCTTGCGGGCCGCCTTACGCCTGCCGTACACGAAAAAGAAAAACACCGCAAGCCCGATGAATGCGAGCGTTCCGCCGAACATCCATAACTCGTAGGAAAAAATCGACGTGATCTGCTGTGCCGGAAAAAACGCCAGCGCTATACCCAGAATCGTGGTGACGAGTCCCGCGCTTCCCGCCAGAACAAGGGTCGTCCTGCTGTAGTGCCCTTTCTGGAAATCAGCTCCGAACGCAATTTTCAGCAACGCGCCGAAAACGTACAGGAAGGGAATCAGCTGCAGTACGACCGCGAGCGACAATAACCGCTGAAACGATTCCTGCACGCTCGATCCCACAAGCACAAAATTCAAGACTACAAGAATCAAGGACACCACCGCATGCACGATGAGCGCCGCATACGGCGTAGCATATTTCGGATGGACTCTGCCCATCCACGATGGCATATAGGAATCGAGGCCGGCGACAAATGGAATTCGCGCCGAGCCTCCCAGCCACGCCGACCCGATTCCGGCGATGGAAATACTCAGTAGGAACGCAAACGGCACAACAATCCATCCCACGCCGACTCGCGCCGCCATGTGGCTCACGGCCTGCACGATCCCTTGCAACACGCTGATCTGGTCCCTGCTCACGGCGATCAGAAGCGTCAGGGTGGCTCCGATGTAGAGTGCACCAGAGAGAATGCCGCCCCAGGCCACCGCACCCGGGAGTGTTTTTTCCGGATCCCGAATTTCGTCGCCCATAATCGATGCAAGTTCCAGACCAACGAGCCCAAAACAAATCACGCCGAACGCATTAAAAATGTACCGTGGGTTCGCGGGAAATCGGAAATCTGCGGTCGTTACCGTCGTCCCGAACTTGACCCAAATCACCAACCCCAGCCCTATCAATAGAACGGCCGCGACACCCGTTCCGATTCCGCCAAGATTGTTGATCCACTTGCCGACGCCCAGGCCGACAATGTTCATCACCACCAGCACGGCCAGCAGCAGCACCGAAGCGCTCAGGGCAAACGTCCGGTTATCCGCCAAATGTTCGTGCCCCGGGCCCAAAACAAATACGGACACGCCGACGAAGTACAGCATTACCGTGGGCACATACATCATGTTGTTCGTCCAGTAGCACCAGCCAGAAAGGAACCCGTGGAAGTCGCCGAAAATCTCCTTGGCCCAGAGATAGACGCCTCCTTCCCCGGGGAATCGGTGCGCCAGTTCGATTACGGCGATGCCCTGCGGCCAGAAAAAAAGTATCAGCGAGATAATCCACAGCCAGATCGTGACGCCCCCATTGGCCGCAATGGAAGGCAACACGTTCAGGTTGAACACCGCGACAACAAAGAGCAGAACGAGGTCGCCTCGGCCCAATACCCGCCGCAGTTGAGGCGCTACGTGTGCCTCGGCAATTGCGGGCAGCGTGGTGACTTCGTTTGTCAAACAAGCCCTCCTGAAAGGGCCGCGCTTTAGTGGCCCGCTGGGGCCGCGACCGCGCCGCGTGTCTGTTGCGCGCGGGCGAGTGCGGGCGCGATCTCCTCGAACACCGCAAGGTGCTTGTCTACGTCCGCCTCAGTGTGCTGGACTGAAATGGTCCACTGCTCATCCCACCAGTACGGTTGCGCAAGCACGCCGCGATTGACCATCGCGAACCAGTATTGGCGCCACAGGTCAACGTCAATCTTGGTCCAGTCGCGATAGTTGCGTATCTCCTGCGGATACAGCATCAGCGCTCCATTGACCCCTGCGCTGGCGACGTACGCCTGCAGGCCAGCCTTCGCAATAATCTTCCGGTAGCCTTCCGTGAGCTTCTTGCTGAGATTGCCGACATGCGCGTAGTTCTCACGTGTCAGCACTTCGCGGAACGCCGCGAGGCCCGCGGCCATCGCTACCCGGTTAGTGTTGTACGTGCCGCCGTGAAAAACCTTGTGCTGTCCGATCAGGTCCATGATCGCTCGGCTTGCACCGAACGCGGCCAGCGGCAATCCGCCTCCGATGGACTTCGCCAGGCAGATGATGTCCGGCTTTACGCCGAAAAACTCCGATGCACCGCCCCAGGCCAGCTTCGCTCCGGTCTTCACTTCATCGAAGATCAACAGCGCGCCGTTTTTCGTTGTGATTTCCCGCAATCCCTGCAGGAAGCCGGGCTGCGGCATGCACAAGCCAACGTTCATGAGGATGGGCTCGAGGATGATCGCGGCAATCTGCCCGGGATTTTCCTTGAACCGCCGTTCCACGCTGCCAAGATTATTGAAGCTGGCGACGACGACGTTGGCGACGGCCGCCTTTGGCACGCCGCCACCCCCTGGAATCGAATTCGGCGCGTCTGGATCGCCCCATTCCTCCGCCTTCGGCTTTACGCTGACGAGTGCCGTGTCGTGCAATCCGTGGTACGCGCCTTCGAACTTGAGGATCCTGTCCCGGCCGGTCGCGGCCCGGGCGATGCGGCAGGCATGCATCGTGGCTTCCGTGCCGCTGGAGCCAAACCGCACCATGTCCACCGGATAGCGCTTGCAAATTTCCTCCGCCAGTTCCCATTCCATGTCATGCGGCATACCAAAGGTCGTACCCTCGTTCAGCTTCTGCGTGACTGCCTTAACCACCGCGGGATGGGCATGCCCGGCCATCAGCGCGCCGAAGCACAGGTTGTGGTCGATGTATTCGTTGCCGTCTACGTCGTGAATCTTGCTTCCCTTGCCATCTCTAACAAAAAGGGGATAAGGCTCGTAGTGCCGGTAATTGCTGGCAACACCGAGCGGAATGCGTTCGAGCGCGCGCTTGTGCGCCGCCGCTGATTTAGGCGTTCTCTTTTCATACGTGGCGATTTCTTTTTGCAGTGCGTCGTGCATGGAAGTACTCCGTGGTGACAGGTCTATTCCCTGCGGTCAGTATTCGTGCGGAACAATTTCTTTATGCGTGCGAAAGCGCGGCCCTTGCGGGCCGCGCCTCAGGATACATTCTTATTCTCCCAGTTTACGCTAGAAGTGAAACTTCAGCGCGAACTGCACCAGCCGCGGGTCGTGGACATGCAGCGGTTGACCGAACGTGGCGCCCTGATTGACCACATTGCCATCCACGCTATAAAACTGCGCGTGGTTCCAGACGTTGAAGATATCGCCTCGGAATTCCATGCGTAGTCTTTCTCCAAACGGCGTGCTCTTCGAGATGCTTATGTCCGTATTGTTGAGCCCCGGCCCGCAGCAGATCGTACGCGGCGCATTTCCGATGGTGCCGAGAACAACGCCGCCCGGCTGGTTCGAGCAAAGTGGGTCGTTGATGAGGTTATTAGGGTCCGCGGGATCGATACACCCGTTATTGAATAGGTTGGGATCGAAAACGAAACCGTCTTTGCGCGGATTGTGGGTCTTGAAGGGGCCGATCAAATTCGGTTCACCTGGCGGCTCGAAGTTAAACGTGCTGTCCAACATCTCATTGTCCGCTTGATTCGACGTAATGCGGATCGGGAAGCCGCTCTGCAGACTCTCGATGCCGGACACCTCCCATCCATCGAGCAGCTTGCCCTTGAAGCCCGCAAACTTGGGAACCGGCAGGTCCCAAACTATGTTAAAAACAAAGCGATGCCGCGCGTCATACTTGGACAAGCCGTAGGTCGCATTGAAGTTAAATGGATTCAACGTATCTTCGAAACTGGACGCATTGTCCATCGTTTTGCTCCACGTATAGGAAGCCTGGAACTGCAGGCCATGCGAAAAGCGCTTCTCAAACAGCGCCTGCAGCGAATTGTAGTTGGACTTGGCGACGGTATCCTCGGCAATGATGCCGACGATAGGCGGCGTGAACGGGCAGCCCACGGTCGGGTTTCCAGGAACAGTCGGTTGCGGTGTGAGGGGGTTGCAAAACGGCGAAGAATAGAACCGGAGCCCGGAAAGGGTGACGGGCGTACCCCCCGCCGCGCCTACGATGTGGCACCCTGCGGGAGTTTTCACCGGAAGGCACGGAACGTTCGGCCCGGTCGCGTTTGGCCCGCCGGGGCTAAAGTACGGCAGATCCAAAGCCTGGCCCGCGGGGAGTGTAAACTGGTAAAAACTGTCCTCGAAGAATGGTCCGCATCCGCCCGACGCAGCGATTGCATTTAATTCAAGGCAAGTTTTTGGATTTGTCTCGTTGACTTCATATATTGCAAGCAAGCGGTGGCCCTGCGAGCCGACATAACCCACTTGCACAAGAATGTCGCCGGGCAGCTCCCGCTTGATCGTCAAGTTGTACTGATCCGAATACTGCGACCGCATATGTGGCTGGAAATCTCCAAAATAAGTACTCCCGAGGAACCTGGACCAGTCCAGCGGTTGACCGCGCGGCGGACTCAAGACGCCGGTGAACGGGTTCGGATGAATAGTTCCGTCCAGGCCCACGAACGGTGTCGAAAGGAACGAGCTGGAAATGCTTTCACTTCCCCCGAAGGGCGGCTCGGCACTGAATTGCTCCAATACCAGTTGCTCGATCGGGTTGTAGAAAATTCCATATCCCATCCCGATGCTTGTCTTTCCCGGTCCGCCGGTCAACTTGGCAAGCCAGCCATCACGCGACCCCGGGCTCCAGTTAAGGCCGAGGCGTGGGGCAAAAGCTTTGTAGTATGTCTGGGTCAATCCTTTGGGTACCCCTTTGTCTCCCGGAAAAACCAATCCCAGCGGCGTAACTCCAGCAGCGTCGTTGCCAGGTATTCCTGGATAGATGGTGGATGCTTGACCCGGCCGAAACGCCTGAACTTTCTGGCCGGCATCAGCCTGTGGCGTGTTCAGTTCCCAGCGCACACCATAGTTCAGCGTCAGATTCGGCTTGATCTTCCAGCTGTCCTGCGCGAAGAGGTAAACGGACTTGGTGCGTACCAGTTCATGTTGTGCCGAGCCCTGCAGGTAACCGGTAGCCAGGCCCAGAAAATAATTCGGGTAAGCATTATCGGACCCTATGCCATCTCCGCCCGGTTGAAATGAATAACTGCCATTGATGTCGAAGATAAGAAACTGGTCGAATTTTTGGTAGCGCGCGTCGGCGCCGAACTTGAGACTGTGGTTGCCGATGATCCTGCTGTAGTTGTCCGAAAACTGGAATGTATTCCCAATCTGCGGCAACTGGCCGCCCGCGTTGTTGCCAATCGCGAGGCCCGTCCCCCCAATGGAGATGAAGGGCACTCCTTCCAACTTGGACCCGAGCCCCGTGTGAATCCCGAAGTCGCTGGGGTTGGGACATGTGGCGGGCGAACCGGAGGGCGGCGCGCCCGAGGAAAGGCAGTTGCCGCTGGCGTCAACGAGTGGCACGTCC
>Ga0209118_1001045_pt1 | contig 13571 bp, 16 predicted proteins | sample BlaSpr_A8_Ref_M1_FD_187988 | JGI IMG/M metagenome (GOLD analysis project Ga0209118, IMG submission 187988) | Forest soil microbial communities from Thunder Bay, Ontario, Canada - Black Spruce, Ontario site 2_A8_Ref_M1 (SPAdes) (version 2) | ecosystem: Environmental > Terrestrial > Soil > Boreal...
GATGATGAGTGTGTCCAGATCCTGAAGAACTTGCACCTGCATGGGCGCACTGCGTGTCGCGTGTTCATTGTGGAACATGTGATTCCAGACACGGGCAAACCGGATTTCGCATCCTTGTTCGACATGCACATGATGTGCTGGGGCACGGGGCGGGAACGGACGGTGCAGGAGTACCGACGTCTCCTGCAGCAATGGGGCTGGAGCTTTGTCACGAGCTGGTTTCCCCCGAGTGGCGTCATTGAAGGGACAAAGGCGTTGTAGCACCTAGTGTAGTGTCCAACAAATAACTGGACAACAAGCTCGGGCTCTACTATGCTGAAAGAGTGCCGCCACCAACGCCCGCATTGCAACTCCATGAAGCCGATGCAGAGCAATTGCGGCAATGGGTGTCGGCCTTTGGTACCCCGCAGCAAGTGGCGCTGAGGAGTCGGATCGTGCTGGCGGCGGCGGAAGGTCAATCGGACAACGCCATCGCCCGCAGCCTGGCGGTGAATCGCAAGACGGTGACGCTGTGGCGCGAGCGCTTTGCGCAACAGGGGCTGGACGGTATGTGGGAAGTGGCTGCGGGACGGGGCCGCAAGCCAAGCTATGGGCGGCGCAAGATCGCGGCGATCGTGTCGGCGACCCTTGGCAGCAAGCCGAAGGGTATGACGCAGTGGAGTTGTCGGGGGCTGGCCGAGGCCCAAGGGGTGAGCAAGTCGACCATCCACAATATCTGGCAAGGTCACCATCTCCAGCCGCATCGGGACAAGACATTCAAGCTGTCGCGTGACGCCAAGTTTCTGGAGAAATTGACGGATGTGGTGGGCTTGTATCTGAATCCGCCGCAGCAAGCGCTGGTGCTGTGTGTGGATGAGAAGACCCAGATTCAGGCGCTGGATCGCACGCAACCCGGGCTGCCCATGAAAAAGGGTCGCTGCGGCACCGTGACCCACGACTACAAGCGCAACGGAACCACCACCTTGTTTGCCGCGCTGGAAGTCTTGCAAGGACGGGTGGTTGGACAATGCTACGAACGGCATCGACACCAGGAGTTCTTGCGCTTTCTGCGCCGTCTGGACCACGAGTTTCCTGGAGAGATCAGCTTGCATCTGGTGCTGGACAACTACGGCACGCACAAGCACCCCAACGTCCGGGCTTGGCTGAAGCGCCACCGGCGCTTTGTCTGCCACGATGTACCGACCAGTTCGAGTTGGCTGAACCTGGTCGAACGCTGGTTCGGCGAGTTGACGAGCAAGCGCATTCGCCGCGGCTCATTCGACAGCGTGGCCGAACTGCAGCAAGCCATTGCGGAGTTCTTGGAGGCCTGGAACGAAAACCCGAAGCCTTTCGTGTGGACGGCCACGGTGGAATCCATCGTCGCCAAGCTCTCGCGTTGCCGACAAACCCTGGAGAGCATTCAGCCAGGTTGTACGCTGCCACGTCGCAGAAAAGCGAAGAAATGAGTTGTCCAGTTATTTCGTGGACATCACACTAGAATGAGCAAATGATCGGGCGACTAGCCTCGAACGGGAGCCACTCCGCCCGGGCTCGCATGCTCACAGCGAGCCTTGCCTCCGCGCTCCTGTTCGCGCCTTTGGCGGCGGCTGAATCCGACTCAGCACGCCAACCGGCAGCGCAAGCCTCTGCGGTTCCCGCGACTGTCTGGCACGGCGCGCAGGACTTGGCGATCTACGCGCTGGGCTTGATTGGCGTCGATTACAGATTCGGCGGCACGACTCCGGAGCGCGGACTCGACTGCAGCGGATTGGTGCGCTATGTGTTCCAGCAAGTGACCGGCGTGATGTTGCCGCGTACCTCGCAGGAAATCTCGCGCCTCGGAGCAAAAATCCCGGTGGCCGAGCTAATGCCGGGTGATCTGGTTTTTTTCAATACCCGCCGATTGCAGTTTTCCCATGTCGGCATTTACCTCGGCGAAGATCGTTTTATTCATGCGCCGCGGCAAGGCGCAGAGGTCGAAGTCGTTACGCTGTCCAAGGGCTATTGGCAAAAGCATTTCGACGGCGCCCGTCGCCTGGTGGGTGCGCTTCCCGCTCTCATACCAAGCGCCCATGCCGGAACGGCGTCGATCGACGCACCGCCATCGGGCGCTGGCTCCTTCGGGGCGACCACAATGTCTCCTGAGGAAATCCTGCCCTGAGCTGTCTGCCGTTATTTAGCAGCAACGACACGCTGGCAGAGATCTACTCCCGAGCGCCGCGCTCGCGCAATTCCTTTTCGATACTGTCGAATCCACCGCGTCGCGCCCACATCAATGCTGAAGCGCCGTTCTCGCCCCGGTGGTTGACGCTGGCGCCTTTGGCGAGCAGCAGAGACACCGTGTCGGCATGTCCGCCACGAACGGCCATCATCAAAGCCGTGATGCCGTTCGGTCCTTCGGCATCGACCTTGGCCCCCGCCTCGAGCAGATAGCGCACGACCCCGTCGCGGCCACCGGTCGCCGCGTAGATGAGTGGCGTCCACCCGTCGGGATTGATTGCCGCGCCGCGAGCGACCAGCTTCTTGACGATCGCCAGCTGTCCTCCGATCGCCGCGACCATGATCGCGCTGTCGCCAAAGCGATTTCTGGCATTGACCTTGGCGCCGCCCCGCAAAAGCACGTCGAGAGTCGCCTCGTATCCCAGGCGCGCCGCGACCAGCAGCGCAGGATCTCCGTTCAGGTCGACGGTGTTCGGATCCATACCGCGCGCCAACAGCGCCGCGACTTCATCGGTGCGATCGGCTGCCACGGCCATATTGAAGCGATCGAAAAGCGCCTGGGCGTGAAGCGCCGTTGGCGCTGCACAAGAGATCAGTATTGCCAGCAGCGCCGTAAGCAATGCACGGCAGCCGCGTCGCCGCGATCCGTCAGTGAGCGTCATCCGGGACCCCGAACAAGCGAAAGAAGTTGCCCGACGTCACCGCGGCGACCTCTTCCAATGGCATGTCGCGAAGACGGGCGATTTCTTCGGCGACATAACGGACGTACGCGGGCTCGTTGAGCTTGCCGCGAAAAGGCACCGGCGCCAGGTACGGCGAATCGGTCTCGATCAGCATCCGGTCGAGCGGTACGCGCCGCGCGACATCCTTGATCTCCTGCGCATTCTTGAAAGTGACAATGCCGGAAAATGAAATGTGAAATCCCAGATCGAGGGCGCCTTGGGCGACTTCCCAGCTCTCGGTGAAGCAGTGCATGACGCCTCCTGCCTCCGCCGCCCTTTCCTCACGCATGATCGCGAGCGTATCGGCGGCGGCTGAGCGGGTATGGATCACCAGCGGCATGCCGCATTCGCGCGCTGCCCGAATGTGGGTTCGAAAGCGGGCACGCTGCCACTCCAGGTCGCCGGAGACTCGAAAGTAGTCCAGTCCGGTCTCGCCAATCGCCACCACCTTGGCGCGCCGGGACAGCGCCGTCAGTGTCTCGATCGACGGCTCGGGCGTGTCCGCATAGTCCGGATGAACGCCGACGCTGGCGTAGATGTTCGGATGGTCGGCCGCGAGCTGAAGCACGCCGGGCAGCTCCGGCAGATTGACGCCGATGCAAAGTGCGTGCGTGACGCGGTTCTTGGCCATCGACGCGAGCACGTCGGGAAGCTTGCTCGCGAGCTCGGGAAAATTGATATGGCAGTGGGAATCGACGAACACGGCGCAGGATAGGAAGGGTCAGGAAGCGATCATCGACGAGGAGTCATGCAACGCACGATCGGGACGTGGCGTGACGAGCGCCAAGGGCGATTAGTACCGAAACAGGAGCGCGTTGTTCCGCGCCGCTCAACGCTACATGGTGTGAGTCGGGCGGTTCGATGCCAGCGTTTCCGCGAGGATCTTTTCGATGGTGGCCCGAGCCGATCCGCCGGTTTCGTCCTGCGTGAACTGGACGCCGATGCCCTGGGTGCGGTTGCCCTGAACGCCCTCGGGCGTCACCCACACCACTTTGCCCTGAACCGCGATCCGCTGCGGATCGTCCATCAGCGACAGCAGCATGAATACTTCCTCGCCGAGCTGGTAGTTGCGGCTGGTGGGAATGAAGATGCCGCCGCCCTTGAGGAAAGGCATGTACGCGGCGTACAGCGCGGCCTTTTCCCGAATGTTGAGCGAAAGCACGCCCGGTCGTGACACCGTGGCCGGGCCGGAACCTCCGTTGGAGCGATCGGTTGCCACGTTAAGTCACTTGACCTTTGGCGAACAACTTGCGGTATTCGATCAACAGCGCTTCGGCGACCCATCGCGGCTGCAACGGATGGGAAAGCAGCGCACGCTGCCCGAGCAACTCTTGATAATAGCGGAACAGAGGCACCAGTGCCACCCGCCCCGCGAGCCGCGCCAAGGCGTCCCTGTGATCGGGGTTGAAGGAGGGCGCAGCTCCCGCCGCCACCGATGCGAGGTCCGCGGTCCAGGCCAGCAGCCAATAGACCGCGTTGGCGAGCTGAGTCTTGCGTTCATCCTTTGGCGCGCTGTCGAGGCGCGCGCCGAAGGCGAGCGGTGAAAGCCGCTCCGGCTGAGCCAGCTGCAGCAGCAGATGATCGCGCTCGCGTTGAATGTCAGCGGCTGCGAGCGCGAGCGCGAACAGCGGCGCGCCCCCGGCTTGGGCGAGCACCAGGTCGGGATCGGCAATGCCTACGCTGTTGTGCGCCAGCCAGGCCGCGGCGGCGGCGCGGTCGGGTTCCGGCGCGGGAAGCCGCCGGCAGCGACTGACGATGGTCGGCGGCAAGCGCGCCGGCTGATGACTCACCAGCAGCAGCAATGTTCCGGCGGGTGGCTCCTCGAGCGTTTTGAGCAATGCATTCGCCGCCGCCGCATTCATGGCTTCCGCGGGCGCGATCAGTCCCACCTTGGCGCGTTGCCGATGCGGCGACAATTGGCTGAATTCGATCAATTCGCGCACCCGCTCGACGTTGATCGCGTCCGTCGGGGTACGGTTACCTTCCTCGTCGTAGGTCACCGGCTCGATAAGCTGCAAGTCCGGATGGGTGCCCTGAGCAACATAACCGCAGCTCGGGCATACCCCGCAAGCCTCCCCGCTTTGCTGCGGCGCCTCGCAAAGCAAGGCCCGCGCGAAATGCAGCGCCAGCAAACGTTTGCCCAATCCCCGGCGGCCGGTGATCAGCAGCGCGTGCGGCCAGCGCTGCCGATGGGCGAGCGCGGACGAAGCGATCGCCGTCTGCCACGACGGTAATGGCTGCCATGTTGCAGTGTGAGAAGCGAGCTCGCTCATGGCAGCGCGAATATCGCCGCGAGTTGCTGGCGAACCTTCGCCAGCGGTTGCGTGCTGTCGACGACGCGGCAACGCTGCGGGTCGGCGGCGGCGCGCGCGAGATAGGTCGCGCGCACGCGCTCGAAAAATTCCGCTTGCTGGCGCTCGAACTTGTCCAGGGAACGCCCATCCGCGAGCCGCTCGCGGCCGACCCCGACCGGAACATCGAAAACAAGGGTGAGATCCGGGCGAAAATCATCGAGCGCCACGCGCTCCATGTCCGCGATCAGCGTCGCCGCAACGCCATGACCACCGCCTTGATAAGCGTACGTCGCATCGGTGAAGCGGTCGCACAGCACCGACGTGCCCTGCGCGAGCCGGGGCCAGATCTCGCGCTCGCAATGCTCGCGACGCGCCGCAAACATCAGCAATGCTTCGGTGACATGGGCCATGGGCTCGCGCAGCAGAAGCTCGCGAAGCCGCTCGCCCAGCGGTGTCCCGCCCGGCTCGCGGGTGACCCACACCTGCCTGCCGGCTTGCGCGAGAAGCTCCGCGAGCCATGGCAAATGGGTACTCTTGCCGGCGCCGTCGATCCCCTCAAGGGTGATCAGGCGGCCACGGAGCGCTGCGGGCATCGAAAGCAATCGGGAAGTGAAGAAGAGACGTTCGGCGCCGGCGCCAAACCATCAGCGGCATCAGCGGCCATTGCGCTGATATTTTGCCACGGCGCGATTGTGGTCCGCGAGATTGGTCGAGAATTCGCTCGAGCCGTCGCCGCGGGAGACGAAATAAAGAAACGGCGACGCGGGCGGATGAAGGACGGCGTCGATCGATGCCTGGCTCGGCAACGCGATGGGCGTCGGCGGCAATCCTTCCCGCGTATAGGTGTTGAAGGCGTGATCGGCGTCGAGATCGCGCCGCTTCAGATTGCCGGCAAATTGCTCGCCCATGCCGAAGATGACCGTGGGATCGGTTTGCAGGCGCATGCCCTGGCGCAAGCGGTTGATGAAAACGGCGGCGATAAGTGGACGGTCCGCCGGCCTACCTGTTTCCTTCTCGACGATCGACGCGAGTGTAAGCGCCTCGTAGGGCGTCGACAGCGGTAATTCGGGAGCCCGTGCTGCCCACGCGGCCGCCAGGCGCTGCTGCATCGTCCGGTAAGCGCGAACGAGAAGCGATGCATCGGTCGATCCGGTCGCGAAATAATAGGTGTCGGGAAAAAACTCTCCCTCGGGCACGCTTTCAGCGGCGCCGATTTTCTGCATCAACTCGGCGTCGGGCAGATCGCTGACGGCGGGCACGATTCCCGGGTGCTTCTTCAGCGCCGATCGGAGGTCGCGAAAATTCCATCCCTCGACGATGGTGAAGGCCGTTTGAGTGACATCGCCTTGCGTCAGCTTGTCGAGAAGGCGAGCGAGCGTCGTCCCCGCGGTAAGCTCGTAATTTCCGGCTTTGATCGTCCGGTCCCGGCCGGTGATCCGTGCCCAGCCGACCAGAATCCAGTCGGCAGGAACCACACCCGACGCCGCGAGCTCGCGGGCAACCGAGCGCAGGCTCGCTCCCGGCTTGACCGTGAACGCATAGGCGGTCTGCGGAAGGGCCAGCGGTGCGGCGACGATCCAGCCATAGGCAGCCGCGGCAGCGATGAGCAACAACACAAGACACCACGCCAAGCGACGCATTGGAGCCGCACCTGAGGAGTAAAAATTCGCCGCGACGGGTCCGGCGCAAGCGAGCACAAGCGAGCGATTATAATAGGTGCATGCAGCTGCCGTTCTTTTTGCCGCAGCGTTTCTTGCCGAATCGCAGCTTTCGATTCGAGCACCGACCTCACGCGCGCGGATTCACGCTGGTCGAGATCCTGGTCGTCATCGTCATCCTCGGGATACTGGCGGCGCTGGTCGTGCCACGGGTGCTGGAGAGGCCCGACGAGGCCAGAGTGATCGCTGCCAAGAACGATATCGCGGCGATTTTGCAGGCGCTGAAACTTTATCGGCTCGATAACGGGCGCTATCCCACCAGCGAGCAAGGCCTTGCAGCATTGGTGACCAGGCCCACATCGGTGCCGCTGCCGCCGAACTGGAAACCGAACGGGTATCTCGAGCGGCTGCCCAAGGATCCCTGGGGCAACCCATACCAGTATCTGAGCCCCGGGTTGCGCGGCGAAATCGACGTGTTCAGTTTCGGCGCCGACGGAGCGCCCGGCGGCACCGGCGTCGATGCCGACGTCGGCTCGTGGGACCTTTAGCCGGTACGCGCTCAAGGGCTCAGCGCGACATGAGCGCCAGGCGCCTGCTCGCGCCAAGTCAGGTGGCGGGCTTCACCCTGGCGGAAGTTCTGGTGGTGCTGATCGTGATCGGGCTGGCCGCGGCGCTCGTCTACGCACGCTTCGACAGCGATCCGCGCGCAGAGCTCGCACGCGAGGGCCGGCGCCTTGGCGCGGCGATCGAGCACGCCGCGCTGCTCGCGCAATGGCACAACGAAACCCTCGGTGTGTCGGTAGCCGGCAGCAGCTATCGTTTCTGGCGGCGTGGCGCGAATAACGGCGACGACTGGAGCGCTCTCTCCGGCGACGACGTGCTGGCGGCACGTGCTCTGCCGACTTCGTTTGCAGCAGCCGTGCGCGCGTACGCCGCGCAGGCGGTCGCGGCCGACGCCATCGTGCCCTTGCGCGCGAGCGGCCGCAACGAACCCTTTGTCATCGAGCTGGCCGCGGCGGAATGGCACGTCCTGCTTTTTTCCGATCCGATCAATCGGGTTACGGTATCGACGCCATCGCTTCGCTAGGACCACGCCGGGGCTTTACGCTGGTCGAGGTCCTGGTCGCGCTGGCGATCCTGGCCGTGGCGCTGGCCGCTGGTTTTCGCAGCGTCGCTCAAAGCGCCGACAGCGCCACCGCGCTGAAGGCGCGTACGCTCGCCCTTTGGGTGGCGCAAAACCGGCTCGCCGCGGCGCAGCTCGAGCAGCCCGCGCCCGCGGTGGGCGAGCGCAGCGGTACCGACGCCCAAGCCGGCGCTGCGTTTTCATGGCGCGAAACGGTATCCGGCACGCCCAATCCCGCGTTCAGAAAAATCGAGATCAACGTGGCGGACCCGTCCACTCCGGATTATGTCCTCGCGCATCTGGTGGGCTACGTCGCCCAATCGTCCCGGCGATGATGCGCTTCGACACCCGGCGGCGTGGATTCACTTTGCTCGAGGTGCTGATCGCAGTGGCGATCGTCGCGGTGATTGCCCTGCTCGGCTACCGCGCGCTGGCTGCGCTAACCGACGCCGAGACGCGCCTCGCAGCCGAGGCCACGCGATGGCGAACGCTGGACCTGTTCTTTGCGCGACTCGAAGGCGACATGCGTCAGGCCGTTCCGCGGCCGGCACGATCGGGGGCGGTGCGCGAGGCGCCGTGGATCGGCTTCATCACCGATTCCGGCGGCGACGGCGGCGACAGCGCGCTCGCGTTTTCGCGAGCCGGTCCGGAATTCAACATAGAGCCAGGAAGTGCAGGCCAGCGACTCGGCTATCGCTTGAGTAACGGCGCGGTCGAAGTGCTGTATTGGCCGAGCTACGACCGTCCCCAAGACGCACAAGCCACGAGCTACGCGTTGCTGGCCGACGTCGCGCATTTCAGGCTAACGTACCTGGCGCGCGACAACGCCTGGGTCGACCGCTGGCCCATCGCCGGCGATGCCGACTTGCCGCGCGCGGTTCGCGTGCAGTTGACGCTTTCGTCCGGCGAAACGATCGAGCGCTGGCTGGCGCTGCGCCAATGATGCTGCTCTCCGACGCTTCCTGCAGATCGAGATCGCGTGGCGCCGCCGTGGTCATGGCGATGCTGCTCGCTGCGCTCGCTGCCACCATTGCCGCGACATTGCTTTGGCAACAGCAACGCTGGATCGGAGAGCATCAACATCGCCGCGATCAGGTCCAGGCGCAGGCGCTGGCGATGGCCGGCGTGCAATGGACGCGGCAGATCGTGTTCGATAACGCACCGGCAGGCAGCATCGTTCATCTGGGCCAGCCGTGGGCACTAAGGCTGCCGGCAATGCCCATTGAAAACGGCTCGATCGGTGGCTACATCGTCGACGCTCAAAGCCGCCTCAACATCAACAATCTGTCGACGATTTCGACGGCGGCCACAACGACACGCGCCGCTCTGCAGCGCCTGTTCGCCGCGCTCGCGCTGCCGCCCAATCTGGTCAACACTGTCACCGACTGGGTCGATGCCGACGATAAGACCAGCGATCCTGGCGGCGCCGAGGATGCGTGGTATCTCGCACAACCGATCGCGACTCTTGCCGCCAACGCACCGGTTCTTCGGGTCGGCGAGCTACTCCTCGTGCGCGATTTCGGCCCCGCGTCGATGGCCCGGGCGCGGCCCTTTGTCGCGGCGCTCGACGCACCAACCGCGGTCAACGTCAACACGGCGCCGGCGGAAGTGCTCGCCGCAACCGTTGGCGGCCTCGACCCGGCGGCGGCTGCGTTGCTGGTCGCGTCACGCGCAAAAACACCGTTCACGAGCGTCGCCGACTTCAAAGGACGACTGCCACGTCCGGACCTGGTGACCGACGAGACATCGCTGGACGTAAGAAGCGACTGGTTCGAGGTTTCGATCGAGGCGCAACAAGGCGACACCCTGGCGCGCGCCCGCGCGTTGCTCAAGCGCTCTTCCACGGCAGGTGAATGGCCGGTGGTCGTATGGCAGACCGTGGAGTGAGTGGCAAGTGAGGGGCAATGAGCGGCCAGAGCGCAGTCGAGGGTCGCGTACAATTGACGTGGTTTCGAGCCTATCGCCGGCTCGTATTGGGCCCTTCCGGCCGCCCGAATTGTTACTTCCGTCATGACCATACTGCGCGTCTATCTTGATTTCCCGCCCGATCCGGCGCGCGAGATGGAGTGGGCGCTCTTCGACGACGCGAATCGACTGGTTCGCCGCGGCCGCGCGCCGATTGCGGGCTGGCCGTCCGCCGAGAGCCGGGAGGCGGTGATCGCCGCGGCACACGGGCGGCTGGTGACCGTCAAGCTGCCGCCGCTTCCGCCACAGCGCGTGCAATCCGCGGCCAGCTTCGCGCTCGAGGAGCAGCTCGCCGGCGCACCTGAGGACAGCCACGTCGCGACGGGACGCCAATCGGCCGACGGCTCGTTGCGTGTCGCCATCGTCGGCGCGGCGTGGATGCGGGCGTTTCAAGCGGCGTCGAAACGTTGCATCATCCGCTGGCAGCGTGTGTTGCTGGAAAGCGACCTTGCGCGGCCGCCCGCTGGAGGCTGGTGCTGGTGTGCCGAGTCACTCGAGAGCGCCGGCTTTGTGCGGACCGACAGCGGATCGAGCATCTCGGTGGGACCATCGCATGCGGCAGATCTGCCGGAGGAGCTCGCGCTTGCGCTTGCCGGCAGCGGCCGTCGGCCGCGCCTCGTTCGAGTCGACGTAGCGGGCGTCGATCAGACCTTGCTCGAGCGCGCGCGGACACAAACCGGGGTCGAATTTACCGCCGGCCCTCCGTGGCACTGGTCCGGCGCCGAACCGGCGGCGTTCGACACCGCGATCGACCTTCAGGTGGGCGCATTCGACACCGCGAGCGCGGCGCCCCGGATGAACGTAGCGCGTCTGTTTCGGCCGGCGTTGTGGATCGTCGGTGCGGCCCTGATGATCCATGTGCTCGCGGGTGTAGGCGAGTGGCTTTCACTGCAGTGGCAACTGCGCGCGCTGGACCGGGAGATCTCGGCGCTGGCGCAAGTTGCAGTGGGAGAGTCAGCGGCCAGCAATGCGGCCGGAGTCACGCCCGCCTCGGCCATCGCGCGTCGCCATGGTGAGCTTCGGCATCGCGCGGGGCTCGCCGCCAGCAATGATCTGCTTCCGCTGCTGGCGCGCGCCGCGCCCGCGATTTCGGCGATTCCCGCCGGCGCCGTGCGTTCGCTGCACTACGCCGATGGACATGTCGTCTTCGAGCTGCAAAAGCTCGACGTGCCGCAGACGACACGCCTGCAACGCGAATTGCAGCAGCTAGGATTGGTCGCGATCGCGGTGCCGACGGCGAATGGCGCGCGGCTGCGGATCGGACTCGACTGATGGCAACGACGATGCGACCCACGACCGAGACACGCCTGATTCAATGGCGGCAGTGGTGGCAGCTCCGATCTCCGGTGGAGCGTACTGTCTGGCTCGTTGTCGGCGGCTTCGCACTCGTCTTGTTTGCCTGGGTGCTCATCTGGCAACCGTTGGCGGGTGACACCGAGCGGCTCGAGCGGCGCCTCATCGAACAGCGTACCACGCTTGCTACGGCGCGGCGCCAGGCCGACGAGATTGCCGCGCTTGCGCGCAGCACGGCCGATCCATCGCCGCGCGATGCGCGCTCCGATGTCGAGTCAGCGCTAGCGCGGCAAGGTCTCAAAGCCACCGCCATCGACCGCGGCGACGACCAGCGCCTACGGGTCACGCTCGACGCGGTGTCGTTCGCCGCTCTGACTAGCTTGCTCGAAGCGCTGCAACGCGACGCCCGGTTGAATGCGGTGGACCTCACCGCTACAGCGCGGGTCGAGCCGGGTCAGGTGCGCGCCGAAATGACGTTCTCGTCTACGCGCTGAGCATGCGGTCGTTGCTCGTCGTCGCGGCTGCCGCCTGCATGCTCGCTGCAGCCGTCGCGGTAGAAGCGCCGGCGACGCTGGTCGATCGGCAGCTCGACTCGCTCACCGGCGGACGAATGCGCGTGGCCGATGCCGCGGGGACGATCTGGAACGGTTCCGGCGCGTTGATCCTCTTGCCGTACGCCGCGCGGGTCCCCGTGCAGTGGCACATCGACACGCGACCGCTTCTGCGCTCTCGTTTGAGCGGAACACTTGCCAGCGATGCAGCGGCATCGTCGCAGGCGACGTTCGACCTGGGCTCCGATGATTTCGCGGTGCGCCGATTTGCAATCGCATTTCCTGCGGAGGCGTTATTGCGCGCTACCGCTGCGCCCGCCGCCGTCACCGCCGCCGCCGGCATCGTGGATCTCCGTGCGGATGCTTTCGCGATGCGCCGGGGATTGTTCGAGGGCGGGTTCATCGCCCGCTGGCAAGGCGCAAGCCTGCCTGGTCCGCGGCCTGAAGTCCGCATTGCGCTTGGCGACATTCGTCTCGAGGGTCTAGCCAACGGTGGCGAGATCAAGGGCGCGCTGTCCAACGTGGCAGGCGACATCGAGATCACCGGCACGCTGATCCTTGCCGCCACGGGCGCTGCGCGCGTGGAAGCCCGGCTGAAGCCTCGGGCGGGGCTCGATGCGGAGCGTTCGAGCGCGATCACCAGCGCCTTGTCGATGTTGGGATCGGCGGACGATTCCGGCGGTTTTCGGGTCGCATGGCAGGCGCCAGGACGATGAGCCGGCGACAACGCAACCGCGGTCGGTCCGGAGGCAGCAAAGCGGGCAGCACCGCGGGAGGCAAAGCCGGCCGCCATATCACCGCCACAGCCGCGACCGCACCTGCGGCGACTGCCGCGACCGTGGCCAGCACCGCTAGCGAGCCGTTGACGCGAATCCGCGCCATCGACGCACTGCGCGGAACCGCGATTTGCATGATGATCGTCTATCACGCGGCGTTCGATCTCAACTGGTTTCATATCATCAGCGCCGACTTCAATCATGACCGTTTCTGGCTCAGCTTTCGCGACCTTATCGTCAGCAGCTTCCTGCTTCTGGTCGGCGTCAGTCTCATTCTGGCCTCGCGCGCCGGCATTTCCCCGAAGCGGTTCTGGCGCCGGATCGCACTTGTCGGTGCGTGCGCGATGCTGGTCACGGTCGGCAGTTACGTCACGTTCCCGAAAACTTTCATCACCTTCGGCATCCTCCACTGCATCGTGGTCTCGTCGATCCTCGGCTGGCCGCTGGTGCGATTTCCACGTGCGGCGTTGATTGTCGGTATCGTCGTGATTTTAGTTGGCGTCGCGATTGGCCTACCGCTGTTCGATCTGCCGTGGCTCAATTGGGTCGGACTGATGACGCACAAACCGGCGACCGAAGATTACGTGCCGCTCCTGCCCTGGTTCGGTGTCGTGCTCGTCGGAGTCAGTATCGGCTGGTGGCTGCTGGAGCGTCATATGCATGACCTGCGTCAGATGTCGCGCGCCTCACCAAAATGGCTGATCTGGCTCGGACGGCACAGTCTGCTCGTGTACATGATTCACCAGCCGATCTTGATCGGGCTGCTGCGCGTGCTGCACGGCTGAGCGTTCGTATCGCGACGCCGCTGCCGAGCAACGACATGGGGTGGGCCAGTAAGCGAAGAGGGAGGTGCGATGTCTCAACGGCGCAATGCCGCCATGCACGGAGACCGGAAATTAGACCAGGCTGAGCGACTCTGCCAAAAAATGTGAGAATGCCGTTCGATAGGACGTTGCCGTGCGATTGTTGTTTACAATCTCCACCCTTCTT
>Ga0209118_1001046_pt1 | contig 13553 bp, 11 predicted proteins | sample BlaSpr_A8_Ref_M1_FD_187988 | JGI IMG/M metagenome (GOLD analysis project Ga0209118, IMG submission 187988) | Forest soil microbial communities from Thunder Bay, Ontario, Canada - Black Spruce, Ontario site 2_A8_Ref_M1 (SPAdes) (version 2) | ecosystem: Environmental > Terrestrial > Soil > Boreal...
AACGCCTCAACCGTGCTGGAAATCGGGCCGGCGCTTGGCCACGAAGGCGGCCATCCCCTCCTGCTGGTCGCCGGTCCCGAACATCGCCTGGAACACCCGCCGCTCGAAGCGCACCCCCTCGGCGAGCGGCGTCTCATAGGCGCGATTGATGCTCTCCTTGGCCAACATCAGAGCCGGCAGCGACATGCCGGCGATGGTCTGCGCGACCTTGATCGCTTCCTCGCGCAGCTTCGCCAACGGCACAATGCGCGCGACAAGGCCGGCGCGCTCCGCCTCCTCGGCGCCCATCATGCGGCCGGTTAGGATCAGGTCCATGGCCTTGCCCTTGCCGACGGCTCGCGGAAGGCGCTGCGTTCCGCCGGAGCCCGGGATCACCCCGAGCTTGATTTCCGGCTGACCAAACTGGGCGGTATCCGCGGCAATGATGAGGTCGCACATCATGGCGATCTCGCAACCACCGCCGAGCGCGTAGCCGGCTACCGCGGCGACGACCGGCTTGCGAAAGCGGGCGATCACCTCCCATTCCGCGATGAAGTCCTGCAAGTAGCTTTGCGGGTAGGTGAATGCCTCCATCTCCTTGATATCGGCGCCGGCGGCGAACGCCTTGTCGGACCCGGTGAGCACCACGCAACCGATGTTCGCGTCCGCCTCGAAGGCGGCGAGCGCCTGACCGAGTTCGGCGATGATCTGCTTGTTGAGCGCGTTCAGCGCCTGCGGCCGGTTCAGCGTCACGATACCGACGCGGCCGCGGGTCTCGACCAGGATCGTCTCGTAAGCCATGGAATTCCTCCTCGCGATCAGCGCTGGCAAACCGGGCAGAAGAAGGTGGAGCGGCCGGCCTGCACGATCCGGCGGATCGTGCCCGGGCAGCCGGGAGTAGTACAGGGCGCTTCCTCGCGGTCGTACACCCGGAAATTGTGCTGGAAGTCGCCGAGCTCGCCGTCGGTACGGCGGTGGTCGCGCAGGCTCGAGCCGCCCGCCCTGATCGCGTCGCGCAATACGGCCTTAATTGCGCGCACCAGCAGCTTGGCGCGCTCGTTCGGCTGGCCGGCCCGATCGGCAATCGTCGAGGCCGGGCGTTTGGGCGAAAGATGGGCGCGATGCAGCGCCTCGCAGACATAGATATTGCCAAGCCCGGCCACCACCCGCTGATCGGCCAACGCCGCCTTGAGGCTCGTTTTCTTGCTGCGGCAGGCGCGGGCGAGATTGGCGGCATCGAAGGCACGATCAAGCGGCTCGGGCCCAAGATTGCTCAGGAGCCTGTGATGCGGAAGCTCGTCGGCGCGGGCAAGCAGCATGATCCCGAAGCGGCGGGGATCGTTGAAGGTGACGGTAGCGCCCGAAGAGAGATGGAAGATCACGTGATCATGAGCACCGGCCGTCGAGCGCGGATGATGGAAACGGCCGGGCTTCCTCTCCTTGCCTTGCTTCACGCGGAAGGAGCCGGACATCCCAAGGTGTATGAGCAGCACCTCGCCTTCATCCAGAAAGGCGAGCAGATATTTCGCCCGCCGCTCGAGGCTGTCGACGCGCCGGCCGCGCAGCCGCGCGGCGAAGCGCGGCGGGAACGGCAGGCGCAGGTCGCCGCGGCGGACCTCCAGCGTGCGGATGGTGGCGCCTTCCATCACCGGGGCGAGGCCGCGACGCACGGTTTCGACTTCGGGAAGCTCGGGCATGTTTACGCTTTTGCTATCGGCACGGCGTCGGTCATAGCGCCCTCGCCGCCGTCGCGCTATGGTCGCGCCCGCTGGACCCATTCATGCCCGACCGCTCGACCCATTTCGGCTTCCGCGCTGTGCCGCTCGAACACAAGCAGCGGCTGGTCGACGACGTCTTTCACAAAGTGGCGCGGCGCTACGACCTGATGAACGACCTGATGTCGGCCGGCCTGCACCGCGCCTGGAAAGACGCGCTCATCTCCAAGCTGCGCCCGCCCCGGAGCAACCGCCCGTTCCGGCTGCTCGACGTGGCAGGCGGCACCGGCGACATCGCCATGCGCACCATCGCCGCGGGCGGCGCCGGCGTGCATGCCTCGGTCGTCGACTTCAATGCCGATATGCTGGCGGTCGGGCGCGAGCGCGCGCGATCCGCCCGGCTCGGCGAGCGCATCGAGTTCATCCAGGCCAACGCCGAGGCCCTGCCCTTTGCGGCGGGCCGTTTCGACGCGGTGACCATCGCCTTCGGCATCCGCAACGTGCCGCGCATCGAAACGGCGCTTGCCGAGATGCAGCGGGTGCTCAAGCCCGGCGGGCGTTTCCTCTGCCTAGAATTTTCTTCGGTCGACGTGCCGGGTCTCGACGCGCTCTACGAGCTCTACTCGTTCAAGGTCATTCCCGAGATCGGGAGACTCGTCGCCGGTGACGCCGCCGCATACCAATATCTCGCGGAATCGATCCGCCGCTTTCCGCGACCGGACGCCTTCGCCCAACTGATGCGCACCGCCGGCTTCGGCCGCGTCGCGTGGAACCCGCTCACCGGCGGCATCGTCGCCATCCATTCCGGCTGGCGGCTTTGAGGATTCCGTGATTTCGGCCGCAGCCCATCTCTTGCGCCTGGCGCGCGCCGGGTTTGTGCTGGCGCGCGAAGGTGTGCTCTCGCTGGTCGACGCCGAGGCGCTTGCGCCCGGTGCGCGGCTCGCGGTGCGCATCGGCCGCCTGTTGGAGCGCCGCGGCGCCGGCTCGAGCGCGGTCCGCTTGGCGACGGCGCTGACCCGGCTCGGACCGTCCTATGTGAAGCTCGGCCAGTTCCTCGCCACGCGGCCCGACGTGGTGGGCCCGGCCATCGCCCGAGACCTTGAATCGCTGCAGGACAAGATGCCGTCCTTTGCGCAAGCCCAGGCGGAAGCGGCCGTCGCGGAAGCCCTGATGCGGCCCATCGCCGATGCTTTCACCCACTTCGGTCCGGCAGTCGCGGCGGCCTCGATCGCGCAAGTCCACCGTGCCGAGGTCAACGACGAAGACGGCCCGCGCGCGGTGGCGGTCAAGGTGCTGCGGCCGGCCATCGAGCTCCGGTTCCGCCGCGACCTCGACGCCTTCTTCTTCATCGCCCGTCTCGCCGAGCGCCATTCCGCGGAGGCCCGGCGGCTGCGCCTCATCGCCGTGATCGACACGCTCGCGCGCTCGGTCACCATGGAAATGGACTTGCGGCTCGAGGCCGCGGCGCTCTCTGAGCTCGCGGAAAACACCAAGGACAATCCCGATTTCCGGGTGCCGACAATCGACTGGGAGCGCACCGCCCGGCGCGTGCTCACCCTCGAATGGATCGACGGCATTGCGCTGCACGACCGGGCAGCGCTGGCCGCCGCCGGCCATGACCTCAAACGTCTCGGCCGCGTGCTGATCCAGTCGTTCTTGCGTCAGGCGATCGGCGATGGTTTCTTCCATGCCGACCTGCATCCGGGGAATCTGTTCGTCGACCCCGAGGGCCGGCTCGTCGCCGTCGACTGCGGCATCATGGGCCGGCTCGGACCGAAGGAGCGGCGCTTCCTCGCCGAGATCCTCTACGGCTTTATCACCCGCGACTGGCGGCGCACCGCGGAGATCCATTTCGAGGCCGGCTACGTGCCCGCCCACCATTCGATCGAGGACTTCGCCCAGGCTATCCGCGCCATCGGCGAGCCGATTCACGACCGGCGCGCCGATGAAATCTCCATGGCGAAGCTGCTCACGCTCTTGTTCGAGGTGACGTCGCTGTTCGACATGCAGACCCGCCCCGAGCTTCTTCTCCTGCAAAAGACCATGGTGGTGGTAGAGGGCGTCGGACGCGCGCTGGACCCGCAGCTCGACATGTGGACGACGGCGGAGCCGGTGGTGCGCGAGTGGATCGAACGTCACCTCGGCCCAGTCGGACGCATGGAGGAAGCGGCGAGCGAGATCGGCGGGCTCGGCCGCCTGCTCGGCAGCGCACCGGGTTTGCTTACGCGCGCCGCCGGAACCATGGAGCGTCTCGACGAGCAAACCCGCGACGGCCTCGTGCTGTCGCCGCAGACGGTGGAAGCGATCGGACGCGCCGAAGCCAGGCGGTGGCGGTGGACCACGCTCGCGCTCTGGGTAATTGCCGGTCTGATCGCAGTCTGGGTGCTGCGTTAGCCGCGATTTCTAAGGTTAACCAGGCCACCGCATCGGGGTTGCGGGCGCTCGGAAAATTGTACAGTAATGATCTGATATTTCCGCCGGGCCGCGAGGCCCATTCGGCTTGGGTTCTCCGATGGCGCTCGCAGGCAAGCGCATTCTTCTGGTGATCGGCGGCGGCATCGCCGCCTACAAGAGCTTGGACCTGATCCGCCGCCTGCGCGAGCGCGGGGCGCACGTGCGCACCATCCTGACGCGGGCCGGGGCCGAATTCATCACGCCGCTGTCGGCCGCGACGCTGTCGGGCGAAAGGTGCTTCACCGAGCTCTTCTCTCTCACCGACGAGGCGGAGATCGGCCACATTCGCCTGTCGCGCGAAGCCGATCTGGTGGTGGTGGCGCCGGCGACCGCCGACCTCATGGCGAAAATGGCACAAGGCATTGCCAACGATCTCGCTTCCACGGTGCTGCTCGCTACCGACAAGCGCGTCTTGATCGCGCCGGCCATGAACCCGTTCATGTGGAGTCATCCGGCGACCGAGCGCAATTTCGCTCAGTTGGTCGCCGACGGCATTGCCGTGGTGGGACCGAAGGAAGGCGAGATGGCCGAGCGCAACGAGGCGGGCCTCGGCCGCATGGCCGAGCCGCTCGAGATCGTGGCGGCGACCGAGGCGGCGCTGATCGAGATGCCGGCCGCCGACGCGCTCAAGGGGCGGCGCGTGCTCGTCACCTCCGGCCCGACGCGCGAGCCGATCGATCCCGTGCGCTTCCTTTCCAACCGTTCGTCGGGACGCCAGGGCCACGCCGTGGCGCGCGCCGCGGCGCGGGCGGGCGCCGAGGTGACGCTGATTTCCGGCCCGGTCGAGGTGGCGGACCCGCGCGGCGTCGCCACCGTGCACGTGGAAACCGCGCGCGAGATGCTCGCCGCCGCCGAAGCGGCGCTGCCGGTCGACATCGCGATCTGCGCCGCCGCCGTGGCGGACTGGCGGGTAGCGGGAACGGCCGCCGAGAAAATAAAGAAGAACGGCAAACAGCCGGTGCTGTCGCTCGTCGAGAATCCAGACGTGCTCGCGGCCATCGCGCACCATGCGCGGCGCCCGCGGCTCGTGGTGGGCTTTGCCGCCGAGACCGAAAAGCTCCTGGAGCACGCCCGCGAGAAGCTCGCGCGCAAGGGATGCGATTGGATCGTGGCCAACGACGTCTCGCCGGAGACCGGCGTGCTCGGCGGCAGCCACAATGAGGTGCATCTCGTGACCAACGGCGGCGTCGAATCGTGGCCGGCTCAGACCAAGGAAGCGGTCGCGATCGGCCTCGTGCGCCGTATCGCCGCGGAGTTCCGCACAGGAGCGCGCGAATGAGCGCGCTCTCGGTCCGCTTCACCCGGCTTCCTCACGGCGAGGCACTGCCCGCGCCCGCTTACGCCACGGCCGGCGCCGCCGGGCTCGATCTTATCGCCGCCCTGCCGGCGACGGAGCCGCTCGCGATCCTTCCCGGCGCGTGGGCGGCGGTTCCCACCGGCCTCATTTTGGAAATACCCGCCGGCTACCAGGGAGAAGTGCGGCCGCGGTCAGGCCTCGCCCTGCAACATGGCGTAACCGTTCTGAACGCGCCCGGCACGATCGACTCTGATTATCGCGGCGAAGTGCGCGTGCTCCTGATCAATCTCGGCCCAGAGAAGTTCACCGTGACGCGCGGCATGCGGGTGGCGCAGGTCGTATTCATGCCGGTCACGCCCGTGAGCCTGCGGGAGAGCTCGGCCCTCGACGCGACCGCGCGCGGTGACGGCGGCTTCGGTTCGACGGGCGTCGAACGCAAGATCGTCGGGGAGCGCTGATGGCGCGCTTGTCGGAAAAGAGCCTGCTTGCGGTCGCCGCGGTGGTGGACGTCGCGATCCATGCCCGCGGCCAGCCGGTCGCCGCCAAAGCGCTCGCCGAGCGCCATCGCCTGCCGCCACGTCACCTGGAGCCCGTGCTGCAGGCGCTGGTGCACGCAGGAATTCTCAAGGGCGTACGTGGCCCGCGCGGCGGTTACGAGCTCGCGCGCGAGCGGCGGCGCATCTCGGTGGCCGAGGTGGTACGCGTCGCGGAAACGGCGGCGGACGAGCAGACCGGTGCGCTTCCCTCGCTCGTCACGCGAGTCGTCCGCCCGGCGGTGGCGCAGGGCGAGAAGGCGTTCGAAACCGCACTTGCCGCCGTCACCATCGAGAGCCTATGCCGGGAGGCCGAGCGGCAGGGTCTCGCGGAAGCCCTGGTCTCTTCCGATTTCAACATTTGAATTTCGGAATAGTTGCGAAAGTCGACTTCAGTACGTGATTATGCTACTGGGGCCGCCTTCAGACGTCGGCTGAACGGAGCGCGGAATGGCTGAGCCGTTACGCAAGAACGCAACCACCCCTGCGCCGGGGCGCGGCCGCATCTTCGACTCCATCACCGAGACCATCGGCGATACGCCGCTGGTGCGGCTCAATCGCCTTCCCGAGATGCGCGGCATCAAGGCCAACATCCTGGCCAAGCTCGAGTTCTTCAATCCGATCGGCAGCGTTAAGGACCGCATCGGCGTCTCCATGATCGACGCGCTGGAAGCGGCGGGCCTCATCAAACCCGACACCGTGCTGATCGAGCCGACCTCGGGCAATACCGGAATCGCGCTCGCCTTCGTCGCCGCCGCCCGCGGCCTGCGCCTGATTTTGGTCATGCCCGAGACCATGTCGCTCGAGCGGCGCAAGATGCTGGCGTTGCTCGGCGCCGAGCTCGTGCTCACCGAGGGCGCCAAGGGCATGAAAGGCGCCGTCGCCAAGGCCGAAGAGCTGCTGCGGGAAATTCCGAACTCGGTTATGCCGCAACAGTTCCGCAACCCGGCCAACCCCGACATCCACCGCCGCACCACGGCGGAGGAGATATGGAACGACACGGGCGGCAAGGTCGACGTGATCGTGTCCGGCGTCGGCACCGGCGGCACCATCACCGGGATCGGCCAGGTGCTGAAGCCGAGAAAGCCTTCGTTGCGCCTCGTAGCAGTGGAGCCGGAGGACAGCCCGGTGCTGTCTGGCGGAGCGCCCGGGCCCCATAAGATCCAGGGCATTGGCGCCGGGTTCGTGCCCGAGGTACTCGACCGCTCGGTGGTGGATGAGATCGTGACGGTGGGCAACCAGACCGCTTTCGAGACCGCCCGCGCGGTCGCCCGCTACGAGGGCATTCCGGTGGGCATTTCGTCGGGCGCGGCGATTGCCGCAGCCTTCGAGATCGGAAGCCGGCCGGACATGGCAGGCAAGAACGTGGTGGTCATCGTTCCCTCCTTTGCCGAGCGCTATCTCTCCACCGCCCTGTTCGAGGGCCTGTGAGGGCCGCGCCCGTGGCTGTTTAGCGTTTCGTTGCCGAGTCCGCCTGGGGGTAGAGTGGCGGTGATTCGCGGCTAAGCACCGCGAATGTCCGCCACGAGCGGTCGGAGCGGGGCGAAACGGGGCGGCGCGGAATGCCGGAACGAGCCGGAACGGGCGGCGCACAGCGCGACACGAGAGCGCGATGGCTGCCGGCGGCGCTGCTCGCCGCCGCGCTCAACTTTCCGCAACCCACCCTCGGCGCTCCCGCTGTCGTCGACATCGTTCTGCAGACCGCCGCGGCGCTCGACCGCCAAGAGATCGTTTCCCTCTCGCTTACCCTCGGCGTGCTCCTCTTCGCCGTGGTGACGGCGATCGCATTGGTGCGTACCCGCTCCCACGCCGCGACCAAGCTAGCCGAGGCGCGGCGCGAATCCGCCGCCGCGCGCGAGACCGCGGACCGGGCGCTGGCGCTGCTGCTGGCCGAGCCGCAGGTCGTCGTGGTGTGGCGCGATCCCAAGGGCGAGCCAGAGATTCTCGGCGATGCAATGAGTCTCATGGGCTTGCCGGCGACCCGCCGGGTGCTCGCCTTCGGCGCCTGGCTCGACGCCGACCAGGCGCATGTGCTGGAGGCTGCCACCGACGCGCTGCGCAAGAGCGGCCAGACTTTCTCCATGACGCTCGTGAGCAACCGCGGCAACCACGTGGAGGCCGCCGGCCGCCCGATCGGCGGCGCGGCGGTGTTGCGTCTGAAGGAGATCACCGGCGCCAAGCTCGATCACGCGGCGCTTGCCGAGCGGCACCAGCGGCTCGAGCGCGACCTCGAGCAGCTGCGCGCGCTGTTGGAAATGGTGCCAGCGCCGATCTGGCTGCGCGATGAGGCCGGCCGCCTCGCCTTCGCCAACCGCGCCTACGCCACCGCGGTGGAGGCCAAAGACGCGGCCGACGCGGTCGCCCGCGAGATGGAGCTTCTCGACCGGCCCACCCGCGAGGAGGCGGCGCAAGCGCGCGCCGATCAGCGCGCCTTCGCCAAGCGTGTGCCGGTGGTGGTCGCCGGCCAGCGGCGCGTGGTGGACGTGATCGAGTTCGGCAATGCTCGGGGCGCGGCCGGCATCGGCTTCGACGCCACTGAAGCTGCGACCGTGCGCGCCGATCTCTCGCGCATCGTCACCGCCCACCGGCGCACCCTCGATCAACTCGCCACCGCCGTCGCCATCTTCGGCGCCGACCAGCGGCTCGTGTTCCACAATGCCGCCTATCGCTCGCTGTTCAAGCTCGATGCCGCCTTCCTCGAGGAGCGGCCGAGCGACGGCGCCGTGCTCGACCGGCTGCGCAACGAGCGCAAGCTGCCCGAGCAGGTCGACTTCCGTGCATGGAAGGCCGAGCTGTTCGAGGCCTATCGCTCGCCTGAGCCGAAGGAGCACGTATGGCACCTGCCCGGCGGCCGCATCCTGCGCGTGGTCACGAGCCCGAACCCGGAAGGCGGCGTCACATATCTCTTCGACGACATCAGCGAGCGGATCGCGCTCGAGAGCCGCTACAACACGGTGATCCACGCCCAAAGCGAGACGCTCGACGCGCTCAACGAGGCCGTGGCCGTGTTCGGTTCGGACGGCCGCCTCAAGCTGCACAATCCCGTGTTCGAGCGGCTGTGGCATCTTTCCGCGAAGATGCTCGCCGACAATCCGCATATCGACGCAGTGGCTGGCTGGTGCGGACCGCTCGTGGCGCTCGACGCCGAAAGCCGCGCGCCGCTCGATCCGTGGCAGACGATCAAGCGCGCGGTTACCGCGATCGAGCGCCGCGACCCGGTAACCGAGCGGATCGAGCGGGTGGATGGCAGCGTGATCGATTGCGCCGCCGTGCCGCTGCCGGACGGCGGCACGCTCGTCACCTTCCGCGACGTGACCGACAGCGTACGCGTCGAGCGGGCGCTGGTCGAACGCAACGAGGCGCTCTTGCAAGCCGACGCCCTGAAAAACGCCTTCGTGCGCAACGTCTCCTACGAATTGCGCTCGCCGCTCACCACCATCATCGGCTTCGCTCAACTTCTCACCGAAGCGGCGATCGGACCGCTCAACGACAAGCAGCGTGACTATGTCGGCCACATCAATCAATCGAGTGCGGCACTCCTCGCCATCATCGACGACATTCTCGATCTCGCCACTATCGACGCCGGTGCCATGACGCTCGAGCTCGGCCAGGTGGATGTGCGCGCGACAGTGGAAGCCGCCGCCGACGGCGTGCGCGACCGCCTCGCCGCGAACGAGCTCAAGCTCGACTTGCGCGTGCCGCGCGACGCCGGCCACTTCGTCGCCGACGGCAAACGGGTGCGCCAGGTCCTGTTCAACCTTCTGTCCAACGCCGTCGGCTTCTCGCCCAAGGGCGGCACGGTGACGCTTGCGGCGGAACGGCGGGCGGGCGGCGTCGTCTTCCGCGTCAGCGACGGCGGGCCCGGCATTCCGCCCGAGCTCAAGGATCGCATCTTCGGACGCTTCGAGAGCCACCCACTCGGCTCCAAGCACCGCGGACCGGGGCTCGGCCTCTCCATCGTGCGGGCGCTGATCGAGCTCCACCACGGCACCGTGGCCATCGACTCGGAGCCCGGGCGTGGCACTGTCGTCACCTGCACATTTCCCACCGACGCGGCGGCCGGCCGCGAGGCCGCCGAGTAGCGCCTGCCATGGCGACCGCAAACGCCCTGCAATCGACCTGGGACATGGTCCTGGCGGACGAGAGCGCCACCGACCGGCTCGCCAACGACTTGTCCGCGGTGCTTGTCCCTGGCGACCTCCTGACGCTGTCGGGCGACCTCGGCGCGGGCAAGACTACGCTCGCCCGCGCCGTCATCCGGGCGCTCGCCGGCGACGACCGCATCGAGGTGCCGAGCCCGACCTTCACCTTCCTCCAGCTCTACGAACTGCCGCGCTTCCCGGTGGTGCACGCCGATCTCTATCGGGTGACGACGCTCGCCGAGCTCGCCGAGCTCGGCTGGGAGGAGGCATCGGAGGGCGCGGCCGTGATGGTCGAATGGCCGGACCGGGCGGCAGCGTTGATCCAGGCCGACCGGCTCGACGTGGCGCTCGCGCTCGCGCCCGATCTTGGCCCCACCTTCCGCCGCGTCCGGCTCACCGGCTACGGGCTATGGGCGAACCGGCTGACGCGGTTGCGCGCCACCCGCGTGTTGATCGACGCCACCGGTTTCGCCCAGGCGCGGCGCGCGCACCTCATCGGCGATGCGTCCACACGCCGCTATGAGCGGCTCTACGTGGAAGGCGCGAGCGCCGTCTTGATGGATTCGCCGCCCCGACCAGACGGGCCGCCGGTGCGTGGCGGGCGCTCCTACAGCGCGCTCGCGCACCTTGCCGAAAACGTGCGGCCGTTCGTGGCGCTCGCCCGCGGCTTGCGCGAGCGGGCGTTCAGCGCGCCGCTGGTGCAGTCCGCCGACCTCGAGGCCGGCCTGTTGCTGCTCGAGGACTTCGGCGACGAGCACGTGGCGGCCGGCGATCCGCCGATGCCGGTCGAGGAGCGCTACGAGACGGCGATCGACCTTCTGGTGACGCTGCATGGGCAGGAGTTGCCTCCGACGCTCCCGGTGGCGCCGCGCCTCGAGCACAAGCTGCCGCCCTACGACATGGGCGCGTTCCTGATCGAGACGGAGCTGCTCGTGGATTGGTATCTGCCCTATCGCGGCGCCGGACCGCTCACGCCGGTCGATCGTGAGGTTTTTCTCATGCTGTGGCAGCACGCGCTCGCCGAGGTGGTGGGCGCGCCGGCGACCTGGGTTCTGCGCGACTTCCATTCGCCGAACCTGATGTGGCTCGAAGAGCGGGAGGGGGTAGAACGGATCGGCCTCCTGGATTTCCAGGACGCGCTGATCGGACCCGCCGCCTACGATGTCGCCTCCCTCCTCATGGATGCGCGCGTCGACGTCGGCCAGGATCTCGAGCTCAAGCTCCTCTCCCGCTACGCGGCGGGCCGCACCGCCGCCGATCCCGGATTCGACCTCAAGCCCTTCGTCCGCCAGTACGTGACGCTGGGAGCGCAACGGGCGACGAAAATTCTCGGCATCTTCGCCCGGCTGAACAAACGCGACGGCAAGCCGGAGTATCTGCGGCATCTGCCGCGGGTGTGGAACTATCTCGCTCGCGCCCTCGCTCACCCGTCGCTCGCCGCGCTCGCCAAGTGGTATGACGCGCACGTGCCCGCGCCCGTGACCGCCGCGGTGACCGAGCCGGCAACCCCGCCCGCCGCGTGATGGCAGCCGATAATCCCGCCCTGCCCAAGACCGCCATGGTGCTCGCCGCCGGCCTCGGCACGCGCATGCGCAACCTGACCGAAACGCAGCCAAAGCCGCTGGTGAAAGTTCTGGGCAAGGCCTTGATCGACCACGTGATCGATCGGCTGGCGCAGGCCGGGGTGGAGACCGCCGCGGTCAACATCCACCATTTCGCCGATGCGCTCGAGGCCCACCTCAAGGATCGCAAGCATCCGCGCATCGTCTTGTCCGACGAGCGCGCGGGATTGCTCGGCACCGGCGGCGGCATCGCCCGCGCGCTGCGCCTCATCGGGGCTGGGCCGTTTTTCATCGTCAACGCCGACAGCATCTGGCTCGAAGGGGTTGTGCCGAACCTGACACGCCTCGCACTCGCCTTTGACGAAGCGCGCATGGATGCGCTGCTACTGGTGGCCGCGACGGCGAATTCCCTTGGCTACGACGGCCGCGGCGATTTCAACCTCGACGCCGAAGGACGGCTGCAGTCGCGGGCGGAGCAACAAATGGCCCCCTTCGTCTACACCGGCGCGGCACTCCTTTCTCCCCGGCTGTTTGCCGATGCGCCCGCCGGCGCCTTTCCGCTGACGCGCCTGTTCCAGACGGCACAGCAAGCCGGACGCCTTCACGGCCTGCGCCTGGAAGGAACCTTCCTGCACGTGGGCACGCCCGAAGCCGTCGCCGCCGCCGAGCAAGCGATCCGCCGCGCGACCGCCTGATCCGTGGCAAACTCACGCCATGGCTGCGAGTCGCCCGCGCGTCTTCACCATTCCGCTGTCGGCGCCGTTCCTGCCGACGCTTGCCGCAGCCCTCCTCGACGGAAGGCTCGTGCCCGGCTTTGCGCCGCGCGGCGACCCGCTGGCGCTTGCCTCGGCGACGGTGTTCCTGCCGACGCGGCGCGCGGCACGCGCGTTGGCATCGGCGATCCTGCAGGCGGCCGGCGGCGAGGCCACGGCGCTGCCGCGCATCGTGCCGCTCGGCGACGTGGATGAGGACGCGCTCGCCTTCGCCGAAGAGGCGCCGCTCGCGCAGCGGCCGGCGGCCAATGCGCTAAGCCGCAAGTTGGTGCTGGCGACCCTCGTGCGCAAATGGGCAGCGCAACTGCCGGAGGCCACCGGGGATCAATATCGGCTTCTGGCCGCTTCGCCGGCGGCGGCAATCGCGCTCGCCGATTCGCTGGCGCGACTTTTCGACGATCTGATTATCGCCGATGTGCGGTTGGAAGATTTGCGGAAAGTGGTCCCGCCGGAACTCGACCGCTACTGGGAGAAGTCATTCGAGTTTCTACAGATGGCCTACCAGGGCTGGTTCGCTTACCTCGCCGAGCGCGGCCTTGCCGATCCTACGAAGCGGCGCGACGAGCTGATCGCCGGCGAAGCGAAGCGCGTCGCTGCCGGCGGGGATGGACCCGTGATTGCCGCGGGCTCCACCGGTTCGCTGCCGGCGGTAGCGAATCTCCTTGCGGCGATCGCGCGGCGGCCCGATGGCGCCGTCATCCTGCCCGGCCTCGACCGCGATCTCGATGCGGAATCCTATGCGCTGATCGACGGGGGCGAAGGCGTCGAGCCCTCACCCGGCCATCCACAGTTCGGCCTCAAGCGGCTACTCGGCCGCCTCGGCATTTCGCGGAGCGACGTCGAAGCGCTAGCCGCCCCTACGGCACCCGCCCGCGAACGATTGCTGTCGGAAGCGTTTCGCCCCGCCGCCACCACGGACCGCTGGCGAGACGCCGCCAACACGCTTTCCGCCGACGACATCCCGGCCGCGCTCGCCGACGTTACGCTGGTGGAGTCAGGCGATCCGCGCGAGGAAGCGCTGAGCGTCGCGCTCATCCTGCGCGAGACACTGGAGGCGCCGACCAAGACCGCGGCGCTGGTCACACCGGACCGGGCGCT
>Ga0209118_1001048_pt1 | contig 13527 bp, 14 predicted proteins | sample BlaSpr_A8_Ref_M1_FD_187988 | JGI IMG/M metagenome (GOLD analysis project Ga0209118, IMG submission 187988) | Forest soil microbial communities from Thunder Bay, Ontario, Canada - Black Spruce, Ontario site 2_A8_Ref_M1 (SPAdes) (version 2) | ecosystem: Environmental > Terrestrial > Soil > Boreal...
CCCACCGAAGCGACTCGGGTGCAATGGTGCGCCTGAGAGCCGTAGGAATCCCCTCCGTTCACGGAGGGGAGGAGGTCAAGTAAAAATCATGCCCGCGTAGCCCACCACGGCTTTGCGTTCGCCGGACACGTCGGCGGATGTAGCATACTTCACCAATTCCGGTTTTTTGACTCCCAGCGCGTTCAGCGCCGTGAGCATCGCCACTGCGGGCCCCAGCCCGCACATGGAAATCTCTTCGTTGCGGCAGACGTCGTAGAGCCCGCGTGGATCCAGAGCCAGCAACTGTTCGATGGCTTTGCGGTCCTTCCTGCGCGTTGTGGCGTCATCCTCGTAATGATTCAAGTCCGAGGTCGCGAGCAGCAGCACGTTTTCCTTGGCACTCTCGAGCACCCGCCCGATCCCTTCTCCCACCCTCAGGAGGGATTCGAATCGCACCGTTCCCAGAGCCACCGGAACAAATGTGAAGTTCGGCACAAGCGCCTGGAGAAAAGGCAACTGCACTTCCAGAGAATGCTCCGTGCTGTGCGCCACGCTATCTTCGCTGAGCACCGGACAGGCTTCTTTCAGCGCTTCCGCGAGCACCTCGTCAATCCGCGCGTCGCCGAGCGGGGTGCGCCATGCGCCGCTCGAGAGTATCGCCGCCGGCTGACCGCGCGGGTAATGCCGCACGCCCAGAATCATGATTTTCCTGGGCAGCGCGATCCGTCCAAGCACCGCGCCCGCCACGTGTCCTGAATAGACGTAACCGGCGTGCGGCACAAGGCACGCCCTAACCGGAATCGGTGGCTGGCCCGGTTCGGTGTGGGTGTATTTGCGAATGAGTGCCGTGAGTTCCCTAGGATCGGAAGGATAGAAGCGTCCGGCAACCGCAGGCAGGCGAAGCATGTTGCCGCTCCGCGAATCAAATGGGCTTCGAGGGTTTCCCTTTGAACTTGATCGCTTTCGACGTAGCGGGTTCGTAAAAAACCGTCACTTTGTCGCCGTACTGGTAGCCGCCCCTGTCGACGATTTTCTGCATTTTCGCGGAAGCGGCTTCCGAAAGCGGGAACGTCCTGATCGCCATGTCGTTCCCTTTCGCGCGCACGGTGATCTGCGCGTTGTTCGCGTGCATCACGAAGCCCTCAAACTTATCGAGTCCGGTCTGCTTTGGTTTGGGCTTCACCGCGCCGATGATGATCGGCACCGCGGTATCCACGATAATCGGCACGATCACCGGAGCCTGCGCGGCAGCAGGCGAAGAAAAAACGCCCGCCGCTAGAAACAGCAGCGGCAATCCGAACACGGTAACTTTGACGATGCTCTTCATTCCACGTCGTCCGTGGTAATCCGCAGTGACTTTAGAAATCGCACGTCCTGGGGCGTCATGGTCAGCCGCGGAGCCGGCTTTTTGTCATTCTCTTCCAAAAATGATTCCTGATCCACCTGAATCCGCAGCGACTCCAGGAAGCGGCGGTCCTGCGTCGTCAGCTTTGCTGCCTCAGCCGCGGCCGCATCGCGTTTTGCCAGGCCGATGGTCGCATCCAGTTTCAGCACGATGTCGTAGCCGTGAGCGCGCACGCCGGCAATCGCACCCGTAATGCGGTCGGAGTCGGACACCGTGTCATTGATCGCGTGTCCCAGTTCGCGGAGCAAGTTTTTCAGGTGATCGTCGAGTTGCAAGGCGGCTTCTCCCTTACTTCTTTGGCCATTCTAGGCCCACGTATAGTTGGATACAATAGGGCTTCGTTCCGTTGTCTCTAATCCGTTCACAGTACCTTTGTTCAGGTTTCATGGGACTTGTTGGCCGGAACCGCGCGGTATCCCCCTGCTGTCCACCCCGTTTTGCGCTAAGATGCTCGTATGTCCACGGCTGCAAGCGCAACTGCCGCGCCGCAACACCAGGGCGGTTTCCGGCGTCTCTGGCGCGTGCTCCGCCAGCTTTTTCACGAGGCCATCGGCGCGGTCTTTGCCGTCCTCGCGCTGGGCTGGCTCAACGCCGCCCTGCGTGCCTGGACGCGCGACGTTGCCCATTGGCTCATCGGCCTCGCCGTCGCGGTGGCTCTGTTATTTCTGTTTTTCGCCATAACATCGTTCCGCAAGGCCAGGAAGTTGTAACGCCCCGACCCGCTCGGGGCGGTTTTGGCTTAGTCCCATCGCGGCCTCAACCCATCGAGCACCCAAAAATGTCCGACACCAAAACCAAATCCGCAACTCCCGCCGAACGCAAAGAGAGATTTAGGACTCTCTCCGGCATTCCGCTAGAACGCGTCTACACCCCCGACGCCGTTGTTGACTCCGAGACGGAAGAATCCATCGGATTCCCCGGGGAATATCCCTTCACCCGCGGTATCTATCCCACCATGTACCGCGGCCGCCTCTGGACCATGCGCCAGTACGCTGGCTTCGGCTCCGCCGTCGAATCCAACCAGCGCTACCGCTACCTCCTCGGCAAGGGCCAGGCTGGCCTCTCCGTCGCTTTCGACCTGCCCACGCAAATTGGCATGGACTCCGACCACCCTCTCGCCCTCGGCGAGGTCGGCAAAGTTGGCGTCGCCATTGACTCCCTCGAAGACATGGAGATGCTCTTCGACGGCATCCCACTTGAAAAAGTCTCCACGTCCATGACCATCAACGCCACCGCCGCAATCCTGCTCTGTCTCTATGTGGCAGTTGCGAAAAGGCAAGGCGCCAGCCCCCAAAAACTTTCCGGCACCGTGCAAAACGACGTTCTGAAGGAATACATCGCGCGCGGCACCTACATCTATCCCGTGCGCCCCGCGATGCGCATCGTCACCGATATTTTCTCCTGGTGCCGCGACAATCTTCCCAGGTGGAACACCATCTCCATCTCCGGCTACCACATCCGTGAAGCCGGTTCCACCGCCGTCCAGGAAGTGGCCTTCACGCTCGCCGATGGTATCGCCTATGTCCAGGCCGCGCTCGTCGCCGGTCTCGGCGTCGATGAATTCGCGCCGCAACTTTCTTTTTTCTTCAACGCCCACAACGATCTTCTTGAAGAAATCGCCAAATACCGCGCCGCGCGCCGTCTCTGGGCCGGGATCATGGCGGAACGCTTCGGTGCCAAGGATCCGCGCTCTTTGATGCTGCGCTTCCACGCGCAAACCGCCGGCTCCTCGCTCACCGCGCAGCAGCCGGAAAACAACATCGTGCGCGTCGCGATTCAGGCGCTCGCTGCCGTTCTCGGCGGCTGCCAGTCCTTGCACACCAATTCTCTGGACGAAGCCCTCGCATTGCCCACCGAAGACGCCGCGCTGATCGCTCTGCGCACCCAGCAAATCCTCGCTAGCGAAACCGGCGTCACGAACACCGTCGATCCCGTCGCCGGTTCCTACGCAATCGAATCCCTGACCAACGAAATCGAATCGCTTGCCGCGACCTATCTAGCGAAGATCGACAAGATGGGCGGAATGTTGCGCGCCATTGAAGCTGGCTTTGTCCAGGGCGAAATCCAGAAGGCTGCCTACGACTTCCAGCGCGCCGTCGAGAAAAAAGAACAGATTGTCGTAGGTGTGAATGACTTCGTCGCAGAAGAGCCGCGCACCATCCCTACGCTTAAGATCGATGCCGATATCGAGCGCTCCCAAATCGCCCGCTTGAACGCTCTCCGCGCCAAGCGCGACTCCACCCTCGCCAAATCCGCTCTCGCCGAGCTCCAGCGCCGCGCCGCCACTTCCGAAAATCTTCTCCCCGCCATCCTCGCTGCCGTCGAAGCTTATGCCACCGTCGGCGAAATCTCCGACGCCCTTCGCCGCGTCTTCGGCGAATACCAGGAATCCGTCGTCATCTGATCGTGGAGGCGAAATCTGTTCGAGATCACTCTGCTGATCGTAGTCACCGGCGGAATCGCCTCCCTTGCCCGTGCAGGTGGCGGAAAACCGGTGGCGGGTCCGTTTGAAATCTGACGCTATTGCGTCCTCGCGTGGCTGTGGCAGCATGGCGAAGAAGAAAGCTAAGAAAAAACGCTCCAAAAAGAAATCTGCTCCAAAGCCCGATAAAAATCAGGTTGCGGCGCAGATCACAAAGAGAGCTACTGAAGGCAAGTGATTCACAGAATTTGATGCGCCCCTGCGCTTGCGACGAAACTACGTGGTGGCTGCGGTATTCCCCATGATGGACCTAGGAACTGTTGGAACTTTCCGGACATCACTAGTTTTGTGAAGATATTGTAAGGGTCGTTTGCATCGCCTTCTTTTCTCATCGTCTCGGAGATGAATAGTATGGTCACTTTTCTGGTAGCTGAATTGGCGGCCCAACAAATCCTCATTCGACCCTTTTTGATTCTAAAATAATTGGAAAGCGGCCCAGAGAGCCCATACGACCTGTCAATTGGATTACGCGGAATAATCGTCTTTATGGCTTCTTGAACCATTCTAAACGTCGTGTGGTGGCTACTTGATTCCTCGCCTCTCGCCTCTGCATCCTTCATGTTCTGATAGAGCTTTTTGTAAACGGCCTCTGCGGTTGGAATCATTTCTACCTCGTAAAGCGCCGAAGGCGCTGCCACCGGTTTTTGCTCCGATGACTGCGCCTTGCGGGGCTTTTTACGAGACTTCGCCATTATTTCTTCTCTAGCTCGGCCTCAATATCTGCCAAAGGTCGAGCCCTTCCGTCCTTCATTTCTTCTATACCAGCAAGAACTCCGGCGAGTTCCTTGGACTCGGTAAGAAGTTCGAGTGTATTCATCACTGACATGAGTTTCTGCTGCATGATGAGGAACTTCTCATAACTCAGCAGAACGGCCAATGGTGTGTTGTTGTCCTGTATAACGAAAGTGTCCTCTGTCTCCTTTAGTGCTGTGGCATTCAGCTCGCGGAGTTTACTGACTCCAACGTGCTTAATCGTTGGGTCGATCACCGGGTATGCGGGCAGACCCATAGCGGGGCTTCCTCCTCCAAAAATCGGCTTACTACCGACAGCCAAATGCTAATATAACGCCAATAGTGTGTCAAGCCGTATTTTATTTTTGGTACAATATTATGACAACATATTAATATTTTAATTGACAACGTATTGACATTCATTGTACAATCGTTTCACTATGAATCGTCTAGCACACGCCAATTGTCAATACTTCAATCAGTTATACGCGGTCCTTGCTGAAGCCCCGAAGCAACCCTATGCTTCTAAGGCTCTCCCCTTCTCATGAGCAGGAATCACGAACTCCCCTGCCGTCTGTCTATCCGGACGCCCTCGGATGCCGTACGCTTCATCAACCTTGTCGGGTTCTGCGTCCTCTTCCCGGTCAAAAACGTCCCTCTCTCTTCCCTCTACTACGCGGTTGCCAAGCGTCCGCCCACAGGCTGGGGTAAATATTCCCAACTCATCTGGAAGTGGAAGGACGAGCTCCCGAAGAGACGCCGTGCCTTTTATGGAAAATATTTCAAGGGCCGGGCCACGTTTCTCTCGCTCGAGTTTCTTCCGCACTTCCTCGTGACAGAGGGAACAGCGGTAGAAGCGAGCGAGGCGGAGGAGTTTTATGAGGCGGGGCGCATCAGCCGCAATGCGCTGGAACTCTGGCAAGCGCTGGCACAGCATGGCCCGCTCCCGACGCTCGAACTTCGGCATGCCTCGAAGCTCGAAACCGAAGCCGGTAACGCACGCTTCAAGAAGGCCATGCTGGAGCTGCAGGGACTGCTCGTCGTCACGCACTCCGGCGCCGCGCAGGAAACAGAAGCGTGGGCCTCCAACCGTTTTGACCTCGTCGCGCGTTCTTTTCCCCAGCAGGTTCGGCAAGCACAGAGAATCTCCGCTGAAGATGCACGCGCAGCGATTGCCGCGAAATATTGCGCCCTGTACCCCTCCGCGTCGCCCGTCCAAATCGCCCGCCTTTTCGGCTGGACCAAAGCACAGGCTCTCACCGCGCTCGCCCTGTAGTATTCTTTCGCGATTGAATCGTTAGCTGCCGAGGCTCAACTCGGCATGGAAGATCGTATGCTGCACGGATCGCATGTCATGGAGCGGTTGCTATCGGGCTTTTCGAAGTATGTTTGCTCTTCTTTTTCAACTGTGAACTTTCAACTGTCGACGGTAAACTTTCCGACCAGTCACGAGTCACGACCATGAAGTTGATCCTTGCTTCCGCTTCCGAGCGCCGCGCCGGCATCCTTCGCGACGCCGCAATACCATTCACGGTGATGTCCTCCGCCGTTGACGAAACGCCGAGCCCCGGCGAATCCCCCCACGACCTTGTCCAGCGCCTTGCCGCTGCCAAGGCCGAGCTGGTCGCTGCCCGCGCCGTCGGCCCGGCCATCGTCATCGCCGCCGACACCATCGTCACCCTCGAAGGCCACATCTTCGGCAAGCCGCGCTCCTCCGACGACGCCCGCCATATGCTTGAAAAACTTTCCGGCCTCACGCACGCCGTGGTCACCGGTGTCGCCCTCATCCGCCTTCCCGACGCCGAGCGGCTCACCTTCGTCGAGTCCACCCTGGTGCACTTTGCCGCGCTCTCCGCTCGAGAAATCTCCCGTTACCTCGCGACCGGCGAGCCGCACGATAAGGCTGGCGCCTACGCCATCCAGGGCCGCGCCGGCCGCTACATCCCCCGCATCGAAGGCTGCTACTTCAACGTCGTCGGCCTGCCCCTCGCACGCCTTCAGCACGCTCTCACCGCCCTCGGCTGGTCCGAAGACTAACTCCCCGCCATTGCCGGTCCCAAGCTAAGGCTCTTGCCCAAACAGCGCTAATCATCCGGTTTTCGAGAAGGGCCTTCTCGGGATCTATGGGCATCCGTTGCACAGAACGAACATTCAATCAAGAGCCAACCAAGTTCCTGTCTCGTCGGTTTTCACTGCCATCCCCACCTGCCGCTTCGTTAATTCCTCCAGAAACCTCTCGCGTGGCAGCCAATCGGGCAAAGGCACGATTCCTCGATAGGCTACTTCTCCTCGAAGAATCATTTGGGTAGCGAGCGACGGCAGAATAGACGGGATCACTTCCCCACGTTCGATAGCGAATACACTTAAACACATGTTCAGGTCAGCGTCGTTATTCTGACCGGAAACCTCGACCATTATGCCTCCCTGTGAAGTACCAAATAAAGATGCTGCATAGATGAGGATCTTGGACATTGGCAATAGCCAATCTGCACGCTTGAGCCTCAAGAGTCTTTTGAATTCACGTAAGCCCGACAAAGTGCGATTCAATATGTCGAGTTCTGAGCCGATCTTGAACTCCACAGTCTTGACGTTGAAGTAGAGTGGCTGGAGGAAATAATCAGCGATGTCGACGACAAAATAGACCCATCGACGTCCCATTGGCGGCGGAAAACAAACTTGTTCGCGTCCTGTCCAGCCGCGCACAATCTTTTGACCGGTGCCCTTCGGTATGGAGAATTCATTTCCGACGGTCGATAGCAGGCAAAGGAAGGAACCACGACCCCTTGGATGCTGAGTGCCTGGACTAATGAAAATCCTTGTTCGCTCAATCGAAGGAATTTCTTGCTGGCAATACTTGGTCAGCAAAGAGGACATGCCAGGCACCACTGAACACCCAACGAATGCTGGAATGCCAGCCTCTTTGACTTCGGACGCTATCTGATGGCAACGCAGAACGAAGTCCCTATCATCGGCGACATCGACGTAGGCGACATGTTTTTCAATGCAAGCCCGAAGAAGGTTCAAGGATTGTCCCTGGTAGGGACCAATACACGAGACGACAACTTTGGCATCTTCAATGGTTGAGAGCACCGAAGCATAATCGTTTACATCTGATTCGACCATTCGTACCCGTGTCTCGAAAGAGTGAAAGGCCTTGGATTTCGGATGCCGTGAGGCGACCATGATTTCTGCCGACGAGTAATTCAGAAGGTCCTCGACCACAAGATGACCAAAGAAACCATCACCACCATAGACCACCACTCTCGGCCGGCTAGGCTCTAGTCGTTTGAAGCCAGTTTTGTCCAGCTCATACACACGTTCGAGCAGCGCGGAGTCATCGCGCAAGATGTCTTCTTTCTGTTTATTGAAAAGCGGGCGCAGCAGCCAAAATAATGGTGCAAGGAACCAGTGGAAACTGAAGGTAATGGTCTCAATCTGCGTCAGGTTTCCATCTGGACCTTCCATGAGGCCGTCAACGCGCATCTTTGCTAACGGAGCGAGGAATTCGTACCAATAGCGGTTTTCATCAACAGGCGCACCACGAGCTTTAATTTCCTGTCTCAACCCATAAAAAAGACTGGTCAAGCGGTACTCGACGTAATCTGGCCTCAGAGCAATGATTCGCAAGTTTCGAAACCATTGCTTGTGCAGAGTGCAAACATGATCGAGGTCCATTATGTTTTCGAAGACGAAACGGCGGCTAGTCTTCACTTTGTGCCGAAAAATCAGAGTGGTCTGCAAGGTCAGGCAATTATAGACCCCGCTAGAACTTACAGCGGATTTGGTTACTGATAGTACAAGGATCAACGCCTGATTAACACCGTAATCCCCGAAGTGGAATCGAGCGGGAAAGCGGACCGGGGACTCGTCGAGTTTTGCGACTTACCGAGCCTTGAACTGCTTAATATCCAGTCGGAATTCCATGCAAAGCCTCGGTGAGATTCGGTAGTGGGTCGGTTTGAAATTCTAGTTCATTGGTCTTGCGCCAAACTGGGCTAGATTGCCGTCCTTCTGGGTCATCCGTTTCCGATTTGCGCGATCGGGTGGCGACGGGACTGGCAAACCGCGTTTTTTTGCTATTCCGGGATCAGAGTTTGTCGGGCGACGGCCATCTCCGGCATGCTCCAGGATAGATCCTCGATTACTTCCAGGCTTCAGTAATGGGCGCCGCGTTCGCATCGCCGGAATTCAACTGCGGCAAACTAAAGTTATCCTCAATCGTTCTTAGCACGCTGTAGTGATTGTATTCTTTGTTTACCGTCTGGCTTTTGACCATGTCTCCGAGGAACACGGTATAGATCCGATCGTTCTTGTCGTCCCCCTCGGATTCGTCGTAAGTTACTACCACTAGAGTCCCTTTCATCTCTTTCTGATCCCAGGGAAACCATGTTCCGAAGAATGTTTCCAGCCAGTGCGAACCCTTTTGCAGTCCCTTCCCGGAGTTATAGAAAGGATCGTGCCCGTCGTCGTCGAGGTTAGGGGTATAGAACATATATCGAGGCAGAGGGAATTTCTTGGGGTCTTTCCTGAACATTTCGACCGCCGTCACGAAGGCATTGTGTGAATCTTTCGTGTCGACTGAAACTACGTTGCCATAGCTTTCTTTTTGAATTTTCGCAAAACTCAAGAACGGTACATGTTTGCGGGCATATTTCCCTCTAGAAGCGTCAAGATACGGTTGAACGCCTGAGGGATAGTTTTCTGCATAGTTCTTCCAATCGAGCAAATCGCCAATGGTTCTATGCTCGGGGTCGTCGGGGAAGCTGATTTGGTGGTCGCTGCGCGTCCCAAAAGAACTGCCGGCAATCATGGCGAGATAATTCGGGTAGGACGGATGATAGAGGTTTCTGAAAGTACTGAAGCTGGTTCCCTTGGTTGCCAGTTTCGCTAGAAACTCATTGCTCATCGCTGAAGAGTAGTCTTGGTTTTCCAGGACGATTATCAGTACGCGATCAAAATGTTTACCGGGAGCCAGGACCGGACTCTTGCCGCTTTCCGTTTGCAGGCCGCTGCTGGCGAAAGCAGCCCCGCAGGTTACGAGGATTGCCGCTAGGAAACTTTTTGCTAATCCCGAGAATCGCTTACTTTTCATGGAAAGGCCCCCCTATCGAGAGCGGACGTCCTTTTCTGACCTGCTATTCTAAGCAGTTGGCAATGAAGCTTGCTGCGCAAAAGTGAACAGCACTTAGGAAAAAAGAGGCGCCCCGGTCGTGACCGGAGCGCCTCTCTTGCTTCAGGGGGTGGAGGAAACTTACTGCTTTGGCTGCGCCGGCGGCTGCGTCTTCGCGTTGTGCTTCTTGCGAGAGATGTTCTTCGAAGCGGCGTTCTGTTCCTTGTTGACCTGCTTCTTCTCGGACGCCGTCAGCGTTCCGCCGTTGGCCTTGCGGTCCGCGGCAACTTGCTGGTTGATGCCCTTTTGCTGATTCTCGAGCTTGGCCGTTTCACCGGCCGTCAGTTGCCCGCTCTTGATGCCCTGGGCAATGCGGTCCTGTTGATTTTCGCGGCGCTGCCCGACCTTGTTGTTGCCGTAGTGCGCCGTGTTGGCGTTGTGCTTGTCCTTATAGATCTGCTTGGATACTTGATTCTGTTGCCCGTTGATTTGCTTCTTCTCCGCCGCCGTCAGCTTGCCGCCGTTGGCCGCGCGGTCCGCCTTGGTTTCGCCGTTGATGGCCGCTTCTTTCGTTTCCAGGTTAGCGGTCTCACCGGCCGTCAGTTGGCCGCTCTTCACGCCCTGCGCGATGCGATCCTGTTGATTTTCCTTGCGCTGCGCCACCGTCGGCTTGGGTTTTGCCGCTGGCGTCGCTGGTGTTGCTGGCGTTGCCGCCGTAGCGGAGCTTCCGTTCTGCGATTGCGGCGCAGGCTGCGAGCTCGGAGCCGGTTGATCCTGCGCCATTGCCGCGCTGCCGGCCAACAGCACCGCAACGGGCAAAGCGCTCCACTTCATCCAGGTCAATTTCATTCTTCTCTCCTAAACTTTCTGGCTGAATTTTGCGATTTCCGGGTCACCCTGTAATTCCCGAGTCTGAAGCGAAATGGGAGACGCCGCTACTGGTCGAAAGTCCAGTTTTTACGAAGGGGATAGGCATTTTCCGCTACTTTTTGGACACAATCGGGTCCTCCCCGGTGCCGCGCCCTCGCACTCCCATTGGCAATTGCCCAATTCTTCGCGCCGGCCATCCGGAGCGCAGCGCAGGACCTCAACGAATCGAGCTACCGACGGAAAGCCCATGGCCCAGGATTGCTTCTCGGTCGGAATGGTTGATGGCGAGCTTGAGGTAAGGCGGGAATAAAAAGGGCGGCCACACGGGCCGCCCCTTCTCGAATCGCCAGGAAACTTCTCGGCGCTTCCGCGCTACTTCTTTTCTTCGGCAGGCTTCTCGGCTGCCGGGGGAGCCGGCGTCTGTGCCGGCGGCGCCGGTGTTTGCGAATTGCCCGCCATGCCGTCCTTGAAGCTGCGGATACCCTCGCCAAATCCCTTCATGATTTCCGGGATTCGCTTACCGCCAAAGAAAATCAGTATAACGGCCAGAACCACAAGCCAATGAAAAATGCTAAATTCACCCATGAACCGCCTCCACGCGCCCCCGCTTGGCAGCGCGCCAGCTAAACCCTAGCGCAGGTCGCCCTCGGCGGCAAGTCTCTGCCGCTTCCTGCACCTACAGGATAACACGCTCTTCCCCCACCCGGCGCGTCACATGCTCACGGTCGAGGTATTCGAGCAGGGGGATGGCGTACTTCCGCGTGATCCCCGTCAATTCCTTGAATGCGGGCACGGAAATCCGGTCGCCCCGTGCTTTTTTGTAAGCCCAAAGTTGCTCCTTCAATTGAGCGAGGGCTTGCCGGTGGAAAACCAGCTCCGGCGAGACGCGCACCAGGTTTTTCTCTCGCAAGAGAATCTGCAAGAGTTTCTCTGCTCGCTTAGCCTCGACGGTAAGTTTTACCAGCACCTCTTCGACCGAGGGCACCGCCAGGCTCGCAGAGGCGAACGCTCGTTCGATCTGTTCCTTGGCCTTGGTCTCTTCGGGAAGCAGGGCGATTTCGGATCCCGCCTTTTTTACCAATTCCCCCTGCGCGTCGAGCTTCTTCTCGGCGGCCAATTCTTCCAGCGCGGCGCGGAAAGTTTCGCTGCGCACGCGCTTTCCGAGGCTGGTGCGCAAATCCTCGCGCGAAATTCCCGGCAGCAAAGGATTGTCCTTCTGAAATCTTTCGACCTTTTCGGTAATTTTCTTGCGTACTTCTTCAAACAATTTCCCTGAGACCAGCACCAGCGGTTCGGTCGATACCGTTCTTACGCGTCCTGTTCCGTGAAGTTTTTCCAGAGCTCCCTGAATTTCTTTTTCCGTCCACCCCGTCCGCGCCACGATCTCTTCGTAGCCCAGCCCCAGCACCGCGCGCTCGGTCATCGCCGCCAAACTTTCTTCGCGGTTTCCGCGCTCCAGCGTTTCAAGAAACGCCGTGCGTCCGGTATCGCGCAGCATCGGCCGCCGCGCCAGCGGGTCCAGCACGGCGCCTCCTCCAATCGTCACTACCGGCGAAAATTGCCGCACGATAAAGCGGTCGCCCGGCAGCACCAGCACTTCATCCTGCAGCTTCAAGTTGGCGACCGCGCTGGCGCCCGGAGGCAGTTCTTTCTCTCCGTGAAAAAATACTTCAGCGATTGTCTCTGCTGTTCCCGAGTGAAAGTGCACGCGCGCGCCCTGTTTCATTTTTCTCGCCGATGGCAACAGCTCGAGCCGGACATCGATCCGGCGCGTCTTCCGGAATTTCCCCGGCGCCGCCAGCACCATCCCGCGCTTCAGCGCGGTGTGCTCGATTCCCGCGAGATTGACCGCCGTGCGCTGTCCCGGTGCCGCACGCTCCACGGCCTTTCCGCCGGACTGCACGCCGCGCACGCGCAGCCGCTCGCCGCGCGGGAATAATTCCACTTCATCGCCCGGGCCCACGCTTCCGGAAATCAGCGTGCCTGTGACCACGGAACCGAATCCTTTCATCGCGAACGCGCGATCAATCGGCAGCCGGAAATATCGCGCTGCATCCTTGGCGGATGCATTTGCTGCCGCGTCGCTCAGTGCTCTCTTCAGCTCGCCGAGCCCGGCTCCGGTTTTCGCGCTCACCGGCACAATGGGCGCGTGCTCGAGGAACGATCCTCGCAGGAATTCTTCCGCTTCCAGCCGCACCAGTTCCAGCGTTTCGTTGTCTACCATGTCGCTCTTTGTGAGCGCCACAACTCCGCGCTTCACTCCCAGCAAACGGCAGATATCGAAGTGCTCGCGCGTCTGCGGCTTGATGGATTCGTCCGCCGCGATCACCAGCAGCAGCACATCAATCCCCGCCGCTCCCGCCAGCATATTGCTGACAAATCTTTCGTGCCCCGGCACATCCACAAAACCGAAGCGCACGCCATTTTCTTCCAGGAATGCAAAACCCAAATCAATCGTGATTCCGCGGCGCTTCTCCTCGGCCAGTCGATCCGGATGCGTTCCGGTCAGCGCTTCGACCAGCGTCGATTTGCCGTGGTCAATGTGCCCGGCCGTGCCAACAATTACGCTCTTCGTCGGAATAGACATGGATGAATGCGCGCGAGTCTTGCGCGCTTTGGATGCTACTGGAGGAAAGAATCGGGGGTCAAACTTCGCAAGCTACTTCGCGGCAGCGATTTCCTCGACGATGGCTTGCGCCGCCGCGCGGGGATCCGGTGCGGCAAGAATCGGCCTGCCGACCACTAAGAAATCGGCGCCGGCGCGAATCGCTTCGGTAGGTGTAGCTTTCCGGGCCTGATCTTCTGATTTGGATTCCACCGCTGAATCATTCGGGCGAACGCCGGGCGTCACGATCAGGAAATCGCGGCCGCAAGCCTTGCGAATCGCTCTTGCTTCCAGCACCGAAGCGACGACACCATCGACGCCGGCTTTTTTTGCAAGTTGCGCCA
>Ga0209118_1001049_pt1 | contig 13525 bp, 11 predicted proteins | sample BlaSpr_A8_Ref_M1_FD_187988 | JGI IMG/M metagenome (GOLD analysis project Ga0209118, IMG submission 187988) | Forest soil microbial communities from Thunder Bay, Ontario, Canada - Black Spruce, Ontario site 2_A8_Ref_M1 (SPAdes) (version 2) | ecosystem: Environmental > Terrestrial > Soil > Boreal...
GCCGCCGCCACCCGAGCGTGAAATCCACCCGCTCGGCATGGAGCAGAGTCAACCAGTCTTTGACCAGCGCGGTATCGGCGCTGTCGTCGTCCGGATCGTTTCGACGCAGTCCGAGCTTGGGTCGCTGTCCGCGGAGCAGGTGTCTGCGGTACTGCTCCGGGAATGCAACGATGACCTCGGTGGCCATCGCCACCGCCTGCTCGCGATCGTCGGACACGAGGGGCACGAGCGTTTCGGCCAGGCGCGCCAGGTTCCAGCATGCGATGTTGGGCTGGTTGCCGAAGGCATAGCGTCCCTGGAGGTCGATGGAGCTGAACACCGCGGCGGGGTCGTAGGCCTCCATGAAGGCGCACGGTCCGTAGTCGATCGTCTCGCCCGATATCGCCATGTTGTCGGTGTTCATCACGCCGTGGATGAAACCCACGTTCATCCACTGCGCAATCAGCGCGGCCTGCCGCTCGGCCACATTCTGCAACAGCCCCAGGAAAGGCTGCGGCGTGGTCACGAGCGCGGGATCGTGCCGCGCGATCGTGTACTCGGCCAGTTTCCGCACGCGTTCCACGTCGCCGCGCGAGGCATAGAACTCGAAGGTTCCGACGCGGATGTGGCTCGCCGCCACGCGTGTCAGCACTGCGCCGGGCAGCACCTGTTCGCGGTATACCTCCTCGCCTGTCGCTGCGACCGCGAGCGCGCGCGTTGTGGGGATGCCCAGCGCGTGCATGGCCTCGCCGATCAACACCTCTCGAAGCATAGGACCAATAGCGGCCTTGCCGTCGCCGCCGCGGGCGAACGGCGTGCGACCGGATCCCTTGAATGCGATGTCGCGACGGCGTCCTTTCCGGTCGATCACCTCGCCGAGAAGTAGCGCGCGGCCGTCCCCGAGTTGAGGTGAGAATCCGCCGAACTGGTGGCCTGCGTAGGCCTGAGCCAGCGGTTCTGCGCCGCCGGCCGGTATATTTCCGGCGAATAACGCTGCCCTCGCACCGGCATCGAGTGAGTTTAGGTCGAGCCCCAGCTCTGCCGCCAACGAATCGTTGAGAAACAGCAGCCGTGGTGCGCGCACGACCGCAGGTTGTTGGGGAACGTAGAACCCTCGGAGTTCGCGAGCGAACGAATTGTCGAAACGGAATTCAGCGACTGCAGCCATAGGCACATATATTGTGGCAATCGTCAAGTTTGCCACACCGCACTACCTTGCATATCGCTGCCCGCTCCCGGCGGATAAGACGACTGGTCCAGACACGCGGGCCAATCCAGGATCAGCGAATGAGACCATCCCCGATGTTCGCTGCAGTCTCCGGCTTGCAGTGTTATGCCTTGCCGACCGATGGGGCGAAAAGATAGGGTCCGGAACAGCATGTCGGCGGTTGAGGTTAGGCCGACTACGGCCAAAACCGGTCGATGAACTTGGAGTCTCCAAAGCGTAACGTAGTGCGGCACACCGCGCTATCACGGTGACGCGAAGGAATGTTGCCGCCGGTGTGCTTGAACGGTCCGGATTATGGTTCGACAATTCGGCTTGCGTTGCGGAGCTTCGAAGTTCACTTCTGTCTTGGAGACCGTGAAAAAAGTTATCAGGAACAAGGGGACAATTTTGCCGAATCCTCAGGACACAGTGTTGGACCTGCTTTATGGCAGGTGGCGGAGCCAAACCCTCTACGCCGGCGTCAATCTTGGCATTTTCGAATCCATCGGACACGCACCGATTCATGCCGCGGACGTTGCCCGAAAGCTCGGTTTGGATTCTGCCCTGTCGTATCGGCTGCTCAGGGCGCTCGGATCGTTGGGATTGCTACGCGAGCACGAAGGGCAGTGTTTTGTGATCACGGAAGCTGGCGAACTACTGCAAAATGAGCATCCTCAATCGATGCATCGATGCGGGACATGATCTTGCTTCGCGAGGGGCCGGAGCACACTTCCATTTGGAAACACTTGTCGGCGATCGTTCGCGACGGCAAGCAAAATGGCTTCGTTCGCGAGTACGGCGCCACTGCGTTCGAACATGCCACGCATCGACCGCCATACGGTAACTGCTTTGACGACGGGATGAGCAGCTATTCGAGACTGCAAACGGCGTGGACAATCGGACAATCGAGGCCCTACGCCGTTGCGACTTCACTTCGAATACGCATCTATGTGACGTCGGTGGCGGGCAAGGTCATCTTCTGTGCCAGCTGCTGGTTCAAAATCCGCACCTCGTGGGCACCGTGCTGGAACGATCCAGTGTGATAGAAGATTCACAAACGCTCTGGGCTGAGCGACTTCATGTCCGCGATCGTTGCAGGTATGTTGCCGGCGACATGTTTGTCAGTGTTCCCGCGGCTGATACCTATATCATGAAGATGATTCTTCACGACTGGAGCGATGATGAGTGTGTCCAGATCCTGAAGAACTTGCACCTGCATGGGCGCACTGCGTGTCGCGTGTTCATTGTGGAACATAATATTCTCCAAGTTAGTCGGAGATTATTTGTCCGGTCGAATCCAGGTCAGGGCAGATAAGGCTCGACCGCTTCCTTACTTCGATCGGGCCTCCATCAGCGCGCGATACCGCGACAGGTGGCGAATGGCTTCCTTCGGCTTCTCGAGCCTTTGGTAGAGCAGCGCCAGGTTGTAGTGGCAATCCGCCAGACCGGGATCACTGCGCAGCGCCGCCTCGTAGGCCTCCATCGCCTGCGTCTTGCGATCCATGTCGTCGAAGAGCACGCCCAGGTTGTAGAGCAGCAACGGATCGCCGCCACACGCCTTGATCGCCGCGCGATAGATTTGCTCGGCCTTCGCGAAGCGCCCGCCTTCGTGCAAGAGCCGCCCCAGGTTGATGTGGGCGTCGAGAAACGCCGGGTCGATGGCGATGGCTCGCTCGTATGCGCGTAGCGCGCCTTCGACGTCATCTCGCTCCAGCGCCGCAGCCTTGTCGAACCACTCCTCCGCGCCGCTCGGCGCCTCGGCCACTGTCTTCTGTTCGATCACGCTCAATGAGCCGTCTGCGGGATCGCCCTCGAACGCGAGCAGGTACTGCCCTGACTCCGCTTGCCAGCGGCTGCCGCCTTCGCGGATGACGACGCGGTCGGCCACCGCGCAGATGCTTAAGCCTGACAGCGGCATGGCATCGGGGAGGTGGCGGCGAAGCTCTCTCACGGATTTCGTGATCCGCCGTGGCGGCACCTTCGCGTCGGCAAGCGCCTGCGCGGTGCGCAGCACGATCAGGTCCTGGAAGGAAAACAGCCACGCGTTGCGGGGTCCGCGCGCGGGTGACACGAACCCGGCGGCGATCAACGCTCGAATCGTGCTGCGCGGCAGGTGAAGCAGCTTCTCGACGTCGCCGACGCCGTACGGATGCATCGAAGCGCTGCTTTGCGGGCTAGGCCTTGTTCTTGACACGCTTGCGCGCCGCCGGCACCGCGGCGGGAACCTCCTGTGCCCGCTTGGGCGGCTTGCGCGCTTCAGCTTGCGGCTCGCGCGCCTTGGAGGGTGCCGCCGCCTTCTTCTCGAGGCTGGCGCGCAGCGCTTCCATGAGGTCGATGACCTGGGCGCCGCCTTCGGGCGCCTCGGCCATGGTGATCTCCTGACCCTCGACTTTCTTCTGCACCGCGGCCTCGATGCGCGCGCTCACCTCGTCGGTGTACACGGCGGGATCGAAGGTGTCGGAGGCCTGCTGCTCGATCAGCATCTTCGCCAGCTTGAGCTCGGCGGCCTTCACCTCGGTCTTCGGAATCTCGATGTCCTTGATCGACCGCACTTCGCCGGCGTAGAGAAGCTGCTGCATGACGAGGCCCTCCTCGACCGGACGGATCATCACGATGTACTGCTTGCCGCGGGCGGCCCAGCGCCCGAGCGCGCAGCGCTTCGACTCGCGCAATGCGCTGGCGAGCAGCGCGAACGGTTTGGCGCCGCCCTTGTCGGGTGCGAGGTAGTACGCCTTGTCGAAGTAAACCGGGTCGACCGCCTCGATCGGCACGAATTCGGTGATCTCGGCCATGTGGGTGCCGGCCTCCTCCATCGCCTTCAGCTCCTCGGGCGTGAACATCACGTATTGGTCCTTCGCGAATTCATAGCCCTTGACCATGTCCTCGCGCACGACCGGCACTTCCTCCTTGATGCAGATGTACTGCTGCTTCAAGCGCGATCCGCAGCTCTTATGCAGCAGATTGAAGGAGATCGCCCGGCTCGCCTCGGTGGCCGAATAGAGCTTCACCGGAATCGACACCAGCCCGAACGAAACCGTCAACGATGCTATCGATCGTGCAGCCATGTCCTGCCTCCCTCGTTGTTCAGGCCTTGACGAGCTTTAACGCGCTCTCAAGGCTCTGCTTGCGGCTCAGGGCGTCGCGCCATCGATCGCCCGTCTCTGACAGGCGCTGCGCCGCATTGGTGATTCTGAAATCGAGCGGGTGCGCGCCTGCAAGCTCTTCCCAGGTCAAAGGCATCGACACCGGCGCCCCGGGTTCGCCTCGCGGCGAATAGGCGACGTTCAGCGTCTTGCCACGAACGTTCATATTGTAATCCATGAAGATTTTGCCTGTCCGCTTGGGCACGCTCCATTCCAGAGTGATGTCCTTGGGGTGCAGGCGCATCAGGTGCCTGCCGACCAGCTCGGACACGTGGCGCGCGGCGTCGAAATCGATGGTGCGCCGGATCGGCACGAACACGTGCAGGCCGGTCTTGCCCGAGGTCTTGACGATGGGCTCGAGCGACATGGTCTGTAGCAGCTCGCGCAGCCAGAACGCCACCTCCTTGCCCTTCTCGAAGGCGACCGTGTTGAGCTCCGGCTCCCCGCCCGGCGCTTCCTTGCCGGAATAGATATAGGGATCGATGTCGAACAACACGTAGTCGGGATAGTTGAGTACCGAGCCCTCCAGCGTCGCGAGCGAAGTGGCGTAATCGGTGCTTTTCGAGAGGGCGTCAGCTTCGGGCTTCGCGCGCGAGTGCCAGACGTGGAATTCGAGCGTCCCGGACTGCGCCAGCCACAAGAGCGTCGGCAGGTTGTTGCACAGCAGGTACTCGTGGCGCTCGTCCTTGTGGCCCGAGAACACCGTGATGGTCTCGACAAACGCCGGCCGCTCCTGCTCCCAGTGTTTCTGGAAGAATCGCTGCCCGCGGATGCCGTCCGGCATGCGGATCATGGTCAGCGGGCGATCGGCCAGATGCGGCAGGATGAAGGGCGAGACCTGGGCGAAGTAGCGCAGCAGATCGCGCTTGGTCAGGGCCGGTTGCTGCAGCGCCGCATCCGCGGGCCAATAGGCGCGATCGAGGTGCGTCAGACGGATCCGATGCGGTCCCACCGCGATCGTGAACGCTGGCTTTGTGTTTTCGAGCTGCGCCACGACTTCATCGACCGGGCCGCCGCCAGAGGAAGAAGTCGCCTGCGGCGTCGGGCCGGCTTCGCTGCGCCGCACGCCTTTTGGATCGACGTCGTCGCGCAATCGCAGAAACACCGGCGCACGCAGCGCGCCGTCCTCGGTCCAGCTCTGGAAGCTTACTTCGGCGACGGTTTCGGGCTCGACCCAGGTCGTCGGTGCATTGAGCTCCGGCTGCTCGACGAACGGGCAGCTCTTTCTTTGCAAGAGGTCCAACCGCGTCTTCGCCTGCACGAGCGTGCGCTCGTCGAAGCCGGAGCCCACGTGCGAGGCGTAGCGGAGCTTGCCCTTGTCCCAGTAGCCGACGAGGAGCGCGCCGAGCGGGGTACGCGAGCCCTTTCCCCGGGTATAGCCGCCGACGACAAAGTCCGCACTTTGCGTGGGCTTGACCTTCAGCCACGACGTCGAGCGCCGGCCGCTTTCATAGCGGCTTTCCTTGCGCTTGCCGATCACGCCCTCGAAGCCGTTGGCAAGCGCCGCGGTCTGCAATGCCATCCCGTCTTCCGACGCGTGCACGAGCTGCACCCGTGGAGTGGGCAGCAGGCACTGGGCAAGATAGCGCCGCCGATCGCGGTATGCCGATTTGCGCAAATCGATTCCGGCGAAATAGAGCAGGTCGAAGCAGAAGAAGACCACCGGCACCTGCTCGTCGGCCGCGGCGATCTCCCGCTCGGTCTTCAACTGGGCACGATCCTGAAGCGCCGCGAAGGACGGCTTGATGTTCGCGTCGAACGCCACCAGCTCGCCGTCCAGGATCATGCCTCTCGCGTCCTGCTTAGCCAGCTCGGCGGCAAGCCGCGGGAACTTGGACGCAAGCTCGAGTCCTCTCCGCGAACGCAGCTTGACCCCGTGCTCGTCGATGAAGGCGAGCACCCGATAGCCGTCGAGCTTGGGCTCCCATAGCCAGTCCGCGCGATTGAAGGGGGCGTCGCCCGTTTCGGCGAGCATGGGGGCGAGCGTGGCGGGCATCGCTTCGAACGTGCCCGAGGGAACGAGCCGCGAGGCGGGAATGCGGTGCGCGGGGACGACCTTGAGGTCCGCTACCGCCAACCCGGAGAGAACCGAGCGGTTCTGCGCGGTAATATCGGCGGCCGCGGCGAACCGGTCCTTGTGCTTGATCAGCAGCCACTGCTTCTTGTCCTTGGTGCGCACCAGTGCGAAGGAGCCCTTCAGCTTCTCGCCGCGCAGCAGGATGCTCAACTTGCCTTTTTCCAGGCCTTCCATCACCTGCCGCTCCGCCTGCCCGCGGTCGTGGAACCAGGTCTCGCCGCCTTCGTCGGGCGAGTAGACGCCGCAATCCCAGACGATCACTTCGCCCGCGCCGTATTGCCCGGGTGGAATCACGCCCTCGAACGAGGCATAGTCATAAGGGTGATCCTCGACGTGCACGGCGAGGCGCTTTTCGCCAGGATCGAGCGCCGGACCCTTGGGAACCGCCCAGGACTTGAGGACGCCTTCGCATTCGAGCCGGAAGTCGTAGTGCAGTTGCCGTGCGGCATGCTGTTGGACGACGAACAGCAGCGGCCCGCTCCCGGCCGCGGGCAGCGCGGGCGCCGGCTCGGGCGTCGCCGCGAAGGTGCGCTTGGCGGAGTATTCGGTCAGGCTGTTTTTTGGCATGCTGCAATTGTATTGAGGTTTATGAAACAAATTGATGGACAGCGTCTGCTAAGCGGTCGTCCCCGGCGAAAGTGGGGAGCAGGATGACGAAAATGCTTCGCCTACCGCGTCACCCGGTCATGCGAACGTTAGCAGGGACCTAGGGAGGACCAAGCACATGACGCCTTCGAGGCTTCTGGCAGGTGCTAGCGGCTATTCCTTCAAGGAATGGAAGGGAAATTTCTATCCTGAGAAGATCAAGCCGGAGGAGATGCTGGCCTATTACGCCGAGCGCCTGCCGACAGTCGAGATCAATAACACCTTCTATCGAATGCCCAAGACGGCCATGCTCGAGAACTGGGCCAGCCTGACGCCGGAGCGCTTCCGGTTCGCGATCAAGGCGTCGCGCCGGATCACTCATATGGCGCGACTCAAAGTGGAGGCGGTCGCCGATTCGGTCGATTTTCTGTACCGGAACCTCGCAGCGCTGGGCGCCAAACGTGGTGCGGTGCTGTTTCAGCTGCCGCCGAACCTGAAAAAGGACCTGCCGCGCCTCACCGCGTTTCTCCGTCTGCTACCCGGCGACCACGGCGCAGCGTTCGAATTTCGCAACGATAGCTGGTTCGCCGACGATGTCTACGACGCGCTCAAGGGAGCCGGGGCGGCGCTGTGCCTTTCCGAGCGCGAGGACAACGCGCCGCCGCCTCTCGTTGAAACCGCCCCTTGGGGCTACGTCCGGCTTCGACTCGAAACCTACTCGGATGACGATCTCAAACAGTGGGCGCGCAGGCTCGAGGCCACGTCCTGGCGCGAAATCCACGTGTATTTCATGCACGAGCCGACGGCGCCGGCGTACGCGCAGACGCTGATGCAATTCGGATCTTCGCAGGAAAGGCGTGCCCCGGTGGAGTGATGAATGAGCCGGGTCGGAAAAGTAGTTTTGGATATCTCGATGTCGCCGGATGGCCCTATTGCGAGGGCGCGCCTCAATCGTCGATCGCCTGATAGGCAGAGGTCCAGAAGTCGACGAATACGCGCGGAGCTTGAGGGGATTCCATGAGGCGCTGCGTCATGAGGATCCCGACCATATTTTCCCCGGGATCCGAATAGCCGGAGGTGCCCAGGCCGCCATCCCAGCCGAACCTGCCCACCGCCCACAGCTCGTCACGCCGGGTGGTGACCGCAACGCCGAACCCCCATCCCCTGTTGTCGCCGAAGAAGATGTCGGCCCCGGCTTTTTGCTCGGGTGTCAGTTGGTCTGTAGTCATGAGCTCGACCGAAGGCCGCGACAGGATGCGTCCGCGCGTGTGCCGCCCTTTGTTCAACATCATCTGGCAGAAGGCGAGATAGTCATCGACGGTCGAGACCAGCCCGCCCGCGCCCGACGGCAGGGGAGGCGGGCGGCTCCATTCGCTGTTGCCGGCGTCGTCATAGACTTCGAGCACGTTGGTTTGGGGATTGTGGCGATAGCAGCCAGGCAGCCGGTCGATCTTTTCCGCCGGCACGCTGAAACCGGTGTCCTTCATGCCGAGCGGCTCGAAGATTCGTTCGCGCAAAAACGTCTCGAACGGCTGGCCCGAGGCGCGCGCGATCAAGACACCCAATACGTCGGAGCCGGTGTTGTACAGCCATCGTTCGCCCGGCTGATGCATGAGCGGCAGCGTTCCGAGGCGGCGGATCCACTCATCCGGCGTGGGCGTCTTCGACGGGTGCGGCGGCCCGTCGCCACCGATCTGCAGATCGCTCATGGCCTTCTGGATCGGATAGGTGCCCGGCGGCGCCATGACGCTGCCGAATCCCATGCGGAAAGTCAGCAGGTCGCGTACGGTGATCGGCCGCTGCGCCGGCACGGTGTCGTCGAGTGGCGCGTCGATACCTTTCAGGACCCTGCGATTCGCGAGCTCGGGCAACAGCCGATCCACCGCCTCGTCGAGGCGCAGCTTGCATTCCTCCACCAGGATCATCGTCGCCGCGGCGGTGATCGGCTTGGTCAGCGAGGCGATGCGGAAGATTGTGTCGCGCCGCATCGGGTCGTCGCGGCCGAACGCCATCCTGCCGATCGCGTCGACATGCGCTTCGCCCCGCCGGCCGATCAGCGTGACGAGACCCGGCATGTCGCCACGCTCGACGTGTCCGACCATGACATCGTGCATGCGCTCGAGCCGCGCCTTGGACAATCCTGAAGTGCTCATCGTCTGTATGGACCGGGCCGTCCGGCGGGCCGCCGCTAACGTGCTCTCGTCCGCCGATCCGGAGATCGAGTTCGTGATCGGAGGTCTGATATCGCAGCCACCTGATTTTGTCAACGGCGGCGCCTCAGTCGGCCTTATTGACTGGAAGACACGAGCAAGGAACGAAACATCGTGCGGCGGGTATTCCGGAATTGTGGCCGGACGCGATCGCTCCAAGCGGTGCGACGCACTGCAAGCCATGCCGCCGTTTGCAGTATGTTCGGGTCGGTGAGGTCGTAGCAAGCGTGTGAGCGCGGCCCGCCATCGCGGTTGAGAAAGCGTTGTGCGCCTACGCAGCCGGGGACGGCCGCAAGCCCCGGCATGTGCTCAGCGTCGTACCAGCGGAAGATATCCTCTTCCCAGCCGTCTGCTGCATCCGTTTCGACGATGTAGCGGAATCCAGCCGATGCCCCCGCCGAGGCGCCGGTCGCGGTGAACACGTTTTCAAGGCGGTCGATCGCCGGCGCGGATGTGGCGAACACCGGCAGTTGTCTTGCCATCGCGTCGAATCGCTGCAGGTCCCGATCGGCGCGATACGCTGCGCCTTCGAGCGCGCCGTATGCGTACAGATCAGGCGTTTGCAACCCGCGATAGACGGCGAATTCAGCGAACGGGACCGTGAGGATTTGTCGAAGCTCGGTCAAGCCAGCGAGCAAGGTCGTATCGTCAGAATCATCGACGACAGCCTTCAGTAGCAGGCAGTGACGAGGTTCCATGCGAGTCTAATGCCCGATGCGCAGCGCTTCGAGAAATCGCGACACCATGTTGTAGGCAGCGATCGTTGCAACGATCTCGGTCACCGCCCGTCGGTCGAAGTGCTGGGCGATCGGATCGAACAATGCGTCGGGTACCTGCACGTCACGTGTCATCGCGTCGGTCAACGCGAGGACTGTTCTCTCGAGAACGCTGAACGGTTCACCGATCTGCGGCAATTCAAGCGCGGCGAGCTTCGCCTCGGTCACTCCCGCGTGCCTGGCAACGGGAAGATGCGCCTCGAATTCGAACGGAGCACGATTCAACACCGCCACTCTGAGGATCACAATCTCGCGCAAATCGGGCGGAAGCGAGCTCCGATTGCGGATCGCGGTGAAGAGCCTTTCCCAGCCTTCGGCGAGGGGCGCACTGTTGAGCAGCGCTCGATAGAGCGCAGAGATGCGCCCGCGCTCGGCGACGATCGACTGCTCGATCGAAGCGAGCTCCGGACGCGTTCCCGGCTCGACCAGCGCAATGCGGGGCCCGGTGCTCATTCGCCCTTGATCTTCTTGTCGCGAATGATCCGGCCCCACTTGGCAGTGTCGGCCTTGACCAGCGCGGCGAGCTGCTCCGGAGTCGACGGCGTCGGTTCCGCGCCGGACTCGAGCAATCGCTTTCGGTATGGCTCGGCGATCAGGACACGGCGTACGGCTGCGTTGAGTTGCTCGATGCGCGCCGGAGGCGTCTTCGCGGGCGCAAACAGCGCGTACCAGTTGTTCGAATCGACACCGTGGATGCCCTGTTCGTCCAGAGTGCGAACGTCGGGCAGCAGCGGATGCCGCGAGGGCGCGGCGATACCCAGCGGCTTGAGCCTGCCGCCCCTGATGAATCCGATCAGCCCCGGAATATCGCCGAAGAATCCGCTGACTTGCCCGCCCATGACGTCGGTGATCGCGGGCGCGGCACCCTTGTATGGAACGTGCATCAGCCTGGCACCACTGGAATCGGCAAGCAATTCCATCGCCAGATGCGGCATGCTGCCGATCCCCGACGACGCGATCGGCATTGGATTCGGGCTCTGCTTGGATTGGGCGACCAGCTCGGTGACACTGGTCGCGGGATTGGCGGGATTTACGACCAGGACCTCGACGTTGTTGACCACCAGCGACACCGGCGCGAAGTCGCGTTGCATGTCGTAGGCCAGACTGTCGTAAAGAGCAGGATTCATCACCGCGGCGCCCGCACTGGTGAACCAAAGCGTCGCGCCGTCCGGCGCGGACTTGGCGACCGCCTGTGCGCTGATAGCGCCGTTGGCACCGGGACGGTTTTCGACAATCACCGATTGCCCGAGGTCTTCCCCAAGGCCCTGGGCCAGGATGCGCGCCACGAAATCAACCGGGCCTCCCGGCGGAAACGCAATGACGATCTTGACGGGAGCGCCGCTCTGAGCGAATGCAGCGCCCGCGAATATCGCCAGCCCGGCCACGAGGATCATCGCAAGTTTTCTCAACATACCTGCTCCTTCGTCAAAGCCAACGGCCGGGTCGCAGGCCGAGACGCGTGCACACGCCGATGCCGTATCAATCGCAGCGAATCGTCATGCCGCCGTCCACCACCAGTTCGGCGCCGGTGATGAACCGCGCTTCGTCGGAGGCCAGGAAGAGCGCCGCGTTGGCCGTATCCATGCCGTCTCCCATGAAGCCCAGCGGGATTCGCGCCTGCCGCTGCCGTAAAAGAGCCTCGACGTCGCCTCCGGCGCGCTGCCGCGCGAGCCGCGCCTCGACCATGGGGGTGTGCAGCTGCCCCGGCACTACCGTGTTCACCCGAATCCCCCTGCCCGCGTATTGCACCGCGACCACGCGTGATAACTGAATGACGCCGGCCTTGGTCGCCGCGTACGCGACCTGCGCCGAGCCGGTCCAACGCACGCCGGAGGTCGAGGCGATATTAACGATTGCACCACCGCGGTGTTGCTCCATGATGGGCAGCGCATGTTTGCATGCGAGGAAGACGCTTTTGAGATTGAGATCGACCTGCGCGTCCCACACCTCTTCAGACATCTCGGCCGGACCGCCCGCGGCAGACCCGCCGACGTTGTTGACCAGCACATGCAGGCCACCCCAGGTGTCGGTGCAGGCAGCGACCATCCGCGCAACCGCGTTGCCGTCGGTCATGTCGCAGCAGAACGGCTCGATGACGCCGCCAATATCCCGCACGCGTGCGAGCGTCTCCTCGAGCCGGGCGGGATCGCGGTCCACCGCGAAGACCTTTGCCCCTTCCTGCGCGAATCGGAACGCCGTGGCACGGCCGTTGCCCCATCCGGGGCCGACGCAGCCGGCGCCGGTCACGATGGCAATCTTGTCGGCGAGGCGCTTGTTCATGAAAATCGTTGTCAACTCGCTGCTGCGGGCCGTGTTTCGATTTCGAGCAACAGCGGAAATCGATAAAGGCGTTGCGGGTTCTCGACGAGAAGCGTCTGCCGCAGACTTTCGGACGGCGCGATCTGATCGAGGAGCTCGGTCAACACGCCGTCGTCGGGCACCTGCTCACTGTTGGGATGCGGCCAGTCGGTGCCCCACAACGTTCGATCCCCGAACCGGTCGACGAGCAAACGTGCGTATGGAATGGCGTCAGAATACGGGGGACCCTGGCGTGAGATGCGATCGCTGCCGCTGACCTTCACCCACATGCGGGGATCGTCCATCAGCCGGCAGAGCGTGCGGAACGCCGGCTGCGCGAGGCCTCGCGACGCATCGATTCTCCCCATGTGATCGATGACCACCGGCGTCGCGGAACGCAGAAACCACGGTGCCAGTTCATCGATCCACGCGCTGTCGAAATGGACTTGCAGATGCCACTTCAGCGCTGCGAGGCGAGGGGTCAGCTTGATGATTTCCTCGATCAGGGTCCCGCTGCCGAGATGCTTCATGAAGTTGAAACGCAGACCGCCGAAGCCCTGGTCGTGCAGCTCCTGCAATGTCCTGTCAGAGACCGATAAGGGCGCGAGGGCGATGCCGCGATAAGTCCCGCCGCGGGCGGCGATTGTATCGGCAACGACACTGTTGTCGAATCCGTGGCACGTCGACTGCACGACGACGCAGCGCTCGATGCCCAGCATCGCATGCAGCGCGAACAAGCTTTCCTTCGGCGCCTCCGCCGGCGTGAACGGCCGGTCGGCGGCGAACGGAAACCGTGCCGCGGGGCCGAAGACGTGGCAGTGCGCGTCGCATGCACCGTGCGGCAGTCTGAACGACGGCTGGCGCGGAGAAGGATGGAATGAAGGCTTGGGCTGCAAATTTGGCATGGGAGAGACCGCCTGGTTCGTCGACCCTGCGGAACTTCCTGGCCGCCATCTGAGACTGAAGGCTAACGCTCGAACGTTTGCGTATCAAGCAAATGATTGGAAGTTGCGCCCAGGCATACCGGCGTGGCCGCCGGCGGCGTAACATGGGCGTCGTTCAAAGGGAATGCACGAGCATGGCTGAGCGACGCGCAGGCACGTTTGTTCTGGATCGAGGCGACCAGCAACGGGTTGCGAGCGTATTTCATGCCGGAGGACGAGAAGTCGACGCTATACATCTACGAGGCGGAAGTAAAGTGATGAGTGACAATCTGTTGTCCAAGACTTGCACCCCCTGCCGCGGCGGGG
>Ga0209118_1001050_pt1 | contig 13523 bp, 13 predicted proteins | sample BlaSpr_A8_Ref_M1_FD_187988 | JGI IMG/M metagenome (GOLD analysis project Ga0209118, IMG submission 187988) | Forest soil microbial communities from Thunder Bay, Ontario, Canada - Black Spruce, Ontario site 2_A8_Ref_M1 (SPAdes) (version 2) | ecosystem: Environmental > Terrestrial > Soil > Boreal...
GTAGTGCGGCAAGGAACTTGAAAGCGCGAGGCTGCAATACCCCCACATGGCGACGTGAGATAGCCACGGCACGCGTTACCGTTACCTCTAATCCGGCGGCATCCCGGTCAGGGTGCATAGTGTCCGCTAGTACCGTGTCAGTCACACCTGAAAATTCTCGCTAGATGACAAATATTGAAATGGGCCCGCTGTAAGGATATGACATTAGGACGGCGCTGGTCAGTGATGGGCCACACACACAGAGCATAGACGTCAAGATGAAATGGTAATCGCACTGGTCGTCACATTTGGCGTTATTGCATTGGTGCCTAAGTACTGAAGAGTTCTATGCCGCGATGATAGGTCGTGAGTTGTTAACGAATACTTCACACCGGACTTGAGCCGGCATGATCTTTCACCGGATTAGCGTCGCGGATGCGTTCTGTCCGCAACCGAAGTTCATTGACCTTGCGAGACGAACCGCTTGCAGGTAAAACGCACCGGCCCGAGATCACGAACCTCGATTACGGTTTCCCTGCGTTCTTCAGTATCAACCGCAGGCATGAAACAGATCCTGCTAATCCTGAGCAGCCCGCGCGGCGGGCAATCCTATTCACATCAGGTGGCGCGCCACATCGTCGCCGAGTTGAAGTCGCGCCAGCCGGAAGCGAGTGTCGTCGTTCGCGACCTGGCGCGGAAAGCGCTGCCCCAGATCGACGAGGCGTTCGTCGGCGACAGGGCGCTGGCGGCGGACAAACGCACCCTGATGCAAGCCGCCGCGCTGGCTACCTCGGACACGCTCGTCAGATTCGCTAGTCATCAAGGGTTCAGTGGGCCGCCAGAACCCTGACCATCGCTCCTAGAGTGGCATCCTTCTTGCAGCTACGTTGTTTTATACAACGCCTGCATGGGAGCCCATATGTCAAACCGTAACTGGGTGGAACCCGCTCAAGAACCGTTCTTGAACCAGCTGCGCAAGAGAAACACACCCGTAACGATCTATCTTACCAATGGTATCCGTGAGGAGGGCACCATCGCCTCCTTCGACGCGAATACAATCCTGTTCAAAGGGAAGGGGGAGCCGGGTCCCGGTAAGGTGCTCTACAAGCATCTGGTAGCAACGATTCAACGCAGGCCGGCCAAAGCGCGCGTGGCGGGCGACCGACACTCTCGGACGACTGCCGTTTCCAGAGAGTTTCGCGACGGGCCCAATACCCTGCATCTTCGACGCGCTCAATACTCCAAGGACGCAACCGGCGCTGGGCCCGACTTGGCTAACGGTGGTGAAACGTAACGCGCGCCAACGCGGGAGCTCCCAGACAACCATCGCAGCACCCGCGCCTGAATCATGCTTCCGGCTCGATGGGCGCCGATCAGTTGCCCGTCGCCGGCGGTTGGGCCGTGAGACTGGCCTCAGCGCAATGCCGCTTCATGATCGCGCCTGCCCCCGCAGCTCCGTCGGATTGCCAGGTAGCGGCGATAAGCGCCTGGCGACGGCGGTAGCGCATACGCGCAACTAGCGACCCAAAAAGGTGCGGACGGCCCGCACCAAAGAGGGTTCTGACCACAATGAGAGCACAACTCTTGTAGTCAGTATCGGGACCCCTTCAGGGAATGGGGAACCGTCCTTACCAAAAACCGCCGGCCACCATCATTGCTGATCCAAGGCCGTAATACCGAGACACGTTCGACGAGCCAGCGTGATCCCCAGGCGGAGACGGGCATTGATGCTCGTCTTATACAACGGGGTCGGCTTCTTACGTGCAACAGAAATGCTTCCGACCTCGCTGTCGCGTTTTTCGCAATAAATCGGAAATTATCGAGGATTGAACGCGGAGCTCGCTAACCCGTCAATCCGGTGGGATGACTTCTCGCTTGCACATTTTCAAGTAGACGCATCTCCCGCAAAGGCGGGCCGATTTGGCATAACCCGCCTCTGTCTTCCCTTGACCATAAACATATGAACAATGGAATCGCGGCCAACGATACACTCACTGAAACATTGACATGACTTTAAGCGCGACTTCATTTTAGGTCACAAGAGCATTCGTCCGATACCGACCTACAGCTGTTGCCGTTCCTACGCGGTCCCGTTCAATTCACGCGCTGTCATTCAGACAACCTGGACACCGGTACACAACCGACATCCGGCCCGCAAAACTGTTGACCGGCGCGACATTGTTTACGCACACCGTTTTGACGATTCCCAGATATGGCCCGAAGAAGTCCTGGTTCGCAGCGCTGCATACACGGTACAGCGCCGTATCGCCTGGAGGAGGTCCATTTGAACGTGACAGCTCACCCGACGGCAGCCCGGACGCTACAGCAGTTGCGCGAGGTAATCGACTACGAGAGAAGCTACCGCTCCTGATCCATGATCGCGACAGCATCTTCTCCAAGAACCTGGATGAGTCGATCACCAAGGTGGGAATCAAGGTGTTGAAGTCGCCGCCCCGGACCCGATGGCGAATTCGCTGTGCGAGAGACTCATCGGCACAATTCGTCGTCGCGAGTGCGTGGACTGGTTGATCCCGATTTCCGAATCGCATCTCCGATCGATGCTAAAAATCTGGATGGCGCATTACAACAGGGCACGCCCGCACAAGGCCCGGGCGTGCCCGATCCGCCTGCCGCGCCTACGTTAGCACCGCATGAAATTCCCGTCATTATCTGGGCGAGCGCCTTGTGGTGCCCGCCAAGTCGGTGCTGGGCGGGCTGCATCACGAATACTCAATATAGCGGTGGTTCGATCGAATACTTGCGGGAGGCGGCGGTGTTCATCGGATCATCAGATCACGCCCCGAATTTCTTGACAACGTCTATATTATCCCTAAGTTCAGATTCCTTTTGCTTCAATCAGGAGGATAGCCCATGGGATGTAAGCGCAGTCACAAGAACGCCCCCTCGCCTAAGCCTCGGCCGTTGCCAAGAGCGTGTCACGCGCGGCCGTCCCTTGGAGAGAGACCGCAGAGAAAAGGAGCGACAGAATTCGTTTTGAACTACTGGGGAGGAGCATGAGACCGTGGCGCAAGATTGATAGCGTACATGTACTCCAAGACCGCTGGCTTTCGGTGAGAGCCGACGAGTGCGAACTCCCCAATGGCAAGAAGCTCAAACCGTTCTACGTGATCGAAGAGAATGATTGGGTCCATGTTTTCGCTGTTAAACCCGAATGGGACGTACTGACAGTGACGCAGTACAGGTACGCCGCTAATGTGGTGTGTACAGAACTGCCCGGGGGGATCGTGAACGACGGTGAAACGCCGCTAGAGGCCGCAGCAAGGGAATTGTTGGAGGAGACGGGCTTTACCGCAGCGCGTTGGACCCTGGTCGCTTCAGTGTATGCAAATCCGGCGCGCCAGACGAATTTGATTCACATATTTATCGCGGAAGAACTCGACGAGGGGGGCTTGCAGAAGCTGGATGAAGCCGAAGAAATAGAACACGCGTTCGTCACGCCGGACGAGGCCAAGTCGAAGATCCGCGATGGGACGTTCTCTCAGTCCTTGCACATTGCCAGCTTCTACCTTTGTCTGGAGCACTTGTCGGCGCGTGATTCAGACGTCTGCTAGTTGGGGGGGACCTGGCCTGTCAATCCGCCTGACTGAATGTGGCCAACCAAATTGCGGTTGCATTTGGAAGTGAGCTACCGGCACAACTCGATCGATCGTGCCGAGCTCGTCCACCAGTCCGATCGCGCGCGCTTGCTCCCCTGACCAGACCTCCCCAGTCGAGTGCCCACGGTCGGTTTTAGCTTGTTTCCTCGCGCCTGCTTCAGATTCAGATCATCCACGAAGAGCTTGCCGGCTTGCGCAACGAGTTCGTGCGCTTTGGCCTCCTTGCTCATGTGTAGGAAGGGACGGCCAACTCAGGCCGGCGTCGCTCTTTGGATCTCCGGCTCATCAGGCGCTCAGCGCATGGAAATGGGCAGCCAGTTTAACGACGTCCCGGCTCGGCCTTCGCGGGGGCGCACACGCTTCATGGTACGCCGTCTTGCGGCAGGGCCGCGCAGGCTGCGCCGATGATACCGGAGTTTTGCCCCAGCGTTGACGCGACGACCGGGACCCCGCGAAACGCAGGCATCGCACGCAGCCGGATCTGGTGTTCGATGCCGGGCCGCAGCAGATCGAACCCGCTCGACACGCCACCGCCGATCACGACGGCACGGGGACTGTACAGGTGCAGCAGGTTGACAATGCCGACGCCCAGCAACTCGGCCTCACGAGCGACTAGCTGCAGGCTCAGCGCGTCGCCCGCTCGCGCGCCTTCTATCACATGGCGCGCGTCGACCGCAACACCATGCCGCGCGAGGCTGCTGTCGGGGGTCTGGGCCGCACGTAGGCGTGCGAAGGCGCCCAGCGCGGTGCCCGACGCCTGCGCCTCCCAGCAACCGCGGTTGCCGCAGGCGCAAACCTCGCCCAGCCGGTCGATGGTCATGTGCCCGAGGTGCGCGGCCATCTGCCGATGGCCGCGCAACACGCGCCCATCGGCGATCACACCACCACCGATGCCGGTACTCACTGTGACGTAAACGAAGTCGCTCAGTCCGCGTCCTGCGCCGAAGCGCCACTCACCGATGGCCGCACCGACGCCGTCGTTTTCCAGCGTGACCGGCAGGGCCAAGGCCTCCGAGAGCCAGTCAGAAATCGGAACGTCCACCCAGCCCGGCAAGGTGGGGATGTCCAGCACCACACCGGCCGGGCCGTCCAGCGGGCCGGGTGCGCAGACACCGACCCCTGCCAAGGAAGACGCCTCGACACCGCGTGTGACTTCGGCGATGAGCCGCAGCATCTGCTGCAGCACGGCGCGTGGCCCGCCGGCGCCGTCGGTGCGTGATGCGGCGCGCGCGAGCACGTTTCCCGTTGCATCGACCAGCCCCGCGCGAACTTGTGTTCCGCCCAGGTCAACGCCGACCGTCAGCGCGCCGCGAAGGGCATCGGACGACGGCTTCATTGCGCCGTCAGCCATTTCATGCGCGCGGCGAGGTCCGGGTCGCCGAAAGCCAGCGAGCCCAGCACGACCGCGTCGGCTCCCGCGGCTCGCAGATGCGGGACCGTCTCATGCCGGATGCCGCCATCGGCGACCACGATCATCCGATGCGCGAGTTCGGCCTGGCGCACTAGCGCGCGCGCTTCCTTCAGGCGGTCGAGCGCATCTTCGTGCAGGCCCTTGCCTTTGACGCCGATCGACGTGCCGAGCAAGGTGAGGAAGCGGACGTCGTTCAAGTACGGCGCGAGTTCGCCAATGGGTGTCTCGACCTTGAGCACCAGCCCGGCCACCAGGCCGCGGCGCCTGATCAGGTCGAGCGCGCCGGTGGCCACACTAGGGCACTCGACATGCACGGTGATCACATCAGCGCCGACGTCGGCAAACTGGCCGATCTGCGCTTCGAGGATCGCGTCCGATACCATCAGGTGTACATGGATCGGCACGTCGCTCGCGGCTCGCACGCGCGCCAGCAGATCGGGAAAGAACAGCAAGGCCGGCGCGAAATGCCCGTCGGCCACATCGATGTGCAGCAGGTCGGCGTAGGGTCTGATGCGCTCCAATTCTTTGCCGATATGCAGCAGGTCCGCCGACCAGACCGAAAACTCGGCGATCGGGCGATCGGTGGGCAAGTCGGCCAGCCAGTGTTGCGGGGGTCTTTTCATGAGGGAAGGGTCCGGATGAATTGCAAAAGAGTCGTTTGCATGTCCTTGACATACATCTCGCGGCTTACCGACTTCGGTGTGATCTCGACGAGTTGAGCCTGGGGCAACAAGGCCGCCAAGCTGCGCGCGTGCGCGAGCGGATGAATCGCATCGGCCGCGTTGCCGATCACCACGGCGTGCACGGTGATCGCACGCACCTCGTCCGCGGTCAGGCCCGGCCCGTCGGCGGAGATGCGCTGCAGCAGCGCAGCGGTGACGACCTGCGGCTCGCGCCCGAAGAAGCCGCGCAGCGAGGCCAAGTTGTCGGGCGCCTCGACCGCAAGCCGCTGCGCCGTGGCACCATGTTCGAATCGATCGCGGGCCGGCTCCGGCGCCAGGTTTGCCAGCAATTCGCCGACTTCGGCATTGGGCTGCATGTTGTCGGGTGCCGGTTCGCTCACCCAGGCCGGACGTGCAAGGATCAAGGCGCGGACCAGATCTGGGCGACGTGCCGCAATGCGCAGCGCGATCGCCGCTCCCATAGAAATGCCGCCGAGGATTACCGGGGCGAGCTTTTCGAACTCGATCATCGCGACCGCGTCGGCGGCGAAGCTTGCAATCGACAGGCCTTCAGGCATGCCGGCCGCCGAGCTGCCGTGGCCTCGGCACTCTAGCGTCAGCAGGCGCAGGTCTTCGGCATCCGGAAAAGCCTCGGCCGTTTGCTGGGCGCTGCCACACAGGCCATGCTGGAACACCACCGACACGCGGCCGCGCGCTTCATCGTAGTAGGTCAGGCACAGGCCGTCACGTTGCAGCTGCCGGCGTTCGAGGCGTTCGAACTTCATGCCTGAACCTCGATGCCCACCTCGCCGAGTACGCGCTTGAGGAAGGTGGCCACGCCGGGCGCATCGCGCGCCGACAATCCGTGTGTGATCAGCGGGCCGTTGAAGCCGACGGCCTTCAGGCGCGCAAAGTAATGCGGGTAGTCCAACACCCCGGCACCGGCCGCTGCGAAGCTGCCGTTCGAATTGCGGTCCTTGGCATGTCCCATCGCAATGCGATCGGCCAGCAAGTCGATGGCTGCCGCCACGATGCTGCGCTGGTCTTCCAGCGTGGCCACCTCGAACAGGTTTGCCGGGTCCAGCACGATGCGCAGGCGCTTACTGCCGAGCTGGTCGATCAGTTCGCGCGCACGCCGAGCCGAGTTGACGACGTTGGCCAGCTCCGGCTCGATGCCAAGATCGATGTCGTATTTGTCGGCGATCGCCAGCGCTGTTTGCATCGACTGCAGCAGATCGCGCCAGGCTTGCGGCGTGGTGTTGTCGGGGTGCCTGCGCCACTGATCCTGCGGGTCGCGCGTGCCGGTGCACAGCGTGATCAACCGGGTGCCGAGGCCCGCACAGGCTTGCGCCAGCGTTTCCAAGCGCGCGTGGCCAGCCCGCCGAATCGTCATATCCGGGTGGATCATGTTGTAGGTGCCCGAGACCGCGGCGATCTCGATGCCGCGGCTCTTCGCCGCATCGGCGACGGCCGCTACAACGGCCGGGTCGATGGCATCCGGCATCGACGGCAGGCCCGAGCAGGCCATGTTGTATTGAGCTGCAGTGTAGCCCGCCCGTGCCACCGCGGCGAGCACAGTGGCCGGGTCGGTGCCATCGAAGGTCTTCGAAAAGATGCCCAGCCGCATCACACCCTCCCGTCCACGTCGGCGAGGCGGATCGGCTGTCCGCAATCCGCGCTGCGCACGATGGCCGCCATCGCGCGGACCGACTCAATGCCGTCGTCAATGTTTGCCCCCGTCATCGGCGCGCCGTTCAAGATTGCATCTGCAAAGCCTTCCAGCTGCCGCCGGTAGAAGTGGCCGTCCGCACCGAGCGGGCGGCGAGTCGTCGCGTCCCGCTCGTGGAAGATCTCCACGTCGCTGCTTTTGTAGTACCACGGGTTGTAGGTCTTGCCGAGCACGCTGCCGTTCTGGCCGTAGATCTGGAAGCCTTCGTGCCAGTCCATGCGCACGGCGACGGTCAGGTCGAGATGCCCCAGCGTGCCGCTGGCAAACTCGGTTTCGACAAACCAGCAGCGCGCACCGTAACGTTCCAACAGCCGCGCGCGCACCGACACGATGTTACCGGCCAGGTACCGCGCGGTGTCGACCAGATGGCAGCCGTGCGCGAGCATGAGGTACCGGCGCATGTCGGCCTTCGGGTCCTGTGCCGGCTTCTTGCGCGCGGCGCTGGTCACCATCAGCGGCTGCACCGCATCGGTCATCGAGTAGCGGTGGGTCGAGTCGCAGTACCAGACCTTGATCGCCAGCATCTCGCCCATCTCGCCGTCGATGAACGCCTTGGCGGCCTGCAAGCCTGGGTCGAAACGCTTCATGTGGCCGACCTGCAGGACCCTGCCGCTTTGCGCGACGACGTCCTTCAGCGCAACGACCTCCTCAACCGTCACACCCAGTGGCTTTTCGCACAGCACGTGTTTGCCCGCCTGCAAGGCCTTGATCGCGGCCGGCACATGGAACGCGTCCGAGGTCGCGATGATCACGGCCTCGAGCTCGGGGTCGGCGAGCATCGCGTCGTAGTCGGCGTAGTCGCGCTGCGGCTTGTGGGTCCAAGCCATGCGTTCGCGCAGGTCGTCGGCGACGTCGCAGATGGCGTGAAGCTCGGCGTTGCGCGCCTTGGTGCAGCTCTCGAAATGGGCGGCCTGGGCGATCGGCCCGCAGCCGAGAACGCCGACACGCAGGAGTCGATCTTCTTTCTTCGACATTGCTAGTGTTCCTTTGAAGGAGTGGGTAAGGGTCGTGAATCAGTTCACGCAGGCGCCGGTTTCGCGATCGAAAATCGTGACGTTGGCCATGTCCACGCCGAAGGTGACTTCGGTGCCGGCGCTCACGGGCGCGTCGGCCAGCAGGCGCGCCATCACCTCAGGCGGGCCCACCCGCAAGGCGGCGTAGAGGTCGGGGCGAGGTCATCGCCGCCAAGCTGAAGCCGGGCAAGGAAATCCTGGGGCAGCCGATTTGTAAAGAATTAATCGATAGTGTCGCGCGGTCCCTCCCGAAAACCAATCGCTATTGGATTATTGATCGTGGCGGTGAGTCCCATCAAGCCGCGCCTTGACTGTCTTGCTTGACCCAAAGGATCGAGAAATCACGCGGCCCCTGGTGTCTGCGCTGGCTGCATGCGGCAGTGATCGTGGCAGTCGAAGTACATGTTAGGATACGCCGCAAGTGGCGTTCGCTCATGACAATGACAAGATCCAAACAATCGCGGCGCACGCTGCGCACTGTGTGCCCGTTTCCCGAGGTTTGATAGGGACAGGTAGTCGGTGCCGAGCCGGCCTACTAGGCTGTCGTCAATCTCGGCAAGGACGGCTCTGCGCGAAGAAGCCTGCGCCGTTCGGGCCGGCGTGCATCGACCAGCCTTGGTTGGTCATCTTCACCCGATCGCCGGTCACCGGGTTTGCGATGGCAATCGACCCGCACGCGGGGCCGGAGCGGCGAAATCGGCCAGGTAGCGGTTGGCAGCCTACAGGCTGGCATGGTCGGCGCAGCGGTAGACCTCACGGATGCAATCGGCGCACCCGGCGCGGCCTGCCAAGCGAAGCGGGCGGGCGTGCCGCCGATGTCGGCCTGGCCGCCGCAGCCCGGGCGCCGCAGCGCCGGCAATCCCCTCAGCAATCATGGCCGCCTCACGCCACATGTTGAGTGGCCGGCGGTGTCGAACAGGTGCCCCCGTGCCGGCGACCCGTGCAGGTGCATCGGGTCGCCCACGCTCCGGTGCACGTTGCTCGGCACCCGTACCCTGAGCTTGCCGATCGCCCGGTGCGTCGCGATGCCTGTCCGCTACACCGATGCGATGCTCAGGATTTCGTCGAGCCGGGCCTCGTCCAACGCGCCGTGCGAGAACGCCGGCACCTTGTTGATTGGCATCTCGTTGACGAATGCAAGACCCGCCGCCCGCGCCTTGCGCGCCGCGGTGATCTGCTCAGGCGTCATGCCCGCGGTCGACGCCTGGTCGGCGGGCTCGACCAGTTCGCCGAAACCGAGCGCGCGCACGAGTTCCTCGTACAGTGGAGTCCACTCCTTGAAGTCCTGGACCATGGACCGCCTTGTCAGCCGCTTCGCCAGGCGCCCCGCACGCACGTCGAACGTCAGCTGCAGCGGCAGCTCGCGAGACGATCCGCCGACGCGGACATCGAACAGGCCTGCGTTCACCGGCCAAGCGTGCGCTTGCACGTCGTAGTGCGCGAAATCGCGGCGGCGGAGCGTGAAGCGCAGTGTCTTGTCTTCGCCGGGCGCGAGCATGACCTTGTCGAACGCACGCAGTTCAATCTCGGGCCCCGCGAGGACGGGTGCGCGCTCGTGAACGTAAAGCTGCACCACCTCTTGCCCGGCGACGGCGCCGACGTTCTTTACCGTTACGTCGATCGTGACCGAAGCACCTTCGTCGGCGTCGAAAACGGCCGTGCCGCTGCGGATGCCGGTGTACGCGAACTTCGTGTAGCTCAGGCCGAAGCCGAACGGGAACAGCGGCTCGAGGCGCCGGATGTCGTAGTGGCGGTAGCCGACGAAGAGCCCCTCCCCATAGGCCGCGTGGCCTGAGTGGCTCGGGAAGTTCGGGAACGTCGGCGTCTGCTCAAGATCGGCCGGGAAGGTCTCGGTCAGCTTGCCCGAAGGGTTGACACGCCCGGTAAGCACGTCGGCAATCGAGCCGCCGCCGGCCTGGCCGCCGAGCCAGCCCTCGACGATGCCCTTGACGCGGCAGATCCAGGGCATCTCGATGGCGGAACCGTTCAGCAGGACGATGACGACATTTGGCTGCGCTCGGGCGACGGCCTCGATCAGCCGCACGTGGCCTGGCGGCATGTCGATCGAGCGGCGATCGAAGCCTTCGGATTCGTAGCTGTCGGGCAAGCCGGCGAAGACGATCGCGACATCCGCCGACGCCGCCTTGCGCGCCGCGTCCTCGAGCAGGGCATCGTCGGTGTCGCCCTCGTCGTCGCAGCCGGCGGCGTGGACCAGACTGCCCGCGCCGAGCAGGGTCGCGAGCTCGTCGCTGGCGTTGGTCACGCGGATCGGGTTGACCTGCGAGCTGCCGGCGCCCTGGTAGCGCGGCATCTTCGCGAAGGCGCCGACCAGCGCGACCTTCTGGCCGGTGCGCAGCGGCAGCACGTCGTCGACGTTCTTCAACAGCACGATCGCCTCGCCGCCGACCCGCCGCGCGAGCGCATGATGCGCCTCGGCATCGAAGCCGGCGTCCGGTCGCCGCGCGGCGCTCGCTTTCAGCACCACCGCCACCAACTCCGTGGCGGATCGGGCGAGCGCCTCCTTCGACAATCGTCCCTCGTGCACGGCTGCGATGATCTTGTTGCGGTTGTGGTCGCCGCTGCCCGGCATCTCGAGGTTGGTGCCTGCCGCCACGCCGCTCACGCGATCGTTGATGGCGCCCCAGTCCGATACGACGAAACCTTCGAAGCCCCATTGCCAGCGCAGGATGTCGGTCAGCAGTTCCGGATGCTCGGACGCATAGGTGCCGTTGACGAGATTGTAGGCGCTCATCACGGTCCACGGCTGCGACTCGCGCACCGCCATCTCGAATCCCTGCAGGTACACCTCGTGCAGCGTGCGCTCGTCGATGTCGGAGCTGGTCACCATGCGCTGCGTTTCCTGGCTGTTCACCGCGAAGTGCTTCAGCGAGGTACCCACGCCCTCGCCCTGCACGCCTTTGATATAGGCCACCGCCATGCGCCCCGACAACAGCGGGTCCTCCGAGAAGTACTCGAAGTTGCGACCGCCCAGAGGCGAGCGTTTGATGTTGATGCCCGGTCCGAGCAGGATCTGCACGTCCGCGGCCTGTGCCTCGCGCCCGAGCGCTGCGCCGACTTCGCGCACCAGTTCAACGTTCCAGGTGGCGGCCAGCGCGGGCGCGGTCGGGAAGCAGGTCGCCGGCACACTGTCGCCAAAGAGGCCCCGCAACTTGCGCAGACCGTGCGGGCCGTCGGAGACCGAGATCGCGGGCAGGCCGAGGCGCTCGATGCCATGCGTGCGCCACCATCCATCGCCCGAAAGGAGCAGCGCCTGCTCCTCGACCGTCATGCGCGACACCAGTTCGGCAGCCTCGTTCATTTGGTTATCCATCGTCGTTCCTCCTTGCTGCACTCAAAGGCGCTGTTGGGTCCTTACGTCGAACAATGACAACACTCCGGGCGACAGAGCGACCCCGACCTCGGTGTCGAGAGCGAGCTTGACGTGGCTGTCGGCGTCGACCGACAGCGACATGCCCTTGCATCGAGCGACACGACCTGATTGGCACCCATCGGCTCGATCAGCGAGATCGTAGGGCGCCCCGAAGCCGTGCTTCCGTCGGTGACCGGGCTGATGTGCTCGGGGCGTACACCCCTCGCCACGTTCCGTCCAACCTTCGTCGGTTCCGTGCAGGCGTACGCCGACAGGTCGACGCGCACCACGTCGCCTACAAACCACGGTCTGCCGTTCTCATGGGCAATGGGGCCGCTGAAGAAGTTCATGCTCGGCGCGCCCAGGAATCCCGCGACGAACATGTTGGTGGGCCGGTTGTAGAGCGTTGCCGGGCTTTCGATCTGCCGGATCTTGCCCCCTTCATCACCGCGACGCGGGTGGCACGGGTGATCGCTTCGACCTGGTCGTGCGTCACGTAAATCATGGTCGAGTTCCTTGTGCAGGTGCTTGAGTTCCCAGCGCAACTCGCTGCGCAGTTTTGCATCGAGGTTGGAAAGCGGCTCGTCGAACAGGAACACATCCGCCTCCCGCACCAGAGCCCGGCCGATTGCGACACGCTGTGGTCGGCCACCCGACAACTGCGACGGCTTGCGTTGCACCAACTCGTTCAGGTGCAGCATCTTCGCGGCACGCATCACGCGATGGTGGATCCCGCTCTTTTCGACGCCGGCAATGCGCGGGCCGAACGCCTTGTTCTTCACCATGCCGATGCCGCGATCCTTCGGATCGGCGTGGGTCAGACGAGGTGCTTCACCAGCACTTGGCGCGTGGTTTGTGCATCACCCAAGCTGAAACCCGGATACGACTCGGTGACCCGTTGGGTCCAGCGCAGCTTGCCGTCGTCGACCAGTTGCGCTTGCAGAAGGCGGACAATGCGGCCGCGAGAGCGCTATCGGCATCGGGCGTGCGCACATCGACGATCGCAAGATGCGAATCCGGTTTGGGCGGATCGAGGATGACGGCGCTCGCGCCGCTCGTGACGCGCCAGCCTGCAGGGGCCGTGAACGTTGTGCCCGCCGGCGTGGCGCTTGGCGCGTCGCTAGCCAGCTGCTTGGCCCGAGCCACAAGCGCTACCGCTGCCAAAAGCAGGATGTAGATCCGGAGGGCGATCGAACGGCTGTCCACGGCTCCCTGCCTCTCGTCAGTCCGAGAAGCGGCGAGTGTGCGCCTGTGCCGCGGCCCGTGGCAAGGTCGCCCATGCCAGTGTCTCGACAGATATCATTTGATGCCGACGGGTTCATAGACTTACGGTCGAGCGCAACACCCGAAAGGAAGGCCGATGCGCACACTCGTTGAGCGTCCCGCGAATCAAACGGGCATCTCCCGGGTTATCTTCGAGCAGGAGGAGCCTTTCGATCGAATTCTCGTTCATCCGCCTGGGCTCTGACCCGGTAGCTTGGCCTTGGTCAGCCAGAACTCATTGATGCTCTTGACCAGGCTCTCGAACGCATCCAACTGCACCGGCTTGGTGAGGTAGCAGTTAGCATGCAGCTGATAGCTGTTCACAATGTCTGCTTCCGCATCGGAAGTGGTCAGGATGACGGTAGGAATACTTTTAAGGGTGTCATCGTCCTTGATCCGAGCCAGGACCTCGCGGCCATCCATTCTGGGGAGGTTGAGATCCAGCAAGATGAGATCCGGGCGGGGCGCATGAGCATGGA
>Ga0209118_1001051_pt1 | contig 13520 bp, 12 predicted proteins | sample BlaSpr_A8_Ref_M1_FD_187988 | JGI IMG/M metagenome (GOLD analysis project Ga0209118, IMG submission 187988) | Forest soil microbial communities from Thunder Bay, Ontario, Canada - Black Spruce, Ontario site 2_A8_Ref_M1 (SPAdes) (version 2) | ecosystem: Environmental > Terrestrial > Soil > Boreal...
AGGCGAACACAGAAAAACGGTCGCAGCCGCAATGTCGTCCGGCTCGCCCCAGCGCCCGATCGGCGTGCGTGCCAGGATGGCGCCGCTTTTCTGCGGATCTTCACGGACAATGCGGGTGAACGGCGTTGCGATCCAGCCGGGAGCAATCGCGTTGACGCGGATCTTGTCGGCAGCGTAGGCGACCGCCAGCGCCTTGGTCAATTGTGCAATGCCACCCTTGCTTGCGGTGTAGCCGGGCGCGTGCGGTCCGCCGAAGAAAGAATACATCGATGCCATATTGACGATGCAGCCTGCTGATCCGGTAAGCAGCGGCCGCGACGCGGCGCGCAGTCGCATGGTCCCGGTCAGGTTGATGTCGACGACCTCGGCAAAGACCTTTGGATCATGCTCGGCACCGCGGCGGATCACGCCGGCGCAGTTGACCAGAATGTCCAGTCGCGCAAATTGCCGCATGCAGGTCTGTATGCCTTCGTCGTCGCGAACGTCGAGCGCGATCGCGTTGCCGATAAACCCTGCTCGCTCCCGCGCCGCATCGGCCTCGGCCGGTGTTGCGCCAGAGACAGTGACCTCCGCACCCAGCGCCGCGAGCGCGCTCCCGATCGCTGCGCCAATACCGCTGGTACCACCGCAGACCATTGCCACATGGCCGACAAGAAGATCGGCGCGGAAACTGCTCGCGCTCATTGTACCGATCGCCTCAGGAACGCCGCCACGTCAGCGTGGGTGGGCAGCGGATCGACCGCGCCATAGCCCGTGGTCGCCAATGCCGCTGCCGCGTTGGCATAGCGCGCGGCGGCAACTGCATCGTCGCCGGCGACGATGCGCGCCGGAACGCGCCATCGAAGCAGTCGCCGGCACCCGTAGCGTCGATGGCGTCTACCCGGTGTCCGGGAATGCGTTCGCGACCTTTTTCCGACGATAACCAGACGCCGTCGGCCCCCATCTTCAACGCTATCAAAGGCGCACCACTGGCGTGGCACCAATCGAGGATCGCACTAGCCTCGCTTGCGCCGGAGAGCAACGCCGCCTCGTCGAGGCTCGGCAGGAACCAATCGCAGAGCGGCAGCGTGGCGACAATCACCGCTCGGGCGCGAGCCAGCGGCCACAGCTTCAGACGCAGGTTGGAATCATAGGAAATCCTGGCGCCGGCCTCGCGCGCCGCGTCGAGCGCGGCGAAAACGCTGTCGCATGCGCTGGCGCTGATCGCCTGGCTGATGCCCGACACATGCAGCACTTTCGCATCGCGGATCAGGTCGAGCGGCATATCGGCGGGACGCATGCGGCTCGCCGCCGAACCGGCGCGAAGATAACTGAACTCGTGCCCGCGATCCCCGTGGGTCACGAAGTAGATGCCGGTGGGCGCGTCGGAATCGGTGCCCACGCCACTGATGTCAACGTTCTCGCGCTTCCAGAGCCCAAGGAATTTTCGGCCGAAGGCATCGTCACCCAGGCGGGTGACATAGGCGGTGGAAGCGCCCAGCCGCGAGGCGGCGATGACGCAATTCGAGGTATCGCCGCCAAAACCCTGCAGGTATAGCTCTTCTCCCGCGCGCGTCTGATTGAATTCCAGCAGCGGTTCGCCCAGCGCGACGAGATCGAACCGGGCGTCGCACAAGAGCGGACGCATCAACGAGCATTCAAGGAGGCGAACCCGGCCGCGTATCGCGCCGCTGCCTCACGCACGGCATCGACCGCGGCCCCCGGGACGTACAGGTTCGAGCCGGTGCCGAATCCGTTGGCGCCGACTTCCCAGTACGCCGTCATATTGTCGGGGCGGATACCGCCGACCGGGAACACCAGCGCGTCGTTCGGCAACACCGCGCGCCACGCCTTGAGCACGGCCGGCGACAGTTGCTCGGCGGGAAACATTTTCAGACCGTCGGCCCCAGCCTCAAGCGCCGCAAAGGCTTCGGTTGGCGTCGCGACGCCGGGCACGCACAGCATGCCAAGACGCTTGGCCTCGCGCACGATCCCGACATCGGCGTGCGGCATGACGATGAGCTTACCGCCGGCAGCGGCAACCCGTGCGACATCGGCGACCTTGATCACCGTGCCGGCACCTGTCAGACAGCGCTCGCCAAAGCGATGCTCGAGGCGCGAGATGCTGTCGAAGGGTTCGGGCGAATTGAGCGGAACCTCGAGGATGCGAAAACCGTTGTCGATGAGCGCGGCACCCACGGCATCGATCTCCGCCGGCGTAATGCCGCGCAGCACCGCGATCAGCGGCAGCGGACGAAGATACGATTGCAGCGTCATCTTATTTATCGGTCACCATGCCAGCGTGGCTGGCGATCCGCCACAAGCCCCGCGCGGCGGCGTCGGACGGTCCGAGCACAGCATCGATTTCGGCTAGCGCGAGCGCGCGACGATAGCGCACCGACAGCGCGGCGTCACCGAGCAGCATCACGGTTGTGCGTGCCAAGCCCTGTCGACCGAGCCAGGCGCGCGCCGCGGCAAGCTCCGCCCCGAGCAGTAAACCCGAAAGGTAATCGTCGACGCCTGTCGGCGCAAGCGCCTCTGTCAGCGCCAGCGTCCGCGCGGAAAAGAGGTCGTGCGTCAACGCCGCATCGTGGCGGAGGCTGTGCCGCACTCCCCGATCGAGCGCGGCACCGTCGACGCCGGCGAGGGCGAGCCGGCCGAGAATGCTGTGTTCGCGCAACACCGCGTATAACTCGCCGGTCATGAAAGTCGCAAAGGTCTCGACACCCTCGGGCCCGGCGATGACCCATTTGCTGTGCGTCCCCGGCAAGACGATGACTTGCCGTGCGATTATCCTTTCTGACAAGGCGCCGAAAACCTGCGTCTCCTCACCGCGAATGACGTCGGGCACCTCATCGATGTCTTGACATATCAATCCCGGAACGATGAAGAGGCGCGTTCCAGGCACACCCTTCAACGACGCCGCGATCGCTTCGAATCCCGCCGGACACCTGCAATAGGGAGCCTCGACCCAGCCTTGACGGCTGCCGATCATTCCCGAAGCGATCAGTGGCACATCGTCGGCCAGCTCACCGCCGCAAAGAATGCTCAGCGCATCGGCAAATCCGCCGCCAGCCACTCGCTGTACGCCCAAGGGGGCGCTGCGCACGCTGACGACGTTGCCATGATCGCCGAGGGCGTACGCGCGCGCAGCGCTGGTGCCCCAATCGATGGCGATCAGGCGGACATCATCCATGGCGGGCGCGTAGGATGAATGCCGGAAAGCGGACAGGAATCGGCGCGCCCTGCGCAATTCGCGCGGGCGCCGCTACCAGCGTGCGGCGGCGTCTTCGTCGCTGGCGCGTGCCTCGACCCAGCGCTCGCCTTCGGGCGTCTGCTCTTTTTTCCAGAAGGGCGCACGGGTCTTGAGGTAATCCATGATGAACTGGCACGCGGCGAACGACTCCCCGCGGTGTGCGCTGGTGACCGCGACGAGCACGATCTGGTCGCTTGGGCTTAGCGGCCCGACGCGATGTATGACGAGGGCGTCGTAGATGTCCCAGCGCTGCTTCGCGTCGTCGACGATTTGCGCCAGCGCTTTCTCGGTCATCCCCGGGTAATGCTCGAGCGTAAGCGTGCTCACCTGCGATGCGTCGTTGAGATCGCGCACCACGCCGACAAACGTCGCGACTGCGCCGACGCGCTTGTCCCCGGCCCGCAGGGCGGCGAGCTCGGACGAGACATCGAAATCATGTTCCTGAATCCGGACGGACATCGAGCGTCAGCCTCCGGTGACCGGCGGAAACAAGGCGACCTCGTCGTCGTGCCCGATTGGCGTCGTCGCCTGTGCGAGGTCATGATTCACCGCGACCCGGACGGCTCGCCCGGACGCGAGCTCGTGGGCCCAGACGCCACCCCGAGTCCGCAGCCACGTCAGCAGAGCGGCGACGGTCCCGATGTCGCTGGGCAAATCGATCTGCTCCACCGACTTGCCGAATGCATCTCGGAGACGAGCAAGGTAGACAATGCGGACCATGGGCAAGCTGAAAGCGAGAGAAGTTGCGTCGATTCTATCGCATGGACAAAAAACGCCAGCGGTACCAAGAAAACTGCGCGCTGGCGTCGAATACCGGAACGGCGGATCAGGCAGCGCTTAGAACTTGAATTGGACTCCCAGGGTGACCTGATCGGACTCGGGCAGCAAACCCGCACTGAGGGCGTCTCCGTTGAAGCGACTGAAGCGCGAGTATTCCACTCGCAAGCCCAGTGCCTGGGTCAGATCGTAGCGCAGACCCACGCCATAGTTGACGCCGTCGCGCTGCCGCCTCGTGTCTCCGACGACCAGTGTCAGTGGCGCCGACAACGCTCGGGCGTCGCTTTGCGCATAACCCAGGCGGCCGTATAGCGAAAGGCTGCGCACGAATTCCCAGCTCGTATACACATCTGCGTTCCAGGCTCGGGTCGGATCCGACAGCCCCAGCCCGACGCTGCTGACCCCGATCACTCCGGGACGCAAGGCGTACTTGTCACTGGCGTTGAACGCTGCCTCGACCGAAATGTCGCTCGACCAGCGGTAACCGCCGAACACCAGCGCGCGCTGTGTGGCGTCCTCCGCCACGGGGGCGGTAAATCGATTCCACGCGAAGGGCAGCTTGCCAAGCGTAAGTCCCATCGCGTCGGCGCCGGCTTCGCGAATTGCCACGCCGCCATAAAAGCCGTCCTGGGCGGCAGCACCGCCGCAGACCGCCACTAGCAGCGTCAGCAAAATCGTCCGAAGTATCTGTTTTTTCATCATTTTAGCAAGGGCTCAGGGGGCAACTATCCACCGGTGATACCCGATCGATGCACAGAGATGCCCACCATTTGACCTTACGCCGGGGTATTTCCGAAGTCAATTCGCCAACGATCCGATCCGACGACCGGCGCACCCCACTGTTGCAAGGACGCCCGATCCGACAACCGGCGCGCCGCGCGTGGCAAGGACGCCCGCAGGCGCTTGGGCGAGTATCGGGCCCAGATTGGAAACGATTCAGCCTTGAGAGTTCCTGTCGCGGCGCGAAGCAAGCTGTGGTAGCTAAAGTGCACTACGGAAATCCGCGCGCTCGGCGTGAGCGATGATGAACGCGGCGATCGGAGGGACGTCGCCCAGATCGAACACGGGTAGCGTCGTGGTAAGCGGCCCGTCCGTGGCCATGGCGACGATATTCTTGTCGCGGGGATGCAGCATCGACTTGCCGACGCTGGCGCGGTAGACCTCGAGCTTCGGGATCGCCGCACTCTTGAAGCCTTCGACCAGCACCAGATCGCAAGGCGAGAGCCGTGCCAGCGCCGCATCGAGCGAAAGCTCAGAGGCGCCGCGCAGCTCGTGCATCAGCGCCCAGCGCACGGCAGAGGTGACCAGTACCTCCTGGCAGCCTGCTTCGCGATGACGATGCGAATCCTTGCCCGCCTGGTCGATGTCGAACTCATGGTGCGCGTGTTTTACCAGCGAGACCACCAGGCCCTTGGCGCGCAGCAGCGGTAGGAGCCGCTCGATGAGCGCCGTCTTGCCGCTGCCCGACCAGCCGGCGAATCCGAAAACCTGCATCACACCCACCGTTTACGCCGCAGCGCCGTGTCGTTCACTGGCGTCTTCGTTCCTTGCCCCGGATCGCTACGGCGCCCTGGTGCCGATGACCGCGTTGATGAACTCGCCTTTGGCGTGGGTGTATCCAGCAGGATCGCTGGTTCCGGATTCGAGAATTGCGCGCTTTTTCGCCTGATACGCATCGCGCAATTGTCCGTCAATGCGCAAAACATCTCGGAACCGATAAAGCGCTTTGGCCTCCGCCGAGTCCGCGGCGACGATATGCACATGCAGCCGGTAGATTCGCCCCCCGAACTCGATGGCGCCGACGCGCATGGGACGATCTTCCGGGAACTCGTGTCCGGCGCGTTGGTGCTGGAAGCCGAGGCCATCGATCGCCCGGCGCGTGTCCTCCAACCTGCCACGAGGATACAACGCGACGAGGTCGACGATCCCCTTGCCCGCGCATCCGGGTATCGCGGTACTGCCAATGTGCTCGGCCTTCGCCCACGCCGCCCCGGCCTCGATCAACGCGACGACGTGCCGCGCCACCGCCGGTGTCGCAGGATCGTATTCCACATAAGCCGGCGACAGAATCGCATACGGCAGTATCTGCGACATCGTGCTTTCCCGAGCTGTTCCGCCAAGGATTGTACAATGCCGGTTCCGCTGCGCGAATCGCGGCTTTGCTAAACATCCTTAAGTCGCGCCCGGTCCGAGGTCGTGCCATGACGGCATCATCGATCACCGTTCAATCTGTTACCGAAACAATCGCCGAGGCGATTGAAAACGTCGTCTCCCGCGTGCCCGAAAGCCGCGAGCGCGCCGTGCAGGAGCCCGCCCTCGCGGCGCGCAAGCTGGCGCGCAAGGCTGCGCGCCGCGCCGCGGCCTTGTCGGGCACCCTCGCATTGCCGCCCGGGGCCCTGGGCATGCTGACCGTCATTCCGGACCTGATCGCGATCTGGCGCATCCAGGCGCAGATGGTGGCCGATATCGCAGGCTTGTTCGGAAGAGAGCTACAGCTCACGCGCACTCACATGGTGTATTGCCTTTTTCGACACGCGGCAACGCAACTGGCACGTGACGTCGTCGTGCGTACCGGGGAGCGGCTGGTGGTTCGTCAGCTTTCAGGCGGTGCCATGCGCAGCGTCTTGACCACTGTCGGCCTCAATGTCACGCAGCGCCTCGCCGGCACGGCGGCCAGTCGCTGGTTACCTATCGTCGGCGCAGCGGCGGTCGCGGGCTATGCTTATTTCGATACCATGCAAGTGGCGAAAACGGCGATCAAGCTGCTTGAGACGCCGATGCTTGCCGCTCCGGCGTAAGTCGCTCATCGGGCGGGCGATGTGAAAATCTGCGCCTGTTGCGGCGCACACATGAGGCCCGCGCACACCGCATCCGGCATGCCGAGCTAGCGGCCGAGCATCCGCCCCAAGGCTTTTCCGATCGGCTCTGGCGTTTTCGAGGGGGAAGATGGATTTGCCTGCCCCGTCGGAGCGGGTACCGTGCCGCCCTGCCCCAAGGCCGTCCGACAAGGGCCCGGCCCACCGCGGGTAGCGGCAGACAGCAGCGATTCCCCGACGATGGACAAGCCTCCCGAATAAATCGCCGCACCAATTTTGGCAGCGGCGGTCGCGGACCCCACCGCATCGATGCGGACAGCAGGCGATCGGAACGGTCCCTGAAAACGGACCAGGCTGGCGACTTGCGGAATGTCGATCGAAATGCCCTGGCGAATCTGCGGTTTGATCGCCAGATCCAGCGTTTCCTCCCGAAAATTCAGCGTGCCGCTGACCGACGCTCCGAATTTTTTGGTCTCCAGCGCGATGCTGCGATCGATCTGTGCGATGCCGTCTTTCAGCGGCAACCTGCCGACTGCGCATTCGAGCTCGGTCGACGGGTCGACCCTGTGAAATGGGTTTACCGCGTCGGCCAGGCGATTCAGCGGCGATTCAAGATCCAATTTGGTGTGGACCAGCGTCGCCGGGCCGACAACCACCGTCGCGGTGCCGTTCATCCCATGAGCCCACTGACGCGCCGACTCGCCGTGTGCGGAAATAGCGAGTGTCACCTCGGTCTGGCCGCCGCGCACTTCGCGCTTGACGCCGAACATCGCGAGCAGCGCACCAAGGTCGAGACCCTTGGCTTCGAGATGAAGTGTTAATGCAGGATCGTGCGCCTTCGCGGCGTCGATCGAAAGTCGTCCCCGCGCGGTGCCGCCGAACGCCGACGCTTGCAGCGCCGGTGCGTCGAGCCTTCCGTTGCGCAGGGTGAATTGAACGCGAACATTTTCCAGCCGCCGGTCCTCCGGCAGCAACAGCGTGTCGATGCTCACGTCGCCGTCAGCGTCTGACAATTGCAGCGCTCCGAAATCGAGTGCCTCGTCGCTGAACACGAATTTTTCATGCGCCACCGCGCCTTTGGCACCTGCGAGCTTCCGCGCGAGCGGCAAGTCGGTCCATGCAAATGTCGTCGCCGCAAGTTTGAACGTTAGCATCGAACGCGGCTTACTCGACGTCAGCGCCAGCTGGCCCTTGACCGTGCTGTGGTCGGTGCCGATCTGAAGCTCGTCGAAATTAACCGTGTGGTCCTCGACCCGCATTTTGGTTGTGACCGATGCCGACTGGCCGTTGACCTCGCCTTTGAGGCTGACGGGGTACGGCCAGCGTCGCTGGGCCAACGCCTGCAGCGGCCCCAAGTCGCCTTCCATCGCGACTGCGATGTCGCCGATCGTGCCGCGAAAGCGAGCGCTGACCGGAGATTCCGCATCGCGCGCATGAAGCGACAGCGTATCGATGGCGATAGTGGTGGTCTTGCCCGATTCGCCGTCGCGAAAGCTCAGCGTGCCATGATCGACAGCGAGATCGCCAACGGCGAATGCGTTAAAGTCCCCGGTCGGCGATGGGGTTGCGCCACCGCCGCCGGGGGTGGAGAACTCCCAGTTGCCCTTACCTCCGGCATCCGTTTCCAGAGCGATGACCGGATCGATAAGCTTGAAACGCACGATTTCGAAGCGGCGCTGCAGAAGCGGCAACAGCTTGACTTGGGCCTCGACGCGCTTGGCGGTCAGCATCTGCGGTGACTTGCCCCATTCAGCATTGCTCAAGCTCACATCGTCGATCAGCAGCTCAGGTTCCAGCGAAAGCTTGAAGTCGATGCCACCGCGGATGACCAGATCTCGTCCGGTGGCATCCTTGACGCGCTTTTGAATGGGCGCGATGAAATCGTTGACGTCGATCGTCCGGACCGCGATCGCAACCGCGACGATCAGCAAAACGAGCAGACCGCCGATGGCGGCGAGGATTCGCCAGAACAGGCGCATGCGCAGATTGTAGCGCTGTGAGCAGCGAGCTAGGTCCCGTTCGCGAAGCGAATGGGGTGCGAGCGACCGCCAATCAGCGCTGGCCGGCGACGCAAGACCTTGCTCTTAGGAATGGCGCGCTAGGAGCCGGCGCTGTGAGCAGCGAGCTAGGTGCCGCTGCGAGAGAGCCGGCGCGGACCAGGCGGTGCGGCTGTTACGACCGTCGCCGGGTCCCGACAGTTTCGCGCGACGAAGTTGCGTCAGCGCAAAGAAGCGTTGAACTTCTCCAGTGCCGCGGCGCCGGGAATCAGTTCCTTCTCACGCAGTTCGCTCAACGGCGTGTCGACGGTGTTCAGCAACGCGTGCATGTCGCCTGCCTCGCTGTTCAGATACAAAAGGCCGGTGACGACCTCGCCCGCAGCGTGGCGCTGCTGAAGGAAGTTCATCGCTGAGATCCGGTCGCTCGCGTCGAAGTCATCGTGCAGCTTGCGCAGGCGCAGCACCGAGCCGTCATGCTGCATGACTTCGCGCACGCTGCCAGGAGCGTATTCGGCGGTGATTTCAGTCCGCTGTGGCATGAAGTCCAGCCGGTTCACCGCCTCATTATGCTCGCGCACGAAATCGTAGCTCTTGGTCGAGCCGGGATGGTTGTTGAACGCAACGCAAGGGCTCACGACGTCGATGAACGCCGCGCCGCGATGACTCACGGCGGCCTTGATCAGCGGCACCAGCTGTGTCTTGTCGCCGGAGAAGCTTCTCGCGACCAGCGTCGCGCCGAGCTGCAGGGCGAGCATCACCATGTCGATTGGGGCATCGTTATTGATAGCCCCGCGTTTGGCCTTGGACCCTTTGTCTGCCGTCGCCGAGAATTGGCCTTTGGTCAGGCCATAAACGCCGTTGTTCTCGACGATATAGACCATGTTGACGCCGCGTCGCATCGAATGGGCGAACTGCCCGAGGCCGATCGACGCCGAGTCTCCGTCACCCGAAACGCCAAGATAGATCAGCTCGCGATTGGCGAGATTGGCGCCGGTCAGGACCGACGGCATGCGTCCATGCACACTGTTGAAACCGTGCGAGTTGCCCAGAAAATAGGTCGGAGTCTTGGATGAGCAGCCGATGCCGGAAAGCTTCGCCACGCGATGCGGCGCAATGTCGAGCTCGAAGAACGCCTGGATGATCGCGCTCGAGATCGAATCGTGCCCGCAACCCGCGCACAAGGTCGAAACGGTTCCCTCGTAATCGCGATGCGTGAACCCCAGCTTGTTCTTCGGAAGCTCGGGATGGTGCAGCTTGGGCTTGGCGAGATAGGTCATAGTGTCCTCACGGCGCCACCTTGCGCAACGGAGTGACGTTGAACATCGCCAGCTTGTCGCCGATTTCGCCGATGATGAAGCGGGCGGTGATCGGCGTGCCGTCATAGTGCAGCATCGGCATCAGCTTCGCCGGGTCGACCACCAGCTCATTGACCAGCAGCGAACGCAACTGCGCGTCGCGGTTTTGCTCGATGACGAACACCTGCTCGTGCGCCGCGATGAAATCCGCCACGGCATCGTGAAACGGAAACGCCCGCACGCGAAGCGTGTCGACGTGGATCCCCTGCGCGGCAAGCGTCGCCAGCGTCTCGTCCATTGCCGGACCCGTGGACCCGTAGTAGATGGCGCCGAAGCGTGTTGCCTGACCTGCGCTTCGCACCACCGGTGCCGGAACGTATTGCTTCGCCGTCTCGAACTTGCGCAGCAGGCGCTGCATATTGTCGACATAGGTCGCGCCGTCCTCGCTATAGCGCGCATATCGATCCTTGGTCGTGCCGCGGGTGAAATACGATCCGCGTTTGGGGTGCGTTCCGGGATGGGTCCGGTAGGGAATGCCGTCGCCGTCCACGTCGAGGTAGCGGCCGAAGTCTTTTCCCGCCTCCAGCATCTCGTAGGTCATCACCTTGCCGCGATCGTGCGAACGCTTGTCGTTCCAGGACAGCGGTTCGCACAGCCAGTCCTGCATGCCGATGTCCAGATCGAGCATGACGAAGATCGGCGTCTGCAAGCGGTCGGCGAGGTCGAAAGACAACGCGGAGAAATCGAAGGCTTCCTTCGGATCCTCCGGAAACAAGAGCACGTGCTTGGTGTCGCCGTGCGATGCGTATGCGCACGACAGGACGTCTGCCTGCTGCGTACGCGTCGGCATGCCGGTCGACGGGCCGCCTCGCTGGACGTCGAACAGCACCGCCGGGACCTCCGCGAAATAGGCAAGGCCGATGAACTCCTGCATCAACGAGATCCCCGGGCCCGACGTGCACGTAAAGGAGCGTGCGCCGTTCCATGCCGCGCCGATCACGATGCCGATCGAGGCGAGCTCGTCTTCGGCCTGGATGATGGCGTAGCGGGCCTTGCCAGTCGCGGCGTCGGTGCGAAATTTGCGGCAATGGCGCGTGAATGCCTCCGCCAGCGACGAGGACGGCGTAATCGGATACCACGCCGCGACCGTCGCACCGCCATAGACACATCCGAGAGCGGCCGCGCTGTTGCCCTCGATGAAGATCCGCTCGCCGACGGCGTTGGCGCGCTTGACCCGGATCCCCAGCGGATAATCGAGATTGTTCTCGGCGTAGACGCGTCCCATGTGCATTGCGTGCACGTTGGGCTTGAGCAGCGCCTCCTTGCCCTTGTATTGCTCGCCGATCAGCTCCGCGATTTCTTCCGGATCGATATCGAGCAACGCGGAAAGCGCCCCGACGTAGATGATGTTCTTGAACAGCTGGCGCTGGCGCGAGTCGGTGTACTCCCGGTTGCAGATTTCCGTCAGCGGAACGCCGACGACGGTGATGTCGTCGCGGAACTTCGACGGCGGCAGCGGCTTGGTCGAGTCGTAGAACAGATATCCGCCGGGCTCGATTTCCTTCAGGTCCTGATCCCAGGTCTGAGGGTTCATCGCCACCATGAGGTCGACGCCGCCGCGCCGGCCGCGCCACCCCGCTTCGCTGATCCGCACCTCGAACCAGGTGGGCAAGCCTTGAATATTGGACGGAAAGATGTTTCGCGGCGCCACGGGGACGCCCATGCGCAGAATGGCCTTGGCGAAGAGCAGGTTCGCCGACGCCGACCCCGAGCCGTTGACATTGGCAAACTTGACCACGAAATCGTTGACACGCTGGATCGGCGTGACGGTGGGCTTCATTCGGCCGCGTCTCCTAATTGGGTTGCAGGCTGAATCGCGCGCCGTATCCGCGAGACCGCCGGACCGGAGCGGCATCGATGGTCGGCATGCCGGAGGTCGAGGTAGAACTTTTGCATGTCCCAGGCGCCCGTCGGACAGCGCTCCGCGCAAAGGCCACAGTGCAGGCACACATCCTCGTCCTTGGCCATGATACGGCCGGTCTTGAGCCCGCCGGCTATGTAGAGATCCTGCGTCAGATTGCGCGATGGCGCGTTCAATCGCGTCCTCAAGTCGGTTTCATCGCCGTCGGCGGTGAAGGTGATGCAATCCATCGGACAGATGTCCACACAGGCGTCGCATTCGATGCAAAGCTTCGGCGCGAACACCGTCTGCACATCGCAATTGAGACAGCGCTGCGCTTCCGCAAAGGCCTGCGCTGCGTCAAAGCCGAGCTCGACCTCGACCTTGATGTTCTTGAGCGCGATGGAGACATCCTTGAGCGGAACCTTGTAGCGCTGATCGTTGGAGACGTCGTTGTCGTAGCTCCATTCGTGGATGCCCATCTTCTGCGACATCAGGTTCACCAGCGGCGGAGGTCTCTTGAACAGGTCCTCTCCCTGGCAGAAATTGTCGATGGAAATGGCGGCGTCGTGACCGTGCGCCACTGCCCAGATGATGTTCTTGGGGCCAAACGCCGCGTCACCGCCGAAAAAGACTTTAGGCTGCGTCGATTGCAGCGTGATCTTGTCGACAATGGGAAGTCCCGACTTGTCGAACTCGACGCCCGCGTCGCGCTCGATCCAGGGAAACGCATTCTCCTGTCCGACCGCGATGAGCACGTCGTCGCAGGCGAAATGAATTTCAGGCTCGCCGGTGGGCAGCAGCTGGCGGCGGCCTTGTTCGTCCTTGCTCGCGGCGACTTTTTCGAACATTACGCCGGTAAGACGTCCGTCTTCGTGCGTGAACGACTTCGGCAGGTGGTAGTTGATGATCGGAATGCCTTCGTGCATGGCATCCTCTTTTTCCCACGGCGAGGCTTTCATCTCGTCGAAGCCCGAGCGTACGATGACCTTGACGTCGTCTCCGCCCAGACGACGCGAGCTGCGGCAACAGTCCATGGCGGTATTGCCACCGCCAAGGACGATCACCCGTTTGCCGATCTTGTCGACGTGACCGAAGGACACGCTCGACAGCCAGTCGATGCCGATGTGAATATTCTTCGCCGCTTCCTTGCGGCCGGGGATGTCCAGGTCGCGCCCACGCGGCGCGCCGCTGCCAACCATTACCGCGTCGTAGCCCTCACCGAGCAAAGCGGCGAGACTGTCGACGCGCGTGCCGCCCCGGAACTCGATGCCCATATCGAGGATGTAGCCCACCTCCTCGTCGATCACCGTTTCCGGGAGGCGAAACTTGGGGATCTGGCTGCGGATCATCCCGCCCGCCTGCGCGTCGCCATCGAAAATCGTGCACTGGTATCCGAGCGGCGCGAGGTCGCGCGCGGCAGTGAGCGAGGCAGGCCCCGCACCGACGAATGCGATACGCTTGCCGTTCTTTCGGGTGGCACGCTTCGGCAGCCGGTGG
>Ga0209118_1001053_pt1 | contig 13504 bp, 9 predicted proteins | sample BlaSpr_A8_Ref_M1_FD_187988 | JGI IMG/M metagenome (GOLD analysis project Ga0209118, IMG submission 187988) | Forest soil microbial communities from Thunder Bay, Ontario, Canada - Black Spruce, Ontario site 2_A8_Ref_M1 (SPAdes) (version 2) | ecosystem: Environmental > Terrestrial > Soil > Boreal...
TTACGCATGACCTAGCCATGGCCGCTCACCTCGCCGACGAGATCGCCGTGATGAATCGCGGCCGAATCGTGGAGCAGGGTCTCACGGGAAAAATTTTGAAGCAGCCCGAGCATGAAACTACACGCCAGCTGCTCTCGGCGGTGCCTGAAATGCTTCGAGCGGCGCAGCCTGAGTTGGAAAAATGATGCGCTACCTTGTGCGCCGGCTGGGTCACGCTGTCTTTCTGCTGGCCGGCGTGTCCATTCTCGCCTTCCTCTTCACGGCGTTGGCGCCGGGAGACTACTTCGACGAAATGCGTTTGAACCCGCAGATTGCGCCGGAGACGGTAGCGGCGCTGCGTGCCCAATACGGTTTCGACAGGCCGCTGACTGTCCGTTATGCATCCTGGCTAAATTCCGTATTTCATGGCGAGATGGGATTCTCGTTTGCCTATAACGGTCCCGTAGCGCCCCTTCTGCTGGTGCGCGCGCGGAACACGCTGCTCCTGACAATCACCAGCACACTGCTCGCCTGGGCGATCGCGCTACCACTCGGTGTATGGAGTGCGGAGCGCCTCGGGCGCTTGCCGGACCGTTTGCTTTCGTGGGGAACCGCGGCGCTCCTGGTTATTCCTGACCTGGCGCTGGCGCTCGGACTATTGGTCTTTGCAGTGAGGAGCGGATGGTTTCCGACGGGTGGCATGGCTTCCGTTGATTTCGAAACTCTTTCACCCTTCAATAAGATTCGCGATCTGGCGTCGCACATGATTCTGCCCGTGATGGCGCTCGTGCTCTCCGCTCTGCCGCTGCTTGTTCGTCAAGTGCGTGCATCCGTGGCGGAAGTGCTCAACGCTCCGTTTCTGCTGGCTGCAGTGGGGCATGGCATCCCGCGACGCACACTTCTCTATCGCTACGCCCTTCCGGCGGCGGCGAATCCCTTGATCTCCCTTTTTGGTTTCAGTATCGGCGCATTGTTGAGCGGCTCGCTGCTCATCGAGGTCGTGATGAGCTGGCCAGGACTCGGGCCGCTGTTGTTAGAGGCCATTCTGGCGCGTGATTTGTACGTGGTGGTCGGGGGAATCCTATTCTCGACGCTTTTCTTGGTCGTCGGAAATTTGTTGGCCGACTTGCTTCTTTACTGGGCTGATCCCCGAATCCGCACGGAGAGTGGCGCACGATGAACGCGCGGCGCACGTTCGTGAGATGGCTCGTCGCTCTTGGCGTGCTGCACGGGATTGTGGTCTGCGCTGGTTTCTTCGCGCCTTACGATCCCGTCGAGCAGGACCGGAGGAGCCCGTACCTACCGCCGATGAGGCTTCATCTCATGGATGCGCAAGGCCATTTCCATTTGCGGCCGTTTGTCTATTCGCAAAGATTGCGGGAAGGCTCGTTCGACCAATATGGGGAAGACACGACGGAGCCTTATCCCGTGAAGTTTTTCCTGAGTGGGGCTCACTACAAATTGTTTAGATTCCTGCCTTCCCGATTGCACTTATTCGGCGCCGAGAACACGCGGATCTATCTTCTCGGCACTGATGCTTATGGCCGCGACCAGTTTTCGAGACTTCTTTTCGGTGGGCAGGTGTCACTGCTCGCTGGCCTTCTGGGCGCAGGGCTCACATTAATCATCGGCTTGAGCATTGGGGCGGTGGCGGGCTATTACGGCGGTTGGAGAGATACCGTGCTCATGCGTGTCGCCGAGCTCTTTCTGGCGCTGCCTTGGCTGTATCTTCTCTTCGCTCTCCGCGCTTTCCTGCCCCTAGCGGTCAGTCCGCTCACGGCCTTTTTTCTCATCATCGCGGTCATCGGAGCTGTAGGCTGGGCCCGTCCGGCGCGACTCGTTCGTGGAGTCGTACTTAGCTCCAAAGAACGCGACTTCGTTCGCGCCGCACGTGGCTTCGGAGCGACCAATGGATACTTGCTCCGGCGCCACATCCTGCCGGAGGCCTCCAGTGTGCTTTTGACACAGGCCGCAATTCTCATTCCCCAATATGTGTTGGCGGAGATGACGCTTTCATTTCTCGGACTGGGAGTGCCCGAGCCCATGCCAAGCTGGGGAAACCTTCTCTCAAGCCTGCAGCAATACAGTGTGCTCGTCTCTTATTGGTGGATGTATTTACCCGCCTTGATTATGGTGCCGTTCGTTCTAGGATACCTAGGGCTTGCGAGTTCATTGCAGGAGCGCGGGGACGCGTACAAGATAGAAAGGAGAAGTCTCGGGAGCCGCACGTGAGAACAGCGAGAGCCAATACCCATTGCTGCCGGATCCTCTCGAGTCTGCTCCTTTCCCTTTTCGCGCTTCTCGGCCACCTTGCTGCGGCCTCTCCCCAGCGGAAAAGTGCAGAAGAAGAATTATTCGTACTCCCCGGAGAAGTGGGCCGATCGGGAGGGCGCCTCGTCGTGTCGCTCCGTGGCGAACCAAAGACCTTGAACCCTTTGATTGCTGCTGACGCGCGCTCCCGAGATGTCATCGGGGTCATGCAGGCCGACCTCGTGCATATCAACCGTGCATCGCAACTGACGGAACCCGCGCTGGCCAAGTCGTGGAAAATCTCTCCCGATGGGCTTGTATACACACTCGTACTCCGGCAGGGATTAAAATTTTCGGATGGGCAGCCGCTCGATGCGGATGATGTGCTCTTCACGTTCCGCGTGTATCTCGATGAAAACGTACACGCTCCTCAGCGGGACCTCTTGATTGTCGGCGGAAAACCGATCGCTGTGCGCAAGCTAGACGCGCATACCGTCGTCTTTCAACTAGCGAAGACATACGGCGTGGGCGAAAGGCTGTTCGATGGGTTGGCGATACTGCCCCGACGTCTCCTGGAAAAACCCTACCAGGAAGGGAAATTGGCTCAGATCGGATCCTTGGCCACGGCCGCAGATCAATGGGCGGGGCTCGGCCCGTTCCGGCTGAAGGAGTACGTCGCGGGGCAACGACTGGTCCTGGAGCGCAATCCTTACTATTGGAAAACGGATGCCAAAGGCAACCGCTTGCCTTACGTAGATGAGCTGGTATTTCTATTCGTGCCGAACGCGGATACGCAAGTCCTGAAGTTCCAATCGGGGGAAAACGACGCGATCAGCCAACTGGGCGCAGAAAACTTCTCCGTGCTATCGCGGCAGCAGCGCGGCTACACGATGGTGGATGCCGGGCCGGGACTCGAGTACAACTTTCTTTTCTTCAATCTCAACGATGCCGGTGACAAGACCTCGCCTGACATGCAACGAAAACAAAAATGGTTCCGCGAAGTGAAGTTCCGCCAAGCGGTTTCGGCCGCGGTGGACCGCGAAGCAATCGTTCGGCTGGTGTATCAGGGCCGTGGCTCTGCGATTTGGGGGTTGGTAGCACCGGGCAACCGGCGATGGGGGAATGAGAAACTCGCCCATCCGGCACGGGCGCTCGAACGCGCGCGCGCACTCCTCAAGGAAGCCGGTTTTTCCTGGAGCAATGGGCCCAACGGGGAATCCATGCTCTTGGATTCCGACGGGACCCTCGTGGAATTCTCCATCCTCACGAGTTCTTCGAACGCAGACCGCGCCAAGATGGCGGCGCTCATTCAGGACGACTTGAAGCAGCTCGGAATGCGCGTCCAGGTGGTGCCGCTCGAGTTTCGCTCGCTGCTCGATCGCGTCACGCAGACGAAAGAATACGATGCCTGCGTGATGGGAATCGCGAGCTTTGATGCCGACCCGAATTCGGATATCAATGTCTGGCTATCGAGCGGCGGAATGCATCTGTGGAACCCCTCGCAAGCCCACCCCGCAACTCCGTGGGAAGCAGAAATCGACCGCTTGATCGAGGAACAGTTGTCCGCGCGTACCTTCGAGCAACGGAAGAAACTCTATGACCGCGCGCAGGAAGTTCTCGCCGAGAACCAGCCCATGATTTTCCTGGCGAGTCCGAATATTCTTGCCGGCGCCAAAAACTCTATCGGCAATTTTCATCCCGCTGTTCTGGAACCCTACTTACTCTGGAATGTGGAGCAGCTCTATCTCAAAAACGGGACGGAGAATTCCACCCGATGAGCCCCGTGCTGACCAAGGCCGGGAAGAAGCCGCCCGCCGCGTGGAACGACGCGAGGGTTGTCAAAGCTTGTCTTTCAGGCGATGAGGAAGCGTGGTCTTTGCTCATCGATAAGTATAAAGCACTAATCTATTCGATTCCCGTGAAATACGGACTGTCGCGGCAGGAAGCCGCGGACGTCTTTCAGGCGACTTGCACGGAGCTTCTCGTGCGCCTGCCCGAATTGCGCGAACCACGTGCACTGCCCAAATGGCTCATGCAGGTGGCACACCACGAAAGTTACCGGTGGAAACGGGAAAGCCAGCGCACTGTGAGCCGCGATGATGCGGAAACAGATTTACCGGAACCGTCAACACCCGCCATCGCCGAAAATCTCGTTCAGCAGACCCAGGAAGAGCAGACGTTGCGTGAAGCCATGGCCGTACTGACGCCACAGTGCCGCCGGCTGGTCGAGTTGTTGTTCTTCGAAACGCCCTCGCGGCCTTACACGGAAGTTGCCGCCGAACTTGGCCTGGCTGTGGGCTCCATCGGATTTACTCGCCAGAAATGTCTTGCGCGGCTGCGGGGACAACTCGAGGAGCTCGGTTTTAGCTGATGCGCGCCACCCTCAAGAAGAATTCAAGTGATTCGCTGATCGCCGAGCTGGGGCAACTCCCCAGCGAACCGGCCCGCCGCAAATTTCTTTCGCGACACAAGAGTTTGATTCGCCAGGATACTGTCGAACAACTCGCGCGGCTCGTTGTCCAAAAAGTCCGGGTCAGCACGCAAGAAGCGCTGCACTTGGCTGAGGCAGCCGTGCTCATCGCCAAACGCCTGCGCCGGAAGGAAACTCTTGCGCTTAGTTTGCGCGCAAAGGCAAATGCGCTTTATTCCTCCGGCGACTATCGGGCCGCCATCGAACACCACCAACAGGCTTTCCGGCTCTATGAGTCTTTGGGCATTTGGAACGAAGCCGCGCGAACTTTGAGCAGTTCCATCCAGCCGATGATTCTCGTGGGTGAGTACGACCAGGCGTTTCAGGCTGCGGAACGAGCACGGGAAATATTTGCGCGTCTAAACGATCCTTGGCGCTTGGCTCGGTTGGAAATCAACGTTGGCAACATCTATCACCGTCAAGACCGGTTCGAAGAATCGATCGCACACTACGACAGTGCATATCTGGGCTTGATGCCATACAAAGACGCCGAAGGAATCGCCGTCGTCCTCAGCAACATGGCTGTCTGCCTGATCAGTCTGAATGATTTTCCGCGTGCCCTGGCTAACTACCAGCGAGCCCGCTCTTTCTGCCAGCAGAACAACATGCCCCTTCTGGTAGCGCAGGCGGATTACAACATTGCTTATCTCTATTACCTGCGGGGAGAGTACAGCCGCGCCATCGAAGCGCTCTACGCGGCGCGGCGCGCCTGTGAAGCCACTGGCGATGCCTATCACTTCGCGCTTTGCCATTTGGACCTTTCCGACATCTATCTGGAACTGAACCTGAGCGAAGAAGCCCGGGAAATAGCACACGAAGGATTCCTTCGATTCGAAAAGCTCGGGATGGGCTATGAGGCCGCGAAAACACTCGCAAACGAAGCGACGGCTTACGGCCAACAGGGGAAGACGGTCCAGGCTCTGGAGCGCTTCACAAAAGCGCGGGAAATGTTTGCCCGCGAAAAAAATCTCGTCTGGCCCTGGCTTATCGATCTGTACCAGGGCTTGTTGCTCTTCCATGAAGGTCGCTATTTTGAAGCCCGGCGGCTGTGCGTTGCGGCCGCTGCTTTTTTCGATCATTCGGCCCTCTCTGGGAAAGCTGTACTGGCGCACCTGCTGCTCGCGCGCATCGCCCTGCAAGTGGGAGACTCAGCCGAAGCTCAAAAGGAAACGCACGAATCCCTCGCGCGGCTGAAAAGCCTTCAGACGCCGGTGCTCGCCTATCAAGCTCACTTGCTCGCAGGACAAATCGCGCAAGCTCGCAACGACCGCCCGGCGGCGCACCACGCCTACTTGGAAGCCAGGAAAGCTCTGGAAGCCTTGCGCAGTAGATTGAAAGGCGAAGAACTGAAAATCTCTTTTGTTAAAAATAGAATGAAGGTATATGAAGCGCTGGTGGATTTGTACCTCGCCGGAGATGAAACAGAGAACTCCACCGAAGAAGCGCTCGCCTGCATGGAAGCTGCGAAATCTCGCAGCATGATCGAAATGATATTTCAGGGCGGGCAGAGTCTCCCGCTGGGCGAGGCAGGTCAGAGCGATCTCGTCCGCAGAATCAGAGACCTGCGCGAGGACCTCAACTGGTACTACCATCGCATCGAGCTTGAACAACTGCGCCCCGAAGAGAAATCCCACCAAAGGCTCGAAAGCCTCCAGGAAAAAGCTCAATCGCACGAGAAAGAACTGTTGCGAACTTTGCGCGAGCTCCCGGCGCACGAACGAGAAAACGCCACGTTGGAAGCCCCAGCGGATTTTTCCCTCGCAAAGCTGCAAGCCCATCTCCCGCAGGACGCCACCCTTGTCGAATACTTTTCGGCCGGGGACCGCCTCGTAGCCGCTGTCATCACGAGCAAGGAAATCCGGATACAGCCCGTGACTGTGCTCTCCCGGGTCGCTCATTTTCTGCAATTGCTGCGATTTCAACTCTCCAAGTTTCGAATGGGCAGCGAATACGTCCGGCGATTCGAAGAACCGCTATTGCGCGCCACGCACAGTCATCTGGAATCTCTCTACGGTGAACTCATCGCGCCTCTGCGCCCATTTTTTCAGGGCAATCACCTCATTGTCGTCCCGCACGGTCCTCTTCATTTCCTGCCTTTTCACGCTTTGCGCAATGGAGAAGAGTATCTCTGCGATGCCTTCACGGTTTCTTACGCTCCCAGCGCGACAGTTTTCTCCTTGTGCCAGGAGAAACTGGCGAGCACGAGCGAAGGCGCCCTCGTTTTCGGAATCCCAGACGAGCGAGCGCCGCAAATTCTCCAGGAGGCACAAACCGTGGCCGCCCTCCTGCCACAGTCATCGCTTCACATTGGAGACCAGGCGACCTCCTCTGTCCTTCGGGCTAAAGGCCCGCAGAACGGCCTGCTTCATCTGGCTACTCACGGCATCTACCGGCAGGACAATCCGATGTTTTCCGGCATCCGGCTGGGCGATGGATACTTGAACCTATACGATCTCTACCAAATCCGTTTGGACGTCAAGCTCGTGACGCTGAGCGGCTGCGCTACGGGAATGAATTTCGTTGCGGCGGGCGATGAATTGCTTGGGCTTCAACGAGGCTTATTCTGCGCCGGAGCCACGACGTTGCTGCTGTCCTTGTGGGACGTTCACGATCACAGCACCGCGCAGTTGATGCAGCATTTTTATCGCGAATACATCCGAACCGAAAATATGTCCGCCGCGCTCCAGCACGCGATGCAGGAACTTCGGCGCCAAAGTCCCCATCCGTACTTCTGGGCACCCTTCGTCCTAGTCGGCAAACTCACTGATTCTGCAAGACTTACATAATTGTCTAGGCTCCTATATTTCTTTGACCCACCTTGTCCCTTATCCCACGAGGGTAATAAAACGGTCCCACTCACTGGGGAGTGCGTGGGGCACAGGAAGAAATCTGGGGGGAAGAGATGGAACACTTTACGACTGAGAAGTGGATCGATTTCGTGAATCAGGCCGTGGACACCAGCGAGAAAAAGTCGATGGAGCACCACCTAAAGCAAGGCTGCAAACGCTGCATGAAAACAGTTTCGCTCTGGCAAAGAGTTCAACAGTTAGCGGCTTCGGAAGCGAACTACCAGCCTCCCAAGGACGCCGTCAGAATCGCCAAGGCAACGTTTGCAGGAGCCGGGTTGGCGGATCAGAGAAAGGGAGCCGGCAGCCGCATCAAAGTTCTCTTCGACAGTTTTTTGCAGCCCGTTTTCGAAGGAGCTCGATCGGCAGGCGCTGGCACAAGGCAGATGCTCTATCGCGCGGACCCATTTCAGATCGACGTTCAGTTGGAGGCCAAGCCTGGCGGCAACCGGATCGTGATCACCGGCCAGCTCCTGAACTTGAACAGTCCTGGAATCATTGCTCAGGACACACGCGTCGTTCTCTCCAACATGAGGGGACAAATCGTCCACGCCGTCACCAATCAGTTTGGCGAGTTCAGTGGAGAGCTGGAAAACAGCGGAGACCTGCAGATGACCTTCACAAACCCGGGAAGCCAGCCCTTCGTGATTTCGCTCCGGGATGCGCTCGGTAGTTTGCCTAGGGACAAGCGATGAAGGCAATCAATTCACGCGATTGCCGCACATCGCAGCCCTGGTACGAAGGTACCAGGACCGTTGGGAATTCCATTCGGTCAGGAATACACGCTCGTACTATTTGCTCGGAAAGTTTGCCCAGCGACACTAAAAGGGCATTCCACCGCGCCAATAATCGAGTAATTCATTTGTAGGAGAACCCGCAGGGGGTTGAAACTATGAAACGCATAACCATCATTGTCGCGATGATCGTCCTAACGCTCGGCGCTCCAAAGCAGGCGTCAGCGCAAAACCGTTACATTGTCCGCACTAACGGCGGCCTATCCTCCGTCCTCAATCTTTGCAATCTACTCAAATGTCAAGTCCAGGGCGGCTTGGACGGCCCGGTCGGACAGAACTTTCTCGTGACCTCTTCCAACAATCTTCTCGCAAACCTTCTCAACGGGACACTCACGCTCGTTGAATCCTTGCTCGGAATCGTCAGCGTTGAAGCCGACCAACTTCTGCCCATCCCCCAGCCGCCACTCGGCAGCATTCCTTCGGGCCTTTACGATACAGCCCCAGTGAATTACTACGGCACCATCGTTTGGCACGGCTACGCGACCCAGCCGGCAACGCACATCATCCGTCTGGTGGACGCGCAGAGCGGCTTTCGAATCAGCGGGACAGGCATCGTAGCTGTAATTGACACAGGCGTGGACGTTAACCATCCCGTTCTCTACCCTGTGCTGCTTCCCGGCTATGACTTTACGCGGAACCAGCCGGGAGCTTCGGAATGGCTGGATGTGCCGGAGCTGCAGAACGACAACGCCGACTCCAAAGGTCAGAATCAAGATCCCGCTTTTGTCCAGCAGTCCACCGCCGCCGTACTCGATCAGTCGACTGCCGCCGTCTTGGACGGCGGGCCGTATTCTGCATTTGGCCACGGTACGATGACGAGTGGACTTGTCCACCTGGTTGCGCCAAAGGCCAAAATCCTCCCTCTCAAGGCCTTCTCATCGGATGGCACTGGGTATCTTTCGAACATCGTTGCGGCTCTCTACTACGCCGTTCAGCACCATGCGAACGTCGTGAACATGAGCTTCGACCTCACCTCTTCTTCGCCATCGCTCACCCAGGCGGCTGCCTACGCCAATAAAGCGGGGATTGTCCTCGTAGCTGCGGCCGGAAATGAAAGCACCAGCGCTGCCGTTTACCCTGCGGCCCTGAACGGTTATGTCGTCGGTATTGCCTCGACGACAGATTGGGACAGCCGGTCTTCTTATTCGAACTACGGTGCCACGGACGTCTGGATCGCTGCGCCCGGAGACAACATAGTCAGCACCTTCCCTGGAGGGACATACGCGAGTGCATCTGGCACCTCGTTCAGCTCACCGATTGTCGCCGGCACCGTTTCCCTGTTGCTCAGCGCAAAACAGCAACCCACCATCAACCAATCGCAGGCTGCCGACGCACTATCTCATGGACAGCCTCTCACGCCCGATCTCCATCATGGTCGTCTCAATGTGTATCAGGCCGTCTCCGCCTGGGTAAATAGCTCTGGCTCGACGCCTGGTTCCGGCTCTGGCTCCTGCTTTTTGTTCTGCTGGTAACCGCTGTGTCGAGCTACCAGATTCCGGCGCTCACCATGGATTCTTCGTCCATGTGGGCGCCAGATTTGCTTCGCATCAAGCAACTTGAGGAACAAACTTCCGCGCTTCGCAATTCGGTCATCTGCGCCTTCAACCAACTTCTTGACCTGAAAGACCTCAACACCGGCGTGCACAGCACCCGGTTGGCGGAATGGGGTATGCGCGTCGGACAAGAAATGGGCCTGGAAGAAGCCGAGCTTCAGAATCTGGAAGTCGCCGCGCTCCTTCATGATATCGGCAAAGTTGGCATTCCGGATTCGATTCTCCGAAAACCGGGGCGTCTCGACCCGGAAGAATATGCACTAATGAAGAAGCATCCGGAGTACGGCTGGGCTGTGCTGCGCATGCTCCCCGGCTTCGAACGCGCGGCTCTTGATATTCTGCATCATCACGAATCTTTCGATGGAAAGGGATATCCCGCGGGATTGAAGGACACAGAAATTCCCGTAGTTTCGCGCATCGTTTGTGTCATCGATGCCTTCGATGCGATGGTTTCCTCCCGCCCTTATCGAAAGGGCTTGCCCTACGAAGAGGCCGTGCGCCGGCTCAATGAGGCAAGTGGTACTCAGTTTGACCCTGTTGTCGTCCAATCCTTCCTCTCCTTCGCGGAAGCGGAAATGTCCCCGGTCTTCGCTGCTGCCGGCACCTCAGTTTCATCCGCCCTGTAATCCTTATGGAGAAGCGCACGAAGCGGTCGAGAGGTTCGGAACCGACTCTTTTACGCGGAGGGCGCGAAAGTTAAATCAATCGTTTAGCACCCATGCAGTGAAAGCTAATGGTTGTTTTCGTGTCGAAGCGGCGGCTTCGTGCGCTGGCTTTCCCAGAAGACTACTCGCCGTAGGGGACCCAGATGTTTTTCACCTGAACCGCGTGATCGAGGAACCAGCGGCCTTCTCCTTGTTTCACGTCAAACCAGTCAATGGTGCGGCCTTCGTTGGTGAACACCTGCTTCAAATTGCCCACCGATAGCGTTTTCGCGGCCGCGGCGCCGGCCTCATCGGTGAAGCACCAAATCGCATCGACGTCGTCGTGTTCGGCGAGAGTTTTCATCAGTTCAGAAGCGTGGCCGGTGACGATATTTACGACGCCGTCGGGCAGATCGCTCGTTTCGCAAATCTGATAGAGATCGCCAGTGATGAGCGGATACTTTTCCGACGGAATGGCAATAACCGTGTTGCCGGTCGAGATAGCAGGCAAAACCAGAGACAGGAATCCGAGCAAAGGCGCATCCGCTGGACAGATCACGCCCATCGTTCCGATCGGTTCTTTCATTGCCAGCGCGACATTTCGGAATGGGGGATTGTGAACCGCGCCGTCGTATTTATCCGTCCAGGCCGCGTAGGAGAAAATGCGTTCGATGCCGAGGTTTACTTCCACTTCCGCTTGCTTCTTTCCGACCACGGCGGACAATCGTCCGGCGATTTCCTCGCGGCGTTGCGAAAGATTTTCCGCGATATAAAAGAGCACTTGCGCGCGATTATGAGCCGTGGCTTTGCTCCAGCCTTCGGCTTTGCGAGCGGCCTCCACGGCGTTGCGGATGTCCTTGCGGTTGCCCAGCGGCGCTTCTCCAAGCAAACGTCCGTCCGCGCCGCGCACTTCGATGCTGTAACCCGAGTCGGGCCGCGCCTGCTTGCCGCCGATATAGAGCTTCACGGTGCGGTCGATCGGCGGAGCGGCAAAATCCTCAGGCTGCTCTGGCGGCTGGTCGATTGCGAGCGGCTTTGCGTGAACCGGCGGCGCGTTCTTGAACCAGGCGGGCTCGAGATACTCTAGCAATCCTTCGCGGCCACCTTCGCGTCCATAGCCGCTCTCTCGATATCCGCCGAAGCCGCAAGAGGCGTCGAAGAGATTTGTGCAGTTAACCCACACCACGCCGGCCTTGAGTTGCGCCGCAATGTGCAGCGAAACGTTGATGCTCTCGCTCCACACGCAGGCAGCCAAGCCGTAAACCGTATTGTTGGCGAGCTCGACGGCCTCACGCGGCGTGCGAAACGTCATCGCCGCGAGCACGGGGCCAAAGATTTCCTGCTGCGCCACGACGGAAGCCGGATGCACGTTGCTCAGCAAGGTCGGCGGAAAATACAAGCCGCGGGACGGCCGGGGAATGGCAGGCTGCCAGCACGTCGCCCCTTCCGCGACGCCCTGATCGACCAGCCGCTGTATGCGCTCGAGCTGCACGCGCGCCACGATGGCGCCGATGTCGATGGCCTTATCCAGCGGCGGACCCATCCGCAGGGTATTCATGCGGTCCTGAATCTTGCCAATCAATTTCTTGGCGATGCTCTCCTGCATCAGAAGGCGCGAACCGGCGCAGCAAACCTGTCCTTGATTGAGCCAGATACCGTCGACCAGGCCTTCCACGGCGCTGTCCAGATCCGCGTCTTCGAAAATGATGAAGGGAGATTTTCCGCCAAGTTCGAGGGAAAGTTTTTTGTGGCTCTGTGCCGTCGCCTTTCGAATGGCGCGCCCAACCTCGGTCGAACCAGTAAAGGCAATCTTGTCGACGTCGGGATGTTTGACGAGCGCTTCGCCGGTCGACCCGTCCCCGGTAACAATGTTCACGACGCCGGCGGGAAGACCAATCTCCTGGCAAATGTGCGCGAACGTCAGCGCCGTGAGAGGCGTGAATTCGGCGGGCTTCAGAACGACGGTGTTTCCCGTCGCAAGCGCCGGCGCGATTTTCCAGGCCAGCATGAGCAGCGGAAAATTCCAAGGAATGATCTGTCCCACCACCCCGCAGGCGGCGTAGCCCGGGAACTCCTGCTCCAGCAACTGCGCCCAGCCCGCATGATAATAAAAATGGCGTGCGACAAGCGGAATATCGATGTCGCGGCTCTCGCGAATCGGCTTGCCGTTGTCCAGCGTCTCAAGAACGGCGAGCCAGCGCGAATGCTTTTGCACTTGTCTCGCCAGCGCGTAGAGATAGCGCGCACGTGCGTGAGGAGTGAGAGCTTGCCACGCCGGCAATGCGCCCCGGGCCGCCTTCACGGCAGCGTCGACGTCTGTCGGCGAACCCTGCGCAACGGTGGCGAGTTTTTCGCCGGTGGAAGGATCCGCAGTATCAAAATATTCTCCAGCCGCGGGCGGTCGCCATGTCCCGTTAATGAAGTGTTCGAAGCGCCGGCCGTGCCTGTCCAGCCAATTCATGGCCTCGCGCGGATCTTCCGGCGCGGGACCGTACTCCATGGTCATGAACTTTTCGACGATGCTCATTCGCTTCTTCTCGATTCTTTCGTCATCGACAAAAGAGCTTTCAGCTTACGCGATCGGATGGCGATAGTCCGCCGAATAGCGTCCCGTAGCTTGATGTTCCAGTTGACGCTCGATATCCGCCAGCATGCCGCTCGCGCCAAACCGGAATAACTCCGCTTTCATCCACGAAGTGCCGAGCTCTTCCTTCATCAAGGCAAGCCAGTCGAGCGACTGCTTCGCCGTTCGAATGCCGCCCGCTGGTTTGAAGCCCACCGCCATGCCGGTTTCCTGCGCGTATTCACGGATGGCGCGCGTCATGATCAGGCTGACGGGAAGCGTCGCGTTGACGACTTCCTTGCCGGTGGAAGTCTTGATGAAGTCCGCGCCGGCCATCATGGCCACGAAGCTGGCTCGCGCCACATTTCGCAGCGTCATAAGGTCGCCGGTGCCGAGGATCACTTT
>Ga0209118_1001054_pt1 | contig 13494 bp, 11 predicted proteins | sample BlaSpr_A8_Ref_M1_FD_187988 | JGI IMG/M metagenome (GOLD analysis project Ga0209118, IMG submission 187988) | Forest soil microbial communities from Thunder Bay, Ontario, Canada - Black Spruce, Ontario site 2_A8_Ref_M1 (SPAdes) (version 2) | ecosystem: Environmental > Terrestrial > Soil > Boreal...
GCTGATGGGGTGCATTGGCTGCTTGACCGAGCAGTACCGGCGCCGGACCGATGTCCTGCTCGACCTGTTTGCCCGGCCCTCTAGCAAGCGGGAGCCCGGCAGGTGCATTGACGAAAAGGGCAAGCAACTCGCTGAAGCACACGCGCCTGTATTGTCCCTCCAGCCGGGGGTGGTGGCCGCGAGTACAAACGGCGGGCAGCGGGGCAAGTCAACCCATTGTCTCGACTGCGCATAAATCTGCCCCGGACCACTCCTGGTCCAGGTCGCTTTCCTGGCGTCTTGCTACTGCTTAGCGCGATCACTGCCTTATAGTGGCGACATTCACGGCTTCGGCGGTTGGCGCGACACGTGGGCATCGGGTGCGGAGCGAGTCTCCGCCTGGGCTTGTCCGGAGCCGCCCGATCAACCGCTACGAGGGCCGCATCGCGACTCGCGAGCGCAATCGATGCTGCGTAAGCTTGCACGAGGTGCTCACGGCTAGGGGCCAGGAATGGTGCATTCGGTTTCACTACAAGTCAACAAACGTGGGTCGGGTAAGGCGCGGCGGGTTTGTTGCTGCTAGGCTGCGGGCCAACGCACTTGAATTTGCATCATGAACATCACGGAGAATCCATGAGTCTAAAGCTTGGCATCATCGGCGGCGGCAACATCTTTCCCGCCTACATGAAGACCCTGCGCAGCTGCCGGCGCTTTCGCATTGTCGGCCTCGCCGATGCCAACCCGGACGTAGCGAAACAGCGAGCCGCCGAGCACGGCCTGAGCGCCATGAGCCTTGAGCAGTTGCTGGACAGCGATGCCGCGATAATCCTGAACCTCACTCCCCCTGCGGCGCATCACGCCATGGGCAGGCGAGTCCTCGACGCAGGCAAACACTTCTACACCGAGAAACCGCTTTCCGCGTCCTATGCCGAAGGTGAGAAATTGGTGGCTTATGCCAAACAAAAGAAACTGCGCATCGGCTGCGCACCGGACACGTTCCTTGGTCAAGCGAGCCAAACCGCGCGCCAACTCATCGATGAGGGTGCGGTCGGCAAGATTCTCAACGGCACAGGACACTTCATGGGTCATGGGCCCGATCACTGGCATCCGAATCCGGATTTTTTCTATCAACGCGGCGCCGGACCGATGCTCGATGTTGGGGTCTACTACGTGACGCATCTGGTCAATCACCTCGGCAGAGTGCGCGAGGTGGACGCGCTAGCGCACATGACTTTCAAGGAGCGCGTTATTCCACGCGGCCCGCAGGCCGGACGCATCATCAAGGTCAATACGCCCACCCACATCGTTGCCACGCTGTTTTTCGCCGCCGGTGCGCGCATAACGCTCACTACCAGCTTCGACGTGTGGAAGCATGGTCACAACAACGTCGAACTGTATGGGGAAAACGGCAGCATCCTGGTAAACGATCCCAACATGTTTGGCGGCAAGACACGCTACTCGGTGCAAGACGGCCCCTGGCAAAATGTCGACTACGGTAAACCCTACCGCAAGGGCTACTTTCATCGCGGTCTCGGGCTGATCGACATGACGAACGCACTACAAGACGGGGGCGACTATCGCTGCAATGAGCGGCTCGCCTTGCATGTGCTGGAAGTGATGGACAAGTCGCTCGAATCTGCGAGGACCGGTACGGCGCTCAAACTGGAAACGCGCTGCGAACGTCCGGCTCCGCTAAGCGAGCGACTGTACTAAATCCATGAAAAATCGAGAGGAACAGACATGAAACTATCCGTACAACTCTACTCGATACGCGGGGTCGGCGACTTCGCCGCACAACTCGCGCTGGCACGCAGTACGGGCTTCGAATGGGTGGAGACGGTCGCCACCCACAATCTCTCGCCGCAGGACTTCGCCGCCAAGGTGGCGCAGCACGGCGTCAAGGTATCGTCAATGCACGCTGGCCTGCGCTTACTGGACACGGAGCGCGACCAGATCATCGAAGCCTGCCGTCTCACCCGCTGCCCGCTCGTGATTATGCCGTGGATGGAGCTGGCCAATCGGCCGCTCACCGGAGAAGGCTGGAGCCGGCTCGGCGGACGGCTCGCGGCCATCGGCCGCGAATTGGCACCGCACGGCATTCGGCTCGCCTATCACAACCATGACTTCGAATTTTTTCCCTATGAAGGCAAGATTGCGTTGGAATGGCTGTTTGCCGATACGACCCCGGCCGATCTGGGCTGGGAAGCTGACCTGGGCTGGGTGAGGCGCGCCGGAGCTGATCCGAAAAAGTGGCTCGGACGCCTGCAGCCTTACCTCTCGGCAGTGCATGCCAAGGACATCGCCGGGGAAGGGCTTAACGTTGACCAGGATGGGTGGTGCGTGCTTGGCCAGGGAATGATGGACTGGCGCGACCTGCTCACTTACCTGCAAGACAAGGTGGACGTGATCGTCTTCGAGCACGACGCACCAAAAGAGCCTGCGGCAACACTGCGCGACAGTTTCGCGTTTATGCACGGCGCCCTTGGATAAGGCGGAACTCTGGCCGGGAGGCGGGCCGAAGCTTGCAACGGGGCGGACCAAGTCGAAATAGCGGCCCTCCGCGGTCTCCTCCATCCAGCCACCGCGGAAGCCGCGCGGCAAAGCGGCCCCTGTGCGGTGGCGAGAACCGCCCGATGCAACGCGCAACTGCCCCGTCATCCATAGAGCGCCTTAGCCCGTTTCCGCATTTCCTCGGGCGTCATGTCTTCCTTGCGGGTCGCCACCGACCAGCGATGGCCAAAGGGATCCTCCAACAGGCCGCTGCGATCGCCGTAGAATTGGTCTTCCACCTGCCGCACAAGCTTGGCACCGGCCGCGACTGCCTGCTTGGCAAGCGCGTCGACGTCCTCAAAAAAAATCATGATGGTTACCGAGGAGCCACCGAGAGTCTGCGGGCTCACCACCTGCATTTCGGGATATTCATCGGAGAGCATGATCGGCGCATTACCGATCTTCATCTCGGCGTGTCCTACTTTGCCGTCTGGTCCCACAATGCGCAACAACTCTATCGCGCCAAACGCTTTTTTATAGAACTCGATAGCCGCTGCCGCATCCTTCACGCACAGGTAGGGAGTCGCGGCTTGGTAGCCATCGGGAATGGGTTTCGCTTTGCCGGTCATCTGCAAGCTCCTTTTCGGGGTGACGTCGGATGCCCGGTCAGTGCGCTTTCGCGCCTAACCGAAGCGACGGGACTCATTGGTCATCATAGCCCAGGGAAAAACGCGGGTGAGCGCCAAAGCTTTCTCAGACAGCGTGTCCCGCCTCAGTGGGATGGGCAGAGCGTCACCTCCGAGCCTCGCAATAGGCGCAATCGACGGTCTCACTTGCGTAGTCTGTCGTCACAGGTTACAGCACATTCCACGATTCCTGCACTTCGTCGCTTTGGACTTGAGACGGGCAGGTAAGCTCACCACAATTCGCTCATCCACAGGGGCAATGAATGTTGGCCGAATCCAAATCGGCAACTTGTAGCGTCCAAGGATCAAACCGACATACTAAGGAGAGCGTCATCGGGCAAACAGTCAATATTACCTTCCGCATCGCCGCTGTGCTGGCCTCGGCCCTCCCAATGGCAGGTTTGCTCGCCTACGGACACTCTCTTGCGGAAGTAACGCCCCCGGCAGCGCTAGCCGTTACGCAAGCATCCCCGGTACGGGTGTTGAGCCCGATCGTCGTTACGGCAAAGCGCACGGGCGGCGCAGAAGCTCGGTTGCAAGACGAAGCACCTGCAGCGGGCGCGTAACTAGCCAAGTAGCCTACCATTTAGCCCCCGCCGGACCTAAACTCCGGCTTGTGCAGCGGGCTGCTTCCCCGGAGGCGCCCGCTGCCTTCTTTTTCCCCCGTGTCAGGTGTGGGCGTGTATAATCCGCGCAATTGTTTGTTGCGGCGCATTCCGGCCTCGCCGTATCTTCCGACCTTTTAATCCTTTTGCTGTATCTGCCTGGACCGGTGTGCAAGGGAAGCCTTGCGGGGCCGATCTAGGAGTCCTACATGTCGTTTCCCGATCTTGGTTTATGCCAGGAACTGCTGCGTGCCATTGAAGAGTTAGGCTACACCCAACCCACCCCCGTACAAATCCAAGCCATCCCCGTCGTTCTTGCCGGCCGTGACCTGCTCGCGGGCGCGCAGACCGGCACCGGAAAGACCGCGGCGTTCGCTTGGCCGATCCTGGAAAGGTTGCGCCAGCACGCTAACACATCGACTTCGCCTGCCCGCCATGCCATTCGCGCGCTGGTGCTTACGCCAACGCGTGAGCTGGCGGTGCAAGTGGAAGAGAGCTTTCGCTTTTACGGCAAGCATCTTCCGCTGCGCTCCGCGGTCGTTTATGGCGGCGTAAATATGGATCCGCAGGTTGCGGAGTTGCGTGAGGGGCGCGAAATCGTGGTCGCTACGCCCGGGCGTCTGCTCGATCACGTGCAAAGCAAAACCATCAATCTTTCCCAGGTGCAGATTTTTGTACTCGATGAAGCGGATCGTATGCTCGACATGGGTTTTATCCGCGACATACGGCGAATCATGGAGCAGTTACCCAAGAAGCGCCAAAATCTCCTGTTCTCTGCCACGTTCTCCAGCGAAATCAAGGCTCTTGCCGACAGTCTGCTGCACGATCCAACGATGATCGAGGTCGCCCGACGCAGCGCCGCAGCGGATACAATTACGCAGAAGGTTTACCTGGTCGAGCAGGAGAAAAAGCGCGCGGCGCTGATCCAGATCATCAAGAACGAAAATCTGCAGCAGGTCCTGGTATTTATGCGCACCAAGCATGGTGCCAACCGGCTTGCTACTCAACTCGTTCGGGACGGCTTGAATGCCTCCGCGATCCATAGCAACAAGACGCAAGGGGCCCGCGAGCAGGCGTTGGAAGATTTCAAATCGGGCGCGGTGAAAGTGCTCGTCGCGACGGACGTCGCCGCGCGCGGTCTCGACATCGAAGAATTGCCCCACGTGATCAATTTCGAAATTCCCCACGTTGCGGAAGACTACGTCCATCGCATCGGCCGCACCGGCCGGGCCGGTCTCGAGGGCGTGGCCATCTCGCTGGTTGCGCCAGAGGAAATCAAGTTTCTCAAGGACATCGAACGGCTATTGAAGCGCGAATTGCCGCGCGGCGACCTCCCTGGGATTGCCATCGCTGAAGCAGAACACACTCCCGAGCGCATCAGCGTACCGCGACAAAGGGTAAGCCGTCCGCGCGGCGACGCCGATTCGTCAAGGAACGAACCAAGGACGCTCGCCTTTGAACGAAGCAGGTCTTCCGTGGCCCGCTCTGCCAAGTCGATCGATCCAATCTTCACCCAGCCTTATCAGCCTTCGACTACCGTGACTGAGGCGCCTCTTAGCGCTCTGCAACGAGCGCGCAGTAAGCCGCTCCGGCCTACGGCGATACTGCTAGGTGGCGGAAACAAGCAGTCCAGCTAAGCGATGGTGTAGCCGTAGGTACGGTTCGCAGCGCCGCGACACCATGTGGCCACGGATCCGGCGGGGCTAACTATCCTCTATGCGACAGACAAGGGAGAGGTCAGGTAGCCTGCGGCAACCCGACCCACGCCACCGCCGCCTCGCTAGCGGCACATAGGGCCGCCGTTATGCGACTGCGATACTGGCGGCGCTAGGGGTGTGCCATTCAGCTCCGTGTTGTAGGCGAGACTGTTACGCTGCCGGGTCAGTTCCGACCCACAGTTCACTCTGAGCGTGCGCTACGTCGACAAGGGAGCGGCTCTTCTCGTAGACGCCACGCAACCAGGTGCTATCGTTCTGTCCTGCCGCCGCACAGTTGGATAGTTCGCGCAGTGGCGCTTGGGTGCCCAGTTGCTGAGCGTAAGGAGCGAGCGATTCCAGCGTAACGAGAATATCATCGCGTAGTGTCACCTGGCGCCGCGCTTGCGCGTCAATCAAGCCGGCCGCCAATCCAAACCGGCAGGCGGCGAAGCGGTTGTAGCTATACACTTGGTACATCGCCCGCTGTGGCTGCGGTTTGCGCTCGGCGAACAGATAAGCCGCCAGGGTCTGCGCATACGCGGCCAAGGCACCGGCGCGTTGCACGGTGAGCGGCGTGTCGGGGACGCGCAGTTCGATGGTGCCGAACTCCGGCTTGGGGCGGATATCCCAATAGAAATCCTTCATGCTCTCGACGATGCCGAGATCGACCATCTCATCGAAGTAGACGTTGAACGCTTTCCAATCGCGCACCATCGGCAACGTACCGGAAAGCGGGAACACGCTCACTGCATTGAGCCGGGACGAGTCGAAGGCCGTATCGACACCCTGAGAAAACGGTGATGACGCAGACAAGGCAATGAAGTGCGGAATATAGCGCGCCATGGCATGGGCCAGGTAGACAGCATCGTCGCCGTTCGAGCAACCGATGTGCACGTGCTGTCCAAAAATGGTGAATTGCTTGGCTAGGTAGCCGTATAAATCGGAGATGTGCTGGAAGCGCTCCTTGGGGAAAATGCGTTGCTCGCTCCATTTCTGGAAGGGATGAGTTCCACCGCCCGACAACGCCAGATTGAGCTTCCGCCCGTACGCCGCCATGGCGTTGCGGATCCCCATCAGTTCTTCGATGAGCGCGGCGTAGTTGTTGTGCACGATCGCGGTCGACACTTCGATCATGCTTTCGGTAATCTCGGGCTTAATGTCGCCCGGATGGGGACTCTTTTCGGCCAGTGCGAGAAGATCCGCCGACCCGCGCGTCAGGTTGTAGTCGCGCGTGTTGAGAATCTGCAACTCAAGTTCAACGCCCATGCTGAGAGCGGCGCTTTCCTTGAAATGAAGTTCAGACATGGTTTAGTGGATCCATCAGGTTTCCGGATGCGCTTCGCCGGCGCGCTGCACGCCCCATTGCGCCGCGATAGGTCCGAGCAATTCGAACACCGCAAGGGCCAGGAAAAGCGCCGTAGATAACTTCGCGCTCATTTCCGGGTAAGTCACCGCGGTGCCCTGAATCAGCGTCAGCATGGTACTGGACAGCGGCAGCATCACCAAACTCAAGTGCCAGACGCGTTCGATAGTGAAGCCATTCGGCTTTGCAAACAAGCCTAATCCGACGAATTTGCCGGCGAAGCGGGTAATTACGATGATCGCGCCAATCCAGGCCGCATCGTGAAGCCCGCTAAAGCGCAGCCTCGCTCCGGCAACGACGAATAGAACGATGATGAATAGCTCTCCACCACGCCCAAAGTCGACTGGCAGCAGCACGCGCCTGCGATCCAGATTGCGCGTGAGAATGCCGAGACCAAGCACGGTCAACAACTCCGAAAGCTTCAGCGCCGTTGCCCCGCTGACGGCAATAACCACGAAGCAGACCAACAATACGAACTGTCGATCCTCCCGTTTTCCCAACAGGGCCGCGAGGCGCAGGCAGGTGATGCTCAGAACGAAGGCCAGCAGCAGCGAGCCGACCAGCAGGTAGAGCGGATGCGCCACCACGGTGATCCAATCTGCACGGTGTTCAATATGCAGGATGGGCAGCAGCGCGGCGATGATGAAGAAGGCGATCACATTGTTTAGCGCAGTCAATGCGAGCGCTCGCTCGGTTAACTGCCCTTCGGCGCGCAATTCCTTAACGATTAAAGTGACCACGGCCGGAGAGGTAGAAATAGCTACCGCGCCCAGCATCGCCGCGATCAGCATGTCGACCCCGAGCACGCTCAGTGCCGTATAAACAAAGCCGAAAGACAGCGCCGCCTCCGCGACGCTGGTACCGAGCAGCCAACGGTCGCGACGCATCCACGTGAGGTCGAGCCGATTCCCCAACTCGAACAGCACCAAACCCAAACCAATGTTTACGAACACTTGTGAGTCATCGAGCATTGCATCCGAGAGCCAGTTCAAGCCGATCGGCCCGAGCACCATTCCCGCCACGACAAAGCCGGTAATTTTTGGCAGGCGCAAACCTGCTTGGAACACGTGCCCGCCCAATAGGCCGGTGAGCAAAAGCACGCCGAACAGCAGCAAATTGCTCAGTTGAAATTGTTGATCAGGTAGAAAACTCACGCCGAAAGCATCCAGTGCCCTATCGAAAAAGACTGCGGCTACCCTGCGAATGCACTCGAGGGCCTAGCAACGACTCCAAGATTCAAACCGTTTGATCGGATATGCCCGGTTGAATGAGATTTGCTTAGATTCCGGTCTGAAAAATAGCGGAATGGATTTACGGGTCGAGGAAACGTCTTAGCGCAGCGGGTCGCAAAATGCGGCCCGTCAGCTTAAAGATTGAATTTGCGTTGTAGAGTAATTGTTACAACTTGCGCTGCACTGGTCTAAGTCAATATCTTGCAACCGTGCTATCGGACCGGCTGCTAGCTTACCGTGGAGCGGGCTTCGACTCAACCACCGATCCGTGCAAAAACCAAGCGGTAAAAATGAATGCGGCCCGGACTGTGCCGGGCCGTCGTCAATAGGCGTTGCTACGTATTAGTGAGTTTGGTAGAGACGCGTGCGCTTGCCGCGCGGTGTGTCGGAGGTGATACCGTAGATCCGACGACTCTGGCCTTCAGGCAATGTAACTTTGGCCGGCCAGAATTCCGTCAACAGTGTCGCCGAAAATTCGCGTTTGGCGTTGGTGGTCTCGGGGAATTCTTCGTCTTGTGCAACTGAAGATTCGATGTTTGCCATGTAGTATCCTTTTCCTGGAGTCCCAGCCCGCGATGCTTGGATCGGGGGAGGCACATGCTGCCGTCCACACTAATCCCCCAGAAAACGTGGGGCGCCGGAGCGCCCCACCCAACGGAGGAGACCAGAAAGCACCAGTTTTTTTCGCGACCCCTCGCTGCCTGATGCTTCCTGAACTCTATAGAGCAAGCGTAGTGCCAGTTAATATTATTGTTATAAAACAATCTATTGCAGTTTGAAGTTAATGCAGTACTGACGCTCGGCGTCAGATCCTGTCACCAGGAGCGGCAGTTCTGAACGCTGCGCTGTCGGCAACGCCTGATAAGACGTCTTTGATATTTTGAGTCACCCTGCGAGCAAGTTTCCAAGGAAAGTTCAATGCCATCGCCAAAGCCTGGCCCAGCAAGTGCGACGCAAAACGGATTCCGTGTCGGCGTCGTCGCTTGCGGCACTCTCTCGGACGCGCTCAACGTAGCCGGTGACGGCGCGACCATCGTGATCAAGCCGGGCGTTTATCACCGGCAGACCGGTTTGATTGCACGCAACAATTTGAAGATCATCGGGGACGGGGGGATGGCGCACCTAGCGGCGGAGGGTGAGAGTGCGGAGGGCAAGGGCACGCTGGTAGTGCGCGGCAGCAATACCACGATTGAAAACGTAGAGTTCTCTTCCGCTGCTGTACCGGATGGCAATGGTGCCGGCATCCGTCTCGAAGGGCCGGGTCTCACATTGCGTCACTGTTCCTTTCACGATAACCAGGAGGGACTGCTCACCGGCAAGATCGAGGCTTGTGACCTACTGATGGAGTTTTGTGAGTTCGCGCGTAACGGTACCGGCGATGGACAGACGCATAATTTCTATGTTGGTCAGATCCGCAAACTCACCATGCGCGGCTGCTATTCCCATCATGGCAAGATTGGCCATTTAGGTAAGTCGCGCGCGCTGCAGAATTTCATCCTCGCCTGCCGCTTTACCGATGAAGGAGGAAGTGCGAGCTATGAATTGGAATTCCCCAGCGGCGGAAAGGTAGACGTCCGCGGTTGCCTGTTCGAACAATCTGCAACGACCGACAATGAAACGATAATCAGCTTCGGCGCGGAAAAAAATGTGCTCAATCGGGCGCACGAATTCCGCTTCTATCAGAATACTGTAGTCAATCGTGCCGGGGGGGGACGGATGCTGCATTTGGTCACCGCGCCGACCATCCAGGATATCGTCGACAATGTTTTTGCGGGGGCGGGCGCGCCCAGCGATTCCGGCAACACATTCGTTGCGCTAGATCAGCTCATCGATGCTGCGAATTTTGACTTCCGTTTAAAACAACCGGTCAAAGGTGGCCACCGCTGGGCGGAGCTTGAGTACGTGCAGCCATTGCGAGTAAAGCCGCGCAATGACCTGCTGATGGGCGCATTCTCTGCGCCGGCGGTGCCGCCCATTGTGCCGCCGTCGCTCGCGGAAGAAGCCGATGGTGAGAGGCCTCACATAAGCCACAAGCCGGGCACGAGCAAGACAGGTCGACCCCGTTAGTGCCTTCAAGATCCAACTCGCGCTCCAGATGGTGCAGCACCTCGTCGCCGATTTCCTGATTGCGCCAAAGCTGGATCAATTCGCGCCGTTCCGCGCCCAGTGCCGCGCGGCGCAAGCGCACGACGGGATCGTCCCCTTCGGTGAGCACCAGTCGGGTAGGATGGGCGCTGGCGAGGCGCAACCGATATTCGGTGCAGACACGCTCCACCATTTCCTTCTCTATTTGATCTTGGCGACCAACACTGTAGATTTCTTCCAATGCCGCTTCGGCGACACGTCGGCGAGCCAGATGCTCTTCATCCAATGTGCTCCAGTCGCCACCGATACGCAGCAGACGAATCAGCGGCATGAGGGTCAGACCCTGAAACACAAGCGTCGCGACAATGACTGAAAAAGTCAGGAAGATGACGAGGTCCCTGCTTGGAAACGGTGCGCCGGCACTGGTCATTTCGGGAAGCGCGAGCGCTGCGGCGAGCGAAACGATGCCGCGCATTCCGCACCAGCCGGACAGCACGACTCCTCGCCAACTGGGAAGCGACTCGCGCTCGCGAATCCGTTTCGAGAGCAACGGCGGCAGGTATGCGCCGGGAAACATCCACGCTATGCGGATGACAATTGCCACCATACTCACTGCTGCCGCGTAGCCGATCAGTGTGGCTGTGCTGTATTGCTCAAGCCTTGCCAGGACGTCGGGAAGCGCCAGACCGATCAAGATAAAAATGAATGTATTGAGGAGAAATACAATGATCGCCCAAACATTTGTGCCGAGAATGCGTGTCTCAGCAGTGAATGCTTCTATTGCGCTGCGTCCCTGGAGCAGGCCCGCGGCAACAACCGCCAGCACGCCGGATACATGAACGGCCTCGGCGAGCAGATACGCCACGTAGGGCGCGACAATCGTCAGCGTGACCTCAATCAGCGGGTCCTTAAGCGGCCGATGAATCGCGGCGATCACGTTACCTATGACCACGCCAAGCACAATGCCACCCACCGCCGTCAGGAAGAACTGACCGGTGGCTTCTGTGAGCGAGAACGTTCCCGTTGTTGCCGCTACTACCGCAAACCTGTAGAGCACGAGTCCCGAGGCATCGTTGACCAGGCTCTCGCCTTCCAGAATGGTGATGATTCGTCGGGGCAGTCTCATCCGCCCGAGCATGCTGGTGACCGCCACCGCGTCCGGGGGCGAAACAATTGCGCCTAATGCGAAGGCAACTGGCCAGGGTAAGCCAATTAAGTGATGCGCGACTGCGGCTACCGCGCATGTAGTCGCCAGCACCAACCCTGTCGAGAGCATGATGATGGAGCGCAGCCAATGTTGGAAATCCCGCCAAGAAGTAAAGTACGCCGCGGAATAAAGAATCGGCGGCAGCACAATAACCAACACCAAATTCGGGTCGAGCGTTAGCTTGGGCAGCACGGGCACAAAGCCCAGCGCCGCGCCGCCCAGCACCAAGGCAATGGGATAGGGAAGCGCTAGCCGGCGTGCAGCCCAAGTCAGGCCGATAGCGAAGAGAACCAGAACGACAAGCAAATGAACGATTTGCATGGTGGTGAGATGCTTTGCTTTTTATTCAAATTGCCCTAAAGCTCAGCCTCAGCGCCGGCTTCGGCCGGGCAAGTCTCCGTAAATAGAAAAGACTGAGTCTGCGCTGCCGCTTCGATGCGCTAGTGCATAAACGGCTCCATACGCGCTCTGACCTCATAACGCCCGATCAGCGCAAGCACCGCGTCGATGGATGGAGTTTGGGTTTGTCCAGCCACCATGACGCGTAACGGCATTGCAACTTTAGGCATTTTCAAGCCGTACTTTGCGACTACCGCTCGTATCGCCTCGCTGATAGCGGCAGGTCGCCAGTCCATGCTGGCAAAGGCCTCGTATAGATCACGCAGTGCCGGTAGCACCTCAGGAGCAAGGTGCTGTGCAACTAACGCTCCCTCAAGCTTCGGGCGCTGGTAGAAATATTGAGCGCTGCGCGCCAATTCCTTCAGGGTGTGGACGCGCTCCTTCAGCACGCCGACGACGTCCCCCAGCGCGGGCTCCGCCTGCTGCGGCAAACCGAGTTCACGGAGAAATGGAGCGGTTAGTTCAGCCAGGCGCTGATTGTCTGCCATCTTCATATAATGTTGATTGAGCCATTTCAGCTTCTCGGTATCAAACTGGGCCGCCGAGCCCGTAATGTGATCGAGATCGAACCAGCTGCAAAATTGCTGCATAGAGAAGATCTCTTCGTTGCCGTGCGACCAGCCGAGCCGCGCCAGGTAGTTGACGACCGCCTCAGGTAAAAATCCGTCGGCCGGATACTGCATGACGCTGACCGCGCCATGCCGCTTTGAAAGCTTGTGGCCGTCGTCGCCGAGGATCATCGATAGATGTGCATACTCCGGCACGCTGGCGCCGAGCGCTCGCAGAATATTGATCTGGCGGGGTGTATTGTTGACGTGATCGTCGCCACGAATGACGTGGGTGATCTTCATATCCCAGTCATCCACCACCACACAGAAATTGTAAGTGGGTGCGCCGTCGGACCGCGCAATGACGAGATCGTCCAACTCTCGATTGTCGAACTCGATATTGCCCTTAACCCGGTCATTCCATGACACGACACCGGAGAGCGGATTCTTAAACCTAATCACGGGTCGTACATCAAGCGGCACAACCATGCCAGGGTTGATGTTTTCCGGCCGCCAGCGGCCGTCGTAGCGCGGCTTCTCACCGCGCTCGCGCTGTGCCTCGCGCAGCGCATCCAATTCCTCGGGCGTGCAATAACAGTAGTAGGCCTTACCTTCGGCCAACATTTGCTGAAGAACTTCGCGATAGCGATCCATCCGCTGCATCTGATAGAACGGGCCCTCGTCATAGTCGAGCCCAAGCCAGTGCATGCCGTCGAGGATGGCTTGTACCGCTTCCGCAGTGGAACGCTCTTGATCGGTATCTTCTATGCGCAAAATGAAAGTGCCCTGATGATGGCGTGCGTAGGCCCAGGAGAAGAGCGCCGTACGGGCACCGCCGATGTGCAGGAAGCCAGTAGGACTGGGAGCAAAACGAGTGCGGACCATGAGAGCCCTAATCGATGCCAAGCGAAGCCTGCCATTGTACGGGATACGTCGCTTACAAATTTGTGCGCTTAGGCTGCACGAGCACTGTTGACGGATTTCTTGGGTTGCCGCCGCACGGCGGATCGTGTTTGGCTAGCGGAGCAGCAGGCCGGACCTCTGCTGCTCTGCGGCTGGTTGCCGAGCCGATGGCGCAACACTCGCACATTGACCGGCTGCCGTTCGCTATGGTTAAATGCCGCCCTCTTCCGGGCGGTTAGCTCAGCGGTAGAGCACTGCCTTCACACGGCAGGGGCCACTGGTTCGATCCCAGTACCGCCC
>Ga0209118_1001055_pt1 | contig 13493 bp, 10 predicted proteins | sample BlaSpr_A8_Ref_M1_FD_187988 | JGI IMG/M metagenome (GOLD analysis project Ga0209118, IMG submission 187988) | Forest soil microbial communities from Thunder Bay, Ontario, Canada - Black Spruce, Ontario site 2_A8_Ref_M1 (SPAdes) (version 2) | ecosystem: Environmental > Terrestrial > Soil > Boreal...
TGGCGGCAGTCCGCCAATGGCGGTTCCGGCCCGCCACCCGCGACGGCAAGCCGATCAAGGTCCGCCGCATCTTCCCCATCCTCTTCCAGCTCCACCCGTAAGCCTCCGGGGAATCCCCCTCCGCAGGCCTCTGGGGGGGCGGCGGATCCCTCCCGGCCTCCGCGTGGGCGAGTGTCATGGATGGAGGAGACGGCGGACTGCGGGGGCTCGCCCAAGCGGCGGCCGGGAGGAATCCGCCGCCCGCGGACCTGCTCCTCCCCTGCGGCTGTGAGTCTCTTCGGGCACCTTTATCCCCGATCGTGCCTTGCCTCCGCACGGCGGAGCCCGTAAGCTGCGACGCGCGCACCCGCCGCTGGCGCTGCCAGACGGCGCGAGTCGCGCGGACATCGGATGACAGCCAACGAGAAGATCTATGACGCCGTGGTCGTCGGCGGCGGCCCTGCCGGCGCCACCGCGGCGCTGGTGCTGGCGCGGGCGGGTCTTGCCGTCCGGGTGCTCGAGCGCGCCCGCTTCCCGCGTTTCCACATCGGCGAGTCCTTCCTCCCCGCCAACCTGGAGCTGATCCGCGAGCTCGGACTCGAGCCCGCCCTGCGCCGGCTGCCTCAGGTGGAGAAGGGGGGCGTCGAGTTCGCCGTCGGCCACGGCCGCAACAGCCAGCACTTCCTGTTCACCGACTGCCTGCTCCGGGAGGCCAACGAGACCTTCAACATCGAGCGCGCGCCGTTCGACGCCATGCTGCTCGACGCGGCGACGGCGGCGGGCGCCGAGGTGAGCCAGAACGTCGCGGTGCGCCGGATCCTGCGCCTCGCCGAGGGCGACGTCGCGGTCGAAACCGCCGGCGGCGAACGGAGCGCCGGCGCTGTCGGAGGCGAGGAGCGCGGCGGCGGCGGCGATCACAAAGATCAGGGCGGGCGCGGCGAGCAGATCAGGGCCCGCGTGCTCATCGACGCCAGCGGCCAGGCCACGCTCGTCGCCAAGCACCTGGGCATCCGGCGCATGCTCCCCGAGCACCGCAAGATCGCCTACTTCAAGCACTTCGAGGGAGTCGAGCGCCGCGCCGGCGCCGCGGCGGGCGATCCGACCATGGTGATGTGCGCCGAGGGATGGTTCTGGATCATCCCGATAGACGAGCGTCGCGACAGCATCGGCCTGGTCATGGACGCCGACGCCGCCCGCGGCGTTGGAGTCCCCGCGGACAGCATGCTGGAGTGGGGCATCGCTCGCTGCCCGTTCCTGCGCCGCCGCACGGCCACCGCGGACCGCCCCGCTAACAACGTGGTCTGCGCCGACTTCAGCTATCGCTGCGAACCGTTCTCCGGACCGGGCTACTTCCTGGTGGGCGACGCCGCGGCCTTCCTCGATCCGATCTTTTCGACCGGCGTCTGCCTGGGCATGATGAGCGCCGTCGAGGCGGCGCGCGGCGTCGTCGCCATGCTGCGCGATGGCGCGCCGCCGCGCCGGGTGCGCCGGCGCTACAACCGCTTCGTCTCGGGCAGCTCGACGCCGCTCTTCCGCATGGTGCGGAACTATTACCGCCATTCCTTCCGCGAGCTGTTCCTGAGCGGCAGCGGCCCGCTCGAGGTGCACAAGGCAACGCTCTCGGTCCTCGCCGGCTCGGTTTTCCCGCGCCTGGTATTCAGGCTGCGCTGGCGGCTCGAGCTGTTCCACCTGATGGTGCGCGCCAACCGCTACCTGCCGCTGGCGCCGCGCCGCGAGCCCTTCTCCCTGTTCAGCGCCGAGGCCGAAGCGACCGCCGGCGGGATGGCTCCGCCAGCGGGATGAGCGCCGCCGGCCGCGCCGGCTTCCACCTCCTGCGGCTCGACGTCGCGTCCGCGCCCTCACCTCTATCGGCGATCGCCGAGCTGCTCGTCCCCGCTGCCGCCGCGCCGATCTTCGCCGGCCACTTCCCGAGCCGACCGCTGCTGCCCGGCATCGCTCACCTCGCCGCGCTGAGCCAGGTGCTCGACGAGCTCGCCGCCCGCGGCCAGCTCACCACCGGCGCGACCGATCACACTGCCATCGCCGAGGTGCGCAAGTTCCGGCTGCGGCGAGAGGTCGCCCCCGGCGACCGCATCGAGCTACGGCTCCAGGCGATCGACGCGGTTCACGCCGAGGGGGCCGAGGGGGCCGAGGGGGCTGCCTTCCGCTTCGAGCTGCGCCGCCAACCGGTAGGCGCCCAGCCGGGGCAGACGGCGAGCGAGGGGATCGTGCGTCTCGGCATCGGGTCCTGCCAGTGGCCGGCCGCCGCGCGCGCTCCACAGCCGGAACCCGCGCCCGCGGCCGGATGGCCGCCGATGGCCGACCTGCTTCCGCATGCGCCCCCGGCACGGCTGCTCGCCACGGTACTGGCAGCCGGTGCCGGAGGCATCGTCTGCACCGGCATCATCCCCGCCGCCCACCCGCTGGCCGGCGGCGGCGAGGCCCCGGGTTTCCTCGCCATCGAGCTCGCGGCACAGGCCGCCGCCGCCCTCGAGGCCCTCGCGCGGCACCCCGGCGGCCGCCCGCGCATCGGCTACCTCGTCGGCGTCCGCGACGCCCGGCTGCCGGTCCGCCTCCCCGCCGGCCGCGCCCTGCGGGTCACCGCCATCCCCGCCGGCGGCGCGGGCGCACTGTCGACCTATGAAATGGAGGTCCGAGAGGAGGGCGCCGGCGTTCCGCTGGCCGCCGGCACGATCAGCACCTTCCTCGCCGAAGCCTAGTCCTAGTGACCTACATGCGTCCGACCGCTTTTTCGCCGATGAAATAGACAGCGATCCACGCTGACCTGTCTCACCCCCACAGCCGCCGGAAGCAGAACCACTGGTGCGGCTTGCTGGCAATGGCTCGCTCGAGCTCGGCGGCGAAGCGGCGCAGGGCATCCTCGACGCCGGCCGGGCTCTTGGCGGCGGACGGGACGAGGATCGGCGGACGGATGTCGACGCGGTAGCGGCGGCGGCCTTCACGGAAGACGAAGACCGGCACCAGCGGCACGCCGGCGGCGCGGGCGAGGGCCGCCGGGCCGACTGGCAGCGGGAAGGGGCGGCCGAACAGGGTCAGGTTGACCACCCGTCCGCCGGTGCGCGGCCGGTCTCCCTGCAGGGCGACGATCTCGCCGCGCCGCAACGCGTCGAGCAGCAGCATGCCGAGCCGCGGGTCCTCGGCGAAATGGGTGATGTACAGGCCGCCACCCTGCTTGCGGACCAGCTCGGCGATGTAGGCCTGCGCGCGCGGATCGCTCTCGGGCTCGCGCACCACGTGGACGGGCCTCATCTCGGCGGTGGCGGGGAACAGCGAGCCCACCTCCCAGTTGCCGACGTGCGCGGTGACCAGGATGAAGCCGCCGCCCGAGCCGCAGAGCTCGGTCCAGCGCTCCAATCCGTCGGCGCGGAGCTGGAACGGGCGCGCGGTCTGCAGCCGCTCGTAGCGCTCAGTCAGGCACCAGGCGAAGGTAAACATCGTCCGGTAGATGCGCAGCTGGCGCCGCGGCCAGCCGCAGCGTCCGAGCACCGCCTCGAGGTTGTCCCCCACGGCGCTGCGGATCCTGATCAGGTTCAGGAAGAAGAAGGTGGTGAAGGCGGTGACGACCATCCACATCTGCGACGAGGGCCAGATCCTCACTCCCCAGCCGTGGAAGCGGTACCAGAACACCCCCGTGACGTGGAACGGCCCGAGCAGCCGGCGCACCCAGCCCCCGGTCTCCGGAGCATGCGGCGGCCTCTCCGGTGCGCCCGGCCCGGCCGGTGGAGCCGGCGGCGCCTGCGGGCGCCGGGTCCGCTCGCCACGAGCGGCCTGTGCCTCAGACGCGGGCCTCATCGGGCCCTCCGCCGCGGTGCCGGGCCACGGCCCGCGCCCGCAGCTCCTCGAGCGCCGGCAGCACCAGCAGGGTCGCGAGCAGGCAGGCGGTGATGCCTGCCGCCACCAGGACCCCGTCGTGGGCCAGCCCCGGAACCCGCGACGTGACCAGGCTGCCGAAGCCCAACGCGGTGGTGAAGGCTGCCATCATCATCGCCAGGCCGATGTCCTCGACGGCCCCGGCCAGCCCGCGATGGGGATACAGCCGCTGCCAATGAACGGCATGAGCGCCGAGATTGATCCCGGTGCCAACCAGCAGCGGCACGGTAAACACCGCCAGCAGGTCGAACGACCGGCCGCAGGCGCTCCAGGCGCCGAAAGTCCACAGGCAGCCGAGGGAGAGCGGCAGGAAGGCGAGCAGCGCGCGGCCGAGGTGGCCGCGGAACGAGACCAGCACCACGGCCGCGACCAGCGCGAGGGCGATGGCGCTCGAGTGGAGCAGGTCCGCCAGCGCCAAGTCTTTGAGCTCGGCCCCCACGCGGCTGACGGCGGCGAGCGCGGCGCCGGGAGCGGCCAGCGCCAGCTCGCGCGGCAGCTCGGCCGGCAGCGCCGGCACGCCGCCGCCGGTCAGCGGCAGGCGCGCATGCACGGCCACCGCCGCGCCGCCGGGCGGCACGCCGGGGACCCCCGCCCCGGTGCGCACCAGCTCCTTCATCCAGCTCGGCCAGGCCCCGGGCGGCGGCGCGCCGGGATCCTCGCCGCGCGCCAACGCGCGGAGCGCCGCCAGGGCCGGGGCGAAAGGCTCGCGCCGGAAGCCGGCGGCGGTCAGCTCCCGTTCCAGGTCGCCGGCCGCCCGCGCCAGCGGCAGCCGCCGCAGCTCGGCAAGGCGGCGCTCCCGCCGGGCGCCCAGCACCAGCCAGTCGGAGGGGGTGGCGATCTCGGCGCCCGCCCCCAGCCGCCGCCGCAGGAGCGCGGCCACCGCCGCCGCGCGATCGAGCGCCTGGTCGAGATCGCGGCCGCGGACCACCACCGACAGAGTATCGATGCCCAGCGAGAAGCTCTCGACCAGCAGCTTCTCGGCCGCGACCGAAGGGGCGTTGGCCGGACGCAGGGCGCGCAGGTCGGTCGACAGCGCCGCGCGCGACAGGCCCCAGGCGCCGAAGGCCGACAGCGCCAGCGCCGCGGCGACCACCGCCCAGGGCCAGCGCACCGCCACCCGCGCCAGGGCGCGCAGGCCGGGCAGCCCCCGGCGCGCCCAGATCCGCGGGCGAGCGGGCGGCCGGGCCGCCGCGCCCGGAGCGCCGGCGACCAGCGCCGCGCTCAGTGTGACGGTGGCGACCAGCGTGGCGAGCACTCCCAGGGCCAGCACCTTGCCGATCTCTCGCAGCGGCCGGAAGTGCGCCGAGGCCAGGGCGGTAAGGCAGGCGGCGGTGGACAGGGCCGCGGTCAGCACGCCGGGGCCGGTGTCGCGAAAGGCGCCCTCCAGAGCCGCTGCCATGCCGGCGCCGCCACCCTCGGGGAGGCGCAGCTGCCGATACTGGACGCCGCCGTGGATGCCGTAGTCGACGCCCATGCCCACCAGGGCGGCGGCGAAGCCGACCCCGACCACGGTCATCGCCGGCATCGCCAGACCCACGACGCCGGCGGTCCACAGAATCCCCGCGAGCACCGCCACCAGGATGGCGGCCGGCAGCAGCAACCCCTCGAAACCCGCCAGCAGCACCACGGCCACTCCCGCCACGGTCGAGAAGCCGCTGCGGGCCAGGTCCGAGCGCAGGATGCCCTCGTCCTGAGCGGCGTAGATCGGACCGCCCACCGCCTGGAACTCGAGCGGCACCTTCGTGCCGGCGCGCACCCGGGCATACGCGGCGTCGAGCCGGGCGAGCAGCGCCCGCCCGCCCGCCGGGTCGATCTCCGCCTGCGCCGGCGTCAGCATGACCAGCGCCACGTCCCCGCGGCGCGACAGGAAGGCTCCGGAGAGGGGATCCATGGGAATGGCCGCCGACGCGGCGGCGAGCAGACCCTCGGAGAGCCCCAGCGGATCGCTGGCGTAGAGCGGCGCCAGCGCCGAGCCGGCGGGGCTGGCGAGGGTCTGCCGCATGATCTCCACCCGACGGAGGATCGCGGCCGGCGTCAGGCTCCGCGCCAGCGGGTCCGCGGCGTCCCCCTCGCCAACGGCGCCGCCAGCGCTCACGGGTGGTCCGGCCCCCTCCGCGCTCCCGGTGAGCAGCAGCGGCATGCGCGGCGCGAGGTAGCGGTAGAAGAAGCGCTCGTCCTCTTCGGTGCGGCCGCTGCGGGCATCGGCGACCTCGGGACTCCTGGCCATCTCGCCGGCGAGCGCGGCGGCGGCGTCCTCCAGCGGACCCGGGTCCTCGAGCCGGCGCCCTGGCGAGCGCACCAGCACGAACACCTTCTCGAAGCCGCCGAAAGTGCGCAGGAAGACCCGGTAATCGTCCGCCGCGGGCGCGCCGTTCGGCAGCAGCGCCGCCAGGTCGGAGTCGATGTGGATGCGCATCGCCGGGACGAGCGCCGCAAGCGACAGCGCCACGCAGGCGGCCAGCACCAGGCGCGGGTGCCGGACAATCGGCGACGACAGCAGCCGCGACCAGCGGGACAGGCGCGCGCGCGGCATCGCGGCGTCCCCTGAAGGCCTCAGGCCGACGCCCCGGCGTCGACCACCAGCGTCTGGCCGGTGATCGCCGCGGCACGGTCCGACAGCAGGAACAGCACCGCCTGGGCGACCGCGCCTGCCGAGGTGCCACCCGGCAGGCATTCGCCGGCGCGCAACTCGGCGACGGCTGCCGCCGGCACGCCGGCCGTCAGATCGGTGGCGACGAAGCCGGGCACCACCGCGTTCACCCGCACCTGGCGCTTGCCCACCTCGCGGGCGAGGGCGCGGGTGAGGCCGAGGATCCCGGCCTTCGAGGCCGCATAGGCCGTCTGCCCGGCAACGCCGCGGTAGGCCGACAGGGAGGCCAGGTTGACGATCGCGCCGCGCCGCCTCACCAGCATGCCGCGCAGGACCGCGCGGCAGCATCGGAAGAGGCCGCCCAGGTTGACGTCCAGCACCGCCTCCCAGTCGTCGTCGCTCATCATCGCCAGCAGCGCCTCGCGGCGCTCGGCGGCGTTGTTGACCAGCCCGTCGAGCGGTCCCAGCGCCGCTTCCACCTCGGCGACCAGGTCGTCCGGCCGGGCGCGGTCGCGAAGGTCCAGGTGGAACGCGCGCGCCCGGCCGCCGGTCGCGCTCTCGACCTCGCGCGCCGCCGCCTCTCGCGAGCACCAGGTGAAGGCCACCGCGGTCTCGGCTCCGCCGCCGGCCACCGGCGCCGCGGCCAGCGCCTCGACCACGGCGCGGCCGATGCCGCGGCTGCCGCCGGTTACGAGGACCGTCGCCATCTCGTCGCCTGGAAGCGGGCGTGGATCACGGCGCGGGCGATGCGAATGCTGTCCACCAGCGGCCGGTAGTGACTGGTGGTCCGCCCGTCGGCGAAGCCGAGACGCACCGGCACCGTGACGACGCGAAAGCCGCCGCGCACCGCCCGCACCACCACCGCGCTCTCGGCCTCGAAGCGGGATTCGGGGAAGCCGACCACGGCGACCAGGCGGCGGGAGTAGAGGCGAAAGCCGGTCTGGATGTCGCACAGCCGCTGGCCGGCGGCGAAGGAGATCGCCGCCGAGGACAGCCGGTTGCTGGCCCGCCGCAGGCCGCTCATCTGGGTGAACAAGTGGTCCCTCACTCCCAGCACCAGGTCGGCGCCGGCCGCCGCCCCGGCCAGCAGCTTGGGGAGCTCCTCCGGCAGGTGCTGGCCGTCCGCGTCGAGCGTCACCACCGCCGTGAAGCCGCGGTCGAAGAGATCCCGGAACGCGGTCGCCAGCGCCGCGCCCTTGCCCCGGTTGACCGGCAGCGATACCACCCGGGCGCCGGCCAGGCGCGCCGCCGCCGCAGTGCCGTCCGTCGATCCGTCGTCGACGACCAGCACCTCGGGCAGCAGACGCAGCACCCCCGCGACCACCGCGCCTACCGAAGCCGCCGCCTGATAGGCGGGAATGGCGGCCCCGATTCGCTCGCTGGGCTCGGTGCGCTCGCTGGGCTCCGCGCGCTCGGCGCGCTCCGTGCCGTCAGTGCGCTCGGTGCGCTCGGGGCGCTCGGGGCGCTCGGGGCCCTCGGTGCGCTGGACTCCCTCGACGCTCTCGCTCGCCTCGACGCCCCCGGCTTCACGCTCGGGGATGGGGACGGTGCGGGCACCATGGGCAGCGCGCGGCGTCTCTCGGTTTTCGTCCATTGCAAGTCCAGTCACAGCGGATGTGGCGCGCTGATCGTATCGGCAACGCGGTCTCGTCCACCAGGGGGCCCCGCCAGGATGTCCGCCGGCCCCTCATTGCTATCGGTCTGGACCGCGGACCGCCTCACGGCCGGCCGAGGATCAGCCAGCAGGCGGCGCCCCCCGCGGCCAGGCTCGACGCCAGCAGCGCGCGGGGCGGCGGCAGCGGCCTGCCGTCGTGCGGCGAGACGCCGAGATCGGGATCGGGCTCGCCGAAGCCGGCGGTCGGCGCGCAGGCGACCCCGGCCACGCCGGCGGCGGCCAGCACCGCGGCGGCGAGGAAGCCACCGCCGTACTCGCCGGTCACTCCCTTGGGCGCCAGCACCGGCGGCAGCGCCGCTTCGCCCCAGGCGGCCCGCAGCACGCGGGCCTCCAGGCGGTCGCCGGCGCGCGCACCGGAGGCTCCCGAGACGATGCGGTCGATCGCGCCGATCGATCCGAGCAGGCCGCTCGCGCCGAGCAGGCCGCTTGCGCCGGGCGGGCTGCTCGCGCCAGGCGGGCCGCCGCTCACGGAGGCGGGAGGATCGAGGGCACCGAGGCCGCCAGGGCTAGCGCCACCGGGAGCGGCGCCGCAGCGCAGCAGCAGCCGGCGCAGGGCGCGCCCGAGCTGCTCGCCGCTGGCACCCCACCCGGTCGGCGGCGCCGCCGGGTCGAAGGCGCTGCCCCAGCCGCGGATCCGCGCCAGCGGCTCCCGGCCGTGGCGGGCCGCCGCCGCCGCGGTCTCGAGCAGCAGCACCGTGGCGCCGTCGGCCGCCACCACCCCGTCGCGGCGGCGGTCGAAGGGCCGGCCGATCTCGCCGCCCTCGTCCGGGCGCCGCGCGCCGCGCACCGGTCGCGAGCGCCCGCGCGCCAGCGCGCCGAAACGGTCCAGCATGGCGTGCAGCAGCGGCGACATCTCGTCGACGGCGCCGACCAGCGCGCGCTCGGCCCGGCCCGCCGCCACCTCGGCGGCACCGCGCGCCACCGCCAGCAGCGCCCCCGCCTCACGCTGGCACAGCGTGACATTGACGCCGCGGGCGCCGCAGGCAATGGCGATCTGCGCCGCCGGAGCGTTGGCGACGCACTCGGTGAAGAGATATGGCGAGGCGGACTCCGGTCCGTCCTGCAGCACCTGGCGCAGCAGCGCCTCGGAGAACGAGGTGGGCCCGAACGCCGTGGACACGACCACCGCCGTGCCGGGGCCGGCCAGCCGCGCCGGGTCCAGGCCGGCCTCGGCGAGCGCCATGCGGGTCGCGGCGACCGCCAGCCGCGACGGTGGGCCCATGCGCCGCGCCTCGGCGGGCGGCAGCCACGGCGCCAGGGCGGCGACCGGCGTGATCAGCGCCCGGCGCGCCCCCTCCGGCTGGTGGTAGCCGGCGGCGCGGTCGACCTCGGTCGCCGGCGGCGGCGCTCCCGCCGCCAGCGCCCGTTCCAAGCTGGCGCGGCCGCAGCCATGGGCGCCGGCGGTCCCGAGGGCGGTGATGACCACCTCGCGGTTCAAGGCGCGGCGCCCGTCCAGCGCGTGAACACCAGGGCGGCGTTGGAGCCGCCGAAAGCCAGGCTGGTCGAGAGCCCCGCTCGCGCCGCCGGCACCGCCAGCGGCCGGCCGATCACCAGCGCCGCCGGGCAGGCATCGTCGATCGGATCGGCGGCGTCGGCGGGCACCGGGTGCAGCTCGCCGCGGGCCAGCGAGAGCACAGTGACCAGGGCCTCGATCGCCCCCGAGCAGCCGAGCAGGTGACCCAGCGCGGCCTTGGTCGCGGTCACCGGGATCCGCCCCGCCCGCTCGCCGAAGACGCGCCGCAGGGCGCGCCACTCGGCGGCGTCGTTGAGCGGCGTCCCGGTGGCATGGGCGTTGACGAAATCGATCTCGCCGGCCGCCAGACCGGCATCGCCGAGAGCGGCGGCGATGGCCGCGGCCGCCCCGGTGCCCTCCGGCTCGGGCGCGGTCATGTGGAAGGCGTCGCAAGCGCCGCCCGCGCCGGCCAGCTCGGCAAGCGGCAGAGCGCCTCGCGCCAGGACGCGCTCGAGCGGCTCGAGCACCAGCACTGCCGCGCCCTCGCCGATCGACATGCCGGCGCGGCCGGCCCGGAAAGGCCGGCAGGGCGCCTCGTCGACCGAGCGCAGCGAGTTGAAGCCGGCATAGGTCAGCTGGCAGAGCGAGTCGGAGCCGCCCGCCAAGGCGACCTCGACCTCGCCGCAGCGCAACGACGCCAGCGCGGCGGCGATCGCCAGGGCGCCCGAAGCGCAAGCCGACGAGACGGTCTGCACGGGTCCGGTGACGCCGAACCCGCGGGCGACGGCGTCTCCCGGCCCATTTACCTGCTGCGAGGCGACGGCGCGCAACGCGCCGCGGCGGCCGCCGAACAGGCCGGCCACGAAAAGCTCGCTCTCCCACATGCCGCCCGTGCTGCTGCCAAAGAAGACGCCCGCCGCGCCCTCGGGCAGGAGGCCCAGCGCCTCGCCGAGCCCCGCCGCGGTCAGCGCCTCGCCGGCCGCGGCCAGCGCGAAGCGGTCCGCCAGGCTGAGCAGGCGGCCCTCCGGCTGCGCCGCGAACGGCACCGGCGCCGGCGGTCTCGCCGGCACCTCGGCGGCCAGGTGGGTGCGATGCGCGGCATGGTCGAAACGGCTGAACGGCCGGATGGCGGTGGCGCCGGCGCGCAGCCCCTGCCAGAGCGCCTCGACGCCCCAGCCGAATCCGCTCACCGCCCCCAGGCCGCTCACCACGACGCGCCGCGCGTCGCCGCCGCCAGCGCGGCCGCCGCTGGCGCGAGCGGCCATCTCGGCGGGGGCAGCCTGCGTTGCTCCCCCCGGCTGCATGACAGGGTTCAGACGCGACCGGCGATGAACCGCGACAGGCTGGCCACGGAAGAGAACACGTCGCGTCCGATCTCGTTGCTCTTGATCTTGATGGCGAATTCCTTCTCGACCGCCACCACCAGCTCGAGGGCGTCCACGGAGTCGAGACCCAGGCCTTCCCCGAACAGGGGCGCCTCCTCGTCGATCATCTCCGGCCGCAACCCCTCGAGATGCAGGTTGTCGACGATCAGGCGTTTCACCCTGCCGGCGATCATGGCGAGGACGGCGGAATCGGCTGGATGGGCGGTATCTGAGGTATCGGCGGTTCCGGCGGTTTCGGCGGTTCCGGCGGTATCAGCGGCATGGGCAACGTCTGACATGGGCTCGGCCTCCTGAGGAGCTGCGGTGGCGGGCCGGGCCCCTGCCCAGGGTTGGCGTTCGGGTTCCCCGCTCATGCAGTGCTCATCCGCTGGCCGCCGACGGCTGGACCGGCGCGGTCGCCGGCGCGAAGTCACGCTCAATTGCCGCCGCGCCCGGTGGCACGCCTGGGTTGCACTCTTCGTGCCGGCCGGCCAGGCGGCTGTCCTCTGACCGGCGGTCATGCTACCGTGACCGCTCAGCGCTGGCAATCCCGGCGCCGGCCGGACCGGCCCGCTGGCAGCGGCCGGCGCGCGGCCAGCCGCCTGGTCCCCCCCGGCGCACGGCAGGCTCGATGGTAGGATCTGATCTCGCTCGGAGACGACACACACCTTGATCCAGGCACCGACCCGCAGCGCCCCGCGGGGCGACGAGAGCGGTCGTGCCCGCCCTCGCCGGCGGCCGCATGATCCGTTGCTGCAAGCTTTCGAGAGGCTCGCTCGGCGCCAGCCGCTGGCGCCGCTGGTGCTGTCCGGCAGCCGGCGCGCCACGGTGGCCGACGTCGACGCGCTCGCGCGGGCGGCGCGGCGCAGCCTCGAGGCGCCCGGCGCTCCCGCCGGCTGGCTCGGCCGCGGGCGGGATTCTGCCGCGGCGGCGCCGCTGGCCGCGCCGGCTTCCCGAACCGGGCTGCCGCCCGGCGCCCTCGTCGCCGTCGCGGCGCACAACGGTCCCGGACTCCTCGCCTCGCTGCTGGCGCTGCGGCGGGCGGATCTCGCCGCGGTGCTGCTCGACGGGCAGGCGCCGGCCGCCGAAGCGTTGCGAGTGGCGCATGCGCTGGGCGCTTCGGCCCTGCTGCGCTGCCTGGCCTCCTGGCCGGCGGCGATCGACGACTGGGAGACCTGCTGGTTGGCCGGCGCCGGCTCGGAGCGCGTCCTCTGCCTGCCCGGCATCGCGGTGGTCAAGCTGACCTCCGGCTCGACTGGCGCGCCACGCGGCATCGCGACGCCCGTCGCGGCGCTCCTCGCCGACGATGCGGCGCTGGCGCGGACGATGGGCCTGCGCGCCGACGACCGGCTGGTGGCCGCCATCCCGATGGCGCACTCGTATGGCTTGTCGAGCCTCGCCATGCCGGCGCTGGTGCGCGGCACGCCGCTGGTGATGCCCGACGACAGCGGACTGTTCGGCCCGTTCCTCGCCGCCGAGCGTCTGGGCGCCACCGTGTTGCCGACCGTGCCGCCGTACCTGGACGCCTTGCTGCGGCTGTCTCAGGTCCCTGGCCGGCCGCGCAGTCTGCGGCTGGTGATCGCCGCCGGGGCGCCGCTCTCGGCGCATACGGCGCGCGGCTTCCGCGAGACCTTTGGCCTGCCGGTGCACGTCTTTTACGGCGCCAGCGAATGCGGCGGTATCTGCTACGACCGCGAGGGCGGCGCGGCCGAGCGCGGCAGCGTCGGCTCGCCGGTCGAAGGCGTCGAGGTCGAGCTGTGCTCTGAAGGGGCCGGCGCCGATCGCGAGAGCGGTGCCGGCGGGGGCAACGGCAGCCGCGGCAATGACTGGAGCCATGGCAGCCAGGGCAGCCAGGGCAGCGCTGGCGGCGTCGGCACCCAGGTCAGCGGTAGCAGCATCGTCGTCCGCTCGCCGGCCGTGGCCGCGGGCTACGTGCCCGATCCCGACCCCCGCCTCGCCGGCGGCAGGTTCATCGCCGGCGACCTGGGACGGTGGGAGGGAGGCGAGCTGGTGCTGTTGGGGCGCCAGGACGGCATGGTCAACATCAAGGGCAAGAAAGTGAATCCCCGCGAGGTCGAGAGCGTCCTCGCGGAGCTCGGCGGCGTCGAGGAGGCGGTAGTCCTGGGCGTGCCGGTGCCCGAGCGCGGCGGCGAGGTGCTGCGGGCGGTGATCGCCTGCCGGCCGGGGCGGTTGACCCGCGAAGAGGTGCTCGCCTGGTGCCGCGAGCGGCTGGCCGCGCACAAGATCCCGCGCAGCCTGATCCTGCTGCCGGAGATCCCGCGCACCGCGCGCGGCAAGCTCGACCGCGCGGCGCTGCTGGCACCGCCCGGTGGCGCCCCACCGTCCGGCGGCGCCCCACCCTCCGGCGGCGCCCAATCTCCTGCCGGCGCCGTCCTTCCGGACGCTGATCCGGGCGCCGGCGGCCGCAGCCGCTAGCTTCGGGGAAGCCATGGCCATCGTCGAGTCCCGCAGCACGCCAGCGCCAGCCCCCGCGGGCGAAGTGCCGGCGCCGCGCGCCTGGCGGCCCACCCCGTTCTTGAC
>Ga0209118_1001056_pt1 | contig 13490 bp, 12 predicted proteins | sample BlaSpr_A8_Ref_M1_FD_187988 | JGI IMG/M metagenome (GOLD analysis project Ga0209118, IMG submission 187988) | Forest soil microbial communities from Thunder Bay, Ontario, Canada - Black Spruce, Ontario site 2_A8_Ref_M1 (SPAdes) (version 2) | ecosystem: Environmental > Terrestrial > Soil > Boreal...
TGCAGGCGGTGCGGTTGGTGAAGCCTGTCTCTCAGCGCTTGGGCGAGCAGGCTCGGACGCCTGGCCGTGATCGCGCGGACCAGCAGGGCGGTCCGTCCGGCGTTGAAGACCGCCGAATCCAGGGTCACCGCTTCGGGCAGCACTGCGCGCGCCTTTTCCGTGGGCATCGGAGCATGGGCGATGAACAGAGCGAGGCCCCAGCCTGGATTGGGAAGCTTCTCGTCGAACTGGTCCGACACGATGCGAATGCCCCCGGCCGCCGACGCGGCAACGTTGTCGCGATGTCCTTCGTCGGCGCCCGCGTCGATGACGTGGCTCTTGACGTCCCAGGGGCTGGCAAGGGCCGAAGCGGCCAGGCGAGCGGCGGCGCTGCTTCCCAGGCCGACCCCGATGGGGATCTCGCTGCGAACACGGCCGCGCATGGCCAGGTGCGAGAAAGGATTGACGTGGGAGAGAAGGTACTCGGCGCCTTCGCCTTCATAGGTCCAGTCCGGCGAGTCCGCCGGTACAGCCTCGACCTCCAGCCAAAGGTCGATCGCCATCGCCATGCAGTCGAAGCCCGGTCCGATGTTGGCGATTGACGCAGGCGCGCGAACTCTCATAGCTTCAAGACCTTAGCGAGTGTGCGCGCATCGCCGTCGAGTTCGATCGGCGGTTCCACATTTTTCAGCGCCGCGTCAGGGTCCTTCAAGCCAGAACCTGTCAGGACGACCACAGTGGTCGAGTCCTTTTCGATCTTGCCCTCCTTGACCAGCCTGAAGAGTAGGGCGAGCGGCGCCGCCGACGCAGGCTCAGCGAAGAGACCCTCGCTGTTGGCGAGTCGGATCTGAGCGGACAGGATTTCGGTGTCGGTCACCGCCGCGATCATGCCTCCGGATTCGTCGCGTGCGGTCGTCGCTCCTTCCCAGGACGCCGGGTTGCCGATCCGGATGGCCGAGGCAACGGTCTTCGGCTGCGCGACCGGATGGCCGTTCACGATCGGAGCCGCGCCCTCGGCCTGAGCCCCCACCATCCGCGGCAGCTGTGTCGAACGCCCAGCCGCGTGATATTCGCGGAACCCTTTCCAGTACGCGGTTATGTTGCCCGCGTTCCCGACCGGGAGCAGGAGGTAGTCCGGCGCATCGCCCAACGCATCCACTATCTCGAAGGCAGCCGTCTTCTGACCCTCGATCCGGTGGGGATTGACCGAGTTCATCAGCGCCACCGGATAGCGGCTGGTAAGGTCGCGGACCGCCTCCAGCGCAGCGTCGAAGCTTCCCTTCAACGCGACCACCTTGGCTCCGTACATCAATGCCTGTGACAGCTTGTTGAGCGCTATCTCGCCCGACGGCACGACCACGATCGCACGCACGCCGGTGCGCGCCGCATACGCGGCCATCGATGCGGACGTGTTGCCTGTCGATGCGCACATCAGGACCTTGCTTCCGCCCTCGAGGGCCTTAGCGACCGCCACCACCATGCCGCGGTCCTTGAATGACCCGGTCGGATTTAGGCCTTCGTACTTGAAATACAAGCGCTGCAGCCCGAGCGCCCTTCCGATGTTGCGGCTCGGCACAAGCGGTGTCGACCCCTCGTGCAGGTCGACCTCCGGAGTGTTGGCGCTGACGGGTAGATGCTCGCGGTAGCGAGCGATGACGCCCATGGCCGGCTAGAAGACGCGCAGAAAAGACGAAACGGAGCGGACCGCCTCGAGCTTGGCCATGCGCTCACGCGCTTGCTGCAGGCTGGCGTCGCGTGCGGGATGTGTGGTGATCACGAGCTCAGCAGTCTGGTCCTGCACCCACGCGTCCTTCTGGATGAAGCTGGAGATGCTGACGTCGGCTTCAGCGAACACCTGGCCGATCGCTGCCAGCACTCCAGTCCGATCGTCGACGCGGATCCTGTAATACGCGCGCGTCACCACTTCGCCCATCGGAATAACGGCGACGCGATCATCGAAGCTGAATGACGGACGGCTCTGGACCCCGCGCCGTATCGAGCGGGCAAGGTCGATGAGGTCACCGACCACCGCCGAAGCGGTCGGCCGTCCGCCCGCGCCCTGGCCGACCAGCAGCACCTGTCCGACGAGGTCGCCCTCGACGAAGACCGCATTGTTGGCGCCTTCGACCTGGGCCAGCGGGTGATCGAGCGGGACCATCGCCGGGTGGACCCGCGCCTCGATGCGGCCGGGATGGCGCTGCGTGTGCGCGATGAGCTTGATCGCATAACCGAGCTCACGCGCGTATCGAAAATCAACCGGCTCGATGGCCTCGATTCCCTCGCGATAGATGTCGTCCGGCCGAACCTTGATTTCGTAAGCGATCGAACCGAGGATCGCGAGCTTGTAGGTGGCGTCGAAGCCGCCTACGTCATCGGTGGGGTCGGCCTCCGCAAAGCCGGCGACCTGCGCCTCGCGAACCGCGTCGGCCAGCGAGAGACCTGCCGCCCCCATGCGCCCCAGGACATAGTTGGTCGTGCCGTTGATCACCGCCGAAAGGCGTTCGATCCGGTTGGCCTGTAGATCGGTTCGAAAGGTGCTGATCAGTGGAATGCCGCCGCCGACCGCGGCCTCGAAGTAGACGTCTACGTTCTTTTCCGCGGCCAGGTCGAGCAGCTCGAGGCCGTGCTTGGCCATCACCACCTTGTTGGCCGTCACGACATGCTTGCCCGCCCGGATGGCCCGCTCCAGGTAACCGCGCATCGGCTCGTCGCCGCCGGCTACCTCGACCAGCACCTGGATGTCCGGGTCGTCGAGCAGATCCGCCGGGTCCGCGGTCAAGAGGTCGGATTCGATCTCGATCGAACGGCGCTTGTTGAGGTCGCGTACCAGCACGCGCCGAAGGCAAAGCTCGACCCCCGCGCGGCGCGCGAGCTGGGTGCGCCAGGTGAGCATCCGCTCCGCCACCTGGGCACCGACCGTGCCGAGTCCGATGAGTCCAACGTTGAGAGGGCTCTGCGCCATTGGCGCTATTCTCCCTGCCGTGACCCTGATCCTGCGCGAGGCCGACGTCCAGCGCGTGATCGAGATGGACGCCGTGATCGCCGCCGTGGAGGCCTCGATGCTCGAGCTGGGCGAGGGCAAAGCGCAGAACGAACCCCGCCGCCGAGCCTTCGCACCGGGCGGAATGCTCAACGTGATGTTCGCCTCCTACCCGGGAGGCGGGCTGACCGGGCTCAAGACCTACACGATCGCAAGCGGCCGTGTTCGATTTCTCGTCGTCCTTTTCGGGCTAGACGGCGCGTTGGAGGCGTTGATCGAGGCCGACCTGATGGGGATGTACCGGACCGGGGCCGCCACTGCGGTGGCGGTGAAGGCACTGGCGCCACAGGGGGCCTCACGCGTCGCGGTCATCGGCACCGGACACCAGGCGACCACACAGGCGCTTGCCGTCTCGCGCGTTCTAAAGATCGAGGATCTGCGCGTCTTCAGCCGCGACAAGGACAAGCGGGCCGCTTTCGCGGTCGAGCTGGGCGAGCGGCTTGGCGTCCGAACCACCGCAGCGGGCAGCGCTGAGTCGGCCGTGCGCGGCGCGGACGTCGTGATCACCATGACGAACAGCTCGGTTCCAGTGATCGAGGCCGAGTGGGTCGAGAACCATGCCATGGTGGCGTGCGCGGGCTCCAACTTTCCAGCTCGGGCGGAGATCTCCCCGGATCTGGTCGCTCGCGCGCGGACCGTTGTGGTCGACCAGCTGGCAGCCGCCACACTGGAGAGCGGTGACCTGATCCTGGCGCGCGAGGCGGGAAAGTTCGACTGGGACCGCGCCGTCGAGCTTGGTTCGGTGCTGGCGGGCAGATGGAAACGCCCGGAGAGCCCCGGAATCACGCTGTTCGAGTCTCACGGCCTGGCGCTGTGGGACCTCGCTGCGGGTTCGGTCGTCCTGGCAGCCGCTCGCGAGCACCGGCTCGGCGAGGAGATCTCGCTCTTCCTTTAGGGGAGGTGAGAGGGGATCTCTTGGGGCGCGAGCGCTCCGATGTGTAAAGCGGAGCCGACCAGGAATGCGGTGATCAGGATCAGGACCAGCGCCGCGCTTGCGGCCGTATAGAGCAACCAGGCCGGCGGGCCTGTGCTGGCCAGTCGCATGAGAACATCGGGCCAGTCCGGACCTCGCTGCGGCTTCCATGACTCGACCGTGTCCCGGATCATCCGGGTGACGTCGTCTTCGGAGGGCATACCTAACCCTCCCCGAGTGGTTTTATCTTCCACGTAGGGCACCTTCACTACTCGAACGCTTCGGTTCCCAGTCCTGGTCGTTTCCTATGGCTTTCCTCATGATTGCAACCGCCTTGGCGATCCTGGACGCCACCGTTCCGGCCGGCACTCCAAGCACCTGGGCGATCTCCTCCCTTGTCAGACCATCGTAGTAGTGCAGGATGACGGCCGCACGCAGCTTTGGGCTGAGGCCGGTCAGCGCTTTGGTGACCACGTCCCGCGCTTCGGCCCGATCGTAGTCCCGGCGGTCCGGCGCTATATACAGGCGGGCGGGCAGGAATCGCGCGAGCTTTTGCCGCCGCAGGTAGGAGATCGCCAGGTTGATCCCGATCCTGCGCAGCCAGGCGCCGGGCGGCGCAGTCGGCGTGTACCGGTCGCGGGCGCGGTAGGCGCGCACGAACGTCTCCTGGGTGAGGTCTTCGGCCGCGGCCGAGTCCAGGACCACGGCGCGAATGGAGCGGTAGACGGAGCGGTACTCCTGGTCATAGAGCTGCCGGAACTGGGTGCTGGGGTCGAGTTCCTTCTGCTCTGACACACCCTAAGTGTGAATGGATTGCAGGCCGCGACGATCCCGGACTCGATGCACGGCCTTCACCGCTCGGAATCGAGTACGGCCGCCAGCCGTTTGATGTCCGGTTCCGCCAGGTCCGTAAACCGGAGCCCAACGTCGTACCTGGCCTCATCATCCGGCTCGCGGCTCGTCACCCACATCACCTCGGCCCAGCAGCGGAGGAATTCCCCGCTTGGAAGCACGACATCCAACTCCAGACGGTGGCCCGGCTTGAATTCCTCGTCGCTGAAGATCCTGGCGCCGCCAAGGCTGAGGTTCCGAGTATTCAACTTTTCGTGAAACAGACCGACGCCGGCCGGGCGGCAGAAGACGGGTGCTTGAAGGCGCGGGTACCGACGTCGGTCGGACATACTGTGGGAGCCTAGCGGGATTACTCCTCGACCACGACCACCATGGCGTCGAGACCCCCGGACGCTATGTCAGCCGCGTGTTTGATCGCGGCTTGGCCTTCTTGGCTCGATGCACCCTGACCCATTGCCGCTTCGTTCGCGAAGAACAGCTCAGCGATCCGGTGGTATGGCGCCTTCGATCCGTCCATCATGCCCGCGACCTTCCCGAATTCGATCCTCGACATGTGGGGAATGCGACGCGCCATCGCAACGTGCTCGTCCTTATAACGCCGCTCGAACTCGTCAACGTCCGTGGGATGTCGGTAGGCGACCACTAACTTGACCATCTCAGTCCCCCCAATGCATAGCGAACCAACTGCGAAACCGTGGTGGGCGACCCGGGACTCGAACCCGGATGAGTTACCTCACACGCCCCTCAAACGTGCGCGTCTGCCAGTTCCGCCAGCCGCCCGGCTGCGCCGCTCGCCGACCCGATCAACGGGTCGGGTCGCGGGTCCGGTTGATTCTACCTAAGGGAAGATGCACTGGTACCCGCTGCAAGACTCGAACTCGCAACCTCCTGATCCGAAGTCAGGCGCTCTATCCATTGAGCTAAGCGGGCGTTCAGGTCACGCGCCTGAGCAGCAGGTCACAGCAACGTGCCGCGACTTCCGCCGCATCGCAGCGCCGCGATAAGCCTACGCTCACACGGCCACTGACCTCGACACGTGCGGGCGCCCGACGATCACCGCCAACACATAAAGAGGAAGGTTCTTCGGCGCTCGGTTCGCGGCGAGCGTTTGATGTTGACCGCGCTCCGATCGCCGAGCGAGTTGGCGAAGAGACGGTAATAGAAGGAAGCCGGAAATCAGCCCGCGGCGACGTACTTCTGGTGCGCAAGCCCCCATGCCGCATAGCGCATCAAGCCAACAGCCTGATACCGGCGCCGTCGCGCGCGCGTTTTGCCATTCTCGATCGCCTTGCGAAGAGCTTCCGGAGTGGTGCCTGGAAATTCGGTGAAAGCTCTCCCGACCGCGTCCACTATGTGGGCGTCTGAGCACCCAACTTCGGCGGCCCCGAGTCCCATATTCAAGCGATGCGCCAGCTGGTTGAAGACGTAGAAGCCCGGTGTTGCGTTCTCGACCTCGATTGCGTCGAAGTCCAGCTCCGCCGCCAGCCATCCAACGCCATGTGCGGCGCCATTTCGCACACGCCGCTGCGTGCGCCAGAACGGATGAGCCGCGATCGCAAGACCACCCTGCTCGTGGATGGCATGGACTGTTGCCGCAGCCGACATGCCGGGCGCCACGCGGCGCTCGAGGAAGAGGCCGACGATGTGACCGTCAAGGCTGGAAACCTCTTCCCCGACGACGACGTGCAGCTTCCGTGCTCGCCTGGAGGCAAAGTCCGCTGCGCGAAGAGCTCCTTCGATTGTGTCGTGGTCGGTGACGGCGATGACGTTCAGCCCGACCAAGTGGGCCGCGTGGTCGACCAACTTCGCAGGCGTCGGCCAGCCGTCGCTCGCCGTTGTGTGGAGGTGAAGGTCAGCCCGACCCCAGATCACCATGGAGTGTGCATGGTACGCCCGACGGGACTACCATCGAGCCTTCAGATTCGTTATTCCGCACATCAAAGCTGGGAGGTGCCTGCCGTGGAAGGCTTGATGCAGGATTACGAGCTCTCTCTTCAGCACGTGCTCTGGCGAATCGAGCGCCTGCATCCGAAGAAAGAGGTCGTGACCAAGCAAGAGCAGGGCGTCCACAGAATCACGAACGGCGAGATGGTGCCCCGTATCAACCGCCTCGCCGGCGCCCTGAAGCGTCTTGGCGTCAAGCCTGGCGATCGAGTGGCGACGCTGGCCTGGAACAACTACAGGCATCTCGAGCTGTACTACGCAGTGCCTTGCATGGGCGCGGTGCTGCACACGCTCAACCTGCGGCTTTTCCCGCAGCACCTCGAATTCATCATCAAAGACGCCGAGGACAAAGTCTTGTTCGTTGACCAGACGCTCCTCCCACTGCTCAAGCCACTGGAGGGAAAGATCCCCAGCATCGAGACGATGGTCGTCATGGCCGACAGTCCCGTGACAAGCGATCCAGAACTAGGCGAGACGTTGGATTACGAAGCGTTGCTAAACGCGGAGAGCGACGACTATCCGTGGCCAAGGTTGTCCGAGCGGATGGCGGCGTCCATGTGCTACACGTCGGGCACCACCGGCAATCCGAAGGGCGTCGTGTACTCGCATCGTTCGCAGTACCTGCACACCATGGGCACCCTGCAGGCCAACAGCCTCGCCCTGACCGAGCAAGATGCCGTCCTCCCGATCGTGCCGATGTTCCACGCCAACAGCTGGGGCCTGCCTTACGGCTGCGGGATGGCGGGGTCCAAGGTCATCTTCCCGGACCGTTTTATGGGCGACGCCAAGTCCATTGTGGATCTGGCCGAGCAGGAAGAAGCCACCGTGCTGGCCGGTGTGCCCACGATCTGGATCAACACCGCGGCTCTTCTCAAGGAGACCGGCAGGCGATTGCCAAAGGTCCACACCGTGGTCTGCGGGGGTTCGGCAATTCCACGCGCCCTCATGGAATCGATGGACGCGCTCGGCCTACGGATGCTCCATGCGTGGGGCATGACTGAGACGTCTCCGCTTGGTAGCGTGGCGCGGCCGCGCGCCGGCACGAAGCCGGACAAGGAGCTCGACGCACGGCTGACGCAGGGTCTGGTCGCAGCAGGCGTCGAAATCCGAATCATGGATCCGGCCTCGGGCGTCGAACTGCCGTGGGACGGAGTCGCATTTGGCGAGATCCAGGTGCGCGGCCCATGGATTGCACGCGGCTACCACAACGGCTACGACCCGGGCAAGTTGACCGAGGACGGATGGTTCCGGACCGGCGACGTGGCCAAGATCACGTCCGAGGGTTATGTCGTTATCGTCGACCGCACCAAGGACGTCATCAAGTCGGGAGGCGAGTGGATCTCGTCGGTCGACCTCGAAAACGCGATCATGGCCCACCCGAAGATCCTCGAGGCGGCAGTCATCGGGCTCGCCCATTCCAAATGGGATGAGCGGCCCGTGGCATTCGCCGTGCCGAAGCCTGAGTTCAAGGGCAAGGTCACTCAGGAGGAGGTGATCGAATTCTTGAGGGACAAAGTCGCCAAGTGGTGGCTGCCGGACGAGGTTCGTTTCATCGACGAGGTGCCCAAGACATCGGTGGGCAAGTTCGATAAGAAAGTGCTGCGCGCGAACGCGGTGCCCATCAAGGAAAACGCCGCGACAGGGGTGCGCAGGTGAGCAGCGCGCGCGTCACCGAACACCGCATCGGTCTGGACAAGTACCACTACAAGTGGGACAACTCGCTGCCGCCGGCGGTCACGATCGCGCCCGGCGACGTCGTTCATTGCGAGACCAACGAGGTCACCTCTGGACAGCTCAACCCGGGCGATCCCGCTTCGAAGCTCGGCGCGCTCGACTTCGACCGGCTGTACCCCCTCGCCGGCCCGGTTTATGTCGAGGGCGCCGAGCCGGGCGATGCCCTCGAGGTCGAGATCCTGACGTTGCAGCCAGGGTCGTGGGGATGGGCCGCCCTGCTGCCCGGCCTGGGGCTGCTGGCCGCGGATTTCCCCGACCCGTACGTGCGCTACTTCGAGCTGGGGAATCGCAAGTCCGCCGAGCTTCGTCACGACATCCACATCCCGATTGCACCTTTCTGCGGGACGATGGGCGTGGCCACGGACGAGCCTGGACGGCACGACGTGCTGCCGCCCACCAAGGGGGCCGGCAACATTGACACGCGCCACCTGACCGCCGGAACCAAGCTTTACTTGCCGGTTTTCGTCAAGGGGGCGATGTTCTCGGCCGGGGATTGCCACGCGGCGCAGGGAGACGGCGAAGTTTGCGTTACCGGGATTGAATGCCCGATGACGTTCTCGCTTCGGTTCAACGTCGTGAAGGGCGGCTCCTTGCGACCGTGGAGCTACCACTTTCTGACGCCCGCGGCGCCACTGCAGCCGCAGAGCGATGCGGCCGGCTACCACGCCGTATGCGCGCTGGGACCGGATTTAATGGAGAACGCGCAGAACGCGGTCCGCGACACCATCGCCTGGCTGCAGGCCGACCACGCGCTGAGCCGCGAGGACGCCTACATCCTGTGCAGCCTGGCCGGAGACCTGCGAATCAGCCAGATCGTCGACCAGCCGAACTTCGGCGTTTCCTTCTACCTTCCCCTCAGCGTTTTCACCTAAGAACACGACCTGCCGCACGCCTCGAACCCGGCCCTCCCCTCAAAGCACGTCCTGACACCTGCGGCATACTGACTTCTCCATAGGCCAAGGGTGAGCACGACACAACTCGGCAAATATCCGATTGAAGCGGAGCTCGGGCGCGGTGCAATGGGCGTGGTCTACCGCTCTACACACCCACGCCTGGAGATCCCTGTTGCCATCAAGGTATTGGCCGAGCAGTACTCGAGCGACACCAGCTTTCGCCAGCGTTTCCATCGCGAAGCCGCCACCGTCGCCGCCCTCAACCATCCAGGCATCGTGCGCGTCTACGACTTCGACGAGGACGGCCCGGTGCTTTTCATCGTCATGGAATGGGTCGAGGGAAGGTCGATGCGGTCGTGGTTGGACGAATACGGGCGCTTCAGCGTCGACGTCTCGGTCGACCTCGTCCAGCAGCTGCTGTCTGCTGTCGGCGTCGCGCACGACTACGGGATCGTCCACCGAGACCTGAAGCCCGACAACATCCTCATCTCGAACCGGGGCAAGACCAAGATCCTCGACTTCGGAATCTCCAAGCTGATCGACGACAAGCATCGGCTGACGGCGACCGGGAGCATGGTCGGAACACCCGCGTACATGGCGCCAGAGCAGGTCAAGGGCGAGCAGGTGGACGCCAGCTCGGACATCTATTCGCTGGGGATGATTCTGTACGAGCTCCTGCACGGCGAGCCGCCCTTCACCGGGCAGCTACCCGCAGTGCTGCACTCGCAGGTGTTCGACCGCCCTCGGGCTTCGACGGCCATCCCCTCACCGATCATGGAGATCATCTGGAAGGCCACGGCCAAAGACCGCGGCCAGCGCTTTCAGACCTGCGAGGCGTTCTCGGGCGCGTTCCACTACATGCCGAAGCCGGCTGCCGCGCAGCCTCCCACCGAGGCGGTGTCCGCGGAGCTGCCGATCGCGGTGCAGGTCGCCCAACGTGCTCCGATCCCAGCGCACGCGGACGGACCCAAGCCGGCCGGCGTCTGCACGTTCAGCGATTGCGGCGAGCGCCGCGGCTGGTCGTGTGCGTACAAGGACCTGACCGGCCGGGAGTGCAAGAGCTGGTGGTGCCGCAAGCACATCCAGTTCATCGAGCGAACGCCGTTCTGTCCCCGGCACGCGAGCGTCATCCGTGCCCTAGCTCCGACAGCCAACACGATCTTCGAGATCAAGAACCGTCCCGCAGTCGACGACCGCGCCCTGCCGCTGGCGGCACTCGTTGCGGAAGACGTCGACAAGGACGTGACCGAGCTGGTGAGGCGCCGGTATCAGAACCGGAAGGACGTGACGCTCGCGCGCGACAGGACGGTTCGCCAGACCTGGTCCGGCCATAACGAGGTCGCGTGGGAACGCAGCTGGTCAGCTCTTAAGAGCCAGGGGTACTTGGTACGCATCGCGGTGCGCGTGACCACGTTCGAGCCCGACATGGTGCAGCTGCTGATCGGCAACACGGTTGTATTCAAAGAGGTCCCTGGTTGGATCAGCCGCCGGCGCGAGGGCGAGCCGCCCGACCACGCGGACCGGGCGCGTTTTGGCAAGAAGCTTTTCGCCGCGATCCTCGAGCATGTCGACCAGCCTCAGGCTCTGCCGGAGTCGAAGATCCCGTCGGGCGCCCCGATGATCGAACCTCCGCCGCCGCCCGAGATCAACCGCACACTGATCGAGGGCATGGTCCTGCGCCTGGCCTCGGCCGCGACGCGTGTCACCGGCTACGAGGTCGCCGAGCAGCTGGCGCTGCCGTTCAACGCAGTAGAACCGATTCTCAAGTCGCTCACCGGCGCGAACTTCCTCGACGCCCTCGGCCTGGCTTCGGAGCAGGGCCCGTGGTTGGGGCGGCCGCTGCCGGAGCGCATGGCGTACTCGTTGACGAAGCAGGGCCGCACCCGAAGCGAGGAAATCGCCCGCGCGAGCACGCGTTATGCGGGACCCGCCCCCGTCTCACTTGCTGAGTACAGGACAGTTCTCGCCGAGGCGGCGCGGCCGGTCACGCTCGAGGTGAACAAGGTCACGTTCGTGCTCAGCGGCATCGAGCTTGCGCCGGGCGTATCTGAGGCCGTTCGCGCCGCCGTCAACTCGCGCTCGTCGATCTTCATTTACGGCGCTCCAGGGAACGGAAAGACGACCCTGGCTCGGCGCCTTCCCAGCCTTCTCGGCGGACCGATCGTCATTCCGGTGGCGCTCGACATCGGGGGCGGCGAGGTGATGACGATCTTCGACGGCTCCGTGCACCGGCTGGAGTCGAACCAACCTGTTGACCGGCGCTGGCGCCGCATCTCGCGGCCGCTGGTGCAAGTCGGTGGCGAATTCCAGCTGGAGATGTTCGACCCCACATGGGAGGACGGCAGCCGGACGTATGGCGCGCCGCTCCAGGTCAAAGCCAATGGCGGGGTGCTGCTGATCGACGACCTTGGCCGCCAGCGGGTCTCGCCAAAGCAGATCCTCGACCGCTTGCTTGTGCCGTTGGAGCAAGAGATCGATTACATGAACCTGTCAGCCAGCGGTCGCAAGGTCGAGATCCCGTTTTGGGCCCAGCTTGCGCTGTCGACCAACCTGAAGCCCGCCGAGCTCCTCGACGAGGCCTACCTACGCCGCCTCTCTTACAAGGTGCTGATGCCTGACCCCACCTGGGAGATGTGGTGCCGCATCTTCGAGCGCGAACGGGACCGACTGACCATACCGCCCGACTCGAGCGCCCTCGACCTCATTCGCAGCCTGTACAGTGGCCGCCCGCTCCGCGGCAACCACCCACGTGACCTGCTGGAGCGCCTGGTCGACGTGTCCGCCGCCCGGGGCGTCCGCCCGCAGCTGACCCTGGACCTGGTCGAGGCGGCGTGGCACACCTTGTTCATCGCCAACTAATCAGCTAGTTACGAGCGCGCTCCCGCCGTCGCGAGCACCCGGGTGATGTCGGTCGGCGACACCAAGCCCACCAGCCGTCCGCCGTCCACCACGAGCACTTGACCGTCGGCCGAGTGCGCAAACCGGCCGATGACGGCCGACACCGGTTCGTTCGGCGCTGCCTGCGCGACCTGGTCGAGGCCGACGCCGACATCACGCACGCGGGTCGCGTGTCGCTGCTCCTGAGGGACTTCCGCGAGGCGCGTCAGCGTCACCATGCCGTCGAGCACCCCATCAAAAGACCGCAGTGGGTAGGCGACGGCGCGCTGAGTGGGCATGTACGTCTTCATGAACTCATCGACCGTGATCCAGCCGGGAGCCACCACCGGGTCGCGTGACATGACGTCGGCCACGCGTAGGCCGGAAAGCGCGCCATGCAGAAGTACTTGCGATTCCTCATTGCGCGACGCGGACAGGAGGAACACCCCCAGGAAGGTGAGCCACAGACCGCTGAGCGCTCCTTGCCAGAAAAGGGCCACGAGGCCCAGGCCGATCATGAGGAACGCGAACACCCGGCTCAGGCGTGCCGCTGTGGCGGTGGCGCGGTAGCGATCGCCGCTTCGCCGCCATAACCACGCGCGCAGGATGCGCCCGCCGTCGAGCGGAAATGCCGGTATCAGGTTGAAGAGCAATAGCGTTCCGTTTGAGAATGCGAGCCACGCGCAGGCACCCTCGATCAGAGGAGGGCCACCGGCGTCGAGCGCAAAGGTGATGGCGCCAAACGCGATTGCGAGCACGAGGCTTACGACCGGGCCGGCGACGGCGATGCGGGTCTCGGCGCCGGCGGTGGCAGCGTCGCCGCTCAGCCGCGCCACGCCACCGAAAATCCACAGCGTGATTCCCTCCACGCTCACGCCCAGCCGCCGCGCGACGAGGGCGTGGCCCATCTCGTGGCTCAAGAGCGAGACATAGAAAAGGAGGACCGCGAGCACTGAGATCAGCCAGTAAGCTGACTGGGGTTGGTCCGGCACCATGACCGGAAAGACCTGGCCTGCAAGCGTCCACGCGATGAGGACGAAGACGATGGCGAGGCTCCAGTGCACCCCGACTTCGATGCCGGCCACGCGACCTAGACGAACGCTCGCGTCCATTAAAGGCCATGTTAGAGGGCCAATTCACCTGCCCTCGGTATACTTACCCGTCGCCCCGAAAGCGGCGGTGGCGGAATGGCAGACGCGCTAGTTTCAGGAGCTAGTGTCCGCAAGGACGTGGAGGTTCAACTCCTCTCCGCCGCACC
>Ga0209118_1001057_pt1 | contig 13452 bp, 10 predicted proteins | sample BlaSpr_A8_Ref_M1_FD_187988 | JGI IMG/M metagenome (GOLD analysis project Ga0209118, IMG submission 187988) | Forest soil microbial communities from Thunder Bay, Ontario, Canada - Black Spruce, Ontario site 2_A8_Ref_M1 (SPAdes) (version 2) | ecosystem: Environmental > Terrestrial > Soil > Boreal...
AGGCCGAACGGAAACTCCCTGACGAGGGGGAGGGAGGGGGCGTCCCCTTCCCCCCGGAGGGTGGGAAGGGGATCGAGGGGATGCGGGGGAGATCCGATAGATGCTCTACGTAGGCCCCCAACGGTATTTGCGCCGCCCGGTTTCATGTCGCGGGGTCGCAGTAGGCGATAGGGCCTAAGGATAATAGCCACGAGCAGTCTTCACCCGGAGACCGGCGCCGGCCACCCGCACTTCGACCGGACGGAACTCGCCGGCGCGCGGCGCGGCATTCGGCTGGTAGGCGATCAGGTAGCGCGAGCGCAGCTCGTCCTCGATCGCGGCGTAGACGCCGTCGAGCTCGGCGGCCGAGTCGATGAAGAAGCTGCGGCCGCCGGTCTCCTCGGCGAGTTTGGCCAGCCGGCCGCGGTCCGTGAGATCGAGACGCGGGATGCGGGCGCCGACCGCGTAGATCGGGATGCCGGCGCGGCGCGCAAACTCGAGCGTCTCGTCGAAGCTCAGCCGGCTCAGGTGATCGCCGCCGTCGGTGAACAAGAGCAGCGCCGACTGGCCGTGCTGCGTGCCGCGCATGTACGACAGCCCGTAGACCAGGCTGTCGTAGAGCGCCGTGCCGCGCTCGGCGTTGAGCCCGGCGAGCGCGCCGCCCAGCATCCGCAGGTCGCTGGTGAACGGCAGGCGCAGCACCGGGCTGTCGCTGAAGGTGAGCAGCGCCGCGCGGTCCTTCGCGGTCAGCGTGCGCTGCAGGAATGCCAGCGCCGCCTGCTGCATCTGCGGCAGGCTCGCCGCCATCGACGCCGAGGTGTCGATCGCGAACAGCAGGTGCAGCGGCAGGTCGCGCACGCGCTCGCAGCGCAGCAGGGTCTGCGGCTCGCCGCCGTCGAAGACCGCGAAATCGCCCGCGCCGAGCGTGACGACCGGCCGGCCGGCGCGGTCGAACACGGCGGCCGAAAGCTCGACCAGCCGCACGTCGAGCTTCTCCACCACGTTCTTGGAGTTGATCACCGCCAGGTCTTCCGCCGCGGCGCCATCCGCGAGGTAGGCGACCGCCCGCACGAAACTGGCGCCCACGCTCGTCCCGCCGCCACCCGCACCGCCGCCGCCCTCGTCCGCGGCCGTTGCCCGTGCCGCCGGGGGCAGCGAGAGGAGCTGCGTGAACGGCGGCTGGTAGAGCGTCGCCACCCGCTGATCGTCGAGGAACAGCTCGAGCCGGTCGAGGGTGGATCCGTCCGGCACGTGCACCTCGGCGCGCACCAGCACCTCGCCGCGATGGCGGGTACCCATCAGCGGCTCGATCAGGCGCACCGCGAAGCGCTGCCGCGGCCGGTTGAGCACCAGCAGGTCGCTCGCCAGCTCGCGGCCACCCGCGTCGTAGGCCGCCACCCGCACTTCGCGGCTCACCGGCACCGGCCCGAGATTGAGCTCGACCGCGTAGGGAGGCCGGAGGCGCGACAGCATCTCCTTGCCGTCGAGGAAGAACGTCAGCTTGCGGATGCTGGAGCCGCCAGTCTCCTTCGCCACCGCCTCGAGGCGCACCGCCCCCACCAGGGAGTCTCCCGGCGGCGCCAGGAGGCGCACCGCCACGGGCGTGACGTCCGCGGCCGGGGCGGCGGCTGCGACCGCGGCACGGCCGCCGCCCGCCCGCAGCTCCGCGCGCGCCGCCTCGAGGGCGGCCGCCACCGCCGGCGATTCCCGGAGCGTCCCGACCTCGGGCAGCCCCTCGGCTGGCGGCACGGCGAGCGGCTGCTCGGCGCGGAAGTTGTGATGCGAGTGCAGGTCCTCGACCCGAAGCACCAGCACGTAGTCGCCCGCCGCCAGGTGGCGCTCGAAGCCCAGCGGCAGGGTGCTCTCCGGCTGGCCTCCCGGCCCGGCCGCCGGCAGGTCGAAGCGGTAGCGGAACGACTCGGCAAGCTCGGTTCCCTGCAGCACCTCGCCGCTCAGCAGGAAGTTATAGGCCCTATGCCCTCCCAGGTCGGCCGGCGCCGCGTCGCCTGCCGCCACCAGCACCACGCCCTGGACCACGGTACGGCCGCGATCGCGGGCGGGAAACCGGACCTCGAGCCGCGCCGGCAGCGGCGCTGCGCCGGCGGGCAGGTCGGTCGACACGCCGCGGAAGCTCGCCAGCCACTCGACGTCGTGCGGCGGCGGCGGCGCGAAGAGCTGGTCGAGCAACCCACCCATGTCCTCGCGGGAGGTGCCTTCGACCGCGTTGATCACGTACGACGCCAGGCCCCCGCAGTTGTCCCGCGCCCAGATCTCGAAGTAGACGAGGCCCTCATCGCCGCTTTGCTTGCTCGGGGGAGACTTCAGGGTGCCCCCGAGATCGACCGGATCGATCGTGCTGCGGCGGGCGATGAGCGCATCCAGGCCCTCCGCCTTGCGCCAGAGCCGGTAGCCGCCGCCGAGGCGCGCATAGAAGATCAGGTACATGTCCCTGGGCATGCGCTCGCCGCCCGGGTAATGCCAGATCTCGACCGGCCAGAGGGCCATGCCGCAGTCGGTCTTGAGCAGGTCCGCCGGCCGGCCTCCGGGGTCGCCGTGCAGCAGGCGCATCTTGGCGCGGTCTTCGGTGATGTTGCCGTACTCAACGCGAATGGCGGCGAGGCGCGCCTCCCATTGCGCCTTGAAGGCGTTGTGGGCGCTGCCGGGAACCGGGTTGCGCGCCTCCCAGAAGCGGTGGATGAAGCCGTCGCGCTGGTAGTCTTTGGCGAGCGCCAGGAACTGCCGGCGCTCATCCTTGCCGATCAGCAGGTCGACTTCTTCGAGCCATTCGCGATACCTGGGGTCGAGGGAGGCAAGGCGGGCGCGGGTGTCGTCCGCGTGCAGGGACGCCGGTGTCCCCAGGCAGAGAACGCCTGCCAGCACTGCCGGCAGCAGGAACGCGGTTGAGCGCATGGTGCATCCTCCCTCCAAGCAAGCCGCGCGCCACGGGAGCGTGTATTCTACGCGCCGAGGAGGATGGCTTGCCGATGAGCGAGAGCCCGGCCGGCGCGCATGGCCTGCTGCAGAGTTACCTGGACCGCACCGCCGGCCATAATCGCGATCATCGCCAGCGCCCGGAGACCGGCGAGCACGGTTCGCACGGCGACCGTCCCTTGGCCGCGGCCGCCGCCTGCTACGCGGCGCTCGACGCGGTCGCCACCAGCTCGCCCGGCATCGCCAGCGCCATCGTGCGCGAGCTCGCCGACCAGCGCCACAACCTCAAGCTCATCGCCAGCGAGAACTTCAGCTCGCTCGCCGTCCAGCTTGCCCAGGGGAACCTGCTCACCGACAAGTACGCCGAAGGCTATCCCGGGCATCGCTTCTACGCCGGCTGCGACAACGTCGACACCATCGAGAGCGAAGCGGCGGCGCTCGCCTGCGAGCTGTTCGGCGCCGACCACGCCTACGTGCAGCCGCACTCGGGGGCCGACGCCAACCTGGTGGCTTTCTTGAGCGTCCTCTCGGCGCGCATTGAGCGGCCGCTGGTCGACGAGCTGGGCGAGAAGAATCTGGTCAAGATCGGCGCCGCCGACTGGCAGCGCATCCGCGCTGCCTACACCGGCCAGCGGCTGCTGGCGATGGACTACTATTCCGGCGGCCATCTCACCCACGGTTACCGCCACAACGTCTCGAGCCGGCTCTTCGACGCCCACACCTACAGCGTCGATCGCGGCAGCGGGCTGCTCGACATGGACCAGGTGCGCGCCCGGGTGCGCGAGGTGCGGCCGCTCGTCCTGCTCGCCGGCTATAGCGCCTACCCGCGCAAAATCGACTTCGCCCGCATGCGCGAGATGGCGGACGAGGTTGGCGCGGTGTTGATGGTCGACATGGCGCACTTCGCCGGGCTGGTGGCCGGCAAGGTCTTCCGCGGCAACTACGATCCGGTGCCGTTCGCGCACATCGTCACCTCGACCACCCACAAGACCTTGCGCGGTCCGCGCGGCGGCCTGGTGCTGTGCAAGCCGGAGCTCGCGGAGTGGGTCGACAAGGGCTGTCCCACCGTGCTCGGCGGGCCGCTCCCCCATGTCATGGCGGCCAAGGCGGTGGCGCTGCGCGAGGCGCTGCGGCCGGACTTCCAGCGCTATGCCCAGCGCATCGTCGACAACGCCCGCGAGCTGGCGGCGGCGCTCGCCGCCGAGGGACTGCGAGTGGTCACCGGCGACACCGAGAACCACCTGGTGCTGGTCGACGTGAGCGGCCTCGGCCTGACCGGCCGTCAGGCGGAGTCGGCGCTGCGCGAGTGCCGGCTGACCCTCAACCGCAACTCCCTCCCCTGGGACCCCAACGGCCCCTGGTACACCAGCGGCCTGCGTCTCGGCACCCCGGCCGCCACCACCCTGGGCATGGGCGCCGCCGAGATGCGCGAGATCGCCGCCATCATGCGCCTGGTCCTCGGCCACACCGCGCCCGAGGCGATCGCGTCCGGCGCCAAGGCAGGCCAGCGCAGCCTCGCCCGCTACACGCTCGAGCCGGCCGCCGCCGAGCAAGCCCGGGCGCGGGTCGGCGACCTGCTCGGCCGCTATCCCGTCTACCCGGAGCTCGATCTCGGGCTGATGCTCGCCGCACCCTGGATGCAGGCCGCGCCCGCCCTCGCCCGGGAAGCCGCGCCCGCGCCGGTTGCCGGCGGTTAGGGGCCGCGGACAAGCGTCCGAGGAAGGCGACCGGCGACAGGGCGTAGGTGGCGCGAAGCAGCCCGCCGGATCACTCGCTCGGCGGCCCGCAGGAGCGCTTGCTCCGCGGCCCGGTGGGGCCGCTACCTTCCGGCGGCGGACCCGCCGCGCAGCGTCATGCAGGTGCTCGAGACCTTGGCGACGAGGGAGTCCTTGTCGTCGAAGATCTCGCACTCGACGAGGCCGACGGTCTTGCCCATCTTGATCACCTTGCCGACGGCCCGCAGGTGGGCGCGCCACACCGGCTTGAGGAAGTTGATCTTCAGCTCGAGGGTGGCGAACGACTCGCCGTCCTCGAGGCGGGAGGCGTACGCCATGCCCATGGCGGCGTCGGCGATGTCGCAGAGCACGCCGCCATGCAGCGTGCCCATCGGGTTGGCGAAGCGCTCGTCGGCGTCCAGCTCCACCACCACTCTGCCGCTCTCGGCGGCGGTCACGTTGAAACCCATCAGCCGGCCGATCGGCGGCGGCGGCACCTCGCCGCGGATCAGCTGCTGAATCCGGTCGATTCCTATGGACATGGCCGTTCTCCCTCCCTCGGGCTGCATTCGGTGCCCCGCAAGCATCGCCACGGTGCGCGGTGCCACTGACGATAATAGCACGATCGGTCGTGTTGTTCCTTTCGGGAGTGCCGCGGCCGAAGCCTTATAGCGATCTATAATAGGATCATCGCCGGAGCGTCTCAGATCGCAGCGAACAGCAGCCGCCGGCGGCACCGGGCGGCGATGGAGGATCTCACCATGCCGCACGCCCGAGACCGCGGGACTGAGCCACCACGCAGCCGTCCGCAGTCCTGGCCCCCGCCAGCGCGGCAGGCTCGCCCCCTCTCCACCGGCCTCGCCGCGGCCGTCGTGCTGGCCGCCTTGCTGCTGCCCGCGGCGGCGCGGGCGGAGATCCAGATCACGCTGCAGAACGCCTTCATCGAGAAGTACAAGGACCGCGCCACGATCGAAGCCGCCTTCACCGTCGACAAGGCGCACCCCCGGCCCAATCCGCCGGCCAGCGACGGCGACCTCCATGCCGCCGGACGCGCTCCGGAGATCGGCCTGGCGGCGGTGGCCGAGGTGATGAATGCCGCCCTGCAGCCTGACGCCGTCAATCTCGTCCATCAGGCCGAGCGCGGCGGCCAGGCGGTGCAGGTGCGCGGCGTCTGGCGGCTGTGGTGCGAGCACGGCGGCGATGACGAGCAGATCCAGGGCCAGCCGCTGCAACCATTCAAGACCACCAACCCGCCGCACGTCTTCGAGATCCACCCGTTGCTGCGGCTCGGCGACCTGGACCTCGCCGGCTCGTTCCAGCCGATCGCCGGCTTCACCTACAAGGACGCCGCCCGGGCCTTCCACAGCTACGAGCAGCTGGCCAGCCACATCACGAGCGGCGACGGCACCACCACCATCACCACCCGCATGGCCGGCTACAACTACGTCGAATTCGTCGTCCGCCTCAACGAGGAGCCCACGCACCTGCTGGCCGACGGCCTGAGCCTGAAGGCGGCCATCCTCGATACCGGAGGCGATCTCCTGGTCAACGAGCGGCGCATGGTGGTGGCGGCGGGCACGGCGCCTTACGCCAGGATCAAGACCATGCACAAGGGCGAGGCGCTGCACGTCGTCGGCATCCCGCGCATCGACCTCTCGCTGGTCTCCTGGCGCGTCGCCAACAGCCCCCGCGTGGCGGGGGTCCTCGACTGGTCGCTGCCCTACGAGATGGTGCTGGTGGCCGTCTTCGCCGACTCGCCCACGGGCCCCGACCTGCCACCCGCGCAGCCGCTTCCGGCGGACACGGGGGCGGCGGGGCCGGCGACGGCGAGGCCGGCGACGGCCACCTCGGCGGCCCGCGCGGACAGCGCCGAGCCGCCGGTCGAACCGGTGACGCCGGCGATACCGGCGCCGCCGGCCAATGTCGCCGAGGGCGACGTGGTGGTGACCCTGTTGAAGCTGCTGGGACAGGCGGCGCCGCCGGGCACGGTGCGCGGCGCCTGCACCTTCTCGAGCGGGCAGCGCTCCTACTGCGCGACGCTGACGGGACCCCAGTGCGACCAGCTCGGCGGGGCCTTCAACGCCGACGACGAGTGTCCGCCGCCGGACCCGGCGCTGGGGCCGATCGCGCCGAGCCCGCCGGCGCAGCCCCCGCCACCGCCACCGCCGCCGCCGGCCTCGCCGGCAGGCGCGTTCAACGGCAGCGGACCTCGTTCTTGACCACGCGGCCCGACTTCATCACCCAGACCACCCGCCGCAGCGCCCGCACGTCCCGCAGCGGGTCGCCGTCGACGGCGATCAGGTCCGCCTCGTAGCCCGGAGCGATCGTGCCGGTCCGGTCGCCGAGACGCAGGCTCTCCGCGGCGAGCGAGGTCGCCGAGACGATCGCCGCCATCGGGTCCTGGCCGCCCTGTTCCACCCGGTAGACCAGCTCCTCGAAGTTGCGGCCGTGGGCACCGGCCACCGCGTCGGTGCCGAAGACCACCTTGAGCCCCGGCGTCGCCAGCGCCTGGCGGAAGACCCCGAGGGCGCGCGGCACTGCCTTGCGCATCTGCGCGAAACCCTCGGCGGTGTAGTTGCCGATGCCGATGAAATGGGCCTGGTTCTCGAAGTAGTTGCGGAAGACGAGGTCGATGTTGGGATCGAAGTATGTGCCGTGCTCGGCCATCAGGCGCAGCGAGGCGGCGTCGAGCAGCACCCCGTGCTCGATCGAGCCGCAGCCGGCGGCGACGGCGCGGTGAACGCTCTCGACACCGTGGGCGTGCACCGCGGAGCGCAGCCCCAGCGCTCGCGCCTCGCCGCAGGCGGCGTCGAGCTGCTCCTGGCTCAACGTCGGTTCGCCGCCGTCGCGGATGCTCTTCGAGGCGAAGACCTTGACCACGTCGGCGCCGCCGGCCGCCAGCTTGCGCACCGCGGCGCGGATGGCCTCCGGCGGACCGGTCTCGTCGTCGATCGGGGTCAGCGAGGTGAGCAGGCGCGGGCCGGGAACGATGCCGCGCGCCAGCGCCTCGCGCAGGTCGCGGTCCTCCGCCGCGCCCAGGCTCTGGACGGTGGTGATGCCCGAGCGGACCGTCGCCACGGCGTTCTCGACCGCGTAGAGCAAGCTCTCCGCCGCCGGCTCGCCCTCCCCCGCCCCGGCGCGGGAGCGGCCCTTGGCGTCGAAGTGCCAGCCGATGTGGACGTGGGTGTCGATGCCGCCTGGCAGCACCGTGAGGCCGCGCAGGTCATAGCCGACAGCCTGCGGGACCGGCGTGGCGGCACCGGCGGTGGCAGCGGTGGCGGGGGCGGCGGTGGCGCTGGGGGCGGCGGCGGCGGCGAAGGCGCCAGCAGCAGCGTCGGCCCCGCTGCGCACGCTGACGATCCGCGAGCCGGCGACCACTACCGTTACGTCGGTCAGCTCCTTGCCGCGGCCGTCGAGGAGCTTGGCGGCTCGGATGGCGATCGGCGCTGGCGGGCGCGGCGGGGCCGGGGGGGCGGGCGCTGCGGCAGCGGCTGCCAGGCCGGCGGCCAGGAGCAGGCTCGCGGCCCATCTCGTGCTCTGCATCGCGCTCATCGCTGACTGCGGATACTCTAGCACCGGGGAGAGCCGGCCGACGGGGACGCCGGCGCGGGCTGCCTCCTCACCGCGCCGCCTTTGCGGCGCGGCTCACCTCGACGCCCGAACGCGCACCACTCAGCGGCACCACTCAGGGGAGGGAAGCCATGACTGAGATCACCACCTATGCGCCCGGAACTTTCTGCTGGGTCGAGCTCGCGACCCATGACAGCAAGGACGCCAAGCGGTTCTACACCGGCCTCTTCGGCTGGACCCACGAGGACAGCCCGATGGGACCGGACGAGTACTACACGATGCTGCGGCTGCGCGGCAAGGACGTCGGCGCCCTCTACCAGATGCGCAGCGAGGAGCAATCGGCGGGGGCGCCGCCCCACTGGAGCTCCTACGTGGCGGTGGCGAGCGCCGACGACAGCGTGGCGAAGGCAGGCGAGCTGGGCGGCACGATCGGCAAGGGTGCTTTCGACGTCATGGACGTGGGCAGGATGGCGATCATCCAGGACCCGACGGGCGCCGCGTTCTGTCTCTGGCAGGCCCGCCGCCATTACGGCGCCGGAGTGGTCAACGAGCCGGGGGCCTTCTGCTGGAACGAGCTCACCACACCTGACGAGCGCCAGGCAGGCGAGTTCTATCGCGGGCTGTTCGGCTGGGGTGCCAAGGTGCAGGAGATGGGACCGATGCGCTACACCACCTTCACCGGCCAGGACGGACGGCCGGCCGCCGGCATGTACCAGCCGAGCGGCGAGCAGGCCGGCATGCCGCCGAGCTGGCTGGTCTACTTCGCGGTCGCCGATTGCGACGCGAGCGCCAGCAAGGGGCAGGAGCTCGGCGCCGCCGAGGTGACGCCGCCCGCCGACATCCCCGGTGTGGGCCGCTTCGCCATCCTGGCCGACCCGCAGGGAGCGATGTTCGGCATCATCAAGCTCACGATGCCGCCCGGCTGAGGCCGGCCCCCGCTGATTCCGCGGGACCTCCCCTACTCCCCCTCCTCCCCTCCCGACCAGGCCGGGTCCGAGGGCGCCGGAGGTGTGCGCTATCCTCGCGTCCACGATGAGCGCCAGCGAGCTGCTCTACACCGCGCACGTCCCCAACGGCGAGGGTCCGTTTCCGACCCTCGTCCTGCTCCATGGGTGGGGCGCCGGCGCCCACGACCTCCTCGGCCTGGCGCCCATCCTGCACGGCGGCCGCGCCCTGGTGCTCTGCCCGCAAGGCCCGGTGGTGGTGCCGATCGGCGGCGGCGAGAGAGGCTATGGCTGGTTCCCGCTGGCGCCCGGCCTGCCACCGGACGTGGAGGCGTTCAGGCACAGCGCCGGGCTGCTGCACCGCTTCGTCGAGCAGGCCAGGGTCCGCTACCCCATCGACCCGCGGGCAGTCGTGGTCGGCGGCTTCAGCCAGGGCGGCACCATGGCGTACGACCTGGCGCTGCGCGATCCGGCCGGCTTCTCCGGCCTCATCGCGCTCTCCACCTGGCTGCCGGGGCTGCTGATCGACGACCTGCCGCGGCTGCCGGAGCAGGAACGGCTGCCGGTGCTGGTGATCCACGGTACCGCCGACACGATGGTCGACGTCGAGCAAGCCCGCGAGTCGCGCGAGGCGCTGCGCCGCTTCGGGGTCGGCATCACCTACCGTGAGTTCGAGATGGGGCACGAGATCCGCCCCGACGCCCTGCGCGTCATCCTGCGCTGGCTGGAGGAGCGCGGTTTCCGACATCGCGCCGGCGCGGACGACGCGGGCGGCGCGGGCGGCGCGGCCGCCGTGAGCTGACCGGCGGAGCCGGCGAGCCAGGCGAAAAAGCGGGAGCGGCAGGGCAGCGAGCGCGCGGCGAGAGCGAATGCGTGACGAGCGCGACCTTGCCCCGCAAGGCGGCCGCGCGCAAAGCCCCTGCCGGCGAGCGCCCTCAGTGCGCCGCGGCAGTGCCCCTCGCGGCCGTCGACGATGCCCAGCGCCAGCAGCATGCCCCAATGGGGCGCCAACTCGTGCACACCGGGGCCCGTGACGCCCGGCGTGGTGCGCGGTTCGACGATGGCCATGGCGGCCTCCTTTCGGTGAGGGAGGAGCCGCCGGCGCGCCGGCGGCACTCCACGATCGCACCACCCGGGCGCCAACGCAAGCGCTTTCGCTATCTCTTGAGTGACGGCGTTATAAGGAGGGTATCGGCGCTAGAATGGCGGCGTGGAGCCGGACGCCCTGGTTGCCGAGATCTTCGCCGCCTCGACCGACGTGCGCTACGTGGCGCTCTACCGCGCCAATGCCCTGAGCATGTTCCAGCGCCCCGGAGTGATCGGTGCCAGCTCCAACGAGACCGACCGCTACGAAGAGCTGTTCGTCAATCCAGCCCTGCTCAAGCTGACCACTCAGCGCGGCAACCTCGATTGCGGCGGCCTGCGCTACCTGCTGGTCCGCTACGGCAACTTCTTCCAGCTAGTCCACCCCATCCCCGAGGGACACGTCTCGGTCTGCATCGGCAACGCCGAGCACGCCGACCCCCTGGCGGTGGTCACCGCAGTGCGGAGCCTCCTGCAGCACAGCAACCTGCTCGACCTGTGACCGCCGCGTGGGAGCGAAGCGACGGCGCACGGCAGAGCCTGCGGCGGCCCCGAAGGATAAAACGCAGCGGCGAGACCCCCGCCGGGCCGCGGAGCAAGCCCCCTGCGGGCGGCGCGGGGCGGCGACCGGCGGGCCCCTTCGCGCCACCCCAGTGCCGCCCAATTCGAGCCCGGCCGCATGTGCTAGCCTTACCGGCGGTCCGCCCAGCGCGAGGCCGACCAGAGCAGCACCACGTCCCCATCGTCTAGTGGACCAGGACTCCGCCCTTTCAAGGCGGCAACACGGGTTCGAATCCCGTTGGGGATACCAATGGAATCAATTACTTACGCGCTGTCATCTCGCAAGTGAACACGCTGCACCCAGGGAACCCCACACGGCGCTCGATGGATCACGCGCAGCATGGCCGGAAGCAGTTGCGGACTTACCGGCGTCGCCCGACAGGCCTGCCAGAGCACCACTCCGTTCCCGGCGCCATTTGATCCCAATGGAATCAACGACTTACATGGTCTGCGTGGTGCTTGGGCGAGCGATCGACGCCTGGCGCGGACGGGTTTCGGCTGAAGCGGGCGCCACCCGTCGGCGCAAAGATGGAGTGCGCTTGCTTTTCGCGGCGGGGTCGACGGTGCTGACGCTGGGTCTTGTGCGTCAAACGATCAGAGCACTTGACCCGAAGCGCCGCTCGATGCTATAATGGCATTTATTGGTCACTTCTGGACCGGGAAGGTGCGGAGAATAAGACCTCCACTACGCGTTCTCGTCGGTTGGGCGATTCTCGTCGTGCCTTCGATGGGCACGAGTCTTGCGCAGGGCGTGGGCCCTCTATGGGCCCCAAAGTATGAACCTGCTGCGGCTCCTTCGGCTCCTCCGCTGCGGATTGCTGGTCTGCCCGAGGTTCCAGTAGTGATGTCGCTGCCCACGGCCCGTGTCGGCGCCAACGATCAGGTCGACGCCCTCGCGTCTTGGAACCGATTGCATCTCGGACCGCCACAGAACGGTTTTTCCAGGTCGCTCCCGCAACAGATGGTGGTAAGTTTCCAGCGAGCCAGTCCTTCTCAGAAACTACGAGCATTCTCTGGCGGCTATCTAGCGCAGAGCCCAAGTCGCAATCCCGTTTGGGGAGCTTCGGTGCGAGTTGAGGGGGCCTATCGTCTTCGCCTCCACATCTCGCTGGTAAGGCTTCCCATCGCGGCGCGAATGTGGGTCTATGGTCAGAGTGACCCGCCGAGTGAGTTTGGCCTTGAGCTGAAGAGCCCTGAGGGCGATCTCTGGACACCCAGCGTGGGCGGTGATGTTCTATTCTTCGAGGTCGAGTTACCAGCTGCAGAGATAGAGAGAGAGAGAGATTGGGGCGTCACTGCCGACAAGGTCCTTGAGGTGGTGGCACTGAATTCCTCCGGCGAGCCCGCGAGCGGCGGCGTCCCCGGATCGGTAGATACCTCTTGTCTTGTGGATGCCACGTGCGCGGATTTCTCGGGGATCGACATCGCGCGGCATGCAATCGCTCAGCTTGAGTTCGTCATAGGAGGCTTGAGCTACGTCTGCAGCGGGGGACTCGTAGTTGACACCAAGAGCGGAGGCGCCATTCCCTATCTCCTGACCGCAAATCAGTGCTTCTCGGATCAATCAGCCGCATCAAGCCTGGAGGCCTTCTTCGACGACTATTCGTCGAGCTGCGGCGGGCCTGCTCCAGACAGGAGCTCTCTCCCTCGCAGCCACGGCTCCACATTGCTTGCCACGGGCAGGCTGCCCGCCCAGTCTGATTTCACTTTCGTGAGGCTCAATAGCTTGCCTCCGGATCGAGTCTTCTTGGGTTGGACTGCCAGTAGCCCTTCGATCGTGCCGGGACAGCCTCTGTATCGCATCTCGCACCCCGCTCCTGCCGGTAGCCCCCTATCGCAAGCATTTTCGAAGACTGTCTTTGACGTGGCGTCAGCAGAGTGCCAGGGATTGCCACGACCCACATTCATCTATTCCCAGCGGAGCATTGGGGGTACCTTCGCAGGCAGTACAGGCGCCCCCGTTGTTCTGAATGGCCTGGTGCTGGGACAGTTGACCGGGCTCTGCGGGCCGACCGCCATGGGTTGCGACTCTGCGAATGAGGTCGTGGACGGAGCGTTCTCTGCGACTTATCCCTCGATCTCGCGATGGCTCAACCCAGGTGATTGCACGCCCAGCTCTACCGCCCTGTGTCTCAATACCGGTCGCTTCAAGGTCACGGCCACCTTTGACGCGGGCAGCTCCGGCTCAGGCGACGCCCAGGTCGTCCGGCTCACCCCTGACACCGGCTACTTGTGGTTCTTCGCCAATTCAAACGTCGAGGCGGTCATCAAGGTGCTCAACGGCTGCAGCTTTGGCGGCTACTACTGGGTCTTTGCCGGCGGACTGACCAACGTCAATGTGGTGATGACCGTCACCGACACGCAGACCGGGACGAAGAAGAGCTACACCAATCCGCCGAATACGACCTTCCAGCCGATCCAGGACACTGCCGCTTTCGCGACCTGTCCTTGAACGCCCGACCGCCGCGGTGGCAGGCTCGAAAGGCGGCATGGCTGGCGGCCCACCACAGTTCTTGCGGATCAGCGCCGCGCAGTGCGCGCGAGAGGCGCTGGCCGGCTTCGACCGTGGCGCCGCGGAAGTCTCTATCGCGCCGCCAGCTCCGTCAACCGGCGCGCCTGCGGCGCGGACGATGCTGCTTCTCGCAACACCACCCAGCTTCCCCGTCCCG
>Ga0209118_1001058_pt1 | contig 13450 bp, 12 predicted proteins | sample BlaSpr_A8_Ref_M1_FD_187988 | JGI IMG/M metagenome (GOLD analysis project Ga0209118, IMG submission 187988) | Forest soil microbial communities from Thunder Bay, Ontario, Canada - Black Spruce, Ontario site 2_A8_Ref_M1 (SPAdes) (version 2) | ecosystem: Environmental > Terrestrial > Soil > Boreal...
CGACATCTTCAACAAAGCCGGGATGAAGGTGGAGGACAACCGAGTCCGGTTCGATCGGGCCTTCATCCTGGAGCAGGTAGCGAAGGCGCCGGAGACCTTTCCGCTGCAGGCGCGCAACTCGGCACGCTCGGTTGTGCTGGGTGGGGATAACGTGGTAACCGCCCCGGTCTACGGGCCGCCATTCATCACCGACCTGGAGCGCGGGCGCCGCGGGGCCACGATCGAAGACTTCAACAACTTCGACAAGATGGCCCAGGCCATCGACCAGATCCACTGCGCGGGCGGCACCACGGTCGAGCCGGAGGACCTCCCGCTCGGGACGCGCCACCTGGACATGGTCTACTCGCACATGCGCTGGACCGACAAACCCTTCATGGGCAGCGTCATCTCGTCCGAGAACGCGCGCGACACGATCGAGATGGCTTCGATCGTTTTCGGCGGACGCGAGAAGATCGAGAAGACTCCGGCGATCATCAGCCTCATCAACGTCAACAGCCCGCTGCGCTACGACGACCGCATGCTGGGCGCGCTCCTCGAATATTCGGACGCCGGGCAGCCGGTGATCGTGACGCCATTCTTGATGGCGGGCGCCATGTCGCCGATGGCCCTGGCGGCTTCGGTCGCCCAGCAGACCGCCGAAGCGCTGGCCGGCATCGCGCTCGTCCAGCTCATCCGACCCGGCACGCCGAGCGTCTATGGCTCGTTTCTGACCAACACCGACATGCAATCCGGCAGCCCCGCGTTCGGTACGCCCGAGTCGGCGATGGGAATTCTCGCCAGCGCGCAGATGGCGCGGCACTACAAGCTGCCGTTCCGCGGTGGTGGCGCGATGACCTCATCCAAGGCGCCCGACGCGCAGGCGGCCTACGAATCGATGATGTGCATGTGGCCGACCATCCTCGGCCGCGTCAACTTCGTGCTGCATGCGGCGGGCTGGCTGGAGAGCGCGCTGCTCGCGTCGTACGAGAAATTCATCATCGACGTCGAGGCGCTGCGCATGTTTGAGTGGATCCTCACGCGCGGACTGCCGGTCGACGAAGAAGGCATGGCGATGGACGCGCTGCGCGAGGTCGGCCCCGGCGGGCACTTCCTCGGCGCCGAGCACACGCTCCGCAACTACCGCACCGGGTTCTACCGGCCGTGGATCTCGTCGACGGAGAACTTCGACCGCTGGAACCGTTTCGGCGCGCGCACCGCGGACGTGGTCGCGGCGGAGAAGTGGAAGCAGGTGCTCGCCGAGTACCCGGACCCAGGTATCGATGCGGCGGTCGATGAGGAGCTCAAAGAGTTCATCGCGAAACGGAAGCTGGAGATCGGCGCTGACTGACGACCCAAGTCTTGACCGCCTCAACTATCTCCTGAACGAGATCGCTTCCAAGGAAGCCGCGCCTGCCAGCGGCTCGGCATGCGGCGCGGTGGTCGCGGCGGCCGCGGCGCTGGTCGAGAAGTCGGCGAGGCTTTCCAACAAGCATTGGGAAGGAGCGGCCGCCGCGCTCGAGCGGGCTCATGCGCTGCGAGTGGAGGGCTTTGGGCTCATCGAAGAGGACGCTCAGGCCTACATCGCATTCGTCGACGCAGTGCGTGCACAGCAGGAGGTCGAGACGGCTCACGCTCGAACCGTCGACGTCCCGCTGCGCATGACGCGGGCTGCGGCTGAGGTGGCCGAGCTTGCGGTCCAGCTTGCGCAGCATGGCAACCCCAACCTGCGCGCCGACGCCGTCGTCGCGGCGACGCTCGCGGCCGCCGCCGCGGAGTCGGGACTCACGCTGATCGCGGTCAACGTCGGTGATGCGACCGGCGATGCGCGACTGGCGGCGGCTCGACAGCTGGCGCGGAAGGCGACGGGGCTGGCTGCCTCGCTCAGGCCTCCGGGCTCATGAGCCGGGAGCGCGGGTTGGCCGCAGTCAGCTCTTCCACCAGGGCGTCGATCACCTCTTCCGGCGTGCCCTCGCGCTCCTCGACCTGTCCGCGCCGCCACCCCTCCAGGTACGCGTCCATGTCGGTCGACCCGTCCTTCATCGCGTAGGCGTCGATCGCGGCCTGGAAGTAGTCGAGCAGCATGCGCTTGGCCGTCGCCTCGCCCTCCCACGCCATCACCTGCGATGGGATGTGCTTCCAGAACATCACCTGGTAGCTGGCCACTAGCGTTCTCCCTCCCGCGCCAGGGGGAGGGTTGGGGTGGGGGGCGGTTCGACCAGTTCAGCGAGACGGTCTTCAAGCTCGCCCAACCCGACATCCACGATCTCCAGCGGCAGCCCGAGATAGGCCGCAATCTGATTCGCCTTCTCGGCGAGCCGCGGATTGGGCACCTGCCTCAGGTACATCAGCGCCTCGTAGTTGCCGAAGACCATGGACTTCAGCTCGGGGTCGCGGTCGAGGCCGAGTCCGCGCACGACGGCCCGGTCGAAGTTGCGCACCAGCCAGTCGGTGAGGAAGAACGTGCCCGGCTTCTCCTCCGACACGCGGCGGAATCGCTCCTCGCCCGCAAACATCTCGTAGCAGTGCGGACCGCGCAGCCTTGACGCGCCGACCTCCTCGAGCAGCGGCTCCAGCTTTCCGGTCGTCCCGCAGTCGCCGTACACAACGACCAATCTTTCGTAACGCGGCCTCAGGTCGTGCAGCTTCACGCGCAGCTCGTCGACGATGCGCGACGGGTACAGATGCAGCAGCGCCGACACGCCGTAGATGTCGACATCCCACCCGCGCCGGTCGACGATCTCCTTGACCTCCATACCGAGCGCGCCGCACATCACGAGTGCCGTTGCGGCGCTCATCCGACCAGCTCCAAGTGCGGAAAGCCCAGCACGGAGACGAACGCGTCGTTGAAGTCCGTGCGCCCCGACAGCTCGACGTACTCGATCCGGCCCGGCAGCTCGAACGCGACCTGCCGCTCGCGATACGAGAGCAGCGCGATCTTCGCCCCCTCCCCGGCCGAGTTGCCCACCGCGATGATCCGGTCCACGTCCACCGGCGGCACCAGCCCGATGATCTTCGCGCTCTCCGGATTCAGGTAGGAGCCGAACGAGCCGCCCAGCAGCACCTCGTCCAGGTCCTTCGTCTCGACTCCAAGGATGTCCATCAGCACCTTGATCCCGGTCGCGATCGAACCCTTCGCGAACTGCAGCTCCCGAATGTCCTTCTGCGTGAGGTACACGCCGTCGGCGAGCAGGAACGCCCGCACTCCGTCCACGTCGATGAGCCGGTCGCGCAGGGGATGACCGGGCACGTCCTCGGCGGTCTTCATGCGGCCCGAGTGGTCGAGCAGGCCGACGACGAGCAGCTGCGCCACGGCGTCGACCAGGCCGGAGCCGCAGATTCCCTCGGCGGGAACGTCGCCGCCGATCACCTGCAGCTCGATGGTGTCGCCGAGCGTCACGCCTTCGATCGCGCCGACCGTGGCTCGCATGCCGCAGCGGATCTGGCTCCCCTCGAAAGCAGGACCCGCGGGCGCGGCCGTCGCCAGCGCGCGCTGGCCGTTGCCCAGCACGATCTCGCCGTTCGTGCCCACGTCGACGAAGACACGCAGCTTGTCCTCGCGCACGATGCCGGTCGCGAGCACCCCGGCCACGATGTCGGCGCCGACGTACGCGCCGAGCGCCGGCAGCGTCTGGATGTAACCGCGCGGGTGGATGTCAAGGCCGATCTCGCTGGCCACGACGCTGAGCGGCTCCATGAACGCCGGCGTGAACGGCATCACGGCAAGCGGGCTGGGGTCGATGCCGAACAGCAGATGCAGCATCGTGGCGTTGCCGACCACGACGGCCTCATAAGTACGCTCGGGCGACACGCCGGTCTCCTGGTACAGCGACGCCAGGACGCTGTTCATGGTCGAGACCACGGCCGCCTGCAGCTCGAGCACAGAGTCCGGGCCGTTCATGCCGTGGCTGATCCGCGAGATGACATCGGCGCCAAACGGCGCCTGACCGTTGAGCGTCGACAGGACCGACGCCGCCATGCCCGTCCTCAGGTTCATCAGCGTCCCGACCAGCGTGGTCGTGCCGACGTCGAACGCCACGCCGAAGCACTCGCCGGTCGTGTCGCCCGCCTCGATCGCTACCAGGTGCTCGCCCGCAAGGACCGCGGTCACAGCGAATGCGGCTTCGCGAAGCACGTGCGGCAGCGTGCGCAGGACCGCGACCCCCGCGACCATGTCGTGGCCCTCCTCGGTCAGCGCGTCGCTCACTCGCATGAAGTCGCTGCGCTGGTCGGTCAACGACGGCTCGGCGAGCTCGAGGAAGACCTTGCGCACGTTGGGGTCGAGGATGACCAGGCGGCCCAGCCCCATCGTCGCCGCCTTGGGCACGCGCAGCAGCTGCGGCACCTCGCACACCATGTCGTCGTAGATGCGCGCCTGGCAGCTGAGGCGCCACCCGTCCTCGATCTCAGCCGGTCGCAGCAGCCGGTGGTCGGCGGTTTCGGCATCCGTGCGGCCCTCGATCACGCGGACCTTGCACTTGCCGCACGTGCCGCGGCCTCCGCAGGTCGAGTCGATCGGCAGCCCGATCCAGTGCGCCGCGCTGAACAGCGTGGTGCCGGGCGGGACGCGCGTCGTCCGATCGAACGGCAGGTAGCGGACCTCGAGCTTGCGCTGAATCACATCCCCTCCCCCTTCAGGGGGAGGGTCGGGGAGGGGATGGGCCGAGCCTGATCAGCCCGGTAGTTAGCGATCCAGCGCATCGCGTACTCGTCGTGTCCCAGCAGCAGGTCGCCGGCCAGCACCGCGCGCCGCACCTCCGGCACCAGCGGGTTGGTGATCGCACACGTGAGTCCTGCGTGCATGGCGAGCGGAAGAAAGGCAGCATTCACCGTGGCCCGGTCCGGCAGCCCGAACGAAACGTTGGAGGCGCCGCACGTCATGTTGTTGCCGAGCTGGTCGCGGATCAGGCGCATCGTCTCGAGCGTGATCACGCCGCATGTCGGGTCCGCGGCGACCGTCATCGCGATCGGATCGATGATCACGTCCTCTTGCGGAATGCCGTAGTCCGCGGCGCGCTCGATGATCCGGCGCGCCAGCGCCACCCGCTCTTCGGGGACCATCGAGATGCCGGTCTCGTCGTTGGCCATGCCGATGACCGCCGCGCCGTGCTTCTTGACCAGCGGGAAGATGCGCTCCATGCGCTCCTCCTCTGCGGTCACAGAGTTGACGAGCGCCTTGCCCTCGTAGGCGGAAAGCCCGGCCTCGAGGGCCTCGATGATCGACGAGTCGATGCAGATCGGCAGGTCGCTCACCTCGCTCACCGCCTTGATCGCCGCCACGAGCAGCGCCGCCTCGTCGAGCGCGGGTATGCCGGCGTTGACGTCCAGCATGTGCGCGCCCGCCGCGGCCTGCGCCATGGCGTCGGCGCGGACCCGGTCCATCTTGCCTTCCTTCATCTCGGCGGCGAGGACCTTGCGGCCGGTCGGATTGATGCGCTCGCCGATGATCACGAAGGGGCGGTCGCCGGAGACCACGACCTCGCGACCTCGCGAGCTGAGCCGGGTCTCCACTTATCCCTTTTTCAGGGTCTCGTCGATCAGCTTGACGGCCTGCTCCAGCGCCTGCGCGCCCTGCGTCTGCCCGCTGCGATCGCCGACCAGCTGCTTGGCCATCCGCGTCGCCATCGAAGCGTCGGGCGCGTAGCTGTCCGCGCCGACGTGCTTGGCATATTCCTGTGTCACTGGCGCGCCGCCGACGGCGATGTGCACCTTGTCGCGCAGCCCGGCCTTGGTGAGGGCGTCGATGTTGACCTTGAACATGGGCATCGTGGTGGTCAAAAAGGCGGAGAAGCCGACTACGTCCGGCTTGTGCTCTTCGACCGCGGCGACGAACTTCTCGGGTGGCGTGTTCACGCCCAGGTCGTAGACCTCGAAGCCCGCGCCCTCGAGCATGATCACGCACAGGTTCTTGCCGATGTCGTGGATATCGCCCTTGACCGTGCCGATCACGTAGCGGCCGACCGGCTGGGCGCCGGTCTCGGCGATCAGCGGGCGCAGGATCACGAGCGCGCCCTGCATGGCGCGAGCGGCGATCAGCATCTCCGGGACGAAGAAGTCACCCTTCTCGAAGCGCCGCCCCACCTCCTCAAGCGAGGGGATGAGGGCCTTGAACAGGATGTCCATCGGGTCCATCCCGAGCTTGAGACCTTCCTCGGTCAGGGCCTTGACCTCCGGGGCGTGCCCGTTGAGCGTGTGGTCGAACAGTCCGGCCCGGATTTCCTCTTCGCGGCTCATTTCTTCTTCCTCGCCCCTCTCCCTGCCCTCTCCCCTGAAGGGGAGAGGCGTGTTGCGCATTGCTCAACAGATGCTCAGAGTCCAACAGTTTATCGCGCTTGAAGGCGCCGAGCAAGCGTAATGTTGCGCTGTGAGCAACGAGTTAGGTCGTGGTTCTGGCGTTCGCTCGGTCGAGCGGGCCATCACGATCCTCGACGTGCTGGCGCGCGGAGGCTGGCGCACCGGCGCGGAGATCGCACGCGAGCTCCATGTGCACCGGTCCACGGCGCTCCGCCTGCTCGGCACGCTGGAGCGTCATGCCCTGGTCGAGCGAGACGGCAAGAACGCCAAGTACCGGCTGGGACGCCGGCTGCCACAGCTGGCAAGCGTGGTCACCGGCGAGTCCGACCTCCGCTCTATGGCCAGGCCCGTTTGCGAGCAGCTGGCGATCGCGGTTGGAGAAACGGTGACACTGGACGTGCTCGCCGGCGACGAGATCGTGCCGATCGAGCAGGCCACCGGCTCCAAGTCGGTCGTGAACGTGAACTGGCTGGGACGCCGGACGCCAGTTCACTGCACCGCCAGCGGCAAGGTGATCCTGGCCTTCGGACCGCCGGCGATCCGCGAGCGCCTGCTCGCCCGACCCCTCGAACGCTCCACTCCGCACACGATCACCGATCCTGCCGAGCTGGAAGCGCAGCTGGAAGCCGCCCGAGCGGCCGGCCTGGCGCGCACCTACGAGGAGCTCGAGGTGGGACTCGACGCCATCGCCGCTCCGGTTTACGACTCGGGCGGCGAGGTGGTGGCCGCCCTGGACGTTTCCGGGCCTTCGCACCGCATCCGCGCGGAGGACCGGCCGGAGCTGGTCCGGCTCACCCTGGAGGCCGCGGCCGACCTTTCACGGCGCCTGGGCTACCGCGGTAGCAGGAGCGGGTTAACGGCGGGCTAACCAAAATGCACCGGTCCGCCATTCTCCGTCCTTGCAACGCAGGCAGGTCGGGAGCAATATTTCCTCTGCATATTGGCCATCTGCCTGGTGGGGCAGTTCTGTAAGGGGAAGGAACATGAAGTGGAGTAGCCTGACGCGCCGGCTCGGCCTTGCCGTGGTGGCGTTCGTACTCGTGGCCGCCTGTGGCGGCACGTCCAGCAGCGCGACGGCCACGTGCAATCCGAGCACTGCGACGTCGGTGACAGACTGCGGCGGTCTGGACGCGCTGATCGCCGCCGCTAAAAAAGAGGGCAAGCTCAACATCATGGCCACGCCTCCCGACTGGGCCAACTATGGCACGATCATCAACGCCTTCCAGACCAAGTACGGAATCAAGATCACGTCCGCCAACCCGAACGGCGCCAGCCAGGATGAGATCGACGCGGTCAAGAACCTGGCCGGGACCGGCAGCGCCCCCGATACGCTGGACATCGGTTTGAAGTACGCCCTCGCCAACACCGCGCTGCTGGCTCCTTACAAGGTGGCGACATGGAGCGACATTCCCGCTCCCCAGAAGGAAGCAACAGGCCTCTGGTGGTATTCCTACGGCGGCTTCATGGGCATCGGTTACGACCCGAGCAAGGTGCCGGGAGGGACGATCAACTCTTTGGCGGACCTGCTCGGATCAGGCTTCAAGAGCAAGGTCGCCCTCTCCGGCGATCCGCTGAAGTCCAACCAGGCTGTCAACGGCGTGCTCATGGCTTCGCTGGCCAACGGTGGGTCTGTCGATGATGTGAGCAAGGGCGTGGACTTCTTCAGCAAGCTCAATAAGGCCGGCAACTACGTCCCTGTCGTCGGTACGCCGGCCACAGTCAAGTCGGGCCAGACCAGCGTCCTGTTCGAGTGGGACTACCTCTCCAGCTCCCACGGCAAGGACGTCCAGGGCTGGAAGATCTTTGAGCCGTCGAACGCCATCCTTGGCAGCTACTACACGCAGGCGATCAACAAGGACGCACCTCACCCCGCCGCCGCGCGGCTGTGGGAGGAGTACCTGTTCTCGGATGAGGGGCAGAACTACTGGCTCAAGGGTGGCGCTCGACCGGTCCGCCAGGCGGCCATGGAGAAATCCGGAAAGCTTGACGCTGCCGCGGCGGCAGCTCTGCCGAAGGTGTCGGGCACGCCGGTGTTCCCGACCGCCGACCAGCAAACCGCTGCGGGAACCTACATCTCGGCGAATTGGGCCAAGGCCGTCGGCTGACCTTTGAGCGTCGCCGGCACCCCGGCTGCTAAAACCGCCGCTCGCCCATTCGGGGGCGGGCGGCGGCTGCCACTCACCTGGCTCGGAGTGGCGCCGTTCTTTGTCTATGTGGGCCTGTTTCTGCTGCTGCCGACCGCCATCATCGTGGCCGGGTCGTTCGCGGCGACGGATGGCACCTTCACGCTGTCGAACCTGACCGCGATCAATCAGGCCTACATGATCACGTCCTTCGTAAACAGCCTCACCATCTCGGTGGCGAGCGCCCTCGTGGGCGCGATCGCCGGCGCACTCCTGGCCTACGCCGTCGCCACCGGAAACCCGCGGGGAGCCATTCGCCGGATCGTGACCTCAGCCTCCGGCGTCCTCGCCCAGTTCGGCGGTGTCACCCTTGCCTTCGCATTCATCGCCACCCTGGGGACAGTTGGTTTTGTGACGGTGTTCCTGAAGGATCACGGCTTCGACATCTTTGCCAACGGGGTGTGGCTGTACAAGCTGACCGGCCTGACGTTGATCTACACCTATTTCCAGATCCCGCTGATGGTTCTCGTGTTCTTGCCTGCGCTCGACGGCATCCGGCCGCAGTGGCGTGAGGCGACCGAGAGCCTAGGCGGCAACACGTGGCACTACTGGCGCTACGTCGCCGGCCCTCTGCTCGCGCCATCCTTCCTAGGGTGCACGCTGCTCCTCTTCGCGAACGCGTTCTCCGCGTACGCAACGGCGGCGGCGCTCATCACCCAGGGCGGAATCATCATCCCGCTGGAGATCCAGAGCCTGTTCACCAGCGACACTGGCCAGTCGCAGCCGGGCCTTGCCAAGGCGCTGGCGCTGGCGATGATCGTGATCGTCACTATCGTGATGACGCTGTACACGCTGCTTCAGCGGCGAACGTCGCGGTGGCTAAAGTGAGCCGGGCATGACCCGATCGCGCCGGCTCAAGCTGCAGGTCTTTCGCGTCGTCGTCTTCCTCGTCATGGGCGCGTTCTTCCTGGTGCCGATCGGGGCGATGTTCGAGTTCTCGACGCGTGGGAACAGCGAGACTGCTCCGCGCACCCTCGAGGCCTGGACCAACATCATCAAGACTCCCGACCTGATCGATGCGATCACCGCGTCCCTGGAGCTCGCGGCTATTACCTCCATCGCGATGCTCGTGCTCCTCCTTCCGACCATGGTCTGGGTGCGGTTGCGATTGCCTGGTCTGCACCGCGTCGTCGAGTTTCTCTGCCTGCTTCCGCTGACCATTCCCGCCATCGCGCTGGTCGTGGGCCTCGTTCCTATCAGCCGCTGGATGAGGATCAATATGAGCGACTCGATCCTCATGCTCTCCTTCCTTTACCTGGTGCTCGTGCTGCCGTACAGCTATCGCGCCCTTGACGCAGGCCTGGCCGCAATCGACATCAAGACGCTTTCGGAGGCCGCGCGCAGCCTCGGTGCGGGCTGGGGCACGGTGATGCTGCGAGTCATCGTCCCGAACATGTCAAGCGCTCTCCTCAATGCTTCTGTGCTGTCGGTGGCCGTGGTTCTCGGTGAGTACACATTCGCCAATCTGCTCAATTACGAGAACTTGCAGGTCGCGATTGCGTACGTCGGCCTGACGAGCGCCGGCACATCGGTTGCCGTGGCGGTCGCATCGCTGCTCTTCGCCTTCGCACTGCTGATGATCCTGTCGTTTGTTGGACGGCCGCGCCCACGCGTGGCGCGTGCGGAAAAGACACTCGCCCCAGTCCAGCTCGTTCCACCCGCACAGGGTACGAAGTGATGGCAGCTAAAAACGCCGCGCAACGCGCGGGGGTCGAGGTCCGCCTCGAGGACCTTCGCCGGAGCTATGCAGGGATTACCGCCCTCGATGGGCTGACCCTCACGCTCGCCCCCGGCGAGCTGGTGGCATTGCTGGGGCCTTCAGGCTGTGGCAAGACGACCGCCATGCGTTTGGTGGCTGGACTCGAGGAAGCCAACGGCGGGCGCGTGATGTTCGGTGGAAAGGATGTCACGGGGCTGCCGGCCAGCAAGCGCGACGTCGGCATGGTGTTCCAGGCGTATTCGCTGTTCCCGCACATGACCGCAGCGCAGAATGTCGCCTTCGGCCTGAGCCTGCACAAAGTCGGCGCCGAGCAACGCAAGCAGCGTGTGGGCGAGATGCTCGAGCTCGTCGGCCTTTCTGGGTATGCGAACCGCTACGCTAGCCAACTTTCCGGCGGCCAGCAGCAGCGCGTTGCGCTGGCGCGCGCGCTCGCCATCAAGCCCACCGTGCTGCTGCTCGACGAACCGCTGTCCGCGCTCGACGCGAAAGTTCGCTCCCGGCTGCGCGACGAGATCCGGCGTGTGCAGCTCGACGCGGGTGTTACGACGCTCTTCGTCACGCACGACCAGGAGGAGGCGCTGGCGATTGCCGACCGAGTCGGCGTCATGAACGCCGGCCGCCTTGAGCAGCTGGGCTCGCCGACCGAGATCTACTCGCGACCGGCGACGCCGTTTGTCGCCGAGTTCGTCGGACTCACCAACCGCATTCCCGGAACGGTGAAGTTCGGCATGGTCGAGGTCAGGGGTACCGAGCTGCCGCTCGTGCAGAAGGATGTGCCCACCGGGCCGGCCACCGCGCTGGTGCGGCCCGAGGCCGTATCGCTTGCGTCGGAGGGTGATTCCGTCCCCGGTCCGCTGATCGGCACGGTGATCGCAGTGTCGTTCCTGGGTGCCACCAGCCGCGTCACGGTCGACCTCGGAGACATAACCGTCCTGGCCCAGCTCCCGACCGCCGAGGCTTCTGCGCATCCGGCGGGAACTCGAGTTCGGCTTGCGATCCGCCCCGACCCGGTCCTCATCGCGAGGGAAGAGAAAGCCCCGGTCGAAGCGTGAGCGACCCGCTGACAACTGAGCGCCGCCTTGGCGCGGGCTCCGTCGTGGGAAAGGGGTCGCGCGCCGGCTATCGCGAGGTGGCCGAGCTCGATGGCGAGCCGCACCTCATCCGAAGCGACCTCGTGGGAGATTCACCTCGACTTTCAGTTGAGGCGCAGCGGCCGATCATCGCGATCGGACACATCACCGACCTCCACGTGACCGACGTGCAGTCACCCGCTCGGTTCGAGTTCGTCAACCGATATGCGGCGGACCCCCGTTTTCGGGAGCTGATCACCATGCAGCGGCCGCAGGAGGCGCTCAACGTGCACGCGATCCACGCGATGGTGAAAACGCTGAACGGCATCGATGCCGCGCCCGTCACCGGCGCAGCTTTGCAGCTGGTCGCGATGACCGGTGATTCGATCGACAACACCCAGCGCAACGAGCTCGTGAATTTTCTCGCCTTGCTCGACGGCGGAGTGGTGCGGCCCGATTCGGGCGCGCCCGGCTACGAAGGAGTGCAGTCGGTCGACTGGCCGGACGACATCTTTTGGAAGCCCGACGGCGAAGCCGGCTCCGACATGTTCCGTCGCGAGCTTGGCTTCCCGCCCGCGCCCGGCCTGCTCGAGCGCGCCATGCAGCCGTTTCAATCCACGGGATTGCGGCGGCCGTGGCTGGGCTGCTACGGGAACCACGAAGAAGTCTGTCAGGGAGTGGGCATCGTCACGCCGGCGCTGGCCAGGGCGATGATCGGCTCGCGCAAGCCCGTCGCGCTGCCGGAAGGCCTCGACCCTGACCGCGCTATCGAGATGTTCGTTCAGCAGCCCGAGTTCTTCATGACGGGTCGGTCCGTCGACGTGACGCCCGACTCCGCGCGACGCCCGATCTCCCGCCAGGAGTTCGTCGAGCTGCATCACGGCTCAGGCCCGCACGGCTTCTCGGAGCAGAACCGCTCGGATGGCACCGCGTACTACGTGCACGACACACGCGCGGTCCGCTTCATCACGCTCGACACCGTTTGTGGTGGTGGCGGCGCCGACGGATCCATCGACCCGCCGCAGCTCCACTGGTTGGAGCGCAGGCTGGAAGAGGCGCATTCGTCGTTCAGGTCGCGCGACGGGTCGACTGTCCGGACGCGACACGATGACCGGCTCGTGGTCGTCCTCTCGCACCACGGTTACGAGACGCTCGCGAACCCGCATGCAGAGCCGAGGCACGAGCAGCTGATGGCGCTGCTGCTCCGCTTCCAGAACGTGGTGCTGTGGCTGAACGGGCACATCCACGCCAACCAGATCAGGCCGCGTGTCGACCCGCGCGGTGGTCGAGGTTTCTGGGAGGTGACCACCAGCTCTCTGGTGGACTGGCCATGCCAGGGTCGGCTGGTCGAGCTCTTCGACGCGGGCGATGGGATGCTCGCGATCGCCTGCACCATGGTCGACCACGAGGGCTCTCTCCGTGACGGCAGCGGCAACCTGGAAGACCTGGCGGGCCTGCACCGCGAGCTGGCGGCCAACGTGCCGCGCAACGGCTTCGACTCATGGCGGCCCGGTCAGGCGGCAGACCGCAACGCGATCCTCCTCCTGCGCGCCCCGTTCTAGAAAGAAATCGCGCCCGACCCCCTCCCCTCCAAATTGACAGACCCCTGGCGGGGCCCTCCCTTCCTCTTTGGCTTCCTCCCCCAAGCCGACGCACCGAACCGTCCTCAGCTTCATTCCTAGCGTGGCCCAGGTCAACCCAGCCTGTTAACCCGCACGGCGCGGAGAAAATCTCTTGACCCCTGTTAAGGACATTGACTCGCAAACAAGCGTTCGTAGGATGGGTCGCATGCCCAACCAGCCCGACCCGATCGAACTGCTCGAGGCAGCGACTGATCAATTCTGTGAGCAGCAGGTGCCTGAGGACGGGCCGACCCTTGCCTCTTTCCTTCAGCGTGTGCAGCGGGTCGGCGACCGAATCGCGCTCAAGGTCTCCGAAGCGGCAGCCGCGTTTGCCGCCACGGACCATTACGACGAGGCGGGCTTCGTCTCACCCACCCACTGGATGCGGATGAACTGCCACCTGACCGCCGGCGCGGCCGGCGATCGCATCGCCATCGGCGAGCAGCTGCAGAGAATGCCCGAAAGTCACCAGAGCATGCTCGAAGGCCAGATCGGTTTCGCGCACCTGGCGCACATCGCGCGCACAGCGGCTGCGATCGAGGAGACGGGCACCAACAAGCCGTTCGACGAGACGCCGTTGCTCGA
>Ga0209118_1001059_pt1 | contig 13449 bp, 7 predicted proteins | sample BlaSpr_A8_Ref_M1_FD_187988 | JGI IMG/M metagenome (GOLD analysis project Ga0209118, IMG submission 187988) | Forest soil microbial communities from Thunder Bay, Ontario, Canada - Black Spruce, Ontario site 2_A8_Ref_M1 (SPAdes) (version 2) | ecosystem: Environmental > Terrestrial > Soil > Boreal...
CCACAAGTTGATCGTTCCACTGGTCAAAGGTGGTGATTCTCCAATCACCATCGGGAAGCCCTGACAGTTTGAAGGTGCCGTCGGCGTTGCACTTGGTGAACGCGAAGTCTTCGCCATCGGGATCTCCCACGCTCACGAAGCACTGAGTCCAATAGAAAGCATCGTGCGAACCGCTGGCGTAGAGCCTTTCATCGGGCGTCCGGCTCAGGCGCTCGCCCATGACCATGCCGGTGATGGTATTGGTGCAGTTCGGGCCCGTGATGTTTTGATCGGTGCCGTTGCACACTCCCGGCAAGCGGGCATTAATGATAGCCGGATTGGCAAAGCCAATCGCGACGTGGTAGGACGCCGGTCCGTATTCCTGGAAGAAGCTCGGCTCGCCGACTTTGGTGAAAGAATCGTGGGCCTTCTGGCCGTCCAGCGTGTTGGTCTGGAGCCACTCTTCCCCTCTCGCAATCCGGTCGGCGGCAGGCGTAGCAATCACGCCCCATCTTCCCGGCATCAGGTTGGCAACGACGGCTTGGCCCGCCAGCGGGGATAGAGTTGTGCCGTCCGCTTCGTACTTCGGGCAGGTAACGATCATGCCGGTGATGCCCGCAGCTTGCTGCGTAATCGGGCAGGCGTTTTGCCCCGACGATGGATCCATCGTTCCATCCAGGCTATTCGTCAACGGCTGGTTGAACATGTCATAGGTCATCTGTCCGGTAAAATCGCCATTCCCGCCAAAGGCGTCCCAGAGGTGGATTTGGAATCCGCCCAGACCCGGCTCGAAGGGCGACAATACGTCGATTCCGCCGCCGCCATCATGTTCGCCGTTGAGCGGAAAGTCGTCCTCGAACACGAATATCGACAGTTTTGCCGTTGGATATGGCGAAGGCTGCGAAAGTATCGTGACGGTAGTATTAGGCTGGGGAAAGGTAATCGGAGCGCCGCCCATGCCGTGGCCGCAGTGTCCCGCCGCGGCGCCCGCCGGGGAACAGTCAGGCGTGCCCCCGTAGCCAGCACCAAACGGGTTGGCTGCATCGCCCGGCAGGACCGAGATGTAATAGCGCTTCGTCGGATCCAGAACAACCTGGCTTGGCATTACGGCCGTAAATCCATTTCCGGTGCTATCGGGTCTGCAAACGCCATCGCCTAGATCGCACACCGCATTCACGTGCGTTGCGCTGACAGGATCGAAAACGGTCTGGCCCCCTTCGCAGGATAGCGGCCCCGTGCAGCCCTGCGCCACGTAATCCATGTGGCTGGTATGGAAATTTGTCCCAAAGGTCGGGACGACCGTCGTCCCGCCGTTGTTGGTTATCTTGGTCGGGTCGATGTAAAAGGACTTGTCTTCTTCAATAATCCAGCGATAGTCGGTGATTTGGGTCGATTTGTCGTAGCCGTCTAAAACCGTGACCGCAAGATTGCTTCCCGTTGGGAAAGATAGCGTCACGGTCGCGGCATTGGCACTGATCGTCCCTTGCGAGTTCTGCGCCTTGTAAGTAAAAGTGTAGGTGCCCGGGCCGGCGACGGTTGCGTTGAACCCGCCATGCGAGTCCATTGTAAGCGTTAGGCCTGTTACCGGTGTGACACTCGCCATGTTAACTGTTAGAGGATAGCCCTTCGCATCTGTGTCAACCGACAGGACGCCGGGGGACCTAATGTTTAGGTACTTGGCCAGTTTCGAGTTGTACGTGATGTTGTTAACAGTGATGCCGCTGGCCGCCTCCAGGCAACTGGTAGCCGCCGTCGTGCATACGTTCAATGTGACCGTGGCCGTGACGGCCGAGTTTCCATTCGCCATGTAAACGAAAGAGTCCGTGGTTGTAGGCGAGGTAGTGGCGGTCCAAGTGGCGTCGGGTACGTAAGTGAAGGTGCCGTTCGCGTTGAGAGTTAGACTGCCGTGCGCCGGCACCGCGGTGGTGACCTGCACGCCGAAGACATTCACGTCGTTGGCAATCACGCCCTTGGCTGGATCCGACACAGTGAGCGTATTCCCGGGAACTATATTATAGTTATCGCTATTGGCTTGCGCACCTGCGAGGGCTGGCGAGACTGGGATTTGACCGCTATTGAGGCCGATATAGGCCAGCATCCCAGCGTCGCGCGCGATAGCGTTAGCTGACAAGCTCAACTCACGGTCGTACACCGGAAGGGCAGGCGTCGTGCACGTTGTCGCTGGCGCCACAGGAGTACAGGCGGCCGGCGCATTGATCATCACATCATAAGTCTTGCCCGCGGCCATAAATACTTCGTCCTGCACACGGTGAACGCCAGGCAAGGGGTTGCCGTCTTCTGCGATCAGCGAGAATCCTCCAGCCTGAGTCGTCTGTCCAGTGACCGATCCCACAATCGAAGGAACGTGCATGCGCAAGCCGGCATTCACGAAGCGCACCAAAACCGATCCGGTTCCGGCTCCAGCGGCGGGGGCCAGCGTCGCCGGGGTAAGCGGAAAAAAGGAAGCCGAGGCGTTGGTCTTGTTGAACGCAACTCCATTAAAGAGGTAATACAGCGGAGTATAATTCACCGCCGGCGGGTAACACGCCGCCGCGCCGCCGCCGCAATGCGCCATGGCATTTGGTTCAAGCTGCAGCGCTGATACCGCTGTCGCGCCGGTGGCGGTGGTGGCTACATCCGATATCTGAACCTGAGGAGCGGATGTATAGCCCGTGCCCGCGGTTAACAGAGTAATGCCGGTCACCTGCTGGAAAGTCGGGCTCCCGGGAGTGGTATCAACTGTCACACTTGCTGTCGCGCCCGTGCCGCCACCACCAGTGATGCTCACGGAAGTCGTGGCAGTGTAGCCAGAACCTCCCGAAGTGAGCTTGAGCGTAACCACGGGGCCTCCGAGCAACGGCCCGAGTGTCGAGGACTCGCTAAAACCAACAGTATTCACCGCAGTTTGCACTGCGTTGTTTTGCACCGGGTCGATTTCACTGAGCAACAGCGGTAGATCCGCATCGTAATTTACCCCAGGATAAGCAATACCCGCCGCAGTCTCGGTGCCGGCGGTGGCCGTGGGTGCTGTTGTGACCACTAGCATTCCGAACAGGCCCATGGGACCTTGGATCGAAGGGTGCGTGCCGGACTCAAGCAGGTATGTGCCCGGCCGAGGGACAGTCCAGGTCAGTACCGTTGGCGTTTGCGCCGTCGTTGCCGGCGTCGCCGCCACTTCCGTTCCGAATGACTGGACACGCGGCCCCTGCGGCGGCGGCGTCCAAATGGAGCCAGGGGCATTCGGAAGGGCCCACGTAACTGGCTGGTTGTCGTGGCTCGGACTGGGCGTAGTGGTTCTTACGTTTCCGAGGCCACCGCCCACCTGACCTACGATCGTGATCGAAGTGGGAATGTTATTCGGGCTATTCGGATTCGGACTCGTAGTGCTGGGCGGCGTAAACGAAAGATTATTCGTGAGGTTGATCACCAGGGTTTGTCCCGTGGGAATAGTAATTACGACGGGGGACCACACGCCTATGGTCGCCGACTTATTCAACGCGGCGCAGGTCGCGGTGGAGCCAGCAACGACTGCGCCACAACTGTAGCCCCACATCGGTACCGCCGAGCCATCGGGCAGGATGGCCGTGGCCGGTCCGGCAGTCAGATTGATCTGCTGCTGGCCGAAGGCCGCGACCGCCGCGAAAGGAAACATGCACGCTACTCGTAGGGCGGCTTTGATGATAGCTTTGAGATTATAGGTTCGCATCGTTCTTCCTCGCCGTCAGTTGGATTCGTCGATTACAAATTCCCGGGAATCAACCAGCATCATCATGAGCATTCCGCCGGGGAAAACGTTGTTGGTAGTGATTTCGCGCTCGTTGTGCGAGTGCCACATGAACGCGAAGCCGCGCTCGTTGGATGGGTTGGCCTGCGTGTTGGTAGGCTGCAAAGCAGAGGTGGGGCCGGTCGCCCGTACGCTCGCGTCCGGACCAAGATAGGGACTGCCGCCGTACCAGGCCCCGTTCGTTAGGATGTTCGCATCGGGCAGAGTAGCAGGGCCGCCACTCGCGACATCGCCAAACGGAGCAACTTGCAACGGCTTGTTGTGGTCCTGGCACCACTCGTAATAGTTGATCGCCAGTGGCGCTCCGGTGTTATACCCGTTGGCATCCGGAGTACAAGTGAGCAGTGCATTGGGGTCAGTTGATTTGGGATTGTGAGCGTACGGATCCCAGTTCAGACCTCTGCCGGTCCAGTAGAATATCCCGTCGAAGGCCTGCCCGGGAGTCGTGTCGGTGTTAAACATTAAGAGTCCGGCGAGGAGAGTCGGATCGGACTGGCTGAGAATCAAGTTCCCGTCGCGCCCAAGGATGCGCACATGGTTGCCGTGCTCATGGAATGGATGTTGCCACCGGCCCTGGCCGATGGTGCGAATCAGGACCTGCTCGCCTGGGTGCATGTGGGGATTGCCGTTATAGGGCTGGTGGGGATACTCGGGCGCAAAGTTGGCGTCCATGAGGTCGGGCATTGAACGGCCGTTAATCAGGAAGTAAGAAGGATGATAGGGTTCGGTCGAAACCTGGAGACTGCATCCGGGAGCCCCAGCCGTGCAGCCACCAGCTGCAGCGATGGCCGTGACCTGCGCCAAGGCCTGGCGGTGAATATTGGGGTCCATCTCTGCCCACTGAAACAGGTATTCCCGGTCGTAACAAGTCCCGGGGTGGTCGTAGGCGGCCTGGGACAGGCGGAAATCTGTTTCGGTCACACCTAGGTGGGCTAAAGACGCAGAGCTTGCTGCCTTTCGGTTACTGGTGGCGTACACCCCCGCCGTGCAGTTGGCGGGAACGGCGGACGGAAGCACAATGATGGCGCCGTAAAGGCCCATCTCGATTTGCAGGTCGCCTTGCGTTCCGCTGTAATAGGCGTGAGTACCCGGCGTTGAGGCAATAAACGAGTAGGTCACCGTTGCGCCTGGTGCCGCCTCCTGGGTCAGCAGCCCGGCTACACCGCCCGTTGATGTCACGGTAAAGCCGGGGAACAGGATCGAGGTGTTACCGGCCGCAGTGGGGAGGCCATTGGTCAGGCTCACTGTGACCGGCTGTCCTTCCGTGACGATCAGCGTGGGTCCTGGAACCTGCATCGAGGGGCAATTCTGGCTTTGCAACGTCGGGGCATAGCCGGTCGGCGGGGTGGCACAGCCGTACCCCCAGGAGTAAACCATGCTGCCGTCCGGCTGGTTCAGGAAAGCTGTTTGCGCCGTCAAGCTGAAGCTCGGACCGGTGATGCCAGGAGCCGCGGCGTAAGCCGTCGCCGTGAGAAGCAGCGCCACCGTCAGCGCCAGGAGCAGCCGTGTCACCAAAATCGTTTTTTTCACGTTCGTCACCCTCATTGCCTCTCTCTTAGCACTCATCGCCGATCTCCTAGTTGATGTGGACTTCAGTCATGAGCCCGCCGAAATTTTCGGCGTCGTTGGATAGGTGGTCGAGATTGGGGGTATAGAGATAGAAAACGCTGCCCGATGGATACTTTACGGTATCGCTGGCATCCAGGATCACATCCAGCGACTCGCCCCCGCCCAAGGTGATCGAGTTGGTGTAAAAGTTCAGGTTATTGCCCGCCTGGTCCCGCAGCAGCTTGGCGTTGAAGCCGATTTCGTTCATCGGAATTCCCAAGGAAGCCAACGTCTGATATTCCGAAACGTCCAGGTCAGCAATTCGCAGAAGGGCTTTTCCACCCAAGGGAATGTTGATGATCGAGGGTAGCGGCTGCGAGAAATGCGTCCGGCCATCCGATGACTGCGTGGCCAGGGGACCGGGCGTGACGGTGTCCGGGTAGCTCCGGCCGTTCAACAGGAAGTACTTGTCTTTCATGGTTGCAAAATTTTCCGGGTTGAAAGTCATGCCAACAAAATGGAAATTGGGGTCGAAGCCGTGGATCTGGAGGGCGTACTCGGTGTCATAAGCCGTTGAGCCGTCGCCGTCGTTGTAGGCGTACTTTTGCGGGTTACCTAGCTTATCAAGCTTTTGGGTGACGGAGTTGGTAGCCGCCGGGAGTGGATTAGCGCACAGAATGTCGGGGGCAGTAGTCACGGCCGGCGTCCCGCCATCATTGGGCCGCCTGCAAGCCGTGCGCAGATCGTTCTGCTGTGCCTGTAGCGAGGCGTAGAGACTGTTGTTGACCTGGACCCGATTCTGCCGCGGCCGAACATAAAGTTGGCCGACCATGCCCATCTGCAGGTGTTCCGGCGGAGTGATATGGCAGTGCCAGAAGTAGGTGCCGGCATCGGGTGCGAAGTAGTAATAGGTGAAGCTGCCGCCGATGTTGATGGCGACCGAGGCGTCCGGCACGCCGTCGTAGAACGACGAAGCGTTGGGATACCCGTGGAAGTGAATGGTGTGCTGCTCGAACAGGTCCGGCCGCATGATCATGCCCACGTTAGTGAGGGTGAGGAACATTTCGTCGTCCTCATCGAAGGCCACCAACGGCGCGGGGATATTGCCGTTCATCACACCGATGTCCAAGATTTGGCGGGGATCCACGTGGCCATCGAGGCAAGGGGCTGTGCAAAGACCGTCAGCCATGGCATCCGCGTCAGGAGTCAGCCCCACGGCGCCGTTATACGTAAACGCCCCGAGGGGTAAGAGGGGGGCAGTCGCTGACCATGTTGGCCAAGAGTTGGCTGACACACCCTCGGTCGTGGCAGGATCACCGGGCTGGAGCGTGCCGGAATACAGTGTATTGAAGTCTTGGGGAAACCCTGTGCCGGGCAGGCCATTCGCGATGTCCGCAAGCCCAGACAACGGTCCAAACGAAAACATGAAAGTCTGCGTGCCGTCAGCCATCGTCGCGTAACCGTCGCCGCCCGAGACCTGTTGGCATTTGATAGCGCCGTTCACGTTCGCACTCGGCACCGGATATCCGTTGGCACCGGTCGTGAATGTTGTCGGAGCAGTGTAGGCAGGTTCCGAATTATTGTTGGCCGCCACCGGGTGGGTGAGGGTGCTGGTCGGACATTGCACCCGGAACGACTGGGCGCTTGCGACCGCGGGAACAAGACAGATTAGAAGTATTGGCAAACAAATCTGGTACGGCTTTCTCATGACTCGGCAATCTCCTTCCGGACTTGCGGGCGCCAGAGATTCGCTCTCTGTTTCCTGACAAACGACTGAAACAAAAGTGACCAGGGCCCGCCGTGATCGCACCACGAGACTGGATGCATCATGAGGGTCACAAGGGCAGGAGTCCTTGCCCATTCGCAAACGCGGCCGAAAAATAAAAAGGGTTCGGAATTATCCCTTGAAAACAAGGGAAAACTGCATGACTATGTTAATTAATAGATATATTTTTTCTAACTATACTATATATTATTATACCGAATCTGCGCCAAAGCACTGGTTGGCCGCGCTAATTCAATTTAGATTGACTCATCCGCTGATCGGGAAGTGCTTGCTTCCGCTCTCGCTACCCTAAAAAACTGGCGCGTGTGTCGCCGTTATCCTTTGCAAGCAACCAAAGGGACTCCGTCACGATCACGCGAAAAGCGTCAATCCCTCAGCGCGGGTTGTTCGCTGGTTATCGGAGCGAGAGAACAGTGCCACACCACCGATACCGAAGAGATCTATCGAGCCGGGGCGATCGAACCCGCCAGACGATCAACTCGATTGAGACCGCTAGGTATGACCCCAGACTTCCATTGGCTATCAAGATCGCGGGTCTTTTCGGCAAGCACGTCGAGGAAATGTTTCGCTATGAAGAAAACGAGTTAGCAACTCCAGCCGACCCTGACTATTAGTTTGAATTCGGGCAACACCATGTACGGCAGTTCATGCTATCGAGTCTTTCCTCCCAAACAACGCTCGAAGACTGTTCCCGTCCGTTCCCTTATATGAATCGGAAGGAGTTCCTCAATGTCCCGCGCCTATGACATTTCTGACTTCGCTGCGTTTCTCAGGAAGTATGGCGATTCCGGGCGTGACCGCGCAGGTCGAACGGAAGAGCCCTTGCGAGATGGCAGTCAGCGCACTCGACCAGACCGCGATAGACAACAGCCTTCGAGTCAGTCGCGCAACGGATATGACTGGTCGCGAACGATCTACTGCGGCCGCAGCCGCGAGTATTCTTTGCGGAAGTCGGAAGTCCAAGCACTCACCGACGTTGGCAAGTTCCGCATGCTCCCGGCAGACGACCTCGCACGGTGGGCGGCGTGGGTGACATCGGGGAGGATCGAGCAAACGGGCAGCTAGTTTAACGAAATCGGGGGGCTGCTCGATGGGAAAAGAGGAGGAAGTTGCCGCGTTCTTAGCATCGTTGATGGACAGCGTTGCCGAGAGCATTCAGACCGCTGGCGAGAATGGCGTGCCGAATAAAGGCACCCATTGCCAAAGCGTGTGAGTTGCGAGCGCCAGGTTTTAGGCCGGGCGTCAGACTATCCCGCCGAGGCCAAGTGTCGAAGACTGGCGCTGCTGAAAGTCAATGCAAAGTGCTAAAAAAAAAGGGATAAGGCAGGGAGCCCGCCAGGGTCGTCTTATCGGATCGGCTCCATGGAGATTGATCCTCTGGTTTGCGCCAGAGCAACGATCCAAGACTCCATGCCACCCATCATCAATGGTTGCCTGTCCTACGCCCGTCTGCGGCAGGGCACTTCTTAGCGTCGATCTCACGCTGCCGTTGGGGTAAGTAATTACCCAGTTGTGAAAGCCGGGGAAGATTCCGGCGAGCGGCACGAACGTGCAGTTCCGGGAACGTGCGGGAAGTCAATGCTAGCAGCGTTTTTCGTAAGGCGGGGCTAGGCTATTCCGCATCGCGTGCAGCTTGAACAAGCGCGTTGCGTTGCTCCGGAGCCAACAGATGAAGCTTGGGACCAGCCGAATACTACGGTTAAGTCTCGCAGTGATGAAGGGAAAGCTTTTCGCGGTCACGCTTTTACTGCTTGTTTGCGATTTCCTTTCATTTTCATGAGGAGGAAACTATGCGCTGGGATCGCCTTTTCTTTGCACCGGGGCAAGTGTGTGCAGCGGGGATCCTTACCGCTTGCGCTTTGGGTCTAAACCTCGGGGGCGGAGCACTATTGAATTGGTGCTCCAGCAAGATGTTTTTGATGGCGAGCCGCCCGGTGGCGGCTGAAGTAGCAGGCTCGGAGGCCTTGGGGGTCAACCCGGAGGGAGGCAGCTCGCTACGGACCACCCAGTGGCCATTGATTCCCGGCCCGAGCCAGCCGGATACAGCCACTCGTGAGCGATTGGTTAGGAGCTACGGGCAATTGCCGTTGAGCTTTGAGGCGAACCAGGGGCAGACGGATGAACGGGTCAAGTTCCTGTCGCGGGGCAGGGGATATACGTTGTTTCTCACCAGCGGTGAAGCAGTGCTTGTGCTGCGCCAGTCCGTGCGGAAGGAGGATCAGCCCGCTGGAAAATCGGGATTGGAGAAGCCCAGCGCGAAATTGGCGCGGGGGCCCTCCACGGCGCTTCGAGTAAAGCTGGTGGGTGCGAAGCGGGGAGTAGAGGTGCGCGGGGAGGAGGAGTTGACTGGGAAGAGCAACTACTTCATCGGGAATGATCCCACGAAGTGGCGCACCAATGTACCGAACTACAGTCGGGTGAAATACGAGAATGTGTATCGAGGAGTGGACCTGGTTTATTACGGGCAGCAGGGGGAGTTGGAGTCAGACTTCATCGTGGGGGCGGGGGTTGATGCGGGAGTGATCCGGCTCCAAATGGCGGGGGCGGAGAGATTGAGGATCAACGGCCAAGGAGATCTGCAGTTGAAGACTGCTGGCGGGGAGGTGGTGCTGGGGAAGCCGGTGGTGTACCAATGGAGAGTGGGAAAAGAACGGCAGGCGGGAGAGGCCGGGAAACATCTCATAGCGGCCCGGTATGTAGTGAAGGGGGAGCGGGAGGTAGGGTTTGCGGTGGGGAGGTATGACGTCAAAGAACCCCTGATCATCGACCCGGTGCTGCGCTACTCGACCTACCTGGGCGGGATCGGGGATGACATCGGCAATGGCATTGCCGTGGACGCGGCAGGGAATGCCTATGTGGCAGGCGATACGAATTCCGCCAACTTCCCAGTAGCGAGTCCATCGCAGATTTTTGGCGGCGGCTACGACGCCTTCGTGACGAAGTTTAACGCTGCGGGCAATGCTCTGGTTTACTCCACCTACATCGGTGGGAGCAGCGGTGACCAAGGACGTGGAATTGCTGTTGACGCGGCGGGCAATGCCTACGTGACAGGCTCTACCACTTCTGCCAACTTCCCCACGGTGAGTCCCTTCCAGGCCGCTTACCTCGGGGGCGGCAACACTGACGCGTTCGTGACGAAATTGAGCACCGCTGGCAATGCGTTGATCTATTCCACGTATCTGGGTGGGAGCGGTAGGCCCGGCGCCGGTGACCTCGGCTATGGCATTGCCGTGGACGCGGCGGACAATGCCTACATAACAGGCATTACCAATTCCACAAATTTCCCCACGAAAAATCCCCTCCAAGCTACTTTGGGAGGCACCGGCGCAAGTAACGCTTTCATAACGAAATTTAGCGCCGCTGGCGGTGGTGTTTACTCCACGTACCTCGGTGGGGGTGGCAAAGATTCCGGCAATGGCATTGCCGTGGATGCGGGGGGCAACGCGTACGTGACAGGCTTTACCAGTTCCACCAACTTCCCCACCACGGCGAATCCTCTGCAGCCCACTTCTGGCGGCGGCGACGATGCCTTCGTGACGAAGTTGAATGCCGCGGGCAGTGCGTTGGTCTACTCGACCTATCTCGGCGGGAACGGGGGTGACTCCGGCAACGGCATTGCCGTGGACGCCGCGGGCAACGCCTACGTGACAGGTGTCACCAGTTCCACCAACTTCCCCACGTTGAATCCCGTGCAAAGCGCTTGCGCTCCCTGCCCGAGAGGCACAGACGCCTTCGTGACCAAGTTCAACGCCGCAGGCAATGCTCTGGTTTACTCCACCTACCTCGGCGGTGCCGGCTCTGACGTCGGCATCGGCATTGCCGTGGACGCGTTTCGCAACACCTATGTGACAGGCTATACCTCTTTTAACTTTCCGATGGCGAATCCCTTGCAGCCCGCGTTCGGCGGCGGGCTCGATGATGCCTTTGTGACGAAGTTGAATGCCGCTGGTTCCGCGGTCATGTTCTCCACATACCTTGGCGGGGGCAATGAGGATCAAGGTTATGGCATTGCGGTAGATGCGGTGGGCAACGCCTATGTGACAGGTCGGACGGAGTCCATCAACTTTCCCAGGGCGAATCCCCTTCAGTCCGTATTCGGGGGAGGCATCTTTGGGTACAGTGATGCATTTGTTGCCAAGATCTTTCTTCCTGCCACTGCGGGTGACTTTGACGGGGATGGCCGTGCCGACGTAGCTGTCTGGCGGCCTTCCACCGGGACCTCGTTCGTCGTCCCCAGCAACACGCCGAGCAACTTCCATGTGCAGCAGTGGGGCATAGCTGGAGACATCCCAGTACGGGGGGATTACGATGGCGACGGGGCCATGGATATGGCTGTGTTTCGGCCCTCGAATGGCACTTGGTTCATCCTCCCCAGCAGCAACCCGAGCGCTCCGATCATCCAGCAGTGGGGGACACAGGGAGACATCCCGGTGCCGGGGGATTACGATGGTGATGGGAAGACCGATTTCGCCGTGTTTCGACCCTCGAATGGTACCTGGTTCATTCTCCCCAGCAGCAACCCGAGCGCTCCGATCGTCCAGCAGTGGGGGACACTGGGAGACATCCCGGTGCCAGGGGATTACGATGGCGATGGGAAGACCGATTTCGCCGTGTTTCGACCCTCGGATGGTACCTGGTTCATCCTCCCCAGCAGCAACCCGAGCGCTCCGATTACCCAGCAGTGGGGGGCGCAGGGAGACATCCCGGTGCCGGGGGATTACGATGGTGATGGGATGACGGACATTGGTGTGTTTCGCCCTTCGCTGGGGATGTGGTTCATCATGCCCACCAGTAACCCGAGCGTTCCGATTCTCGAGCAGTGGGGGACGCAGGGAGACATACCAGTGCCGGTAGATTACGACCGCGACGGGATGACGGACATCGCTGTCTGGCGACCCTCGAACGGAACTTGGTACGTTATTCCGTCGTCGGCACCTTCAACGTTCACCTTTACCCAGTGGGGGACGAACGGCGATGTGCCGCTCCAGAAGCCCATTGGGCAGTGAGGAAACGGGGGAAGCGCCATTCTAGCGGCGAGGAGGCTGAACGTGGCAAATCTCACGATGAGCAAGCTAGAGAACTTTAAAATCTTAGCGGCAGTGTTCCTTAGCGCTGCGCTAGCACCCGCAATGTATGCTCAAGCCCTTCGGCAGCTGCAGGTGGAAGTCGGACCGAATCAACAGATCAGGATTCTTGCCAGGAACGTGAGTTACGGAGAAGTTCTGCAGGCCCTGCAGGGAAAGTCGGGTTGGGAGATCGAAATTCCTGCTATAGCCGATGAACTGAAGCTCTCCTATGTGCACGTAGAAACTACACAACCTTCAATTGCATTAGCAAAGCTTCTGGAAGGCAGCGGACTGGGCTACGCATTCCTGGGTGGAGTGCATGGATCCCGCACCGTGAAGGTGTTTGTGATTCCTTCGGCCCCGCCGGAAGCGAGCGTGACACATGACACAGCCTCGACGGTCCCTGACAACGCCGTAGCACAAGTTTCCCCGCCACCTCCGGTCCAAGCGCAAGCCGGGACCACCAGCCAACCAAATGCAGCCGCGGCAGAAGCTATCCCCGAGCTGCCTCTCGGACCGTCAACCATGCCTCTCGCGGATGCAGTAAATGCCATAGGAGTTCCGCTAGGCGTATCGCCCGCCGATGTAGGCCGTGCGATGACGTTCCCGATATCGGACGCGGCGAAGATTGTGGGAGTTCCGCCCGGAGGGTCGTCCGGCGATGTCGGCAAGTCTATAACCATGCCGCTCCCGACTGGACCTGGCAAGCACCCGTAGCGGTCCGAGCTCCGCAACAGCCATGGGTCAAGTTAATCTCCAAGGCCGACAAGATCCATCCCGGCCCGATGCTTCAGTGCAACGGCGGATCGTTCATTGTAAGAGTCTCCCGTCCGCTGGCGTGGCGCCCGTCTTCTGCATCACGAGGATATTGTTGGAGAATTGAGGAAATCTTCCGCTTCGGCAAACAAAGATATCAACTGGAAGACTTTCAAGTTTTGCGCTACCGGGCCGGCAATGTAATGACGAAAAATTGAAGAGAAGAATCGCCCACCCTTTTCCTAGGAAGGAAAAAGGGTACGTCACCTTCGTGACAAAACGCAGTGTCTCCCGCAGGTGTTTCCGCCGTAGCACGGTGGGCGTACTCACAGAAAACAAAGAGTCACGAAAGGCTGGCCCACCCTATTTCTGCAGACAGAATCGGCAACCACAAATGGGGAAGGGCCGGCCCGATGTTCTGGACCGGCCCTCCGAAAGCTGTCGCTTGGGGACTACTTTTGGACAATATTTATTTCTGGGTTCGAACCCATATTCATGAAAATTATCTTTGAAACAGAGATCACATAGGC
>Ga0209118_1001060_pt1 | contig 13443 bp, 6 predicted proteins | sample BlaSpr_A8_Ref_M1_FD_187988 | JGI IMG/M metagenome (GOLD analysis project Ga0209118, IMG submission 187988) | Forest soil microbial communities from Thunder Bay, Ontario, Canada - Black Spruce, Ontario site 2_A8_Ref_M1 (SPAdes) (version 2) | ecosystem: Environmental > Terrestrial > Soil > Boreal...
CGTGACGATCGAGGCTGAAGCAGACGAGCTCGCCGGTCATGACCGCCTCCCCGGCGGCCTCTCCCGTACCGGCCACGCCGCCTGCGGCGCCGGCAGCCGCCCGCCGCACCTCGACCAGCACACGACTCTTGCGGCCCGAGGTTTCGGTGACGCTGGCTGCGGCCACCAGGCGCTCGCCCACCGCCACCGGCCGCAGGAAGCGCACCGCGGCGCTGCCGAGCACCACATTGGGATGGTTGACGGCGAGCATGGCGGCATGGTCGGCGAGACCGAAGACGAACCCGCCGTGCACCAGACCGGCCGCGTCGACCGCCATCTCGGGCACCGTGGTGAGGCCCACCCGGGCGGTGCCTGCGGCGGTCCCGACCGGGTCCAGGGGCTCGCCGCAAAGGCGCCGGTCGATCGCGAGGTGGGTCCGGGGTTGCACCGCGGGCCAGTATAAGCGACCAGCAACGAGAGCCGCGAAAGGCGGCAGCCGGGGGCCTCGCGGGTACCGATCTGCTACCATTGCGCCGCCATGGCACGGACGCTTCCGGGCACCGCCCCGCCGTCGAGCATCGAGCATCGCACCCGATCCGTGGTCCGGATCGGCTGGGCGGCGCTGCTGGCCGCGCTGGTGCTGCTTGGCTCACTGGAGATCCATCCCGGAGCCGAAGCCCACGAATCGATCGCCGGCGTCGCCGGCCTCGCCGGCGGCCACCGGGACATCTACTTCCCGGGAGCCAGCCACCCCGTCGCCCGGCCGCATGCCGAGGAGGCGAAGGCAGTCCCGCGGCCTCTCTGTGCCGTCTGTCTCAACCGCCTGCAGGGCAGCGGCGCCCACCTCGCGGCGGCCGCCTCGCTCTCGACTCTCCTTGCCGGGCACTCGCTGCCGCCCGCCGCCGCCGTGGCGCCGCTGCAGAAGTCGCTGCGCCCCGACGGCGCCCGCGCCCCGCCGCTCGCCTGATCTCTCCCCGACCGTAACCGACCCGAACCTGGCCCCCGGTCCGCCGGTTGGGCGTCCCGCAGGTATTCCGCGGGGCCTCACGCCCGCATGTCCCGGATGGACATGCGGCGCTCTCCGGAGCGAGCCGCCGGCCATCCGTCCGCACCGCTGATCCCAGGATCGCCGGGCGGAACCGGTACCAACGCCAGTCGGGCGGCAACGCGCCGGTCCGCGTGCCGCGGCTGCTGCACGGGGCCACGATCGCCAACCATCTCGCGTGGACGCCGCAACGGCGCCGCGGGAGTTGCAGACTTTAATCTGGGAGACTTCGATGTCCGATCCACTCGTCCTCGCGCGCCGCGCCCCGCGGGCTCTTCGACGCGCAACCTTCGTCCTGCTCGTGCCGCTCGCCGCCGGCGTTTTGTCACTCGCTCTGCCTGCCACCGCGCTGGCGGGCGTCGTCCGCGGCCGCGTCCTCGACCCCGCCGAGGCGCCGCTGCCCGGCGTCACGGTGAGCCTCACCAACGACCTGACCGGCTTCTCGCAGCAGACCGTCTCAGGCAACGACGGCGCGTACGCCCTGTACAACATCCCCAACAACCCCTATCACCTGCGCGGCGACCTCGAAGGCTTCAAGGAGGCCCATCTCGACGTGGACGTGCGCGGCAACGTGCCGGTCGTCCGCGACCTCCACCTGACGGCAGCCTTCTCCGAGACCACGACGGTCACTGCCGAGAAAGAGAACGTGGCACTCGAGACCGACGAGTCGACGACCCACACCGACATCGACAAGTCGCTGATCCAGCGCTTCCCCGCCGCCGTCGCCTCGCGTGCCTTCGAGGCCATCGTCACCTCGGCGCCCGGCTTCAGCAAGGACGAGAACGGCCGCTATCACTTCCAGGGCGGGCATTCGCAGCAATTGGTGGTCATCGACGGCCAGCCGATCGGCGATCAGGTCGGCATCACCTTCTCGAACTCCCTCAATCCGGCGATCGCGCAGGGGATCGAGATAGTCACCGGCGGGGTGCCGGCCGAGTACGGCGAGAAGGCCTATGGCGTCATCAACCTGACCACCCGCTCGGCGCTGGGCCAGAACGGGCTGCGCGGCGACGTCAGCGCCGGCGCCAGCAGCTTCTCCACTTATGAAGGCGACGTCGGGGTCGGTTATGGCGGCAAGCAGTCCGGCGTCTTCTTGAACCTCGACGGCACGAGCTCGGACCGCTTCCTCGACCCCGTGACCTTCGACAACTTCCACAATCATGGCACCACGTTGCGCGGCTTCCTCCGCTACGACCTGCTGCCCGGCCAGGGTCAGGGGCAGGACTCCCTCCGGCTCACCGCCAACGGCGGCAATACCCAGCGCGACGTCACCAACCTGCCGTCGCAGCAGGCAGCCGGCCAGAACGAGCGCGTCCGCTCCCGCGACTGGAACTTCAACGCCGGCTACCAGCACATCTTCGGCGGCGACACGGTCGCCGAGGGGCAGGTCTATGCGCGCGACAACCGCCTGCAGCTGCTCGCCTCGCGCAACGACACGCCGGTGATCGCGACGCAGAACCGCAAGCTGGACAACCAGGGCCTCAATGCATCGGTGTCGAAAGACGTCGCGGGCAACGAGATCAAGGTCGGGATCCAGGCCAAGCGCTTCCCGATCACCGAGCGTTTCAGCTTCCTGATCACCGATCCCACCCTGAACGACCCGACGACGCCCGGTTACAACCCGAACCTGGCGCCCTTCGACGGCACTCGCGGCGGCTCGCCGTTCGTCTTCGACGGCAGCCGCACCGGGCGCTACTTTGCGGGCTTCGCGCAGGACACGGTGCGCTGGCACAACTTGACGATCAACGCCGGCCTGCGCTACGACAGCAACCATTTATTCCTCTCCGAGAGCCAGCTGCAGCCGCGCATCGGCGCCGCCTACTACATCCCGCAGACCAACACGGTCGTGCGCGCGTCCTATGACAAGATGTTCATCACCCCCGAGTACGAGAACATCCTCCTCTCCTCTTCCGCCCAGGCTTCAGCGCTGTCACCGCCCGAGGTGCAGCAATCGGCGCTCGCCGGCTTCGGCCACCTGTTCAACCGCGCCGAGCATCACAACGCCATCAACGCCGGCATCCAGCAAGGGCTCGGCAGCAAGCTGCGCGTCGACGTCTCGTACTGGAAACGCCAGGTCCAGTTCACCGCCGACCAGGACCAGTTCTTCAACACCGGCATCGTCTTCCCGCTCAACTTCAAGGGCGGCGACCTCTCCGGCTGGAACGTGCGCTTCGACGGCGGACCGTGGCAGGGCCTGCGCGGCTACCTCTCGCTCGGCCACGTGCACGCGCTCTACGACCCGCCGCTCGTCGGCGGCCTGTTCATCAACACCTCGCCGCTGGCTCTCAACCAGGGCCCCTTCCTGATCGATCACGACCAGAAGCTGCAGGAGCAGCTCGGCATCTTCTGGGACATCCCGAACAGCGCCTTCTGGACCGGCGTGACGCAGCGCTATGACTCTGGCCTGGTGACCCATGCCAACAGCCCGGCGGACGTCCTCGCCGGCGGCCCGGACACCGCCTACGCCGAACCCTTCATCAACTTCAACACCAACCCCACGCGCGTCAAATCGCGCACCATCTGGGACTTCTCCATCGGCGCGCGGCTCAAGCAGTATGGCGCCCCCTTCGAGGTGCAGTTCGACGTGCTGAACGCCTTCGACAAGAAGGGCCTCTACAACTTCATGTCGACGTTCGGCGGTACCCACGTCGTGCCACCGCGGGAGTTCGCCGGCCGCGTCCGTTACTCCTTCTGACCTCCCGGCGGCGCCCGTGCCTGGGGACCTTCCGGGCACGGGCCGCCGGCGGGACCCCGCCGGGCCGCGGAGCAAGCGCACACTGTGCGCGGCGCAGCTGCCGGGCGGCCGCGCCGGTCGCGGGTGTCCGATGCTGCCTCGGGCGCTGCCTCGCAAGGGGCGGCGCCCTGATTTTTTTCCTAGAACCGGTAGGCTGCGACCAGCCGGAACGCGCGCGACTCGGCAGGATGGAAATGGACGTCGCCGACTCCCGCGGCGGGCTCTCCCGGGAGACGCGAGGTGTAGTAATAGTCGACGTCGCTCGCCTTGACGTTGAACAAGTTGAAGATCTCGAAGGTCAGGCGGATGTTGCGCGGCAGCGTGTAGCCGGCGTCGAGATAGAACAGCGACGTCGAGTGCGAGCGCACGCTGCCGTCTTCGATCAGCGGCCGCGGGCCGAAGTAGCGCCAGCGCAGGCTGCCGAAGAAGCGATGCGCGTCCGGCACTGTGGCGCCGATCGCAGCGGCGCTGGCGATCGATCCCGGGATGTGCTCGCCAATCGTCTGGAAGTCGGTGAAGCGCGCCCGCGACAGCGAGTAATCAGCGTCGAGCACCAGCCACCGGTTCGGCCGGTAGAAGTTTTGCAGCTCGAACCCGACCCGCCGGCTGGGGCGGCTCGGCGCCGTGCTGCCGGCATCGCCCTCGAACACCAGCTCCGACGCGAGGTCGAGCCGAAAGAAAGTGATCGCTGTCTGCAGACCCGGCACCAGCGAGGTGCGAAAGCCCACGTCGGCGCTCTTCGCCCGCACCAGCGGCGAGACCGGACCGACCGGCTGCCCGGTGCGCGGATCGACGGTGATGGTGGTGCCGCGCGCGTCGTTGCTGTGGAAGCCTTCGCCGAAGTTCAGGTAGACCTCGGACTCCTGCCACGGCCCGAGCAGCAGCGACAACTTGGGCTCGGCGATCGCCCGGTTCCTGAAGCCGGAGTTGGCCGCGAGGTTGCTGTCGACGCTGAAGCGGTAATAGTCGGCGCGCAGCCCGGCGATCGTGCGCAGCCATTCCGTCCAGCGCACCTGGACCTGCCCGAAGGGACCGACGGAGGTTTCCCGGATGGTGTCCTCGCGGGTCGACGACAGGAACCGCTGGGCTTCAGTGTGGAAGATGCCGTTGTGGATGCCGTCATTGCGCGCCTGGAAGCCAACCTCGCTCTCGACGTCGCGGCCGAGCAGCCGCAACGCCCACTGGTGCTGGAGCTTGACGCCTTCGACCGTGCGGTAGTCGAACTGCTCGAACTGGTCGCCGTGAACAGGATCTTCGAGAAAATAGGTGAAATCCGAGAACAGCTTGAGCTTGGTGTTGTATACGAAGCCGGCGAGCGTGGTCAGCGAGGCGCCGTCGCCGCGGCGCAGCTCGCCGGCCAGGCTGTAGCGATAGGAGCTGCCGCCGTCCGTCGGATCGATGCTTCCGAACCGCGACACCAGCCCCTCCCGGACGGCGCGCGACGGGATCTGGTCGGTCGAGCTCCAGGTGCCGTCATAGCCTTGCATGGTCACGGTGAAGCCGTTCGCCGCGTCGCCGCGGTTGTAGCGCACCAGGCCGTTCTTCTTCCGGTAGTCGTCCGGCCGCACCCAGGGACCGTCGTAGTGCTCGTATTCGAGCGCCGCCAGCATGTCCCCGCCGGCCACCCTGGCGGAGTCGGCCACCAGGCCCCGCCCGAAGCCGTGGCTGCCGCCGGTGGCCTCGACGAGTCCCTGGTCGAGAGAGTTCTTGAAGGTGATGTCGGCGGCGCCGGCAGCGGAGAAGTCGCCCTTGTCGGCGTAGTAGAGCCCCTTCTCGTAGCGGACGGTATCGACCAGCTCGGGGATGAGGAAGTTGAGGTCGCTGTAGCCCTGGCCATGGCCGTTGGTGGGCTGGTTGATCGGGATGCCGTCGACGGTGATGCTGAAGTCCGTGCCGTGGTCGAGGTTGAAGCCGCGCAGGTAGTACTGATTGGCCTTGCCGTCGCCGCTGTGCTGGCTGACGATCAGCCCCGGCACCGTCTCGAGCACCTCGCCGGGGCGCAGGATCGGCCGCTGCTCGATCTCCCGCGGTCCGACCACTCCCTGGCTCGCCGAGGCCGCGATGCCGACCATGTCCGAGCCGCGTCCGGTGACCTGGAGCTGCTCGTAGACCCGCAGCTTCTCCGCCTCGCCGGCCCCCGTGCTCCCGTCCTTCGGATCCGGCTTCGCCTTGTCGCCCTGCGACTCGCCAGGCGCGCTGGAACCGTCCGCTGCGGCCGGCGCCTCGCCTGGCGCCCCGGCGCACGGATCGGCTGCCCATGCGGGCACGATCGCCAGGGCCGCGACGGCGAGCGCCCAGGCTGGCGCGGACTTGCCGATCCGCGGCAACCGCAGCGCGGCACGGGGACGAAGTGATTTCGGCATCCTTATCCTTGGCCCGTGGCCATCTCTCGCTCAGTACGCGCCGCCGTCATCGGGTGGATGAGCGCCCTCCACGTCCTTGACGCTTCCCCAGCGCTCCGCTAGATTCTCGACCACTCGTGAGTCTCCTGCAACACTGGCAAACCGTGCAACCCGTGCAATCCCGGCAGCCCCGGCAGGCCCGTACGCTGGCGCGCGGCATCGTGCTGCTCCTGGCCGCCGCGACCGCCGCGGCCGCCGCCCTGGCTGCCGCTCCCATTGGCGCCGAGGCGCAGACCCAGTCCCAGTCCCAGCCCCAGGCGCAGGCCCAGGCGCAGACGCCTCCAAGGCTGCCGGGACCGCTGTTGCAGGCCAGCGCCCTGTCCGACATCCAGGTGCTGATGAGCGAGAAGGCCGCGCGCACGCCGGCGCAGCTGAAGATGGACTCGAACCTGGTCTACGCCCTGCTCAGGCAGCGCCAGGACCCGCGGCTGGCTGGCCTGACCCAGCTGCGGGTGCCCGGCCCCGCCTTCGACGGCACCGTGGAGGTCGACGTCAAAGCCTTCTCCCCCGCCGGTCTCAAGCCCATCCTCGCCCGCCTGCAAGGTCTCGGCGCGCACATCGTCAGCGTCCAGGCCCGCTACGGCAGCATCCGCGCCCGCTTGGCGCTGGCCGCCACCGAGACGGTCGCGGCGATGCCCGAGGTGAGGTTCGTGCAGCGGGCGAGCCAGGCGATCCTCGAGCACTTCGACTCCGAGGGGGACGCCACGCACCGGGTGGCGCAGGCGCGCGCCTTCTTCGGCGTCGACGGCACCGGGGTCAAGATCTGCGTGCTCTCCGATGGCGTCGACTCGCTGGCGCTCTTGCAATCCGAAGGCGACCTGCCTGCCGTCGACGTGCAGCCCGGCCAGGCCGGCTCGGGCGACGAGGGGACGGCGATGCTCGAGATCGTCCACGACCTCGCGCCCGGCGCCGCTCTCGGCTTCGCCACCGCCGGGCCCGACGAGGCGACGATGGCCGCCAACATCCTCGGCCTGCGCAGCAACGCCCATTGCGACGTCATCGTCGACGACGTCGCCTACCTGAGCGAGTCGCCGTTCCAGGACAACCTCATCGCCGATGCCGTCAACCAGGTGACCGCCGCCGGCGCCCTCTACTTCGCGTCGGCGGGCAACGAGGGCAACCTCGACGCCGGCACCTCGGGCACCTGGGAGGGCGACTTCAACCCCAATGGCACGTTCCCGTTCCTGCCGCGCAGCGGCACCGTCCACAACTTCGGCGACGGCGGGCAGTCCGACATGATCACCGCCGACACCGGGAACGACGGCGTCGTGCTGCACTGGGCGGACCCGGCGGGAGCCTCCTGCAACGACTACGACCTGTACGTCCTCGACGCCGGCCTCACCACCGTCGTCGAGGCCTCGACGAACCCGCAGACCTGCACCCAGGACCCGATCGAGGTCGTCGGCAAGGCCGTGGCCGGCGAGCGGGTGGTGGTGGTCTTGCACAGCGGCGCCAACCGGCTGTTCAACGTCCTCGCCTTCCGCGGCCAGCTGCACCTCGCCACCGCCGGCTGCACCCGCGGGCACGGCGCGGCGGCCGCCGCCTTCGACGTCGCCGCGGCGCCGGCGGCGGCGGGGATCGCCCCTGGCCAGCCCAGCGGCCCGTTCCCGAATCCGTTCGACTCGACGCAGCTGCTCGAGCCCTTCACTTGCGACGGGCCGCGGCGCATCTTCTTCGACGTCAACGGCAACCTGCTGCCCGGCGCGCCGGCCGGCGACTTCTCCTCGACCGGCGGCGTCGTGCGCCAGAAGCCCGATCTCACCGCCGCCGACGGCGTCTCGACCGACGTCAACAACTTCAGGCCCTTCTTCGGCACCTCGGCGGCGGGGCCGCACGCGGCCGCCATCGCCGGCCTGCTGCGGTCGGCGTTGCCCTCGTTGCCGGCGGCCCAGGTGCGGACCGCCTTGACCGTCCGCGGCGCCCTGACCGGCTCGGCGATCGACGTCCTGGCCCCCGGCTGGGACCGCGACAGCGGCTTCGGCATCGTCATGGCCTACCAGGCGCTGCAAGCCGCGGGCGCGCAGCCGCAAGCGGTGCTCGCGCTCGGCACGGTGACCCCGACCGAGGTTACTCCCGGCGGGGACACCGCCATCGATCCCGGCGAAGACTGGCAGCTGCGCATCGACCTGAACGACGTCGGCGGCGCCGCGGCGAGCATGGTCAGCGCCACCCTGTCGACCAGCACGCCGGGAGTCGGCTTCACCAACGCCACCTCGTCCTATCCGGACCTCGCCGCCGGCGGCAGCGCCGCCAACACGGTGCCATTCCTGTTCACGCCCTACGCCGTGCCCTGCGGCCAGCCGATCCAGTTCACCCTGACGGTGACCTTCGCCGGCGGCCACGGCCCGGCCGCCTTCCACTTCACCCTTCCCACCGGCCATCCCGGCCCGCCGGTGACGGCGAGCTACGGCGGTCCGGTGTTGCCGATCCCGGACGGCGGCAACCCGCCCGGCGCGCTCAACGAGTTCCCGGGCACGCCGGCGGTCGCGCCGGTCGTGGTCTCCGGCATCTCCGGCCGCATCTGGAAGCTGGTCTTCAGCCTCGACGGCACCGTCTGCACCACCGCCGCCGGGGCCACCACCGTGGGCGTCGACCACACCTTCGTCAACGACCTCACCTTCGACCTGCAGTCGCCGCTCGGCACCATGGCGCGGGTGATCACCCGCGCCGACTTCCAGGGCCACAATTTCTGCCAGGTGGCGCTCGACGACGACACGTCCAACGCGTCGATCCAGACGGTGACGAGCTCCCAGGCGCCATTCACCGGCACCTGGCAGCCCAACGTCCCGCTCGCCGCGTTCAAGGGCGAGAACCCGAACGGCGCCTGGAAGCTGATCGCCATCGACCATTTCGGCCAGGACACCGGCAACCTCCGGGCGTTCTCGCTGGTGATCACGCCGGCGTCGTGCTCGGCGGCGGCGCCGCTCGGCGCCCACTTGACCGCCACCAAGGCGGTGACCGGCGGCAGCCTGGCGCCGGGCGGCACCGTCACCTACACGGTGACGCTCGCCAACTCCGGCAGCGGCGCCACCTTCGACGAGCCCGGCGACGAATTCACCGATACCTTGCCCGCGGCGCTCACGCTGACCTCGGCGGCCGCCAGCCTCGGCACCGTCACCACCACGGGCAACACGGTGCACTGGAACGGCGGCGTGCCGGCGGGCGGCAGCGTCGTCATCACCATCCACGCGACGATCAGCGGCACGGCGGTGAGCCAGTCGGTGATCAGCAACCAGGGGACCGCCAGCTACGACGCGACGCGCAGCGGCACCAACCAGACGGCGATCCTCACCGACGACCCGGCCAGGGGCGGCCCAACGCAGTTCCTGGTGGGCGGCGCGATCGCCACGGTGCCGGCCCTGTCCCCGGCCGGCCTGGCGGCGATGGCGATCGCCCTGCTGGCCGGCGGCGCCCTGACCCTCCGCCGGCGTTTCCCATCAGGGCGGACCCCCGAAGCTGCCTGTCCCGGCGACCTTGGCGCTTCCGGCGGCGAGCGCGATTGAGCGCCAACCGCCGTGGCCGCGCGCCGGGCGCGCGGCGGCATCGGACCCTGGTCCTGGTGCTGGCGCTGGCGCTCGGCTGGCTGCTCCGCGGCGGCGGCGCCGGCGGCGTCGAGGGCAAATGGACGCCCGAGCAGGTGCTCGACCACGATCCGGCGTGGCTGCGGTCGCTCGGTCTCGAGCTGCCGCCCGGGCGGCTGTGGCGGCGCGGCGGGGGCGGCCTGCTCGAAGCGGCGGTACGGGTCGGCGGCTGCTCGGCGAGCTTCATCTCGGCCCAGGGGTTGTTGATCACCAATCACCACTGCGCCTTCGGCATCCTGCAGCAGCACTCGACGCCGGAGCGCGACCTCATCGCCCGCGGCTACCTGGCGAGCGGGCGCGGCCAGGAGCTGGCCGGCGCCAACGTCCAGGCCACCCTGCCCCACCGCACGACCGACGTGTCCGGCGAGGTCGAGGCGGCGGCAGCCTTGGCCGGCGGCGACGACCTGGCGCGCTACCGGGCGATCGAGCGCAAGCGAGAGGAACTGGTCGCCGCCTGCGAGCACCAGGAGAGCACGGCCCCCAGACGTTGCGAGGTGGCGGCGTTCGACGACGGCGTGCGCTACCAGCTGATCGAGAGCCTCGAGTACACCGACGTGCGCCTGGTATACGCGCCGCCGCGGTCGGTTGGCGATTTCGGCGGCGAGGTCGACAACTGGTCGTGGCCGCGCCACAGCGGCGACTTCGCGCTGCTGCGCGTCTACGCGGGACCGGACGGCCGGCCGGCGCCGCACGCGGCGGCGAATCAGCCGCTGCGGCCGCCCTCCTTCTTCCCGCTGGCGGCGCGCGGCGTCCGGCCCGGCGACTTCGTGATGGTGCCGGGATATCCCGGCCTCACCTTCCGCTCGCTGATCGCGCCGGAGATGCGCGAGCGCGCCGAGCTCTACTTCCCGCGCCGCGCCGAGCTGTTGCGGGGATGGCTCGACATCATGGAGGCGGCGTCGGCGAAGGACGCCGCGGCGCGCATCGCCCTCGCCGATCGCATCAAGAGCATCGGGAATGGCGAGAAGAACGCGCGCGGCCAGATCGCAGGGCTGCGCCGTGGCCGCGTGCTGGCCAGGAAGGACGCGGAAGACCGCGAGGTGCTGGCCTGGGCGGCGGCCGCCGCCGGCCGGGCAGAGACGTCGGCGGCCGCCGCCGCTCGGGCCAGGTTGGCGGCGCCGGCGGCGCCGGCTGCCAACGGCTCGGCCTCGGGCTCTGCCAGCTCGGCGACCCCCGAGAGCTCGCCAAATTCGCCGAATGCGCTGAATTCCTCGAATCCCCGGTGGCAGGCCATGGCTGCCTACCAGGAGCTGTCGCGGCTGGCCGAGCAGCGCCTGACCACCTGGGAGCACGACTTCCTGCTCGAGGAGGCGCGTCTCGGGCCGAAGCCTCTCGATCTCGCGATGACCTTGGTGCGCCATGGGCGCGAGGCCGCGAAGCCCGATCTCGAGCGCGAGACGCGTTACATGGACCGCAACCGCGATCGGTTGCGGGAGGGCCTGCGCCGGGACCAATCCCGCCTCCACCTGCCGGCCGACACTGCGCTGCTGGCCGATCTGCTGGCCCGCTTCGCCGCCCTGCCGGAGACGACGCGGGTGCCGGCGGTCGAACAGCTCCTGGCCGGGCTGCCGGCTGGCGGCCAGTCCGGCGGCGGCGGCGGCCCGCGCTTCGAGCGCGCCGCGCTCGACGCCAGGGCCGCGGCGATCGTCGCCGCCAGCCGGGTGACCGTCCTCGAGGAGCGGATGAAGATGCTCGACGAGAGCGAGGAGCGGCTGCTGGCGCGGCACGACCCGCTGCTCGAGCTGGCCGCCGCTCTGGACGGCGCGCTGCGGGAGGCCGAGGAACGCGACCATCGCGTTCGCGGCGCCATGTCGCGCTTGCGGCCGTCCTGGCGGCGGGCGGTCGCCGCCCATGCCGGCGCGCCGCTGGCACCGGACGCCAACGGCACGCTGCGGGTCAGCTTCGCGCACGTCGAGGGTTACCGGCCGCGCGACGGGATCCAGATGGAGCCCCAGACCCGAGTCGCCGGCGTGGTCGAGAAGCGGACCGGCAAGGAGCCTTTCGACGCGCCGGAGGCCCTGGTCGCGGCGGCGGCGCGGGCGCCGGACAGCCCTTGGGCCGATCCCTGGTTGCACGACGTGCCGGTCTGCTTCCTGGCGGACGCCGACACCGCCGGCGGCAATTCGGGCAGTCCGGTGCTCAACGGCCGCGGCGAGCTGGTGGGCGTCAACTTCGACCGCGTCTGGGAGAACGTCGCCAACGACTTCGGTTATGACCCCGAGGTGGCGCGCAACATCAGCGTCGACGTGCGCTACCTCCTCTGGATGCTCTCAGCGCTCGAAGGCGAGGCGGCGCGGCCGCTGTTGCGCGAGCTCCGCCCTGCCGGGTGAGGGCGCCTAATTTATCAGCCCAGACACTTGGCGGATCGCTTCCGGCCGCCGTTTGGGCGAGCCACCGCAGTCCGATCCACCTGCATCCAGCAGCGTCGCCCAACCGGCGGCCGGAGGCGATCCGCTGCCTCCCGGGGCCTGCCCGGCTGCCGTGCTACGATTCGCTGTTCCTACACCGCCCGGCCATGCTCACGCGTACGTCTCAAATCGACCGCGACCTTCGCGATCTTGCCGATCTTGCCACCCGCCCCGCCGATCGCGGAGTGCGCGAACGCCTGGCCGGCCATGGGCTGGAGGTGCTGCCGGCTCTCGAGGAGTACCTGACGCGCGATCTGCCGATCGCCGTCCTCGAGGCCTACGAGGAAGTGCTCAAGGCGGTGCTGCGGCCCGCGCTGTCCGGCGAGGTCTCCGGCGATGCCGCGCGCGCCATCGCCGCGTTCCAGCAGCGGGTCGGACCGCTGCTCAAGTACAAGAGCTACGCCATCAAGGCAAGCAGTCCGCTGGGGTACTCCGTCTTCCTGCAGAACCCCGGGGAAGGCTTCAGCTTCCAGCGCCACCTCACCCACAAGACCGAGGTCTTCCACATCCTCGACGTCCATCCCGGGGGGTTCGTCTTCCGGTGCGGCTTCGACGAGTGGGAGCGCTGCTATGACCGCGAACGCTTCGCCGCCTGGCTCGCGGGCGAGCGCCCCGATCCGGACTATGACCGCTACCGCTTCCTGGCGCGGCCCGGGGACGTCTTCGTGCTCGACGAGCTGGGCACCGTGCACACCGTGATCGGTTGCACGCTCGAGGAGTTCGCGACCATCTCGACCGACATGGTGGACCGGCTGCACGATCAGAACCGGGGCAAGCCGATCCCCGCCGCGTTCGACAAGACCTACGCCGGCGAGCGCCTGCGGGGGATCCGCTCCCCCGCCGCCAGCCGGCGGATCGCGGGGACGAAGGACGATCCGCGCATCGAAGAGCTGGCGCCGCGAGACGTGCCCGGCGGCAGCAAGACCGTGCTGGCCGACGGCTTCGTGGTCGCGAGCCAGCTCCTCGTCGAGCCGCGCGGCGAGACCGAGGTCTGGAGCGATCCGTGCTGCGCCGCGTCGCTCTTCGTTCGCGCCGGGGAGGGCCGGGTCTTGATCGGCACCGCCGCCGAGATGGCTCGCGCCGACGCTCCCAGCCTGCCGCTGCGCGCCGCCGACCTGCTGACCATTCCGCACGGCATCCAGTACGCCTTCGTCAACGAGGGCGGCGAGCCGCTCGAGATCGTGGAGCACAAGATCAGGCCGGAAGTAGCGTTTTACTGAGCGGTCGAGCCAGACGCCATCCGGACGCCGGTACATGGTGAGTCGGGAGCAGCGGCGGTGAAGTGGCTCGCCGT